>Ga0302165_10000004_pt1 | contig 385161 bp, 317 predicted proteins | sample I_Fen_E3_2_FD_193499 | JGI IMG/M metagenome (GOLD analysis project Ga0302165, IMG submission 193499) | Peat permafrost microbial communities from Stordalen Mire near Abisko, Sweden - I_Fen_E3_2 | ecosystem: Environmental > Terrestrial > Soil > Wetlands > Permafrost | place: Sweden: Abisko...
AAAGGTTATCACCAAAACCATCTTTATTCGTTGCTTTTAAGAAACGAGCAGGTATAATCTGGTCTGTATCCACATTCTCAATTGGAAGTGGAACGACAGACGAAGTTAATGTTATAAATTTTTCCATTGCTTTACTTTATTCAAATTAATTACGTGGATCTGTTATTTTTCCGGTAACAGCAGCAGCTGCAGCTACCAGCGGACCGGCAAGAATAGTACGTGCTCCCGGACCCTGACGTCCTTCGAAGTTTCGGTTTGATGTAGATACAGCATATTTTCCGGCAGGAACTTTATCATCGTTCATAGCCAGACAAGCCGAACAACCCGGCTGACGTAATTCAAAACCGGCTTTCGTAATAATATCGTACAAGCCTTCTTCACGAATTTGTTTTTCAACCATCCAGCTGCCAGGAACAAGCCATGCTACCACATTATCGGCTTTGTTCTTCCCTTTTACGTAGTTGGCAAACACGCGGAAGTCTTCGATACGACCGTTGGTACAACTTCCCAGGAAAACATAATCAACGGATTTTCCTACCAGTTTTTCACCAGGCTGAAAGCCCATATAATCCAACGATTTTTGGAATGAAATGCGTCCGGCTTCGTCAATATCATTTAATGTTGGAATAGTATCCTGAATTCCCATACCCATACCCGGATTTGTTCCGTAGGTAATCATTGGTTGAATATCGGCTGCATCAAAAGCAATTTCTTTGTCAAATTTCGCACCTTCATCTGTTTTCAATGTTTTCCAATAGGCAAGTGCTTTATCCCATTCCGCTCCCTTAGGAGCAAATTCGCGACCATTTACATAGTCGAAAGTCGTTTGGTCAGGAGCAATCATACCACCGCGTGCACCCATTTCAATACTCAGGTTACAAACCGTCATGCGTTCTTCCATCGAAAGATTGCGGATAGCTTCGCCGGCATATTCAACAAAATATCCGGTGGCGCCACCTGTTGTGAGTTTGGAGATCATATAAAGAGCCAAATCTTTTGCTGTAACACCCTTGTTCAGTTTACCATTAAATGTGATACGCATTGTTTTAGGGCGAGACTGAAGAACACATTGCGTAGCAAGTACCATTTCCACTTCGCTGGTTCCGATACCAAATGCAATAGCACCAAATGCGCCGTGAGTAGAAGTATGACTGTCGCCGCAAACAATGGTCGCACCCGGATGAGTAAAACCATTCTCAGGTCCGATGATGTGTACCACACCATTTTTAATATGGCCCAGTGGAAAGAACAATGGCAATTCAAATTCAGCGGCATTTTTAGAGAAAGTATCCAGCTGATTTTTAGAGATAGGATCCTTCACGGGTTGATCCTGATTTATTGTCGGCGTGTTGTGATCCGCCGTTAGAGTTGTTTTTTCAGGACGGAACACTTTCAATCCACGTGCACGAAGTCCGTTGAATGCTTGCGGACTGGTTACTTCGTGACAAAAATGACGGTCGATATACAACTGTGTCGGACCATTCTCTACCGCTGACACCACGTGGGCATCCCAGATTTTATCAAATAATGTTTTCATTTTTATATTTTAGTAAACGAGTTTTATAGTAGACGAGTAAACAAAAGCGTTTTTCTGCCTTTGCTTTTCAAGCTATTTCACAAATTTATTTATTGCATTAATATAAGCTTCGACTGAGGCAGCAACAATATCGGTATTGGCACCAAAGCCATAGTAAACCACTCCGTCGTATTCAACCTGCATATGCACTTTTCCCATATCGTCGCTACCTTTATTCATCGACTGAATGGTAAACTCCTGCAAGTTCATTTTGCGTCTGATTATTTGTTTCAGGGCTTTGATTGCAGCATCCACCGGACCATTTCCGGTAGCCGCAGCCTCAAACTTTTCGCTGGCAATAATAATTCCAATACTTGCAACAGATTTTAGACCGACACCCGAAGTTACTTGCAGATAATCAAGTTTAATGTGCTGCTTTTCGCTACGTTCCATGCCGGCAAGCAACAATATATCGTCGTCATTGATATCTTTCTTTTTATCGGCTAATTTCAGAAATTCTTCGTAAATTTCATCCAGTTTCCCGTTTTCAACATCCACCCCCAACACACTTAACCGATGTTTCAAAGCAGCGCGACCACTACGGGCAGTCAGTAAAATAGAGTTTTCATCAATACCTACATCTTTTGGATCCATTATCTCGTAGCTTTCGCGGTTTTTCAACACGCCATCCTGATGAATACCCGAAGAGTGAGCAAACGCATTACGACCAACAATGGCTTTATTGGCCTGTATAGGCATATTCATTAATCCAGACACCAACCGACTGGTAGAATAGATTTTCTGCGTATTAATCTGGGTTTCGATATTTAAACCCTTGTGACATTTCAGTATCATAGCCACTTCTTCAAGTGAAGTGTTTCCGGCACGTTCGCCGATACCATTCATCGTTACTTCCACCTGGCGGGCACCATTCATAACACCCGAGATGGTATTAGCGGTAGCCATACCCAAATCGTTGTGACAATGAGTGGAAAGAATAGCGTTGTGCACCCCTTTTACATTTTCCATCAGGAATTTGATTTTATCTCCGAATTCCCATGGCAGGCAATACCCGGTAGTGTCGGGAATATTTACCACCGTAGCTCCGGCTTTGATAACCGCTTCTACCACACGTGCCAGATACACATTATCGGTACGTCCCGCATCTTCGCAATAGAATTCCACATCTTCTACATACTTCTTAGCATACTTTACAGCTGCAACGGCACGTTCCAGAATTTCTTCCTGAGTAGAGTTGAATTTATGTCTGATATGAAACTCCGAAGTTCCGATACCGGTATGAATACGTTTGTTTTTTGCGTATTGGAGGGCTTCGGCTGCCACGTCTATATCTTTTTGAACTCCGCGCGTTAACGCGCAAATCGTAGGCCAGGTCACAGCTTTGGATATTTCAACCACCGATTTAAAATCGCCCGGACTAGAAATAGGAAAGCCAGCCTCAATTACATCCACACCCAAAGTTTCCAATGCACGAGCCACCTGAATCTTTTCAACAGTATTCAACTGACATCCGGGAACCTGCTCGCCGTCGCGTAATGTGGTGTCAAAAATAAATAATCTATCCATAATTCTTCTGTTTAAGCTTTTCCAAAGTTCAGAACTTTGGAAAAGCTGTTAGTACAAAAAAAGCCTTCCACACCGAAGTGAGAAGGCTTTATATATTCATTGAACTTATTACATACCAAACTCACTTCTACTTGTTTTGCAAGAGAATAATAATACCGAGTAGGAGAATATGTAAATAAGATTTGTTCATTGTTTTTGTTCTAAAAGCGTTGCAAAGATACTGCAATTTTCGAAACACACAAATACAAAGTGAAAATATTTTGATATTTTTTGTTTCAATTCAAAATAAAACAGAAGTAAAATACATGATATTAATACACCGATCTAATATTGGGAAATACATCAAACTGTAGCTCCCCGAACTCTATCAATGCATTAAACAAACTAATATATTGAAAGTTCATCAGTTCCGATACGCTAATGTCTCGTTCTATCAGTTTAGCCTCCGAAAGCAACTGCATCCGGTTGACACCATACAACAACGGAGTGCGGGGAGTGTACCACTTTTCGCCATCGTAAAGAGCAATATTACAATATGAAGTATCGGTCAGAAACCCGTCTTTAACCAGCAACACATCGTCACACCCACCCCGCTGAGCAAAGGCCGCATTAAACTCCGTGCGGTCTTCCCGCTTATAGGGCAGACTTTCCTGGGTTGTTTCCACCAACTTCAACGATCTGATTTCTCGGCGCACATAGGGTACAATATCCAGCGACTGCAAATCTGAATCGTAAACCAACCTGCATTTACAGACCCCTTCCTGCGGAAAAGCGGTTTGCAACAAGGCTTCCACCACATCTACAGGTTTACAGCCAGGATAAAAAGCCTCAAAAGCTTTGTTTACACGCTGCTGATGGAGTGGCAGACGGTAAAAAACACCGTCTTTGAGTTTTATCGATTCAACAAACCGGCACATATACTTTCTGAATTAGTTCTTCGTATTCTTTTTCGCAATCGCTTTGCGAGGTGATGCCACCGCCGCTTTTAAAAATAAGTTTGTCGTCGTTTTGTTCCGTATAACGGATCATCACAGCCGAGTCGAGGTTATTGCCGTCGAAATAGCCGCAAATGCCGGCGTAGAATCCACGCTCATACCCTTCGGCCTGCTCAATGATCTCCAGCGTTTTCGGTTTCGGGGCTCCGCAAATGGAACCTGCCGGCAAGAGGCAAAACAGAATATCGCCCAACTGACCATAATAATCGACTGGCAAACGGCCTGTAATTTCGGAACTCACCTGCAACAAATCCTGCTTGTTGGTACTCAGTTTATCAATATAACGATAGCGTTTCACTTCCACATCCGTAGCCACCAAACTCAGATCGTTGCGAATCAGATCCACGATGGTAGCGTGTTCGGCACGTTCTTTCGGGTCGGCAAGAATCACCGCTTCCGCATTGGGCACAGCGGCATCGATGGTCCCTTTCATGGGATAGGATGAAATAACGTTGCCCTGAATGCGCACAAAAGTCTCGGGCGAAAGAACGGTAAACAGACCGTTGAGCCACAGTTTGTATTTAGCCGACCCCTGCTGATATAAATCGAGCAAAGACAGATTGGTAGTAACCTCTGAAGGTTGCGTGAGATTAACGAGAAACGAATTTCCCAACCGCATCTGTGCTACCACATAGTCGAACTTCGGTTGATAGGCTGCAAAGCTCGGTGGATTAACTTGCCAGAGGAGTGGTTGAATGGTTGAATGGTTAATTGGTTGAGCAGTTGATTGGAATTGAAAGCGAATAAAGCGTTCGTCCAGCTCAGCTTGTGGAATAAGGTAACCTTGTTCGGCTTTATAATCGATAATAAACAGAAAGGGAGTATGCGTACCTGCCAGTTGATTGATTTGTTCTTTGATTTGCTGCCTGCGGAGCAATATATAGGGAAAATGTTTTGTCATTCTTTGCGTTGTATCCTGAGAAAGCACAAAGTTACAGAAAGATTCCAGCTTATCCAATGGTTCGGCCAAGGCGGTATATCAAAAGCACGTAAATAACGCAAACAGCACAAATTTTCGCAAATAAGATCTACACAGTTGAATCTCATTTGCAAAAATTCAATGTGGTTGCGTTTATTTTGTCATTTGCGGTCTAAAATAAACTTGTTATTGTTCCCGTTTTCATTCACCCAAGGCGTTGTCCTTACAGGACGTTACCATTGGGCTGAGATATAATGGGCTTTCAGCCCGAAGATCGGAATTATCAAGCGCGCTAAATCATATTTAAAGCCTATATCTTCATTATGATACAATACGGCCTTCCCCGTTCCTACCATTTTGTTGAAGATCCTATTTGAAATCCTTTTTTGAAATTCTTCACGCTATTATCCCAATCACAAATTGATTCTATAATAAGAAATGTAAACATGCCCAGTAGAAAAATTGCAACTTCTCTTTTTGTTATCTTTTTCATATTTAATATTGTTTTATCGGACTGATTGTAGCCAGCCCTGTATTTATAAAAAATTTTCCCCTACCACTCACGCAGCAGGGGGAAAATCAATTTTTATTTTTTTGTTTTGGTATCATCTGTCGGTTCTGTTGGATCAGCCGGATCCGTTGGTTCTGTTGGCTCTGTTGGTTCATCATCGTCCTTTTTCTTTCTACCTTCGCGCTGAGCAAGGAGAAGATTAAAACTGTAGATGCGGTTATTCAGTTTCGTAATAAACGAGCCAAATTCGGCATCACCGTCAATGGTTACATAAGCATTAATTCTATCCTTAATAGTATCATAAGCATCGTCCACTTCAACTCTGACTTCTTTCATTTTCAATGTAATCTGCTCATCTTTTTCAGCAAACTGACTTTTCTTCAGATTCACATAACCGTTATTTTGAGCTTCTATCTCGGGATACCAGTCGGCCAACCCGAGCAACACCAAATCTGGCATAATAGCTTTAAGAGCATCCAGATACTTATGTATAGCCACAGTCTTCCGTTCCTTGGGTAAGCGCGTAATTCCTTTGAATTTATCATTAACAACACTCACCCGATAAGCAGCGGCACTCACCTCCGGATTAAAATGGTTCAACATACCTGCCGACACTTTATAAAACCCAATAATAGGTTTATTACGAGCATCATTAGCAGCATCCAACCGGGCAGTAAATGCGCTTTTCTTCACTTTATCCAACGCTTGCCGTTCCTTAGGCAACAGACTTTTGTAAACGGCTCGTTGCTGACCTATTTTAGGAACCGGCAAAGTCGGATCGTCTAATAATTCTTCCACGTAAGTGTGGAAAGCATAATGTTCTTCGTTTTGATAATTGTTTAAATGTGTCGTTTTTATAAACATAATTGTGAGTTTAAAATTAGAAAAAAGAATTACCTAAAAACATCTTATAGTGCAACAATAAGAATCAAACCCAAAAAAAAAGAATCATCGTTCAAAAATATGAAACTCAAACCTGTCTAAAGTTTTCACAACTGCGTGAAAACGATTTACCATCGAGAAAAGAACTTTCACATAGTAGTGAAACTAATTTACAAGCCTGCAAAACACTTTCACAATATGGTGAAAGCTCTCCACAATTCGGCGAAATACTTTCACAGTAGCGTGAAAGCTTCTTTCGTACTTGCAAATCACTTTCACAGACGTGTGACTACGTTTTGCAAGAATAAAAGCTATTAACCGGTGCTGTTCGCGCACTTGCCAAAGAATGTATAACGCTGGAAACGTACCGTTTACACACAAATACGCGTCAAAGATAATAATTTTTCGGAAAACAACAAAGATTGTGATTTATTTTGCTATAAAAATAAATCAATACAAATAAAAAAGCGGATGTCCCTCTGTTTATGAGAAACACCCGCTTGTAAGCTGGCAATAATATTGAATAATTTATTTTCTAAAAGAAACAGCACTAACTGCTCCACTTCCGATTAGCCGTCAATGGCTTTTCAGCAGATCCAAATTACGTTGAACCTGTAACCAAATTCTTGTAACTTGTAACTTGCAACTAATTACTGTTTCGGTTTCCGTCTGTTGAACGACCCTTTGCCTCTGGAGAATTTTTTATGCCCCAGGCGATTTTTTTCGGGATTATACTCCGGTGCTTCGCCCAGCTCTACCGGCATAGGGATTTTATAAATATCTTTTTCCAAAAATTGCTCTATCTGGCGGAACTTATATTGCTCTTCTTCCGACACAAAAGTAATGGCCATTCCCTTGGCACTGGCACGCGCGGTACGTCCGATGCGGTGAACATAGTCTTCGGCATCGTGAGGCACATCGTAGTTTATCACCAGCGAAATATCGTCGATGTCGATACCACGCGACACAATGTCGGTAGCCACCAGAATGCTTACGCGGTTATTTTTAAACTCGTGCATAATGTGGTCGCGCTGCGCCTGATCCAGGTCGGAGTGCATCTCGCCCACCGACAGTCCCATTTGGCGGAAGGTTTTAAACAGTTCTTTTACCTTCAGTTTGGAACCCGAGAAAATAATCACTTTGTTGGCTTCTTGTTCTACAAACAAATGGCGGATGATAGCTTGTTTCTGCGCTTCGTAACAGATATAAGCCGTTTGCATAATGCTTTCGGGCGGTTTGGAAACGGCAATTTTCACTTCTACCGGATTGTTCAGAATGGTTTTGGCCAGCAAGCGTATTTTGGGCGGCATGGTGGCCGAGAACATAATGGTTTGCCGGTCTTTGGGCAGACGGTTTACCACCTGCATAATGTCTTCGAAGAAACCCATGTCGAGCATGCGGTCGGCTTCGTCGAGAATAAAATATTTTACTTGCGAAAAATCAATATCGTAAAGGTTGATGTGCGACAGCAGTCGTCCCGGTGTGGCAATCACCACATCGGCCCCTTTTTGCAGTCCGCGTCGTTGCACATCCCAGGCTCCGGAGTCGTTACCACCGTACACCGCCACCGACGAAAAAGAGGTGAAGTACGAGAAACCCTCCATTTGCTGGTCAATTTGCTGCGCCAGTTCGCGGGTTGGTGCCATGATAATGGCATTCACCTTGTCTTCGGCATGCGTTTCCACCTGTAGGTTGTGTAAAAGGGGTAAAATAAAAGCAGCCGTCTTGCCGGTTCCTGTTTGAGCGCAGGCAATCACATCGCGTTTCTGTAAAATTACGGGGATAGTTTCGGCTTGTACCGGGGTAGCTTCTTTAAAATTCATAGCTTGCAAGCCGTCCAACACGGCGTCGCAAAGGGAAAGTTCGTCAAATCTCATTGAAAATATATTAATATACCTGCAAAGATACGCAAATTTGAACGAAAACTCTTTGCTTTAGTATTTTTGAATACAAATGGGAGAAATACAGAAAAAAGCAATTGCCGTTTCGGATGAGGAAACGGCAATTGAACAATAATTTTAAAAAGATCGGGAGTTTTATTGACCGCCACCCTGTCCTCCTCCACCGCCTTTCACGTCGTCGTTGGAAATTCCACGTTCTACCTTTTTAATCTGCGCTTTCATTTCGCCAAACCGGTAACTGGCCGTCAGCCCAAAAGAACGTCCCTTTCGGGTCATATCCGTGCGTTGATAATAAGTATTAGTTTGTGTTGTAAAATTCATCTTACGTGTAGCCTCAAAAGGTTCTTGCACCCTCAGCGTTATATTCAGTTTTTTATCCAGAAAATCGCGTCCGAGCGACAAACCACTGTAGTGAAACGAAGGATAAGTGCCCTGCAACGATACCCCTGAAGAAAAATATCCACCCGAGAGGTTCAGTTTAAAGTCCGATGGCAATGCAAACTGTGCTCCCCCCGAAATAGTATAGCGTGTACCATCGCTTTCCAATCCGCTACCGTCATTGGTTTTATACTTCGAGTAATTCATACTGGCATTACAGTTCCATTTCAGTATTTTGTTCATCTGCCAACTTCCGTACATATACAGTCCGGTATTTTTTACCGACCCTATATTTTCATACGTAGTGTATGTTGCCCCGCTTGCCAGCAATTTACTCACTTCCTCAATAGAATTATTGGTAAACGAAGTATACAGGTTGGCATTAAAGTTTATGTCTTTCGAAAAATTTCCGTAGTTCAGCGAGAACGAATTGTCCACCTCTGCTTTCAGGTTGGGGTTACCCTGCGAAATAGCCAGGGGATTGGTATCGTCGTAAAACGGATTCAGGTACCAAATTCCGGGACGACTGATTCGCTGATTGTATGTAAGCTTCAGGTTGGAGGTTTGCGTTAGCTTATAGTTGGCACTAATTGATGGTACAACGTTATTAAACGGCACCTTAAAGTTGAGTGCCGGCTTTTGCGAAAAATCCACAATGGAATTGGTATGCTCATAACGCACCCCACCTTTGATACTGAATTTTTCAAGTTTCAGTGTATAACTTCCATATGCACCCAAAATATGCTGCGTATGCTTCATATCATTAGTATTGCGTCCGGGGGTATTCACCCATTGATTAATCGTATCATTGAAACTCTGATACAGATTATCGCTGTTGTTCAACCGCAAAATATATTTAGCACCCAGCTCCATCACATGTATTTTGTTGAACGGCTCGGTATAATCCAGCTGAAATGTGTGCTCATTGCCCGCAGCATCACTTTTGATTTTTTGCTCACTGTTGGGATAATTCACTATGCCGGTCGCCTTCGAATAATTGTCGGTATTGTTAGGCGTATTGCCAAGTTTGTAGGAGAAAGTCAGCAATTGGTCCGGCTTTTTGAACGAGCGTTGATAATCCAACGACAACTCTTCGCCTCCCCAGGTTCCTTTCGAATCGGTATACTGGCTAAAAGAATTCAAAGGTTCATACTGCTCATTGCTGGTAACCGACATACCGTTTACTTTTGAGTGGTTTCCACCGTTGTGCCCTCCCACGGTCAGACTAATCAAATTCAGCGAATCTATTTCGTAACTGGCTTCCAGATTACCGTAAAAGAAATGAAACCGCGAATCATTCGCCGTAGTTTGGTTCAGATACTTTCCTCCCACATTCGACACACTTTCGCGATACATCGTACTCGTCCGTCCCGGTTCGGCACGGTTGTTATAATTCAAATTAGCAGTTATTCCAAGCTTTCCGGTTTTAGTTGAGAAATAAAAACCACCATTGTAACCACCCCGGCTATCGACTCCACTCTGTACACTTCCGGTATATCCGCCCATGGCTTTTTCGGTCACTATATTAATAATGCCACCTACACCCTCGGCTTCGTATTTAGCTCCCGGCTCGGTAATCACCTCAATGCTTTTGATGCTCGAAGCCGGCATACTTTTCAATACCTGCGAAGGATTAGTAGCCGTCATGTTCGACGGTTTCCCATTGATATATACCTTGAAGTTTGCCGAACCTTTCAGCTGAATATTATCTTCACCATCCACAGTCACCATCGGAACTTTTTTCAGCATATCCAGTACATTGATACTTTGAGCCTCCGGATCGGACTTTGTGTCGTAGCTTATTTTATCCAAATCCACCTTCACCAGCGGCTTGTTGGCCACAACAGTAACCCCCGCCAGCTTCTGATCGGTAGTCTGCATGTTTATTTTTCCTAAATCCAATTTGGTATGATTAGCCGTTACGGATAGTTCTTTTACCAGTTTGGTCATACCTACCGATTCAAAACTGATCAGGTATTTTCCCGCTTTGGTTAAAGTCAATTCAAAATCACCCTTCACACCCGAGGCCAACCGTTTCAGATATAAAGAAGGAGCTTCTGCCGTAGAGACAGACACTGTGGCGTAGGGTATCGATGTATTTGATATTGAATCAAGCACTATGCCTTTTACCACAAAAGAGGATACAGTAGTTTCGGCATACCCCGTACAGAGCAAAAACAGAAAAAAAACCAGAGAAAGTAGTTTGCGACTCATAAGAATAAATATAAAGGTGTTAAATCAGATGCGAAAATAACTGGTTAAAATTACATTCTTATTACTCAAAAGTCTTTTTTACATAACTTTCCGGTTTTGTAACAATTCGGAGTTGCCGGACAGGGAGGGAATATTATCAAAAAACGTCGAAACCCGGGATGGATTTCGACGTTTTTGCGGAAGCTACGAGATTCGAACTCGTGGTACGGTTGCCCGTACGTCAGTTTAGCAAACTGGTGGTTTCAGCCACTCACCCAAACTTCCTTGCTTTCGCTTTTGCGGGTGCAAATATAGGAAGGAATTTCCGATTATCAAAACTATTTTTTCAATTTACCGTGGCAAATTGGCGAACTGCAATTATTGACAATTGAAATCCTGTATTTTACATTATAAAAAATAGCTGCAAATAATTGTAATTAAATTTTCGGACCCATATTTCAAAACAAATCCGTATTTTTGTAGTGTAAAATAAAACTACAGATTTTAAGATAATCATGACCACAAAAAAGAAACCGAAGAAGCAGATAAAAGCGCTTAAGAAACCCATCAAATGGCTTATTTATGCCGCATTAGCCATCTTCATTTACTTTGCTTATATTCTGTTTGCCCCGAACATCCTTCCCCGCAACAAAGAAAAAGCATTTCTCTGTATCCCCGACAGCAGTTCGTTCAACGACGTCAAAAAGCTATTAAGCAAAGATGCTAACGTTGTAAACATGTCTGCATTCAACCAGGTAGCATTCCTGCTCCACTATGGCGAACGAATTCATTCGGGTCGTTATGCCATCAAATCAGGCATGAGCAACTTCCAATTAATACGCATATTACGTAGTGGCAGACAAACCCCGGTACACCTCACATTCAACAATATCCGCACAAAAGAGCAGCTGGCTGCCCGGCTCAGCACTCAGCTGATGGCCGATTCGACAGCCATTCTGAAACTACTGGACGATGAAGATTTTTTATCGGCCTATAAACTGGACACCAACACCGCTATTTCGATGTTTATCCCGAACACTTACGAAGTTTTTTGGAACATAAGTCCTAAAGAACTATTTAAACGAATGAATTCAGAATACAATAAATTCTGGACGGAAGAAAGAAAAGCCAAAGCAGCAGCCATTCCGCTTACCCCAACCGAAGTTGCAACGCTGGCATCCATTGTTGAAGAAGAAACAAACAACAAAGCCGACCGTCCCAAAGTTGCCGGTCTTTACATCAACCGACTAAAATCCGGAATGACGCTACAGGCCGACCCAACCGTAAAATATGCTGTGGGTGATTTCAGCCTGAAACGAATACTGATTAAACATATCCTGAAGATATCGCCTTACAACACTTACCGCAATCACGGCTTACCTCCCGGTCCTATCCGCGTAGCATCCGAAAAAGGCATTGATGCAGTTTTGAACTACACGCACCACAATTACGTATACATGTGTGCATCCGAAACCCTGAATGGCGAACATAAATTTGCAGCAACCTGGGAAGAACATCAGGTAAATGCCAAAAAGTATCAGGCCGAACTAAACAAAAGGAAGATATTCAAATAAACTTTACTTCGTGATGTTTGCCTTCGGCGATATTCATAGATATTAGCTTCCTTCGGTCGCGTTATTTTATACGAATGCGAACGAAGGGAGCTATAATAACTGCGAAGTAATATCACGACCGAAGGGAGTTAATAACAGCGAAGCAAATAACACGAAGTTAATATCGCCATCGGCCAATAACGCGAAGCAAATAACAGTGAGCGAAGCGAACTATAATAACAGCGAAGCAATATCACGACCGAAGGGAGTTAATAACACGAAGTTAATCTTGTAACTCGTAACTATTTACTTGTAACTATTTCTAGATATAATTCACCTCCGGCTGCAGTAAGATTCCAAATTTCTCCTTTACCGAAGCCTGTATCTGTTCTGCCAGATGCACAATATCTGCTCCCGTAGCTCCACCTTTGTTTACCAACACCAATGCTTGTTTATCGTGTACTCCGGCATTAGCAATCTGCCGCCCTTTCCAACCACATTGATCAATCAACCAACCCGCAGGAACTTTCTCTTCAGCATCCGACACAAAATAGTGAGGCATTTGAGGATATGCTTGTAACAACTTATTAAAATGTTCTTTTGATATCACAGGATTCATAAAGAAACTCCCCGCATTACCGGATACTTTGGGATCAGGAAGCTTGCTTTCGCGAACAGAAATAATAGTTTGACGAATATTTTGTAGACTGACTTCGCCATTTTTCATCACTTCTTCTTCCAGATGCTGATAATTCAGTTTGAAGACCGGCTGTTTAGTCAACCGAAACAAAACCGAAGTGATAATATATTGCCCTTTTAACTCCCGTTTAAAAACGCTGCTACGATAACCATAGCCGCACTCAGCATTACTAAAAGTACGCGCCTTCAAATTTTGTAATTCAACAGCACTCACTTCTTCGATTACATCCTGTACTTCCACACCATACGCACCAATATTCTGCACTGCCGACGCCCCTACTTCACCGGGGATAAGCGAGAGGTTCTCTACCCCTGCCAAACCGTTATCAACGCAATAAGCCACAAAATCGTCCCATTCAACTCCCGAACCAGCTTCCACAAAAACAAAATCAGCATCTTCCCGAACTTTTTCTATTGACTTTATAGCCGAATGCAATATAACTCCCTGGTAATCTCTCAAAAAGAGTAAATTACTACCACCACCAATATGAAGAATCGGGTTCGATTTTACCACATCCGTATCCAAGACAGCTTTCAGATCATTGATCGATTCATATTCTATAAAATAATCGGCTTTTACATCTATCCCCAAAGTATGGTAAGGCAGTAATGAAGTATGTTCTTTGATAATCATCTTACAAATTAGTTGAAATAATTTTATGTTGTATAAATTCCATGATTTGTTGTTCGTCTTCCGGATTAAACCAATGCACCTCTTTATCCCGGTTAAACCAGGTTAGTTGACGTTTAGCGTATCGACGCGAATCTTGTTTGATCATATTTACAGCAAAGTCCAGTGTCCAGGTACCATTCATATATTCGTAAAGTTCTTTGTATCCAACAGTATTTAAAGTATTCAAATGTCTGAATTGATAGAACTGCGTAGCCTCCTGAAGTAATCCGTCACCCATCATTTCATCTACACGAAGATTGATTCTTTCATACAGTTCCGGCCTTGGACGATTTAATCCGATTTTCAAAATCTCAAAATTTCGCTCTTTCTTTTGTCCCGTTCTGAAGTTTGAATAAGGCTTTCCGGTCATGCTACATATTTCTAAAGCATGAATAATTCGTTTAGGGTTTAGTAAATCTACTTGTTCGTAGTGAACAGGATCAAGCCGCTTCAATTCAGTCTGAATAAATTCGAGACCACAATCAGTAAACTGTTGTTGCCAGAATCTGCGCGTTTCGGCATCTACAGTTGGAATATCATCCATCCCATTACATACCGCATCAATATACATCATCGACCCACCCACCAACATCACCACAGGGTGAACCTTAAACAACTCGTCCAGCAACTGAATGGTATCCAATTCGTACTGTCCGGCATTATATTCATCGTGAATAGAATGTGAGCCTATAAAATAATGCTTCACCCTCTCCAATTGAACTTCAGTTGGTGCAGCAGTACCAATCTTCAGCTCCCGATAAAACTGACGCGAATCCGAAGAAACTATCGGACAACTGAAATATTCCGCCAACTGCAAACTGATATTGGTTTTACCCACACCTGTAGGGCCTAAAAGTACAAGTAATGTTGGCTTAGCAGTATTGGCATCCACTCCTACGCAATTGCAGTTATCCATTATTCTAATTTGAAAGAGTAAATAATCAAGGAGTACAAACAAAAAAGACAGAAAATAAAACCCGTTTATTTTCTGTCTTTGGTCAAATTTCTTTTAAATCAATTAGAATTTTGGATCTTCAGAAAACAAACTGCTATCGTCAAAATTCATCTCACCAAAACCTTCCTCATCCAGTTCATCCAGTTCGAAATCTTCATCCCCATAAAAGTTTTCATCGAGACTTGCCTTCGGTGCTACTGTCAATCCATCATCAGCCAGAATCTGAATTGGTGCATCACCTTCCGAAGACATGCAAACGGCTTTATCCATATTTTGTCGTGGAATAATATCAGTAAGTTCCATAAAGAATACTCTATCGGACATCATGTCGAAAACATAAATCAACTTTTGATGCTCGTCGACCAATAACTCTTCCAACTTTGTATCTTCCATCACCAAGTTATCGTATTCCGAACTTGATTCCATTTCCACCAAAGTCACTTCCTGTCCTTTTTCCCAACTGTCAGAGCACATAAAAAAAGTAGTCATCTGATTCTTCTCATAATTTACCGATTCGAGAATCGCTTCATGTAAATCAAAGAATGTAGCTTCAGAATCAATTGTTATTACGCGCACAAAATTGTCGACTTCGTCGGATAGGATTGTGAATTTATATACCATGTTTGTTAGTTTTAATTTCGGATGTAAAAATACAACATTATTTCCTATTTTCATAGAAACAGAATAAAGATGTTGCACAAAAAAAGCTGCTTTTTTAAGTAGCAGCTTTTAAATATATAGGTTGCAGCTCAGCTGTAACATTCTCGAGCAAAGCAATTAATGCTTTAGCTTCTCTTCAATCTCACGCACACTTGATCGGAAATTCTTATCGCAATCCATCAAATCATTAACTATTTTACAAGCATGTAGAACAGTTGCGTGATCACGCTGCCCGATCGTGTTTCCGATAGAAGACAAAGAACTTTTTGTCAATTGTTTAGACAAGTACATCGCTATTTGACGAGCCTGAACAACTTCACGCTTCCGGCTCTTAGTTGATATTGCATCTATGGATAAAGAAAAATATTCGCAGACCACATCACGAATCTTTTCTACCGTATTGACTTTTCTTGTTATATTCACAATGCGGCTAATTACCTTCTCTGCCAAAGCAACATCAATTGGCATATCAGCCAGTGTAGAGTGTGCCAAAAGTGAAACCAAGACACCTTCAAGGTCACGAACATTATCTACCACATGTTCAGCAATAAAATCAACCACCTCTTCTGGAATTTCCAACCCATCACGATAAATCTTGCTTTCAAGTATCGATCTGCGCAAGTCAAAATCAGGTTTTTCAATTTCAGCCGACAGTCCCCATTTAAAACGAGTCAACAAGCGTTGTTCCAAACCAACCATCACAATAGGCGAACGGTCTGAGGTTAACACCAACTGCTTTCCGGTTTGATGTAAATGATTGAATATATGGAAAAATGTATTCTGCGTTCCCGTTTTACCAGCGAATTCCTGAATATCATCAACAATTAACACATCAATTGTTTGATAAAAGTTTAAAAAGTCATTAACTGTATTACTTCTTACTGCATCAGTATACTGAATCTGAAATGTATTAGCTGAAACATACAACACCCGCTTTTCCGGATGCAATTGTTTTGTCATCACTCCAATGGCATTGGCTAAATGCGTTTTGCCAACACCCGACTGACCATAAACAAATAATGGATTAAATATATTCTTTCCCGGTTCGTTACCTATACTGATACCTGCGGTACGAGCCAGTTTATTGCTATTCCCTTCAATCAAACTATTAAAGTTATACGAAGGATTTAACTGCGGATCAATTTCGGGCAATTGAGGTTTATTATACGGACTAACGTAGCCTGGGTTAGCCGAAACCACCTTAGTCTTTTGTTGAGCACCAACACTGGGTATTTGTGTGCCTTTTCCACTTGACTTATCTATTAAAACACGATACTCCAAACGTGTTCCAACTCCCACTTCACGATAAAGAGTCATTCGCAACAAATCAATATATTTTTCTTCAATATACTCTACGAAGAACTGACTTGGTACTTGTAATACAAATATATTATTTTCGTATTTTAAAGCTGATATAGGAGCAAACCATGTGTTATATGATGCTTCGCTAATATTGTCTTTAATTACGCTTAAACAGCGACTCCACAACTGATCGTGATTATTCAACATTTTGGTTTTAGTTCAAAAAAAATAATTAATAACTTCGAAAGATACAAACAAATAAATCGTAACTAATGAAATAGCATTTTATACTACAGGCTAATTTCAGTTCTACAAAATTCCAAAACTTTTCCGATATAAAAAAATCGCTTTTATTTAGGAACTTCCCGAACTCAACCATACGATTTAATATCAGAACATTACACAAACATACTAGTTTACAAATAGTTAATTGCAACCTTTTTGTAATATCATTGATTCTAACCATATTGACAATTTGATAGAATATCCGAATATAAAAGGGAGAAAAAAGCCGAAACTCTTGTTAACAAAAGGTTTCGGCTGTGAAAAATCTAAAACGAAAAAAAATAAGCATGCTTTGTTATTTAGAACTAATCTAAATAAAAGCCCTATTTAGTCTTGCTTCCGAAAAGCGAGAAATGAACATATCGCTTTGGATTTTTCTGTAGGTCTATTAATAATTTATCAGAGCTGGCCGCTGTATTTGATAAGTTAATATACAAATCTTTATTATTTAAAAGCATTCCAAGCGTACCTTCTGAATTATTGATCTTATCAGTGATAAGGTTCAAATTCGAAATGGTATGATTCACACTGGCAAAAGTTCCTGCATAGTCAATCGTCTTAAGCGTCCCACTGACTTGTTTAAAATTAGTCGTGATTACACTCACATCTCCTAATATACGGGGAACATCGTTATTCATCATTTTCTTCAACTGGGATGAGCTTACAGCCAGATTAGCGGTAGTCTGCTGAATAGACTCAATACTCTTATTCAGATTTTTATTTTCGACAAGCACACGTACTGAACGAATCAAAGAATCTGCTTGCGAAGTAATACTTTCAATTTTCGGCACTAAATCACCCGAAAGCTGAGCCATCAAACCAATGCCTACTTTAGATTCAATGGTATCTCCAGGCTGATGCATCTCCTGCGATACTAAAATAGGTTCAAACACAAGCTGAACAGCCTTTCCTCCCATCAAACCATCATCATACAACTCGATTTTTGTTCCTTTTGGCAAACTTATATTTTTAGAAACAGAGATCTTGACAACAAACGATTCTTTTTTGGAAAAGTCGTACTTTATTTGCTCCACCTGACCGACTTTAAACCCTTTCACAAAAACGGGGGATGAAGGCACCAAACCTCCTATATTTTCATATCGTGCATAGTAATAATTGACTGGGGAGAATATATCAATTCCTTTCAAAAAATTTAGTCCAAAATATAATACAAAAACAGCTACAACAGCCATTAATCCGACTTTAACTTCGCGGGTAAAATAATTTTTTTTCATTCTGATATTTTTAATGACGCACTGTATTTTATCAAAAATCAGGCTATCGGGATAGTTCTTGCACTTCTTTAGGTGATAATTTCCGATCACCATCAAAAGCAATTATAAATGCATCGGGAAATTTAGACAGTATTGATTTTCTAATCTGCTGAATTTTGGAGTAATTGGTTTCGGCACCTAAAGTATATTTATAATGTCTGTTTTCAACAAAGAACTGAACATTCTCAACTCCTTTGAAATCCGGAGCATTCTTTGGAAGCTCAACTCTTGCTGCAAATAACTGAACTTTGAACACAGGTCGTGCATTCGATTTTTCTTCTTTTTGTAACACAACCGGATTCACCCTTTGCGCCGTTTTAGACGTATCAGTCAATCTGGCAACTTCAACCACACCCTGTCTACGCGTTATCTCTTTCGGTGCAGACTTTTGATTATCCTCAACACGTACAATATTCTTATCTGATGCAGGCTCTTCAGCACGAACTTGCGGTTCAATTTTAGAAACATTCGATATCCGACGACCAGACCTTTTATCGTGCGACCTTTTATAATCAACAAAAGCATTGTAAATCGCTGTAGCCATCTGTTTCTGTCCCTGATCGGACATTAAAAAACGCTCTTCAGCCGCATTAGAAATAAAACCGACTTCAACCAAAACACTTGGACAAGCCGAGCGGTGTAAAACCCAAAATCCAGCCTGTCGGACTCCATGGTCAGTACGCCCATAACTAACAAACTGCCGTTGCACTGCCGACGAAAATTCAACACTCTTATCAATATATTTATCCTGCATAAACTCAAACATAATGTAAGAGTCAACCGACTTAGGGTCAAAACCTTTATATTTTGAACGGTAGTCTTCTTCTAACAATATTACTGAGTTTTCACGCATTGCAACATCTAGATTTGCTTTTGTTTTAGCCAAACCAAGAGTAAAAGTTTCTGTTCCAAAAGCAGCCGGACTCAGCGATGAATTGGTATGAACACAAATAAACAAGTCAGCATGATGATCATTCACAACATCTGCACGCTCCTGTAACGTAAGATATTTATCTGTTTTGCGGGTATAAACAACTTTTACATCTTTGAAATTTTGTTCAATCAAAGCTCCCAGCTTCAATTCTATTGCCAGATTTATATCTTTCTCTTTAGAAAAAGATCCCATTGCACCGGGATCATGCCCACCATGTCCAGCATCAAGTACTACTGTGAATCTTGTATCCTGCGCCAAAACAATTGAAGGCACAGCACTAAAAACGAACAAAATAGCACATTGAAAAGCAATAAAATAGTTTTTAATTAATTTCATGAAAATTCCCGTAAAAAACACAGAACTGATTGTATATTTTTGTGCAAAAGTAATGCTTTTATCCTGTTTCTTACGCCATATGAAGCAGTAAATTTTCAAATTAATCATAAAAAAAGGTTATATGTAAAAGAGACTCCTATTTTTTCGCTAATTTTGCAGCCTAATTTAGAAATCGATACCCCTACCGGATGCTAATCTGTAACCGATTATATTTCAACAAAGCAAGTTTAATCATGCTTCTAATTCTATGGTTAGCGTTTCCCGACTTGGGTTTCAGCCAGGGGAAAAGTACGTCAAAAAAGGAGCAAAGAAAAGTTCACGCGACTGACAGCATTAAATCATCAGCTGATTCAGTCAAAACAACCACAAAAATACAAAAGCCCAATCAGATTGATGCAGAAATAACCTACAGTGCTCAGGACTCTATAGTGCTGTTAGGAAACGGAACAGGCTTCCTTCACGGTAAAAGTGACATCAAATACAAAAACATTGAATTAAAAGCTGACTATGTTCGTGTAAAAATGGATAGCAGTCTTGTTTTCGCTCGTGGAAAACTGGATAGCATAGGAAAAAGAGTAGACGATCCGGTTTTCACTGAAAACCAAACAGAATACACATCAAAAGAACTCACCTACAATTTAAAAACAAAAAAAGGATATATCCGACAGGCTGTTACAAAACAAGGTGAGGGTTATGTAATAAGTGATAAAACGAAGAAAACCAACGACGATGTATTATGCATGGCCGACGGTAAATACACCACTTGCGACGACCATGAACATCCGGATTTCTATCTTAACCTGACTCGAGGGAAAGTCAAAACAGGAAAATATATAGTCACTGGTCCTGCATATTTGGTTGTGGCGGATGTACCTTTGCCCATTGCCATACCTTTCGGATACTTTCCATTCACTGATAAATATTCGTCGGGAATTATTATGCCTACATTCAGGGATGAGTCTACCCGCGGATTTGGATTGGCAAATGGAGGATATTACTTTGCAATAAGCGATTACATGGATTTAGACCTAAGTGGTGACATTTACACCAAAGGCACCTGGGCATTAAACGCAACAAGTAAATATACCAAGCGATATAAGTACAACGGAAACTTTAACATGAGTTATCGTGTGGATGTAACAGGAGAAAAAGATCTGCCCAACTACAGCTCCACCAAGAACATGAGCATTACCTGGACACACTCGCAAGATGCAAAAGCAAATCCATATTTTACATTTTCATCGAGCGTCAATTACTCTACAAGCGGCTATAACAGAAGCAACATAAACAGTTACTACAACCCAACTCTAAACTCTGAAAGCACCAAGAGTTCGAGCGTTTCCTTTACCAAACGCTTTCCGGACAGTAGCCCTTTCAGCGTTACCGGTAGTATGAATATTGCTCAGCAAACCAGAGACTCTACACTGGACTTATCTTTACCAAACATTAGTGTATCGATGAGCCGTATTTATCCTTTTAAACGAAAGAATGCAATTGGGAAAGAGCGTTGGTATGAAAAAATATCCATGTCCTATTCCGGAACATTTCAAAATAGTATCCGAACAAAAGAAAACCAATTATTCAATTCGTCTCTATCCAGAGACTGGAAAAACGGGATGAAACACAGTATCCCTGTAAGCGCGACGTTTAATCTACTCAAATATATAAACATTTCACCATCTGTAAACTATACTGAACGTTGGTATCTGCAATCGGTAAATAAATCGTGGGATACCAAAAGACAAACAGTAAGAACAGATACAGTTTCGGGATTCAACAGAGTATACGATTTCAATATGGGTGTTTCAGCTTCAACAAAGCTTTATGGATTCTATGAACCCATCCGCTCTATATTTGGCAACAAAATAGACCGGATACGACACGTATTCACTCCGTCTATCGGTTTTAGTTATGCACCTGACTTTGGAACTGGCAACTGGGGATATTACGGAACATACACCATACCATCGAACGCAGCGGTACAGCATGATCAGATTGTCCAGTACTCTCATTATGAGAACAGCTTATACGGTGCTCCCGGAGTTGGAAAGTCTGGAAATATCAATTATTCGTTCGCGAATAACATTGAAATGAAAGTCCGAAATGACAAAGACACAACTGGAACAAATGCATTCAAAAAAATAAGTTTAATTGATAATTTCTCCGTTAGTGGATCGTACAACATGGCTGCAGATTCTATGCAATGGTCTATAATTAGTGCCAGCCTGCGTTTTAAAATCGGAAGTCAAACCATTAGTCTGAACGGATCTTTCGACCCTTACATGTACGACTACAACTCTACCAATAAAACGCTTGTCAGAGTCAACAAACTACGATGGGAACATGGACAGTTTCCTCGCTTCTTAGGTACTAGCGCACAATATGGTTATACCTTGAGCAACGACACTTTTAAGAAAAAGACAAAAGAAAAAGACAAGAACAAAAATGCTAATTCTACAACTCCAGACCCTAAACTACCTACAAAAACGGATGATCCGAACAGCTTAAAAAATGGAGCTGACACAGATAAGAATAAGTCCGTTGAGAAGGATGCAGATGGCTACCAAAAGGTAACAATTCCCTGGAGCTTGAGCATCAACTACGGTGTTAACTACGCCAACACAGCAAAAATAGACACCATAAGAAAAGAGTATAAAATGGGACTTACACATACTCTAAGTTTCTCAGGTAATATTTCTTTAACTTCGAACTGGAAACTTTCGGCAAGTAGCGGATACGATTTTATCGCCAAACAGTTTGTCACAACCAGCATAAACATTGTACGAAGTCTTCACTGCTGGACCATGACAGCCGGCGTAGTTCCATTTGGACCTTATAAAACCTACAACTTCCGAATTGGGGTAAACGCAAGCATGCTTCAGGATCTGAAATACACCAAACAAAGTGGTTACGGAGGTACCCCAATAACGTGGTATTAAAAGCTATTCTTCAATTAACTTATAAAGATGAACAATTTAGGTTGAAAAACAATTATAGCTTGATCGGAGTGAGAAATGACGATATTTTTTGAAATAGAAATTATTAAACAAAAACAATAGAAAATGAAAATTACAGCAAACAAAGCAGTATCGGCTGAATACGAGTTATACGTTGATGGCGAAACAGAAGGAGAATTAGAATTAATGGAAAAAGCCACTTCGGAACAACCATTAAACTTTGTCTACGGTGTGGGTATGATGCTCCCTAAGTTCGAAGAAAACTTATTCGGTCTTCAGGTTGGTGATAAATTCGACTTTGTGATCAATACTGAAGACGCTTATGGCGAATATGACGACGAAAGCGTATTGGATCTTGATCGTGCAATTTTTGAAATAGATGGCAAGCTTGACGAAGAAATGATTTACGAAGGTAATGTCGTTCCGTTAATGGACAACGAAGGTAACCGCATAAATGCACAGGTAGTAACTATAACCGACACCCATGTAAAAGTGGATTTAAACCACCCATTGGCTGGTGAAACGCTGCATTTTAAAGGTTCGGTACTTGAAGTTCGCGAAGCTTCAGAAAAAGAACTGGAAGCTCTAATGGGCGGCGGATGCGGTAGCGGATGTGGTTGCGGGGACGGTGGATGCGGTAGCGGAAGCTGCGGTTGCGGCGACGAAGAAGAAGCAAGCGTGAGCGGCGGAAGTTGCGGTAGCGGTTGTGGATGCCATTAATCACTATTCAAGAATATTTTTTCAATGGATATTAAAACAGCTCAGATGCTATTTAATATCCATTGTTGTATCTGATTACTTTTTGGGGTTGTAGTTATTTCAAACTTTTGAATAACTTTGTACGTGCAATAACGGATTATGGCATAAATATTCATAGCCCACACTTTATAACTTATAATTAAAGACCATATGTCGAACACCATTGGCAAATTATTTACTTTCACTTCATTTGGAGAATCTCACGGAAAAGGAATCGGCGGCATTGTCGATGGCTGCCCTCCGGGAATAGAAATAGATGAAACATTCATTCAAAACGAACTGAATCGCCGTCGCCCCGGGCAGTCGGCTATTTCTACTCCGCGTAAGGAAGGAGATAAAGTTGAATTCTTATCCGGAATTTTTGAGGGAAAAAGTACCGGTACACCCATCGCCTTCGTTATCTGGAACGAGAACCAACACAGTTCAGACTACGACCATCTGAAAGAAGTGTACCGACCATCGCATGCCGACTTTACTTACCAACAAAAATATGGAATCCGCGACCATCGCGGAGGCGGCAGGAGTTCAGCTCGCGAAACGGCATCGCGCGTAGTAGCCGGAGCCATTGCCAAGCTGGCATTAAAAAATTATGGAATTGACATTACCGCTTTCACGTCTCAAGTCGGACACATTGCCATGAGTCAGAATTTCGAAACGGTCGATTTATCACTTATTGAATCAAATGTGGTTCGTTGTCCGCAACCGGAAGTGGCCGAAAAAATGATTGAGTACATTAAGGAACTGAAAAAAGAAGGCGACTCTATCGGAGGAATCATTTCGTGCGTCATCAAAGGTGTTCCTGTAGGATTGGGCGAACCAATTTTCGATAAACTACAAGCACGACTGGCTCAAGCCATGCTTAGTATCAATGCAACTCATGGATTTGATTACGGGAGAGGCTTTGAGGGAGTCAGTCTGAAGGGATCTGAAATGAACGATTCATTTGTAAAAGACGGCGACAAGGTCAGCACCAAAACGAACAATTCGGGAGGTGTACAAGGCGGTATCAGCAACGGACAGGATATTTATTTCCGCGTACTATTTAAACCGGTAGCCACCATTTCGAAAAAGCAAGATACGCTCGACATCCACACCAACGAAGTAGAACTGGAAGCTCGCGGTCGTCACGATCCTTGTGTGCTGCCCCGCGCAGTGCCTATCGTTGAAGCGATGGCAGCTTTGACGCTGATTGATTTGTATCTGACAAAGAATTAAATACTCAGACTTACTAACGCCCCCTAACCCCTAAAGGGAAATAAGTTACTATCGTCTCCTATACTTTTGATATAAAGTTATAGGAGACGATTCTATTTTTCAGATTCCCCTTTAGGGCTTAGGGGTACCCATTCTAACAAACCGCTCCGCCTCATCCAATACATTCAGTTTCCCGACATCCAACATATGAAAATCGGTTGGGATAAAACCTTTGATTACCTGAGTCTGTGCATTGGACAAATAGAAATCCATGATAGGGAACTTAGCATCAAGAGTCTCCATCAGCTCAAAAACACGGGGCGACAATACCTGAATACCGGCAAAAGCCAGCTTATTAAACCCTGAAATATCATTGAAACCGATGGGTTTTGTCTCACCTGTCTTTTCATTTATCCAGCCACACAGCCGTTGATCATCATTGAATAACAAATAGCGAAAGGTATCGCGCTTACTTACCACCAGCGTGGCCAATGAGTCGGCAGCAAGGTGGTGTTGGAACAATTCCTGCAAATCAACATCCGACAGAATATCAACGTTATGTACCAAAAACGGTTGTCCGTCGTCGAAAAAATGCTTTGCCTTCCGGATACCACCACCCGTATCGAGTAACTGATTACGTTCATCAGATACCTCAATGCGAATACCGAAATTATTGTTTGCTTTCAGAAAATCAATAATCTGATCGGGAAAATGATGGACATTCACGATGATTTCATCGAAACCCGATTTCTTCAATTTTTCAATAATTAATTGAAGCAAAGGTTTTCCATTGATAGGTACCAAAGCCTTAGGAATTAAATCTGTGATTGGTTTCAGACGAGTACCTAAACCCGCTGCAAAAATCATTGCTTTCATTTATATATATAGATATTATCTTTGATGATATGACTCACTTCGTTCGTGATATGAACTTCGTGATATGACTTCATTGTCTCTGATGATACGACTCACTTCGCTCGTGATATGAACTTCGTGATATGACTTCATTGTTTCTGATGAATATGACTCACTTCGTTCGTGATATAATTTTTATCATTTTTCAGCATCTTTTGTTGGCGGTTTTTGATTTACTAAAAGCGTTTGAGCTTTAATAAAATTATTGAGCTTATATCCCAGTACATTATGTTCGGAATACAAACTCTTATAATCTTCTTCCATGATCAGGTTTCTTCTTTTCGCTTTATCAAGCCAGGTTTTACTCTCGTACAAAGATCCTCGTGCTATATAGTAAAAACTGCGTGAATCTTTATAGGTGTTACGACCAAGACCTTCGCTGATATTTGCACTAACCGAATCAGATGCCCGAACCCACTGTTTTCCTATAGTATCTTTCGCAAAATAATCCCATTTCAAAACAAAACTCCAGACCTTATCAGATAAAGTCATCGACAGATTATATATTTCCAAATCTTCCAGCTTCATAATCGAACCATTTTATAATAAAACTTTTAAATAATATCATAAATAATATCACGAACGAAGTGAGTCATATCGCGAAGCAAATAACGTCCGAAGGACAAATATCACGAAGTTAATATCACGAACGAAGTGAGTTAATATCGCGACTAACGGGAGCAAATGACTGTTCAATATTCTGTTCCCGATGAATCAATTGTACTTCCACCCCGTACTTTTCGCTGATATGTTCTGCCGTTTTTTGGGCGGAGTACACCGAGCGGTGTCGACCACCGGTACACCCGAAACTAATCATCAGATTGGTGAATCCACGATCGATATAACGCTTCACCGAAGCATCCACCAGAGCAAAGGCATGATCGATAAACGACAGGATTTCGCCATCGTCTTCCAGGAAGCGGATTACCGATTCGTCCAGTCCCGTCAGGCTCTGGTAACGTTCGTACTTGCCCGGATTATTCACCGCACGACAGTCGAACACAAAGCCCCCGCCATTGCCGGAATTATCTTGCGGAATGCCTTTTTTATAAGAGAAACTATAAACTTTTACGACCAATGGTTTGCGAATTTCCACTTCGCGGAATTGCTCCAGTTCGGTCATTTCTTTGAGAACCTGCAACAAATAAGGATATGCAGAGTTGTCATCGTGCAAAAAGGCCCGTAGATTTTCGATAGCAAACGGAATGCTTTGCAGGAAGTGTGGCTTTTTCTCAAAATAGCCGCGGAAGCCATACGCACCAAGTACCTGCAAGGTGCGGAAAAGCACAAAATGCTTCAGTTGTTCAGTAAAATCAGCCTCGTCTATCGGCATCAATTCCTGCAAAGCCGCGAGGTAAATGTGCAACAACTCTTCGCGCAACTCCGAGTTATATTGCGCTTTGGCCTGCCACAGAAACGAAGCCACATCGTAATATAGCGGTCCTTTTCTTCCACCTTGGAAGTCGATAAAATAAGGTTCACCGTCTTTCACCATCACGTTACGACTCTGAAAATCGCGATACATAAAGGTATTAGTCCGCGAGCGCATCAATATTTCCGACAGTTTTACGAAATTATCTTCCAACAGATTTTCCTGAAAATCCAGTCCCGTAGCTTTCAGAAAACAGTATTTAAAATAATTCAGATCCCAAAGAATGGAACGTTCGTTGAATTCCGGTTGCGGATAGCACACCGAAAAATCGAGTCCCTGAGCCCCCTGCACCTGAACGGCTGGGAGCTTACGCATGGTTTTGCGCAACAATTCCTTTTCCGGTTCGCAGAACACACCCGTTTTACGACCCTCGGCAATGGCATCAAAAAGCAGCGTATCGCCCAGGTCGTCCTGAATATAAAAACGTTTGTCGGCCGTTTGCCCCAGCACACGCGGCACAGGCAAACCCTGATGGTGAAAATGGTTGGCTATTTCGATAAAAGCAATATTTTCGTCCACCGACGTACCTTCCACCCCAATAAGCGAATGATTTTCGCTCGTCAGCCGGAAATATTTACGGTTGGAGCCAGAAGCAGAAAGTTCGGCAACGGTAAGAGCAGGTTCATGGGTGTATTGCAGGAAAAGGGTTTCGAGTTCGGTCATGATAAGTAACTAGGCATTGATTGTATAAATTGTAATTCCTACCCGATTAATGTGATTTGTCAAATCTTCATTAGAAATACTCTGAAAATTCAACACATCAAACTTGTAAGGTAAAATTGATTCTTCGTTTAAAATATGGCTGATTTGCGAAACAATATCAAGATTCAGACCGCATCCTTTTAAAGCAATGTCAACATCACTGCCTCTCCGGAAATTTCCTTTTGCACGGCTACCAAAAATGATGGCCTCCGAAACCTGTGGAAACCGGCTTATCACAGACCTTATTATATCTAAATCCGGTTCGCGAAAACCAAAAGAATTATTCATCAGCAATCTGCTTTAAGGTTTTGTACAAATCGGAAAGTAATGGAAAGTATTTTTGATGAATCAATTGCTCTATTTCATTTGCTTTCTCATCATCGTAGACATGCGAAGTCAGGTTCCGATCAACAAGCAGTTCGAGCCAACTATGCCCATCACTTATTAAATCAATTTCAAAAGCTTTTTTAATAGCACTCCGTGGAGATTTGACATCAGTAAAACCTTGTTCTTCTAAATAATCTTTCAGGCATTTCCAGGCCAGCTCATAGCTCATTTCAAAGAACTGAATAATGCCTGCTTTCTGCAAAATATCAGGTTCAGTCAACTGTAGAGCCGATTCCAAATGGGTTATTGCTTTTTCGAAATTCTGAAAACGTTGTTTCCAGCGAACATCCTGATTCTCCATAATGATTTTATATTTATGTGATGCAAAGATACAAACATCATTTTAAATGGCGGGTATGTCAATCAATGTAAAATATCTCCCTCGGGCTGAAAGCCCGGTATAATATAGCCCAACGGCAAAGCCATGTAATGGCGACGCCTTGGGTAAAAGATTACAGAAAGAAGCTAATGGTCGAATTCATTGACAATATTTTATTATTAATTCATATGCATTTGCACTACCTAATTCTCCTGCTCGCCTCAAATCTATGCAACCACTATCCCTTTCGTTTCGCATTAATTTAATCCGTCCTCTTATGTGGTACGCCTCTGCATTATTGGGGTCAATTTCGATTGTCCTTGTCATATCAGTTAGAGCTCCTTTATAGTCTTTCAAAGTAAATTCTGTAACACCTCTATTAAAAAATGCAGAAGAATTTCGTGGGTTAATTTCAATTTCTTTTGTTAGGTCTGCAATGGAACCAACATTATCATGAATCTGAAATCTCATACATCCCCTTCTATAAAAAACCTCTTGATTATTTATCAAAGACTTACTACTATCAAGTTTTATAGTCTCTGATAGATCAACAATTGCTCCTGTAAAATCTCGAATATCTTGTTTAGCAAATCCTCTTTGACAAAAAGCTTCTTTATTATTCGGGTTTATCATAATAGACATAGAAAAATCAACTATAGCTCCCTTGATATCAGAAAGTTTTTTTTTCATAACACCTCTATTATAATATGCACCATCATCTTTAGGATTTAGCTCAATAGCCTTTGAATAATCGTCTAATGCTCCGACATAATCCCCCAAGAAATCCTTAACTATTGCTCTGTTATTATAAGCTGATAAATCGTTTGGATTTATTTCAATTGCTTTAGAGTAATCTTCAGATGCCCCGACATAGTCTTTGAGCAGACACTTTGCTATACCCCTACCTACATATGGATAACTTTCTTTTGTTCCTTCTGCAGCTATTGTAAAATCAACAATTGCCCCTTCATAATCTTTTCTATCTATTTTTTTTACTCCGCTATCATAATAATTTATTTCTTTCTGCGCATATCCAGAAAATACAATTTGAAAGAATATAAAGAATAAAGATTTTCTTTTCATACTAAATTAATTATCAATAATATTTCAGGAAATTTTTCTATAGGTGTTCCATTCTACATAGAAATTCAAAATGGACTAATTAAAATTCCAAACTGATTATCATGTCTAAACAAAATCGACTTCAAAGATAATTCTTATATTTTTAATAAATAAGAATATTTACAAATCAAATCCAAGTGACGGAACTCTTACATTCCGTCACTCTTCATTTAAGGGTTAACGTTTAGCATCAATGCCAAACTCCTTCCAACGGCTCTGATCAAAGTCCATCTTAACGATTTTCTGCGCATCGCTCACTTGTTTTCCAAGTTCTTTTAGTTTTGCTTCCAACTCGTCAGTTTTGGCCGTAAGATCCGACTTTAACTTTTCCTGTTCGTTGTTGAGCTTCACAGCCAAGTCGCAGTCAGCTCCCAACTTATTCTGAAATGCCAAATCCAAACCTCTACGAGCCACTTGCTCAGTATTACCCTTTAAACCCGCCAACATCACCTGAGCTTTGGCTATTTGCTCAGAATACTTTTGTGTTGCCATAATCAAAAAGATTTAGTTGTTTGAATTGCGGGGACTCACACCCAATAAACCCCTCTCCCCGTTTAGAGGATGTCCATTGTATAGCTATTATTTGTTTTTCGTTCAAATGAGTTGCCCGGAAGCTTCGGGCATCTTCCTTTTCCTTTCGGGCACCTTCCCCAAGCCTTCGGGCACCTTCCCCAAGCCTTCGGGCAGATGCCTTTTCCTTTCGGGCATCTTCCCCCTGCTTCCGGGCAGCTGCCTTTTTCTTCCGGGCAAGTGCCCCAAGGTTTCGGGCAGGTTCCTTTTCCTTTCGGGTAGATGCCCGAAGGCTTGGGGAAGGTATCTCTTCCTTTCGGGCCGATAATTATGCCTTCCGAACTTATGTAACGAGCTACATTTCACTCAATTTTGGCATAAAGATAAAAACTTTCATAGAATAGACCAACTATTTCTGTAATTCATTTAAAAAACATGTTTTAAAACAATTATTCTTAGGTCAAATACCCCGATCTAACTATAAAACAACAAAAAATAGAACTTCAAAACAGACTTTCTCTGCGGTTTTGTTTTAATTTTGCAGCCTGAAAATAAAAGAGGAATCAGGAACTAAAAAAAGAAGATTGTATGTTTAAACCGGAAATGCTTCCCGAATTAAGTCATCGTTGGAAAGCGATTCAAAAAGAAATGACCCGAAAAAGCACCGATGGCTGCCTGCTGGCGGATAATGTCAACCTGTTTTATGTAGCCGATCGGGTATACAGCGGCTATTTTTATTTACCTCAGGAGGGCAATCCCCTATTTTTCGTCAAACGTCCTATCGGACTCGAAGGCGAAAATGTTTTTTACATCCGCAAACCCGAACAAATTGCCGAAATACTACTCCAACAAGACATTGCCCTGCCCCAAGCGCTGATGCTGGAGCTGGACGAAATGCCTTACAACGATATTGTCCGACTGCAATCCATCTTTCGCCCCACCGAAACGCTCAATGCTACCACGGCCATCCGCAGCGTGCGGGCTATCAAATCGGAGTACGAAATCGGTCAGATGCGACACTCCGCCCGACTGCATGCAGCTTGTTATGCCGAAGTGCCCAAGCTCTACAAGCCGGGCATGACCGACATTGATTTTTCCATTGAAATAGAACGGCTGTTCCGTCGGCAAGGTGCTCTGGGGCACTTCCGGGTATTCGGACAGTCGATGGAGTTGTTTATGGGCAGCGTCATTGCTGGCGACAATGCCAATAATCCTTCGCCCTACGACTTTGCCATGGGTGGTGGCGGACTGCACAATTCACTCCCCGTGAGTTCTAACGGCTCGGTTATGACACCCGGCACCACCGTGATGGTGGATATGGGAGGTACGTTTACCGCCTACATGTCGGACATGACGCGCGTATTTTCAATCGGTTGTGTTTCGCCCCTTGCCTACAAGGCACATCAAGTGGCACTGGAAATTCAGAACGATATTGAAGCTATGGCGAAACCCGGCGTAGCCACCTGCGACCTGTATAACCGGGCCATGGAGCTGGCAAAAAAGTACGAATTGCTCCCCTACTTTATGGGTCACAGTCAGCAGGCCGGATTTATCGGGCACGGCATTGGCATTCAAATCAACGAGCAGCCCGTGTTGGCTCCCCGCTCCAAAGACGAACTGAAAGAAGGACATATTTTTGCCCTGGAACCAAAATTTGTTATTCCCGGAGTGGGTGCGGTTGGTATCGAAAATTCGTTTGCCGTACACAAAACGGGCATTGAAAAGCTCACCGCATTAAACGAAGAAATCGTAGAGTTATAAAAAAGGGGCATACTTTGTGTATCCACCATGTTGGTTATTTTCTGTTTGAAAATAATTCATATCTTTGCTTCAATAAAAACTTAGGAATATGCACGCAATACATGTACAAATAGATATAAGTACACCCACCGGAAGGCGTTTACTCAAGGAAGTAGAGCGCCACCCCAGAGTGGCAAAAGTTGAATATCCATTACCGGAAAACAATGAGAAACAAGATGGTTACACTGTAGATGCAGTATTTGATGAATGTATTGAAATATTAAGCAAGCATTATCAAACAGATTGCAAAAAAATATGGAACGATATAAAATAAGTAATAGGAATTAAATAATGTCCCATTATTCAGAAAATCGTTAGACGATACGGTTGTAATTTCAAGTCCCCTTCAGGGGATTTAGGGGCGGTATTAAAGTCTATTTTCCGCCCCAAGCCCCTAAAGGGGATGTTAAATAGCATCGTCTTTGAAAAATTAAAATGGTACATTATATTCATTCCATTACTTAGTAATCTCTCCTACAACAAAACAAGACTTAATCCATTTATCAAACATAATCCGCTTTGAATATATTATAACCCAACCGTGAATCGACTATCTCGACTCGCGGTTTCATTTAGCATCCTTTCTAGCCGGTAAAAATGCTAAACAACCACTATCTTTGTACCCGAAAACGCTAAACTATCATTCGCGTATGAAACTGATAAGATTTATCAAAAACTGGACACTCCCACTTTCGATGCTTACAGGCGTTATCGGCTACTTTATTTATGTAAACATCCCCTTGCTGGCACCCACCAAACCATTTGTCAACGAATTCATCGCCATTATCCAACCCACCCTGATCTTTTTGATGCTCTTTGTTACCTTTTGCAAAGTCGACCCGCGCGATCTGCGCCCAAGTCGCATGCACCTGTGGTTGTTGTTGGTCCAGGTGGGTATTTTTTGTTTGTTGGGTATACCACTCGTTTTGTTTCCTAACACTGAGCTTCGCGTAGTGCTCGAAGGAGCTATGATTTGTATGATCACTCCCACTGCCACTGCTGCAGCCGTAGTCACTGGCAAGCTTGGCGGAAACACGCAGTCGTTGGTTAGCTATACCATCATTATCAATATGGTTTCGGCCATCGTTATTCCGTTGGCACTGCCCATGGTTCATCCCAATCCGTCGCTCACCTTCGTACCATCTTTCTTACTCATACTCCGCAAAGTATTTCCATTGCTTATGTTTCCGTTTCTGGCTGCGTGGGCCGTTCGTGCCTATCTTCCCAGGCTGCATGCAAAGTTACTTGGATTTAAAGATCTGGCATTTTACATGTGGGCTGTTGCTTTGGCTATTGCCATTGCCGTTACGGTACGGAGTATAGTGCATAGCAACGTAGCTATCATTTTCCAGATAGGTATAGCTATAGCTTCGCTCATCACCTGTATTGCGCAGTTTGCCATTGGGAAAAAAATCGGGGGACATTACAACGACCGCATCGGAGCCGGACAAAGTCTGGGGCAAAAAAACACGGTATTCTCTATCTGGTTAGGCGCCACTTTCCTTAGCCCTGTTACATCCATGGCCGGTGGTTTCTACAGTATATGGCACAATGCATATAATTCTTATCAACTCTACCAAAAGCGCAAAGAGGATGAAACAAGGTAGTTGCCAGAGTGGTTAGTACTGAAAACTAAATCTTATTCGTAATTGAAATGTATAAATCGCAATTCTTCATTCGAACACTCTTTTATTAGCTTGGCTAACAAGTTGGCTGAAATTCATAATTTTGAATTATGCATTATGCATTGTGCATTAGTTTTTGTACTTTTGCACGAATTTGTATATAAACTAGAATATGAGCACAGAACTAAGCGAACAAGAACAGTTCAGACGTCAGAGTCTGGACGAATTGCGAAATTTAGGCATCGATCCCTACCCTGCCGCACTGTATCCAACCGACGCATTTTCCACCGATATAAAAGCTGAATATAAAGACGAAGAAAGCGGTAAAACCGTATGTGTAGCCGGCCGTATTATGAGCCGCCGCATCATGGGAAAAGCCTCCTTTATTGAACTGCAAGACTCCAAAGGACGTATTCAGGTATACGTCAGCCGCGACGACATCAACACCGAAGCACAACCCGAAATGTACAACACCGTATTCAAAAAACTATTGGATATTGGTGACTTTGTGGGTATCAAAGGCTTCCTGTTCCGTACCCAAACAGGCGAGATCAGTATTCACACCAAAGAATTGACCGTATTAAGCAAATCGCTCCGTCCGCTCCCTATCGTAAAATACAAAGACGGTGTGGCTTTCGATGCATTCGAAGATCCGGAACAACGCTACCGCCAACGTTACGTAGACCTGGTAGTAAACGAGGGCGTGAAAGAAATATTTATGAAACGTACCAAGGTATATCAATCCATGCGCGACTTTTTCAATGCGGAAGGATATATTGAGGTCGAAACTCCTATTCTGCAATCCATCCCCGGTGGTGCTGCAGCCCGTCCGTTCATCACACACCACAACGCACTGGACATTCCCCTTTATCTGCGTGTAGCCGACGAGTTATATCTCAAAAGATTGATCGTAGGTGGTTTCGAAGGTGTGTACGAATTCTCCAAAAACTTCCGCAACGAAGGAATGGACCGTACCCACAATCCCGAATTTACCGCCATGGAAATATATGTAGCCTACAAAGACTACAACTGGATGATGACCTTTACCGAAAACATGATTGAAAAAGTATGTATGGACGTAAACGGCACGAACGAAATTAAAGTTGGCGACAAAACTATCAGTTTCAAGACCCCATTCAAACGTATTACCATGATTGACGCCATCAAGGAGCACACCGGCATCGACATCAATGGTATGGACGAAACCCAACTCCGCGAAGTATGCAAAACATTACATGTGGAAGTGGACGAAACGATGGGTAAAGGCAAAATGATCGATGAATTGTTCGGCGAAAAATGCGAAGGAAATTATATCCAACCTACATTTATCACCGACTACCCACGTGAAATGAGTCCGCTTTGTAAACGTCACCGCGACAATCCTGAACTAACCGAACGTTTCGAGTTAATGGTAAACGGAAAAGAACTGGCCAACGCTTATTCGGAATTGAATGACCCGATTGATCAGCTTGGACGCTTTCAGGAACAATTAAAACTAAGCGAAAAAGGCGACGACGAAGCTATGTTCATCGATATGGACTTTGTACGCTCGTTGGAATACGGTATGCCTCCAACCTCCGGAATGGGAATTGGGATGGACCGGTTTGTCATGCTTATGACCGGTCAGCAAAACATACAGGAAGTACTTTTCTTCCCACAAATGAAACCCGAAAAAGCAGAAAAGAAAGAAGGTCCCGAAAAATTCCTTGCACTCGGAATATCAGAAGACTGGGTTTCGGTAATTCAGAAAGCAGGTATTCAAACCGTGGAGGGATTAAAAGGATTAAACCCGAACAAGTTCCATCAGGACATCTGCGGACTGAACAAAAAGAATAAGCTCGGATTGACAAATCCTTCGAAAGAGGAAGTAGCTGAGTGGATAGCAAAAGCATAGAAAATAACCCCTAAAGGGGAATTAAAGGGGTTAGTATTTATTTACAAGACAAAAGTAATTCAGTCCCCCTTTAGGGGCTAGGGGTCATAATATATGAACGAAAAAAGTAAAATTGCTGTAATTGGCGGCGGGAGCTGGGCCACAGCAATAGCAAAAATAGCACTAACAAATGCAGATAGCATCAATTGGTACATGCGCCGACAAGAACAAATTGATGAATTTGTCCGGCTTAGCAAAAACCCGTCCTATCTGACAGGAGTAAAATTCGACACTGACAGGATTCATTTTACCAGCGACATAAACAAACTGGTACGCACATCTGACGTTCTGATTTTTGCAACTCCATCACCGTTCATGAAGCAGCACCTGAAAAAATTAACCAGAAAGCTGGATAATAAATTTATTGTTACCGCCATCAAAGGTATTGTCCCCGATGAGAACATGATTGTAACCGATTACTTCGAACAATTTTATGGCGTATCAAAAGACAATATTGCCGTATTAGCCGGACCATGCCATGCTGAAGAAGTGGCACTGGAGCGTCTTTCTTATCTGACCTTTGGCTGCGCCAACCGCGAGAAAGCACGAATGCTTGCACAGCGATTCAACACCAGCTTTATCCGAACCTCTATCAGCGATGATGTTACAGGAATAGAATATTCTTCGGTGATGAAAAACATTTATTCCATTGCTGCCGGCATTTGCCATGGGCTGAAATACGGCGACAACTTTCAGGCCGTATTAGTCTCCAATGCCATTCAGGAGATAAATCGCTTTTGCAATGCCGTAAATCCGATGCATCGCGACATCAACGAATCAGCATATCTGGGCGACCTTTTAGTAACTGCTTATTCTAAATTTAGCCGAAACCGTTTGTTCGGAACCATGATAGGAAAAGGCTACTCTGTAAAAACAGCTCAGATAGAAATGGAAATGATAGCTGAGGGTTATTATGCCACAAAATGTATTCACGAGATAAACGAAAAATACCAAATCAGCATGCCCATCGTTGATTCTATATTCGAGATTCTGTATAACCGCTGTTCGCCCACCATGGAAATACGGAAACTATCTGAGAAACTTAAATAGCAGACAGTTGATAATTGATAATTGACAGTTGACGGTTATAAATATCTGAATCCTTTGAAACAATAATATAACAAACACAGTGAGCAAATATCGCCGTAGACAACTATCGTGAACGCAGTGAGCAAATATCATGAGCGAAGCGAACTAATAACAACGAAGTTGAATATCGTGAGCGAAGCGAACTAATAACTCAAAGTATAGAACTATCAAATTAAATATAAAATGGAAAATATTAAATTATCTATCGACAAAACGTTCGGATTCATCTCCGAGCAGAAAGTGGCCGGATATGCAGAAGAAGTGGCTGCTGCCAGTGATTCATTGCACAACGGCACCGGAAAAGGAAGCGATTTTCTGGGTTGGTTGAATTTGCCGTCATCTATCGACGAAGCTCAGTTTAGCGATCTGGAAGCTACAGCTAAAGTTTTGCGCGATAACTGCGAAGTAGTAGTTGTAATTGGCATTGGTGGAAGCTACCTGGGTGCCAGAGCAGTTATTGATGCACTATCAAACAGTTTCGACTGGCTGCAAACCGAACGCAAATCGCCTGTAATGGTTTATGCCGGTCAAAACATTGGCGAAGATTACTTGTACGAATTGCAAGAACTATTGAAGAACAAGAAGTTCGGAATCATTTCTATATCTAAATCCGGAACAACAACCGAACCTGCATTGGCTTTCCGCTTACTGAAAACCCAGTTAGAAGAACAACAAGGCAAAGCTTCTGCACAAAAACTAATCGTAGCCATCACCGACAAATCGCGTGGTGCTCTTCGTACAGCAGCTACTCAGGAAGGATACAAAACATTTGTAATTGAAGATAATATTGGCGGACGCTTCTCGGTTCTTACTCCGGTTGGTTTACTACCAATTGCTGTTGCCGGATTTGATATTCGTCAACTGGTTGCCGGAGCTGCAACAATGGAAAATAAATGCGGACATAAAATCCCATTCGAAGTAAATCCAGCTGCTCAATATGCCGCCGTACGTAATGAACTTTACAAAAACGGAAAGAAAACAGAAATTCTCGTCAACTACCATCCTAAGTTACATTACTTCGGTGAATGGTGGAAACAGCTTTATGGCGAAAGCGAAGGAAAAGAAAACAAAGGTATTTTCCCTGCTGCTGTTGACTTCACAACCGATCTACACTCAATGGGCCAATGGATTCAGGAAGGTGAACGCACGATCTTTGAAACCGTAATCTCAGTAAAAGAAAGTAACTACACAAAAGTATTCCCACACTCAGAAGAAAATCTGGATGGTTTGAACTTCCTTGCCGGAAAACGCGTAGACGAAGTAAACAAAATGGCTGAATTGGGAACCATGATTGCCCATGTTGATGGTGGTGTACCAAATTTGAAAATAGAACTTCCAAAACTAGATGAGTACTATCTGGGTGAGTTGATTTATTTCTTCGAAAAAGCATGCGGTATTAGCGGATATTTACTTGGAGTAAATGCGTTCGACCAACCAGGCGTAGAAGCTTACAAGAAAAACATGTTCGCCTTATTAGAAAAACCGGGGTTCGAAGCTGAAACAAAAGCAATAAAAGCAAGACTTTGATCAGAAAAGATCAACTGTTCTCTAAATAAAAAAGGTCATTCCAAATTAGGAATGACCTTTTTTTTATTTTTGCGAAAAAACAGTAGCAATCCTACTTTTTTGCTTTAATAGGAGTTTTCAATTTAAACGATACATAATTCACCCCTGTAGAAGAAGTTCCGAAATTTGCATCCGATTGCAAATAAAATTTAAGTATTGAATTTGTACTGGCAGCTTTAGCAACATAACTAAACGGAAAATAAGCATAACTTTGCTTTGCGATAAACATAAATTTTCCGGCAGAATAATTTGAGCTTGCCTTTACAAAAACTCCATTCAGAGAAGATTCTGTAGGCAATATAATCTTAGTTGAAATTGTATCATTCGGGCGGGTCAGTGCAAAGCCAACAAGATTATTGGAAACGGCATTTAATACAAATTTAAACTGCACCGTATCACCAACAGAAATTGTATCCATCAGATAATCATAATCGTCCTTTCCTGCATAGGAGATTTTCAAAGTATCTTTTCCATTAGCAACAGGGGAACTATACAAAGACATTTGGGGTGTACTATTCGACTCCCCGGACAAAGCACACGCTGTAAAAGTGAGACAAAGAAGACCTAAAAAAATAATTTGATGTGATTTCATGCGAATATAGTTTATTTGAAGCAATTACGCACGCAAAAGCATTTATTCGGTCTGTGTTGAAGATCTCTCTAAATGCTAATTTATGCCCCTAAATTTTGTTTGTGCAAAAATACATAATCAGCATCAATAATCTCACGAATTCAGAATTAATTAAGAACTTGTAAGATTTCTATTGTCGGGGTGACAAGATTCGAACCTGCGACCTCTACGTCCCGAACGTAACGCGCTACCGACTGCGCCACACCCCGATTTTCAGGTTGCAAAATTACAATATATATTTGTTTATATAAATTATTCAGATAAAAAAATGCTATTTATTTTATCTGAATGCACATCCTGATTTTAAAACAAAGAATTGAATTCCGATTTGCAATTTAAACAGAGAAATATGCCTACGAAAAAACATATATTTAACTTCAAAAATAAGTATCTTTGCACTAAAATTTTAACTACATGTTTACAACCGCAATAGACCAATTTATCAAAATAAATAATTACCCTGCATTTAAGCCAAAAGCTGTATTCTTCGATATGGATGGAGTGCTGTTTGACTCCATGAAGCATCATGCAACAGCATGGGTCAAAGCGCTACACAACAAAAATCTTCCGTTTACTGAATACGAAGCCTACATGAATGAAGGTCGAACAGGAGCGTCAACTATCGACGAAATATACATGCAGCAATATGGCAGAACAGCTACCGAAGATGAAAAGAACGATATATATAGGTTGAAATCTCAACTATTTGAAGAGTGTGGCAAAACGGAACAAATTCCTTTTGTATACGACTTACTGAAGAAAGTAAAGGCGCAAGGTCTACAAATTTTCGTCGTCACAGGTTCAGGACAACGAACCCTGCTTCATAGTCTGGAGGAAAACTTCCCCAACATTTTCAGCAAAGATAAAATGGTTACGGCTTTTGATGTAAAGTATGGCAAGCCTCATCCAGAACCATATCTGATCGCGTTAAACAAGTCAGGAGTACAGCCATGGGAAACAATGGTTATTGAAAATGCACCGTTAGGAGTTGAGTCGGCTCATGCAGCCGGTTTATTCACCATTGGAGTGAATACGGGACCGCTCAATCCATCTGTACTGTCCGAGAGCGGAGCATCTATGGTTTTTGGAGATATGAAAGAATTATATGACCAATGGGACAATCTGGTTTCTGGTAAATAGTTGGAAAAAACAGTGATTAATGATCAACGATTAGTAATTACTAAAAACAAAATCAACAAATAGCATCATCGACCAAATGACGCGAACAAAGTGAGCTAATAACATGAGCAACGCGAAATAATAACGCAAACAAAGTGAGCTAAACGATTTAAACATCTAATAAAAAACGACATAATATTATGCAAGTTATCAAATATCCCTCACGTGAAGAATGGGCATCACTTCTGACTCGTCCAACGTTCGACAACACATCGCTGTTTGGCACAGTACAAAAAGTACTGGATGATGTTCGTGTCCGTGGCGATAAAGCTGTAAAGGAATATACAGAACAGTTTGATAAAGTAAACCTCAACAATATTGAAGTCACTAAAGAAGAAATTGCAGAAGCAGAACAACTGGTGACAACAGATTTGAAACAAGCCATTGAAATGGCGCGACGTAACATCTGGAAATTCCATTCCGAACAACAACACGACCTACCCGAGATTCAAACTTCGCCGGGTGTTTATTGCTGGCAAAAAGCTATTGCAATTCAAAAAGTCGGTTTATATGTTCCCGGCGGAACAGCGCCTCTCTTTTCTACGGTATTAATGCTCGGCATTCCGGCACAAATAGCAGAATGCACTGAAGTCATTCTGTGCACTCCTCCAAATAAAGAGGGAAAAATCCATCCGGCCGTACTCTATGCTGCTAAAGTAGCAGGAGTTCATCGCATTTTCAAAATTGGCGGTACTCAAGCTATTGCTGCCATGGCTTACGGAACAGAGACTGTCCCTAAAGTTTATAAAATATTTGGTCCGGGGAATCAGTATGTAACAGCTGCAAAACAATTAGTATCGTTGCGCGATGTGGCTATCGATATGCCTGCCGGTCCTTCGGAAGTTGAAGTGATTATTGACGAAACGGCCAATCCTACTTTTGTTGCCGCCGACTTACTTTCGCAAGCCGAACATGGCGTAGATAGTCAATCTTTGTTGATTACAGTCAGTGAAAATCAAGTTGAACCGATACTCGAACAGTTAGAACTTCAGCTAGAACAACTTCCACGAAAAGAGTTCGCCCGCAAAGCACTGGAAAATAGCAAGATCATTATATTAAAGACTTTGGAAGAGGCTGTAGAAATGACCAACGAATATGCACCCGAGCATTTGATTATTTCCACCCGTTACTACATGGGAGTTGCAGCAAATATAATTAATGCAGGTTCGGTATTCTTAGGAAATTACACTCCCGAGAGCGCTGGCGATTACGCTTCGGGAACAAATCACACCTTACCTACAAACGGTTATGCCAAGGCTTATAACGGAGTAAATCTCGATAGTTATGTCCGCAAAGTTACTTTCCAACAAATCACACAGGAAGGACTAACAAACCTGAGCAATGCCATTATCCTCATGGCTGAGAACGAAGAGCTAATGGCTCACAGCAACGCCGTCAAGGTTCGACTAAATGAAGAAAAGCCAGTGGAAGAAAGATACAGCAGCCACCGCAGATAGATCTTTCAGTGGACAGTTATCAGTGAACAGTTATCAATTATTAACGCGAACGAAGTGAGTTAATATCACGAGCAAAACGAGTAAATATGAATTTAGACAAATTATTACGTGCCAATATACGCTCCCTCCAACCCTACTCTTGCGCCAGAGATGAGTTTAAAGGCGAAGCCTCGGTATACCTGGATGCGAACGAAAATCCATACAATGCCCCATACAACCGCTACCCGGATCCGTTGCAATGGGAAGTAAAAGAATTGATCACTAAAGTGAAAAATGTTCCGGTTGAGAATATCTTTCTTGGAAACGGGAGCGACGAACCCATCGACTTACTATACCGCGCATTTTGCGAACCACGCATTGACAATGTGGTGGCTATAGAGCCTACATATGGCATGTACAAAGTCTCAGCTTCTATCAACGACGTGGAATACCGTAAAGTATTGCTGGATGAGAATTTTCAATTCACAGCCGAAAGTTTATTAGCAGCAACCAACCTGTATACAAAACTTATCTGGCTTTGCTCGCCCAACAATCCTACCAGCAATAGTTTGGATCGCAAGGAGATTGTAAAACTACTAACCTCGTTCGAAGGTATAGTGGTACTGGATGAAGCTTATATCGACTTTGCCTCCGAAGGTAGTTTCTCTGAATTCCTATCGCAATATCCCAATCTGGTTATCTTGCAAACTTTTTCCAAGGCTTGGGGGAGTGCAGCAATCCGCTTGGGAATGGCATTTGCATCCATGGAGATTATTGAGATACTTAATAAAATAAAGTATCCATATAACGTCAACATCCTGACGCAAAAGCAAGCTATATCCACACTGAAAAATGCCGACCAGACAAAAGCCTGGGTAAAAACATTACTTGCTGAACGAACGGTATTAACACAAGAGTTGGAAAAATTAGCTTTGGTGCAACATATCTACCCCACCGATGCCAACTTCTTACTAGTAAAAGTTCCTGATGCAAACGCTGTATATCATTATTTGGTGGACAAAGGCATCATCGTACGCAACCGCAACAAAGTTTCGTTATGTATGGGTTGTGTGCGTATTACTGTAGGAACTCCTGAGGAAAATCGAATTTTGTTGGAAGAACTAAAAAAGTTTTAGTCACTGAAAATTCGAAAGCACCTAAAAAAGATCAGCGTATTATAAAACAAAATCGGCGTGTGGATTCAACCGCGCGCCGATTTTGTTTTACCTTTCTTACATCAAAGTATTTATCTCATTTTTTCACCTTCGATAATCACTTAGCTTTCTTTTCAGCTACAATTCGCCCAACTTCGTTAAGCAGCAAAGGAAAAGCCGGTTCGGTCATCCCATGTCCATAACCATCCAGTTCATAAAGTTTTGTTTTCTTATGTCCCGAAACTTTCATCATGCGCATCATGTAGGCATTTTCCTCATATCTACCCAGCATTTCCAACTCCCTGTCGCCTGTAATTAATAGCAAAGGAGCGGCATCCGGACGAACATAATACAGCGGGGCTAAATTATCAACGAGTGGTTGTTTATCAGACATACCTCTTTCTGCCCTAACCGTAAAATGAGTAATCATTTGCCCACTGAAAGGAATAAGACCTGCAATCCTATTGGCATCAATATTATACTTATTCAGCCACGACTTATCCAGCCCTACCATAGCAGTCAGATATCCCCCGGCCGAATGGCCCGAAACAAAAATCAGCGAAGTATCACCACCCAACGAAGCAATATTATTAAACACCCAACTTACGGCTGCAGCAGCATCCTCAATATATTCAGGAGCCTTTGCTTTTGGATACAACCGGTAATTAACGCCTACTACACAAATTCCTTTGCCTTTTAAAGCTGCAGGCAGTTCTTTGCTTCCTCCGGTCAGTCCGCCTCCGTGAAACCACACAACAGTAGCAAACGCCTTCCTATTTTTCGGGTAATATACATCCAACACACAGCGTTCATTAATATAACCATTCGACTTATTGACCGAATCGCTGTAATAATGAATATTTTGTTTGGTTTCATACTGAATGTCTTGTCCATACAAACCAAGTCCAAACCCCAGAACTAAAATTAACAATAAAATTCTTTTCATTTTTAATAGATATTATATGATTATCAGTTGTATTACATTAAACAAGCCTATCCCAATAATAAGAGATATATCAGGCTTTGTATCCCGTACTTTATAACAATTGAGATGCTGCCCATTTTAATGCTATCCAAATAAGGTGCAAAACACCACGAATCTTTGGAGAGTAAAACAGAACAATAAAATCAAAGAGCTGAAGAGCATCGACATTTACACTTCCCCCTCTTCCTCAAAGTCAATTCTTAACTGTATAGCATCCATCCAACTCACTTCCTCTTCGTTGTTTTTGACACCTATCCCAATCAACCGGATTTTAGGTGACAGATCCACCAAACTCAGCAATTCTGTTCCGGTTTTATAAAGCGTTTCGTAATCGGATATCGGCGTAAGAAAGGTTTTACTGCGACTAATAATTTTAAAATCGGAAAACTTTATTTTCAGGCTTACAGTACGTCCTTTAAAGTTTTTCTTGCCTACATAGTCAATCACTTCTTTCACCAGTTTATCCAGCTCCGGCAAAATTTCATCAACCTGATCCATATCGCGTTCGAAAGTGGTTTCGGAACTTACCGATTTCCTGATACGTTGCCACTCTACCGGCCGGTTATCTACACCCCGAGCATTTTGATAGTACATATGCCCTGCCTTACCAAAGTTAGTTACCAGCCCCTGCTCCGACCATTGTTTTAAATCCGCCCCCGTTCGGATGCCCAGCTGATGCATCCGCTCTGCAGTAACCTTACCCACACCAAAAAACTGTTCTACGACAAGTGTTTCCACAAAGTGTTCGGCATCTTTCGGTTTTACCACAAACAAACCATTGGGTTTGTTATAGTCCGAAGCTATTTTGGCCAAAAACTTATTAAACGACACACCCGCGGACGCAGTAAGTCCAACGGTTTCCTGTATTTTCTGTTTTATTTCTTGGGCTATTTGCGTGGCCGACGCTATTTGTTTGTGGTTTTCCGTTACATCCAGAAAAGCTTCATCCAGCGAGAGAGGTTCTACCAAATCAGTATACTCATGAAAAATCGCCATTATTTGACGCGACACCGATTTATATACATCAAACCGTGGCATCACAAATATCAGGTGAGGGCATTTGCGCAGAGCTGTTTTAGAAGCCATGGCCGATCGTACTCCGTAACGCCGTGCTTCGTAACTAGCAGCCGCCACCACTCCACGCGCACCCGAATAACCTACCGCCAAAGGCTTTCCTTTATAATCGACATTATCCCGCTGCTCAATAGAAGAAAAAAAAGCATCCATATCGATATGAATTATCTTACGCATAGCTTTAGTGGGAAAGAGTAGTTATTTCTATTTCTTCTTTGCATCCTCAGCATTTGCGCATACAAAAGCTGAGGATATCTATTGATACTATTTCTAAGATGGACAATGATCTATTTTAGGTCAACCATCATCACTTTGTTCTCATATTGATTTCCATCCATCTCAAAGCTGGTTATTCCAACTATTCTAAAATTATTTTTCGTATAAAACTTCAGCGCTCTTTCATTTTTGTGATACACAGTAAGCCAAGCAGCCTTAAAGTCTTTTTCCTTCAGCTCCGACAACGCTTCAGTCAACAACTTAAGACCAATACCAACCCCTGTATATCGTTCAAGGACATATAATACAGCTATTTCAGGCTGGTCTTGCACCAAGTCCACCGGGCAGTCGCATCTCAAATTGACTTCAACACACCCAACAAGATGATTATCAATTTCCGCAATCAATAAAATCTTATTTTTGTCAAGGATAGTTTCAAGCAGCTTATCCGATGTAAACTCCGATAAAACATAAGTCGAAAACTCAGTCCGAATACCCTCTACTGCATAAGTGGCTATCCAAACCTGCTGTTTTAAAACCGTCAGATTATTCACATCGGAAATTTCGGCAGCCCGAATGAGCACTTCGGTTTTTCGGTCAGCTATTTCAGCACTCATATTCATTATTTTTGGATACTACTTGATTCTGAATTACTGATTAGTTTAGTTGTTTGATCAAAATCAAAATAGAATTGACTCAGGTTCATACTTTCACCAGAATTACCATCCTTATCGCCAAAGATCTTTTTATTAAGAGCGAATCTTTAGCTTCGATTTATAAAAGTCCAGTTTCAATTTCCTGCAATTCGGATTTTTTTGATATTAGAGTTAGACAATTATTATAAACCTGCAAAGCCGGTTAGCTTGCAGAAGAAATTTTGCTCAATTGAGGATTACCCTCAAATTCGGCCATGGCTTTTCTCCAACCATCCGAAATAGGATGAGAGGTCTTTGTTTTTGCGTCAAAACAAACCATCACCGTTTGACAAACACATTTTACTTCTTTAGTATCAACATCAATTAGCTGTTGCAAGAGCTTAAAACTCTTATTCCCTATTTCTACCACAGCAGTTTCTACAGCAACATTCTCACCCGGATACACCGACAACAGAAAGTTTACCTGAATGTTGGCTATTACCACCCCCACTTCCTTACTCAAAATAACATCAGGCATTACTTCTTCAAAATACGATGTTTTTCCCAAATCGTAAAATGAGAAATAAACCGAATTATTTACATGCCCCAATGCATCAAAATCATTAAAACGAAGTTGGATCGGAGTGGAATGATTAAATTTTATTTTGTCCATATTTAAGTAGTCCTAAGAATATAATTGAGATTTAAAATCTTACTATCTGAAAGATATTGCAGCAATAGAAAAACAAACAACTATTCTTACAACTTATACAATCAGTTTATTATTTGCAAAAATAAGCATTTTTATATCCACCACAAAAAACACTCACCAAAGCAAGCCCAAAGATATTGTTTTTTAGATAATATTAGAAACCTGATGCTCTAAAAATCTTCTCAGGCCAGTCATCTCTAAAACCACATCAAATTGAGATATTAATTTCTTTCTATTTACACAGATTTGGGACGATGCCTACTTCCTTGTCCGATGCGATTTCTTCCCTGTCTGACGCTACTTCTTGCTTATCCGACCCTATTTCTTACTTGTCTGATGCGATTTCTTACTTGTCCGACCCTATTTCTTACTCGTCTGATGCGATTTCTTACCCATCCGATGCTACTTCTTACCTGTCCAACCCTATTTCTTACTCATCCGATGCGATTTCTTCCCTGCTGATGCTACTTCTTACCTGTCCGGCCTGATTTCTTCATCATCCAACCCTTCCCCTTAACAGTCCTACCGTTCCCCATAAGAATCGTCGGCTGTTTCTTCATCGTCCTACCGTCTCCATTAACAGTCTTCGGCTCTTTCTTGCTTGTCCTCCCCCATAATTAATGTTTCCTCTTCCATTTCTTTGTCGCCCTACCCTATCTCTTAATAAACCAACCCAATCCCTTAACAGTCCAACCCTTTTTCTTAGCAGTCCGATGCAATCTAGTTAACGACTATTTGCATATATCGCTTGTCCATTCCGTTCCCGAAAAAGTTCATGTTAATAATTTTGAGGCCATCCCTGTCCCATTTCTGAAGAAACCAATACATTTCATAGACCAACCATTTCGCCAACCATTCCACCGCGTACAAATCACTATACATCCGCCAATTCCGGTGATCTGAGGACAGACTTCGGTAATATTTATATTTTGCGTAAATTTGCAGCACATTTAATCAATGATCATAATGAGCAACATCACCATACAATTTACAGGAGTAGCAGCAGAACTCGTACTTGGCAACTATATGCCCAAAGATGCCACCATCTTCAGCAACTGGGAAGAATTTTTCCATTATAATAACATGATACATGTATCTCAACTACTGACCGAACATATTTCGGAGATGGAAATCAAACAAGATGACATAGTTGTATTCAGTGGACAACTATCGCCCGCTCATATTTTTCCGCAAAAAAGCACTGCACCTGCCTTGCAACAACGCGCCCTTTACCTCCGCACCGAATGTGCCGAACAAGCAATATATAGTTGCACCTTTGAGGCTGAGAACTTCGACAAAACAAAATTACGATTCGAAACACAAGATTATGATCTGCTATTTAAGGTTGGGAACTCATTTTTATCCAAAGTCATATACAACGACAACGAACTGCCTCTCGAATGGGTAAGTGCCAAACCATTGGGCAACATCTGCGTACTATGCCGCTTTGAAAATGGCTATCTCGTGCCGGTGTATGATGCAATAACTAAAACAGCAAGTACTCATTGAGTAATTGTCCGTAGCCCGTTAACTATAGCGTAATGTAGTACTAAATAGATGAATGAATAGCCGCTCAACCTTTCAACCATTAAACTGCAACACCAATAAACCATTTCACTTTTCAACCACTTCACCTGTCAACCAATTAATTCACCAATTTGCAATCTCGCTGACATCCGTTTGTAATATTTAAAGTCTTATTTTGCATCATCATATTTTTCAACAAAGAAATTCTCTGATAGTTACCCGCACCTGTTGCTTGTAACTAACAATTAATCTCCCGCAGGTAAAGGCTGATTGGCGTAGAATATTACTACGACAACCGACCCAGTCTACGGGATACTTTTTTATATGCAAACAAAAATTACTTATCTGCTTCTCAATACACTTGCAATTATCATCATCCTACTATCCCCTTCACGCAACTAAACTTTTTCTTCCTTTTATCGTTATTAGCTTAAACCCAATCCTAATTGCTGTTTATTATGAAGCACGGCTATACACTTTTGTTTCTCATTTTAATGCTTTCGTCATCTATATTGGCTCAGACAGGAACCATACAGGGGCGTGTCTACGATACAAAAAACAATCAATCTGTTCCGTTTGCATCTGTACTGATTCAGGGTACCGACATTGGCACCGTGACCGACAATCTGGGAAATTACAGTTTTACTTCTGTCGACCCAGGTTTCAGACGCTTAGTTGTTAGTCTCATCGGTTATCACCCCACCGTTTCGTCCGAGTTTCAGGTACAAGGCAACCAAACAACCTTTGTTGATGTAGCGCTACAAGAATCCAGCGTACAACTCGACGAGGTTACTGTTCGTCAGAATTTCAATGTCAAGAAAATTGAGAGTCCGCTTTCAGCCTTATCCATCGGTGTGCAGGACATCGAAAAAGCGGCCGGCGCCAACCGCGACGTATCTAAAGTTATCCAAACACTGCCCGGCGTAGGAGCCACCGATCCCAATCGTAATGATCTGATTGTACGTGGAGGTGGTCCTTCGGAAAACGTATTTTACCTTGACGACATAGAAATCCCCCTTATCAACCATTTTGCCACACAAGGAGCCTCGGGGGGAGTAGTCGGCATTATCAATCCCGACTTTGTACGCGAGCTTAACTTTTATACCGGCGCCTTTCCCGCCAATAAAGCCAATGCCCTAAGTTCGGTAATGGACGTTCGCCAAAAGGATGGCAGCAAAGATCGCATACACAGCAAACTTTCCGTAGGTGCTTCCGACGCCGCCCTTACACTAGACGGCCCTATCGGCAAAAACTCCACTTTTATTGTATCAGCAAGGCAGTCGTATCTTCAACTTCTTTTCACGGCACTGGGCTTACCCTTTTTACCCACTTACAATGACTTTCAGTTCAAACTTAAAACCCGCATCAACAGCCGAAACGAGGTCAGTTTCATCGGCATTGGTGCCATCGACAATAGTAAACTGAACACTGGAATCAAAAACCCGACCGAGAATCAGGCTTATATCTTGTCTTATCTACCCTCTTACAAACAATGGGATTATGCTCTGGGAATAGTATACAAACATTTCGCCGACAATCATTACGACACCTGGGTAATGAGCCGCAACATGCTACACAATAGCAATTCGAAATACAAAAATAATAATACCGACAGCCTCAAAACGTCTGATTACAGTTCCGATGAAGCCGAAAATAAAATTCGTTTCGAACGAAACTACCCCGATCTTCCCGTAAAACTATCCTTCGGTGGTGGCATGAAGTATGCACAATACTCCAACTCCACCAACCGACAGATACTTCTTAATGATGCAGCTACTAATTTGCTTTACAATACGGAGATTAATCTATTCGGATATCATGCCTTTGCACAGGCTTCCAAAGAGCTGTTGGACGAACGCCTCAAATTATCACTCGGAGTAAATGTAGCCGGAATTGATTATAACCGAAACATGACCAATCCGTTTAATCAGTTTTCACCACGTTTCTCGGTATCATACGCGCTTTCTCCGGATCTGGATCTCAATGCCAACGTAGGTCGTTATGCCCAACAACCGGCTTACACCACGCTTGGCTACCGCGATGCACTCGACAATCTGGTAAACAAAACGGAAGATTTACGTTATATCATCTCCAACCAGGCTATTGCCGGGCTTGACTATCGCCCGATGTGGAACATGCGCCTGAGCGTAGAAGCTTTCTATAAAGCGTATGATGATTACCCACTCTCAGTAGCCGATGGAGTCAGCATTGCCAGCAAAGGAACCGATTACGGGCAAGTTGGTGACGAACAAATAGTATCCACGGGAAAGGGACGCGCCTACGGAGTAGAAATACTTTATAAAATTATGGAAATGAAAAGGCTGAATCTAACAGCCACCTACACGTATTTCCGAAGTGAGTTTACCAATGCTGCCGGCATATATCTCCCCTCATCGTGGGACACCCGACATTTATTTAATCTGACAAGCAGTTATAAACTACCCCGCAACTGGAATATCGCCATGCGTTGGCGTTTTGTTGGAGGAGCTCCATACACACCCATTGATCCACTTTCGGCTGTCAAATCGGTTTGGAATATCAATCACAAACCAGTTTTGGATTACACTCGCTTTAATTCTTTGCGTAAACCCGATACGCATCAGCTCGACATCCGTATTGATAAGGAGTTCTATTTCAAAAAATGGGTGCTCAATCTCTATACCGACATTCAGAACGCTTACAACTTTAAAACACGTGGAGCACCCGTTTATACCAATCTTGATTCCGGTACTGTCGACAGTTCGGGCAACAAAGTGTACACAGCACAAACCGATCCGGCTAACACCAACAACTACCTGCTGCGCACCATCGACAACCTGAGTGGCACCGTACTGCCTACCATTGGTATTATTATAAAGATGTAAAATAAAGGCTGATATATCCTAAAACAAAAACGTCCAACTCGGTTTATCGGGTTGGACGTTTTTGTTTTAGCATTTTTTCTTATTTATCTCAGGATACTTTATCCTGTTGTGGTAAATGTTTTTAATCTTTTCTTTAAACACCGACTTTACCGTTTCTACATCGCGGAATGAGATGGGGGCTTCTTTAAAAGCACCTTCCGCAATCTGCCCGTCAATCATACTTTCCACCATTTCATCTATACTCTCATCGGTATATTCAGTCAGGCTTCTCGATCGGGCTTCTACCGCATCAGCCATCATTAATATGGCAGTTTCCTTATTATTCGGTAGCGGACCGGGATAAGTAAACACCGCCTCATCCGGTTTTTTATCAGGATTTGCATTAATGTAGGAGTTGTAGAAATATTTTGTTTTTCCAAAACCATGGTGAGTGCCTATAAAATTAATGATCTGTTCCGGCAAATGACTCTTTTTGGCTATCTCCACTCCATCAATAACGTGATTGATTACAATTTTAGAGGCTTCTTCGAAATCACATTCTATCAGCGGATTTTTTCCTCCCATCTGATTTTCTATAAAATATTCCGGATGCCTCATTTTACCAATATCATGATAAAGTGCTCCGGTACGCACCAACAAGCTGTTGGCATTGATCTTTTTTGCAGCCTCAGTAGCCAGGTTCGACACTTGTAAAGAGTGTTGAAAAGTGCCGGGTGCCCGTTCCGAAAACTCCATCATCAAATCGCTGTTGATATTGGTTAGTTCCACCAGCGTTACACTCGATATCAGATTAAATATCTTTTCGAACAGATAAATCAATACATAAGCAAAAAGCAGGAAAGCACTGCTTACACCGAAGTAAACAATATGCTGCCAGTTTACGCGCAGAATGTCGCCTTCGGCGATAAATTCAAAAGCCAGATACATAACCACATAACTCAAAAAGATATACAATGCTGTTTGTGCCAGCTGCGAACGTTGCGACATGTCTTTCAGGCTGGAAACAGCAGCCATACCAATGGCAATCTGCAATACGATGAATTGAAAAGGATTATCCACCATAAAGGAGATAACAAGCACCGTAATGATATGCGCAAACAGCGCCGTTCTTGAGTCAAAGAAAACACGAATAATGATAGGCAACAGCGCAAAAGGCACCATATAATAACTCAGTGCCGTAAAACTGATAGTTGCAGAGGTTAGCCCCACAATCATAAATATAAGCAACAGGATAAACACTAAATTACTGTTACTCTCATAAATGCGCGGACGAAACAGATAGAGATACAGAAAAAGTAAGGTCATCAGAATCAATATCATTACAACTTCCCCAATCACCACAACGGAGGATTGTTGCAGAGATGAGTTTCGTTTTTCCGATTCTATTTTAAGCGAATGCAATACCTGATAAATACTAGGCGTTACAATTTCCCCACGCCCAATAATTCGTTCACCCGTCTGTATCATGCCCGAAGTGAGCGAAAGAGTTTTCAGCAAATCATTCTTAGCCATTTCAGAAGTAACACTATCATACTTCAAATTCTCCGATAGGTATAGATTAATATCGTACGACTTGAGCGTTGCCGGAGCATCCTTTATTATTTCCTCATAAGCACTCCGTTGCGTGTACACATGTGCCATCGGCATGGCATGCGTAACCCTGTTGGGCAGTATACACGATATATTTTCGCGTTTCTCATTTTGCAACTTATTGTATTCATCTACCGAAATGATCCCTACCGAGTAAATAGATTTAAATTTATTCTTAATGTAATTGGGAATACGGGTTGAACCTTCACCTTTTTTCTGCAAATCCGAAAAAAGCCTCTTTAGTTGATAGTTCATCACCGCCGTATCTAATTTATAAAACGGTGTATAGTCCTTCAGCATCTCTTCTTTTTCTTTTCCTATTTGCTGATCACTCTTGTAAATCGGAAAATCAAAAGAAGCAGTAATCAATTCGTACGACCACGGCTTCCCTATTTCAAATTGGTATTTGAATTTATCACCGGACGGATATAACAACACAATAAGCACAACCAAAATGGCAAATAGACCTGCTTTTCCGGTATGTTTAAGTTGATTTTGAGTAAATTTTATGCTCATAATAGAAACATTGAAATAATAATGAAATCGTAGAAATCAAAAATCGCGGAAAATTACTAAAAAAAATCCTATTGCAAACATTATCATTAAACTTTCCTTATTTTTGTAGAGAAAAATATCCATAACATCAGGAAATTTGCATTTAAACCCTGCATCCATGACCGGAATAGTAACACTCCCACTGGTTCCACTTCGCGATAGCGATAGCGAACGCAGCGAAATGACCTCACAACTTTTATTTGGCGAACTTGTAGAGATACTTGAAACACGCGAACGATGGCTTTTGTTGCGTAATCTGGCTGATGATTATGTAGGATGGGCTGATCGTAAAATGATTCAGGTTTTGACCGATGCAGAAGCACTGCAACTTGCAGCGTCTACCCCATCCTGCGTTAGCATTCCGTTGCTTGAAGGCGAGGATCGCACTTCCGGCGACAAGCTGACTTTACCCGGTGGTAGCAAACTGATCGGGATGAATGGAATAGAACTAAAAATCAATAACAACAACTTTCTTTTTGATCCGATTCTACTATATCAGAAAACAGAAAAAAGTGGTGAATGCCTGATCGATCTTGCGAAACAATACCTGAATGCTCCCTATCTTTGGGGAGGTAAGTCGCTTTTAGGCATTGACTGCTCCGGTTTTGTACAGGTTATTTTTTCGATGTGTGGCATCCAACTACCGCGCGATGCTTCGCAACAGGTCAATTGCGGACAACTTATCAGTTTCTTATCCGAAGCTAAAGCAGGCGATCTGGCTCTGTTCGAAAATCAAGATGGAAAAATAACCCATGTAGGCATCTTACTCAACTCACACCAAATCATTCATGCTTCAGGTTGGGTAAAAATCGAAAACATCGACTCACAAGGCATTATTTCTTCAAAAACAGGTGAATACACCCATAATCTTAGGGTTATTAAGCGCATTATTTAAACCCACCTTTATTTATTTCATTTTTTTGCACCCTCCGTGTAAGAATTTTCCTGCATTTACGTCTTACTTATAAACGGGATGATGATCGGGTAATCGAAATTCATTATTTCGTTCCGAGTACTCACTTTTATCAGTTGTCGACAAAAAACTTTCAATTGGAAAATGTATGGATCCAACCCAATTTAATAGGCAAATACTCTCAGTATCCGACAGACTCTTTCGGTTAGCGAAATCGATTCTGCGAAATGCAGAGGCAGCACAAGATGCCGTTCAGGATTTAAATATGAAATTGTGGGAGAAGCGAAGTGCACTCAACGATGTAGAAAATGTTCCGGCATTTCTGTTGCGATCAATGCGCAACCTATGCCTGGACAGCATCAGGCAACAGCGGGAAGGAGATGAATTACCGATCGAATTGGAATTTGCGGAACCAAACCCACACCAACAGGTTGAACAAAAAGATTTGGTAGCCCGAATTCGTAGTATGATAGATGATTTACCCGAATTGCAACGAACCATCATCCGAATGCGCGATGTAGAAGGAATGGATTTATCTGAAATTGCCTATATCACTTCGCTTACTGAAAATGCAGTTAGTGTCAATTTGTCGAGGGCCCGACAAAAAATCCGACAAAGAATAATATATGAACAAAAATGTGTGGAGGAAACCGTATGGAAAGAATAAATAATTTATTAGAAAAATACTTTAGGGGCGAAACATCGCTCGCAGAAGAAGCAGAACTGAAATCTTATTTTACTTCCAATGAAAATGTAAATGCAGAACACGAAGTCTACAGAGCTTTGTTTATGACTTTTGATCTGGAAAAACAGGAAACTCCCGGCATTTCGATTTCGAAAGTATATGATCAGCAGAAATCAAAAAACTTTTGGATCAAAACTTTCTCTTATTCCGGCATAGCAGCCGCTCTTGTATTGGCTTTGTGGGTTCAATATCCACGTCAGGAAAAAAATTATGCTATCATGCATGGCAGGCGAATTGAGGATCCGGAATACGCACAAAAATATGCAGCGAAGAAGATGAGCGATGTGAATGAAATGATTCAAAATGGATTGAAACCATTGAGAAACATGGAAGCTATCAAAGAAAATCTTCGTTCTGCCGATAAAAACGGTACTTTAAAGAGTGAAATTACCGAATCAGATAAAAATAATAACATCAATAATTAGCAAAATGAAAAAGACAATCTTATTACTGGCCGTGCTCTTCGCGGCTGTGGCAAGTCAGGCGCAAACGCTTCAAAGCCTATTCGAAAAATACAGTGAAGACGAACATTTCGAGTATGTTTCAGTTGGAGGAAATGGAATGATGGTTACTTCGTCCAAAGGAAATGTTTCAAAAATGAAGAGTCCGGATTCGGGTAACAAAATAAAAGCCACTAAAATTCTCACATTAAAAGCTTCCAGCGATTCTCAAATCATGAAAGCATTTGAAAAAGATCTGAATGCTGCCTTAGAAGCAGGTAAGTTCGAAACAACACTCGAAACCCGAAGTAAAGGTGAAAGTACCCACATGTATTACCGCAGTTTGGGTAAAGACAATGCTGACGAAGTTATTGTGGCAAAGAGCAAAAACGAACTCAGTATTATTTGGAATAGTGGGAAATTAGGAAAAAACAAGCTGAAATACGGAATCTCATTGAACACCGATGACGACGAAAGCAGCGAAGCTGAAAGATCCTGAGCATTGAACAGGAATAAAAAGATACATTTTGTTTATTAATCCTCTGAGATTAATAATGAAGCCAACTCGTTGCGAAACGCGTTGGCTTATTTATTTCATAAAGCCCAAAATAAACCCTACGAACCCAATACCGATAATGATCAGCCCGATAATCTGATTGATTATCTTCAGTTCTCTCATGTTGAGTTTATTTTTAAACTTACTCACCAAAAAGGTTAGCAGTCCCCACCACAAAATTGCACCTCCCAGGATAGACGATATACCTATGACAGAAACAAGCAAGGTTGTTTTATTACCTATGAATTCGAAACGGGCAAAAAGAGCTATCAAAACGAATAGAACCAATGGATTTGAGAGAGTTAACCCAAACGAAGTCATAAAATCGCCAAAAAGGCTGTGCTTGATTGTTTCATTGGGCTTTGGTTGTGTAGCCGGATTACTTCTGAAGATATACCAACCAAAAATGGCTACAACCAAACTTCCGGCCAACTGTATGATAAAGCGATGCTCTTCGATAAAGTCTAAAACAAAGCTTAAAAAGAATAAGGTAATAATGGTGTATATTAAATCGGAAGTAGTAGCTCCAAGTCCGGTAGCAATACCATATTTCTGACCCCTGTTCAGAGTTCGTTGAATGGTAAGCATCCCAATAGGACCCAGTGGTACAGAAATACATAATCCAATTAAAATTCCCTTTATAATAATTTCAATCATCTGGTGCTTTTATCGATTGCAATACAAAGATAGGTTTTTTTAGTGATTTTAAAGCACTAAAATACTATTGCCTTGCAATCTTAATGCTGTATTCATTTGGCAATGAAAGAATCAAAAACCAAAGTCATCTATCTTTTTATCAAATTTTTTAGCTTCTGTAGGTTTTTTAGCTTTCGCCTGTGTTGCACTGCCTTCTACATAAATAGCCTGATGCGGACGAGCCGGACAAATAGATTCACAGGCTCCACAACCGATACAGATATCTTCGGTCACTTCCGGAATGGTGAGTCCGCCTTTGTAAGGAATCATATGTACAGCTTGCGTAGGACAATGTTCGGAGCAAGCTCCGCAATCACGTTCGTCGGTAAATACCACACACTTTTCTTTCCGAAAATGAGCAACACCAATCTGGGTAACCTTTTTATCTTCGAGCAAAAGATGCTTTAAAGCTCCGGTAGGACAAACAGTCGAACAAATATTACAATCGTAACTACAAAAGATATGAGTCGAAAAAGTAAGATGCGGCTGAGTTATGCCGGCGATGCCATATTGAAGAGCTGCTGGTTTAAGCACCTGCATCGGGCACTTAGTCACACACAGTTGACAACCGGTGCAATGTGCATTAAAATGTTCGAGACTAGTTGCTCCCGGAGGCATAATTGGCTTACGGATGAGCATAGAGTCATTATCTCCGACAAACTTTTTAGTATTGGCCAACGCAACAGTAGTTAATGCCGCCCCTGATGCCAACAAAAAAGTTCGTCTGGTATTATTGATTGCTTCTGGAGCATCTGAGTTTTGTTTTTTATAACGATACTCCAGCTTAATAGCATTCTTTTTACAGGAGGTGAGACAATTAAAACAGCTTACACAACGTGAGTCATCTACATTTTTACTTTTACTGTCAATACACTGCGATTTACATTGTTTGGCACATGCTCCACAACTATTACAAGCAGAATCATCCATGGAAATATGGAAAATAGAAATTTTTGACAGCAGTCCAAGCGAAGTTCCAACCGGACAAATGGTATTACAATACAATCTACCGTTGAGCCACGACATAATGGTCACTACAACAAAAAACAATGCCGATAAACCAAAGGCCAGTCCTACAAAGCTCACCTGCTCTACCTTATAAAGTGTATAGTTCCCCATTTCGCTCAGCAAGTAAGCCAAGCTGTTATTAATCCAGATAGCCAGCGGTCTGAATAGTTGCGATGTGATTCGTCCAAAAGTGCTGTACGGATCGAGAAGTAACACTAAAGACGAACTGCCCGCAACAAAAGCAATCACGGTTACAGCTAAAATACTATAGCGAAGTATATTCTTCGGTTTGGCATAATTGAAACGCACCTTCTTACTTTTCTTTTTAAAGAACCGCCCCTTTCGGGATGAAATATCCTGATAAACTCCCAACGGACAAATAGTAGAACAATAAATCCGTCCGAACAACAGACTTAAAACAACTAAAACAAGTACTACAACAAGATTCAACGACAATAAAGCCGGAATCCACTGAATGGAAAGTAACTGATGCAGTTGTGTTGGTAATTTTCCTGTAAAATCAATAAAGAACAAAACGATAGGCAGAAAAAAAAGTAAAGCCAATGTTCTGCGGATATATTTTAGGTATTTCATGGAGATTCAAATTACAAAAGTAACAAACAAATTTATCTATAGCAGATCAAAGCTTAATACGTTTTACATTTAGTTTTTCAAGATTCTGTGTGCCTACTTTTAGTTTTTCGGCCAAACTGATATGACGAACATCTTTAATATCGGTGGGCTGCACCTGCGAAAACAATTTCATTGAAGCTGTGTCGGCTGCAACAAAGTCGGGTGACACAATCAACGACTTTAGCATTACAGCATCGGAAATTGACTTTCCCTGTGGCCCGTTTGACTTCATAATCCGATAAGCATCTACGATATTGAGTGCTGGTTTTTTATGAAAAGTTGCCAGGTCAGCAATACATTGATGTAAATCATGATTGTGGAAATACCCCCGATCCCAAACAATGCCCATCAGGTTTTTCATCGAAATTGAGTTTTTGGCTCCACCGTGGTGTTTCAGTATAGGAACATTAAACCAAACATCACAATCAAGTAATGCCTGATGAATTTTAGCTTTCTTCAGACTAACAGCATGTGGCAGTTCCACTTCCCGGTAATAAGATTCATCGTTAGCAGGAACTATCTTACCTCCTGTGCTTAGCACGGCTCTTTCGATGCCACTGTTGGTATAACATTTCTTCCAGTCCTGACAGGTGTGATCGAACACAATCACTTCGCTGGCACCTGCATCTTTGCAAAGTTTTACCAGAGTGCTTATTAACTCCGGATTTGTATTAGCAGCCAATTCGGGTGTTTTATCCCAACCAATATTGGGTTTGATTACGACCTTTTGTCCCTTTTTCACAAAATGACTTATTCCGCCCAACTCTTTCAGAGCCCGATTGAGCATAACAGCCGGTTGACCACCCATAACAGCCACTAAATCGGGTTCGGAATGTACAGCCAGTTTTTTTCCGGCTACTACAGATGCAAGGGCGTTTGTTTTAAATACAGAAGCAATGCCTACAATGGCTGCTGATTTGAAAAAATCTCTTCGTTTCATACTATTTTCAATAATCGATTAAAGATTGTATATTTTCTAAATTTCATCTTCTGTTTCACTGGGCTTTCGTTTCACTACCATGGCACTTATTTCCCATAGCATGTAGATGGGCAGAAAAACTACCATTAAGGTAAACGGATCGCCGGTAGGGGTGACAACAGCGGCAATGATAAGCAGCACCACAATGGCGTGTTTACGGAACCGGTTGAAAAATCCGCGATGTAAAATTCCCAGTTTTGATAAAAACCATGATAGCAAAGGCAACTCGAAAACCAAACCCATCATAAAGCACAGCATCAAAAAGCTATCCATGTACGAATCGAGCGATACGCTCTGTTCTATAAACTTGCTTAGCTGATATCCGGCCAAAAAACGTAATGTGAGCGGAAATACGATCAGATATCCTATTGACACACCAATAAAAAACAGAATATTGCCAAAGAGAAATGCCCATCCGGCATTTTTACGCTCGTGCTGGTAAAGTGCAGGTTTTACAAAAAGAAAAAACTGATATATAACAAACGGGAAACTCAGTACCAACGCAAACCAAAAAGACGTGGACATGTGAATGAAGAACTGCGATGAAAGATTAATATTAATCACTTTCACCTGAAAAGATCCCAGCACAAAATCCGGAAATAACGCGACGTGTTTGCTGGCTTCGTTAAACCATTTATATAAGAAAAAATCGTTTCGTGTGGGTGCAAGAATGACCGAATCGAAAATTTGCGGCATGTAAAGAAAAAACACCAGCGAAACAACGCCGATAAAGGCGGCAATCCGAAACAATGTTTTTCGTAAATCATCAAGATGATCCCAAAATGTCATTTCACTGTCGTTCACGTTGCTCATGCGTAATTACTTAACAGTATCTTTTTTTTCGTCCGAGTTAACGTCTTTTTTTATTTCCGTTTCGATATCATTGAGACCCTCTTTGAAACTTTTCACACCTTTGCCAAGACCTTTCATCAGTTCTGGTATTTTTTTTCCGCCAAATAAAAGTAAGACAATGAGCGCTATAATAATTACTTCGCCCGCTCCTAGGTTCAAAAACAATAAGTGGTTCATGATGATGTTGTTTTTATATAGTTATGTATAAATTAAACTTAATACTGAGCCGTAAAAATACAACTATATTTTTATACAGAGAAGCACAGCCATATAATAATTTGAGTAGTGCCCGTTAATGATATTTAATTCATAATTAGATGCTAATTTTTTTTGTCATTTTGCAAACAAGACAGCAAATCCATCTCCGTACAACAGAGGCGCCACAAGCATAAGCCTGCAGCGCCTCTTTATTCAGACACTCACCTTAAAGAGATTTCACCGATATACATATATCCAGAATGAATTTACGTTCGGGATGTTGCTCATGGTGATTGTGATACAATTCATACGAATACCCATCGCCCGGTTCATAACCACTTTCGGTCAACCATATACACATGGTGTTCCAAGCTTGTTCAAACTGTGTCTCATTGATTTCGAAACCGGCAACAGCATAGTTACCGGCAGGAATAGTCATCTTACCAATTTCACCATCCACCTTCACATCACCATCCACAATCAGACAAGCACTTTGTCTCATCTTTTCCATTTCGGTCACCGATGGATCATCGTGGTACACCGTCATTGTTTTGGCATGGGGCCCATTGAGTAATCCACGCGGACCTGCAAATTGCATCAGTTTACTGTAAGCTTTGCCAATTTCGTTGAATGCACCCGTGTGACGACAATAAATAACCTGTACCTCGGGCATCTCTTTTACCTGAACTTTTGTTTCCATAATAATAAGTTGTTTTAAATTTACGGTACAAAGTTCCTCATTCGGACTGTAAGATAGTTTACTTTTCTTGCTCAGTGCTTGACCACACTTGCTATAATAAATTCCATTTTTCACAAACACCGGTTTTTCTTCCAAACGAAATTCTTTGGCACTCATGCCAAAATGTTTTCGGAATGTACGACTAAACAAAGGCGTACTGCTGTAACCACAGTCGTAAGCAATATCAGAAATGCTTTTACCGGGAATATCTTTGAGTTGTTGAGCTGCTTTTTCAATGCGTATGCGTTGACAAAAAGCAGCCGGTGGTTCACCAACCAATACTGTAAATATCCGATGGAAATGAAAAACTGAAAAATGAGCTACTTCCGCCATATCTTCCAGACTGATTGACTCAGCCAGATGTTTTTCTACATATTCAATTACACGGTTAATACGTGCAATATATTCGGCTCTACTCAGCTCTTGTACTGTCATGATTTGAAATTTAAATGAAATACAAACGTAAGGAATTTTCGGTTAACCCGAGTTGACTGATCTTGCTTTTTTCGGGCGTTTTTATATAAAACCGAAAACACACAAAGAACATTTAGCACAAAGAGATCGAAACCCAAAAAGTGAAGTATACCCCTTGGAAATGCAGCTATGAAAGTTTTGAATGGAAACGGGAACAGACCCACAAAACGGTCGAACTATATCCATGTCGTTTAATCGGGCATACGGAATACACCGATTTTGCTGAACATGTAAAGTTTATTCACTATGAATATCCGCTTTGCCACCTAGGATACCATCAACTCATTGCTTATCCGGACGTGCGGCACATCAGCAATAACAAACTCTTACAAAGTATGTAAACAACAAGGGTATGTAAGAGGTGGCTCCTCCAACATACCCTTGTACGCCAATCTCAAATATGAATTGTTATTTCGAACGAAGTGAGAATTGACAATCAGTGTCAGTCACCCAGTCTCTCACGGTTACGCCATCGATAAAATATACCCGACGTTACTAAATTTAATTGGTAAAATGGTACAAGAAAACAATGGTCGCATCCATAGCTGTTTTTTTGTTGCCTGCTATTTCCAATGCTATTTCAATTTCAGCTTTTGCCACTCCCCGTAAATTTTTCAGAGACTTTAATTTAGCACGTACACGAACCTGACTGTCGACCAAAACCGGCTGATTGAACCGAAGATTCTCAATACCATAGTTTACAGTTAGCTTTGAATTATTCACCTCTACAACCTGACTCCACAAATGAGGTATTAAAGACAGATTCAGATACCCATGTGAAATTGTGTTTTTATACGGACTTTCACTTTTGGCTTTTTCGGTGTCAACGTGAATCCATTGATGATCCAGCGTAGCATCAGCAAATAAATTAATTTGGTCCTGAGTAATTGTGATATAGTCCGATACGCCTAATTCTTTACCAACGTACTGCTCCAGTTCTTCAAAACTGTTGATGATAATTCTTGTCATTATTTATTTATGGAAGGATTAATGCAGGCAAACTAACTGCACATTTTGTTTTTTTATGTGCAAATGTACTTAAATCTGAGCATTTATGAAACACGTAACATTGATTAAAACAGACAAATTATTGAAATTTAATTCCAGCTTAGTGCTTAATTAATTTTTAATAAAAGAGGTTTTGTTAGATTAAACCTGCTTGCTCGTTCAATTTCTTCTTATACATACAAGCTATTGCTTATCTTGATGGATGCTAGATTTTTGAAGAGTTGCTCCACCCCTGTTTTTAGCCTCTAATATTCATACATACCTATAAACAAGCAAATCAGATCTGTATTTACAGCCTACACGGGTGTGATTATTCTATAATTCCATGTCATTTAACTGAGGAAAAACCGAATACTCACACAAAATACAACTTAGACTATTGCACTTTACAATTAAACCGAACCTGCTAAAAGAATTTGATCCGGATCGGTCCTACGTTTTTTTTACAACACAAAACTCAATTGCACGTTACACTTGCAGCGGAATACCTCAGCTGGTTTTCAATTCACTAAAAATCGAAAACTGATATTGAGAAAAAAATGCAATGCAACGGCCAGACAAATAGCCAGACTCAAACCACCTATCATAATATTGAAGAACAGTTGTCGATCCGGGTACGACCGATAGAGTTTTGGAAGTATCCAGGCTGAATAAGGAAGATAAAGTAAAACGGATGTTATCACGGCCGGAAAATAACGTTGCAGAACGATTGTTCCCACAATATGAGGAAAAAAAGCATTAGCCACAAAAACCGACACAAGAATAAGTAACAAATTCTTACTATTCGATTCTTTACGCTGGCTATTTGCCCATAAAATCAGTGCCCAGGCAATAAGAGTAATTAAACCTACCGACCAAATCATTGCATCGGCATTGTGAGGACGAATAGGCAGAGGAATAATAGCAGGAAAAGTAAAATGAGAAAATCCGATGGACTCTTCCACATTGTGAAGCGTAAAAAGTGTGCCTGCTATGAGTAACTGTTTGTTATAATTCAGTTCTGACATACTGTTTTTTTTAGATATTGAGGTTAATCTGATGCAATCAGCCGATGCGACAGCGACAAACACCACAGCTTTATTCTTTCTGCTTTTTCGCCGGACATTGTCAATCGGTTATTTCCGATTAGCCAACCGATGAAACTCGCGCAACTCCTGTTTTTTATCGGCCGACAGTTGTGATTTGGGAATACCTTCGATGGCTCCTTCAAGTGCCTGCAACAAATGGATGCAGGCACCCGGATCGAGCGATTGTAGACGTAAAAAAGCCTGTTCGGCACCCGCAGCCCTCAGTTCGGCATAATTATTAATGCCCACCATCATCAGTTTGGTGGCAGTATCTTTTCCAATATTCGGCTGATTAAACAGATCGGTTTCCAACATCTTATCTTTTTCGTTTCTCATTAATCATTATCGTAAGCATCCAACGCCGTTTGCAGGCAGGTCGACACACCTTTTAGTCCACACACGGTAAGTGTTATCAAAATAGTATCCTTAACTTCGTCGCGTGTAGCTCCTAGTTTCTTAGCCATTCTTACATGGAAAAATACCGCCGTACTGTCGCCCGTCGATGCCTTTATACCAATATATACCAACTGTTTAGTCTTTGCATTCAATCCGGTTGTCGATTTTAAAGCATCTATCAATCCGTCAAACGCTTGTGCCACTTCGGGAGCTTCGTGTTGAAATGTGTCCAGTGTTGTTTTCATATTTTGTTTGTTTTTATAATAGTATTTTCTTTATTTTATTTACAATTCAATAAGTTACAATTCAAAGTAGCGTATTACACGAACTGTTCGAAAGCCGGTGCAAATTTAGTTGCATTAAACTCAATAATAGTATAACTGGCAGCACCGTGAATATTAAACGGATCTTCCGACACAATACCTTCCACTTCGGCTCTGCTGTCGGCTTTACACAAAATAATACCACCCGTACGCGGATTTTGAGCTCCCGAACAAATAAACTTATTTAGCGCATAATACTTATCCAGAAAAATGCGGTGTACGGCCAAATGTTCTTCTATTTTTTCCAAACCATGAGTATAGCTCAAAACAATAATGTACATAACTGTATTTTTTACAAATGAGTAACAAAGATATGAAAAAATACAATGACCAGGCATTTGAAATACGAAAAAATAAACTGAAAAAATTGCATGCTAACTCCACCAAAACTTGTCCGGACACTTAATTCTGGATCATATACTAAATATATAATTACAAAAACTATTTTTCTTACTTATCAATAGAAAAAGATAGACTCACCAAAAGACTTTTTCACTAATAAACAAACACTTAGTATCAGCAAGTAAAACTAATTTCGGACCTAATTCATTGAATTTAATATAAAGGAAATTCAATGAATATATGGTAAATTGAATAAACTGCACATAAAAATTGAATATACGACAGGTAAATTGAATATAATATACACTAAATTTGATTTCAAATTTAAACTATTGGCTGTAATATAGCGTAATTTTGATTTCAAATAGGACAAAACAAGAAATAAGATCCTGAGACCCTCAAACAAAAATTAAAGCCCGAATAATCTTTGCTGATAGGATCAAGGTCAAAAAGCTTGAAATTTATAAACCAAACACTACATCCAATGCCATTTGTAAGAATTAGCTTAGCCGAGGAACTATCGGCAATCACTAAGCAAAACATATCTAAAGCAATTCATCGTTCGCTGATTCAGCAATTCAACACTCCGGAGAATGATTATTTCCATGTCATCGAAGAACTGAAACCGACACAACTGCTTTATCCAGAAAGCTATTTGGGTATCAATCATACAAACAGAATGGTTTATATCCAGATTATTGCAGGAGCAGGAAGAACCCTTGAGCAAAAAAAGAACTTATATGCGCAGATAGCTCGCAACATTTCGTCGACAACCGAAGTGTTGGCAGATGACGTAATCATTGTGCTGATAGAAAATAACGGTTCGGAAAACTGGTCGTTCGGAAAAGGAGAGATACAGGAAGTGAAACACTTGAAACAACTCTCCGACAAGAGCAGGTAATCTCAGCCCGTGGTTAGAAAACAGATAAAAAAACAACACACAAAACAGTACTAAAAATGAACTTACGAATACAACGCGACACAAAAAATATTAATTGGGATCAGGTAGTTGATACACTTCAGCAAGTTGGGATGGGATTCCGTAGCAGCGAAATACACAAACGCGCGTTTGAAAACAGCTATACCGTGGTCTTTGTATTTGATGACGACAAGCTGGTTGGTTTTGGTCGGGCTATTTCCGACGGTGAATATCAGGCAGCCATATACGATGTAGCCGTTTCGCCCCTATATCAGGGCAAAGGCATTGGCAAAATGATCATTCAGACTATAGTGGAAAATACCGCTAACTGCAATTTCATCTTATACGCTTCGCCGAGCAAGGAACTCTTTTACGAAAAAGAAAATTTCAAGCGAATGAAAACCGGAATGGCTTTGTTTGTCAACAGTCAAAAAATGCAGGAAAAGGGTTTTACCGAGTAAGTAAGCTGTAAGCTGTGGGTTTTAAATCAACCAAGAAAAACGAAATATTATTCAACAATATGAAGAAACTATCAATACTGCTTATTATCCTCTTATCGGCGTTATCCGTTTTGGGACAAACAAGCCATCGGAAACTTACAATTAGACATCTAGCAGGAGACTTTTACATTTACACCACCTATCAGAAGTTCAAAGGGCACTTGACCCCGTCGAACAGCATGTACATGCTGACAAAAAAAGGCGCTGTGCTATTTGACACACCCTGGGATGCAACACAGTTTCAACCTTTGCTCGACAGCATAAAAGCGAAACATCATCAACCGGTAGTAATGTGTATTGCTACACATTCGCACAGCGACAGAACTGCCGGACTTGAATACTACAGGCAGCAAGGAATAAAAACCTATACCACAACACAAACCGACCGCATCAGCGCCACCACCAACGAAAAAAGAGCTGAGTTCCTGATTTCGAAAGACAGCACATTCAATATCGGGGGACATCGTTTTGAAACGTTTTATCCCGGAGCCGGACACACAGCCGACAATATTGTGATATGGTTTGATAAAGAAAAACTGCTCTATGGCGGATGTCTGATAAAAAGCACAGAAGCTAAAGACTTAGGAAACCTGGCAGATGCAAACGTAAAAGAATGGAGCAAAACAATTAAAAACATCCAGCATAAATTTGGAAAACCGAGATACATTATTACCGGACATCAGAGCTGGACAAGCAATAAATCGTTGGAGCACACATTAAAATTAATACAGCAATACAAACAAAAATAATCGGGATTGTAGGTAGTTACAAGTAAACAACTACGAGTTACAAGAGTGGTTATCTACACTTTGCTTTAGAGAAATTTCCCGTAGGGGACACAGCTAGAAGGATGTAAATGTCCTACGGACAACAGACATACAGATTTCTTTATTCTATGGATATATAAGTCCTACGGACTATTCTTTAACTCAGATTCGCATTGCTGACTTCATTTTATACCGATTTATATTTATCATTGAAATAATTAGCATAATATACACATCCAAAGCTCCGGATTTTGATTATTTTTGGCATCGAAAAGATCATAAATAATCCGGCAAATCCTTGAATTCATCTAAAAAAACACGAATCGCATGAAGAAGCACCGTCTTTACATTCTCTTATTAGTTTCAATGTTCATTCTTACCCCTCTGGCTGCCAAAGTGCAGTTACCCCTTATCTTTTCTAACAACATGGTTTTACAACAAAAATCATCCGTTCCGTTTTGGGGAACAGCCAGTCCGGGTAAAACTTTAAAAATAAAATGTTCGTGGAATAATAAAACCGTGCTGACAACGGTAGAAAAAGATGGAAGCTGGAAAACCGAAGTTACAACTCCGGAATTTGGCGGACCATTCAACATCGAAATCAGCGACGGCACAAAACTCGAACTTTGCAACGTACTGATAGGCGAGGTGTGGTTATGCTCGGGGCAGTCGAACATGGAAATGCCACTGGCAGGCTGGGGACGAATTCTGAACTACGAAAAAGAAATTGCAGAAGCCAACTATCCCGACATCCGGTTACTTCGGGTAGAAAAAAACATTGCATTTAAACCTACAAAAGACTGGTCGGGGAAAAATAATGGTTGGGAGACCTGTTCGCCAAAAACAATTCCGGAATTTTCGTCCGTAGCCTATTTCTTTGGACGCAATCTGTATCAAAATCTTCATATTCCCATCGGACTTATTGATGCCTCGTGGGGTGGAACCATCGCCGAAGCCTGGACCAGTGCCGGTTCGCTCAGAACAATGCCCGACTTTAAGGTGCCGGTTGCCGACATTGAACAGAAATCATCGAACTTCGCCAGCCTGGCAGCAACCTATAAACAAGACTCCACCAGATGGCAGGCTTTGGTAAAAGAGAAAGACAAGGGTCTGTACGAAGGAAAAGCTATATGGACGAAAACCAACATAAATGAAAGCGACTGGAAGTCTGTAAAAGTCCCGGGCTTTTGGGAAGAAACTGTTTTGCCAGATTTTGATGGCGTGGTTTGGCTACAGAAAACAATAGACATGCCTGCAAACTGGCAAAACAAAACATTAACGCTCACACTGGACAAAATCGACGACAATGACATTACCTACTTCAACGGAGTAGAAATCGGACAAACAACAAACTATGCGGCATCAAGAACTTATACCGTTCCGGCAAAGTTAGTAAAACCGGGTAAAGTAGTTATCACAGTCCGCATTCTGGATACCGGAGGCGCTGGCGGATTTTACGGAGAAGAAAAATTGATGAAGTTGAATTTATCTGAAAGTGAATTTATATCGCTGGCCGGCACCTGGCAATATAAAGTGGGACTCAACCTGAATGAACTTCCGGCCGTTCCCAAGACATGGAACGACCCCAATCAACCTACAGTTTTGTACAATGCTATGATCAATCCGATTGTTCCCTTTACCATTAAAGGAGCCATCTGGTATCAGGGCGAAAGTAATGCCGACAAAGCTTACCAGTACCGCGAATTATTTCCGCTTATGATTAAGGACTGGCGTAAACAATGGGCATCGGACTTTCCGTTTTATTTTGTACAACTGGCCAACTATATGCCTAGGCTTCCCGAACCGGCTGAAGCCGCCTGGGCCGAACTACGCGAAGCTCAACTACAGACATTACATCTCGAAAACACCGGGATGGCTGTAACGATTGATATTGGCGAAGGAAAAGATATTCACCCGAAAAACAAACAAGAAGTAGGACGCCGCCTTTCACTGATTGCCAGAGCGAATACCTACAACGAAAAAGTTGCTTTTTCTGGTCCTGTCTACGATTCCTACCGGATAGAACAACATACCATCCGGATTACATTTAAACAGGTAGATGCCGGCCTGAAAATTAAAGATGGAAATACATTGAAAGGTTTTGCCATTGCGGGAACCGATCACAAATTTCATTGGGCCGATGCAGTGATTGAAGGAAATGAAATTGTGGTTTCCTGCAAAGAAGTTGAAAACCCGATTGCGGTACGTTATGCATGGGCATCAAATCCGGTTTGCAACCTGGTGAATGGAGAAGGCTTGCCAGCATCACCGTTTCGCACCGACGACTGGCCCGGCATGACTTATTTGAAAAAATAAAAACGATCCTGCTAACCGAAGAACCCGGAATGACAATAGAAAACACTTATTCAAATAAAACCAATTTATACTTTACATTATTTAAATCTTTCTGACTGAAGCTAAACAGAGCTTGGTATTGACAAGATTTTTGCGTACATTTGAACCAGCCCGTTTAAGACTGATCAGTCTTAAACGGGAAAAATTGTTGCTAATTTAAATACCAAAGCACTATGCATCCATATTTTTTAATTGTAATCATTCAGACGCTCTTGCGCAAAAGGCATAAAACAACAAAGGAAACTTTTTCCAGTTACGAACTTGCTAAAGGGTATAAAGAATTATTGATTATTTCGAAAAGACTGCTTAAAGACGCTATGCTGATAACACTCGGGATTTTCTCGGCAGCATTCGGTCTCAAAGGCTTTCTGCTCACCAATCACTTTATCGACGGTGGAGTTACCGGTATGTCGCTACTTGTGTCGGCCCTCACCGGTTGGCCTTTGTATATCCTTATTATTTGCATCAACATCCCGTTTGTTATATTGGGTTACCACATCATGGGCAAGCAGTTTGCCATAAAAACCGTATTAGCCATTACGGGACTATCCATTTGTCTGGCCACGGTCAACTTTGTAGATGTAACCAAAGACAATCTCCTGGTTGCAATCTTTGGTGGTTTCTTCTTAGGAGCAGGTATCGGACTCAGTGTACGAGGTGGTGCAGTGATTGACGGAACCGAAGTATTGGCTATTTACCTGAGTCGGAAGTTCAGCACGTCCATAGGCACCGTCATTATAGCTATCAATATCATGATCTTTTCGGTAGCAGCTTATTTTCTGGGAATAGAAGTAGCGCTGTACTCCATGATAACTTATATGGCCGCTTCCAAAACACTCGATTTTATTGTAGAAGGCATTGAAGAATATATGGGTGTCACCATTGTGTCGTTCCGAAGCGAAGAAATTCGCGAGATGATTATCACCAAAATGGGACGGGGTGTTACAGTATATAATGGTAAACGGGGATATGGCAAACGGGGAGAGACTAAAGATGTCGAAATTATTTACACCGTCATAACCCGATTGGAGCTCAACAAACTAAAAATTGAAATTGAAAAGATAGAGCCAAATGCATTTTACGTATTAAACACGGTAAAAGATGCCAAAGGCGGAGTTATCAAAAAACGTCCGCTAACAGAATAAAGCTGTTGCGTACAGCTTGCTACTCCTGAATAGTTATATTCATAAATCCCAAATGATGCATCACCTCCCTCAGAATAAGAAGTGTGGCTGCAAAAGTGTTGGTAGCAGGTAGAATGTCCTGATTAGCCGGTCGACCGGAGATAATAGCAGCTAACCGGCCAAACACCTGTTCCATATCGGCACGTTCCAGCACGACTCCATCAGCGTGAGAAGTGAACACAATTTGCCTGGCAACCTCCATCACTCCTGCATCCTGAGTATACAGACCGCAGCCGGACGGGATTAATTTATGCAAGGGCATCACTTCATCTTCCACCACTTGAATAACAGACTCTACTTCGGCCGGAGTAGGCGGATTGTGTCGGAGAAAGTCCCGTACAGTCTTCACACTCCCGATATCAAACACCCAAACATTATCAGGAATTGTTGTTTCAACCCCAAAAGCAATGAAGCTATACTCATCAGCAATATGAAGTAAAGCTATCGGTTGATTGTTTATTGCTTTTTGCCGTACAAGGCAGTAAGAATCGTTAGCAAGCTCTTGAATTTCGGGAGAAACGATAGTTTTCATAATCAATTATGTTGTTTGTAGAGAGGAATATGTCCGTGTCAATAGAGAAAACGAAATGTGCAATGTCATTCAATAGGTTTATAACTCTTCGATCAAAACCGGAATGCCTTCACGCTTCAATAAAGCCAGTGATTTAGAACAAATGGCAGAAGTACAAACCAGCGACACTTTCATCTCCGGCTTAACCGCCTGTATTTGCCGAACCATTTCCACTATTTTAAAAGCATCTTTTTGAATAATGCGGCTCTTAATGAGTTTTACGATGGCAATATGATTATCGCCCAGTGCACGCAAATTGGTTCGAGTCGATAAATTATAAACAGAAGGATTTAGTTCCATAAAGAGAATCGGACAAAATATTAGTTTAAACGAAAAACGCTTCTGAGTTGCCATATAAAGCATTCAGAAGCGTTTTAAAGAGGTACCTGGCGGATTCGAACCGCCGTATACGGTTTTGCAGACCGGTGCCTAGCCACTCGGCCAAGGTACCTTGTTTTTCGGTGTGCAAAGATAGTATAATTTTGGTTCAATCCAAAGCTTTCGCGCAAAAAAGCTAAAAAAAGGATCCGAACTTATTAAGGTCTGGGGGCGTTAGCCTGCTTACGATTCTGAAAATCATTTAATAACTTACGTTTAAATGCCCGTTCGGCTTTGTAGTATTTAAATAAAGTCTCAGGCTGGAGCAATCTTCGTAATTTTAAATGATAGTCTTTAAATAATTTAGCCTCTTTAAATTCAAAATCAACATATCTGTCATTTAATTGCGAGTAATCAGGCTTTTCCTTTTGAGCATTTTTCATTGCAGCTTTAAAAGCCTCTCTATTTTTCCGGTGTAGCTCCCATACCGACTGTTCGTACTCCATAAAAACAGGCAAAACCACATCGGCTTCTTTGGATGTCAGTTGAGCTTCCGTCACCAATATGTGCCATTTCTGCTGATGCATCTCGTCAATCTTGTCCTGCTTTTGCTCATAACACTGGTTGGCATTTACAAAACCACTTATGAGCAATGTTATTCCTGCTAAAGTATATTTAAAAAGTTTCATTGTATATATTTTATTTCTTAGATCAAAATCAGAGCTTGCAGATTCATCACTAAAATTTTAAATTAGTTTACTTATGATCGGTCTGGTTTGACTGTTCAACATAATAATCGACCATGGAAGATTCATCAACCTGAGAAAGGACATAAGACTCATAGTTTTCTTCATTACGGGCCAAATTTCTTTTATGCGTGGCATAAAAGACCTGTCCTATTATAAGCACCCCGACAAACATGGCGGCAACATACATCCACGATCTTAATAATTTACGACTAGCCGTGTGCTGGTAACCAATTTGTTTATCAATCTGTAGAGCAAATTGATCAAAGTAATTCTCGGGAACGCTAAATGCAAGTTCCTTTGCTTCTTTTTCGTCTAATATGTTTTTGTCGTTCATCATACGTTTCTTTGACTATTTGTTCGTGATTAGGTTTAATTCATCTTCGATTTTTAACCCGTAAAATTATCCGATCCGGTTCTTATCTCACATTTAATTCTCTTCCGAGAAAAACTTTTCAATTTTCTTCACAGCGTGATGATAAGATGCTTTCAATGCTCCGGTGCTGGTTCCCAGAATAGCTTCCATTTCGTCATAGGTAATATCATCAAAATACTTCATATTAAAAACCAAGCGCTGTTTTTCCGGCAAAGTCAATATAGCTTCTTGTAATTTCAGTTGAATCTCACTCCCATTAAAATAAGTATCGGCTTGTAAGTTTTGCAGCAACGAAGCTTCAACATCATCAATAGAGCCCTGACTACGCATCCTTTTATTCGCCAAAAAGGAAATCGTTTCATTTGTTGCAATCCGGTAAAGCCACGTAGACAATTTCGAATCACCCCTGAAACCATCAATTCCATTCCAAGCTTTCATAAAAGTATTTTGCAAAACATCATTAGCATCATCATGCGAAATCACCATTTTACGAATGTGCCAGTAAATCCGCTCCTGATAAGAACGAACAACAAAAGAAAATGCACGGCTTCGGCTCTTCGGTTGATTCAGTTGAAGTAGTAATTCCTCTTCGGTTAGATCCATACTAGATTTCGTGTAAAACTAATGCAAGTTTCATTCTATTCCTCTTTGTTTAGACTAATACTGCTTGCTAAAGTTTAATTTATTATTTAATTCACGCTGGAAATATCTGCTCGTCCATCAAAATAACGAATAATATTCTGAGAAACAAACCTACTCATATCATTTCGGGCATCAATGGTGGCTGTCCCATTGTGTGGAGCCAAAACAACATTATCAAGACTCAGCAATTCTGCACTGATAACGGGTTCAAATTCATACACGTCTAATGCTGCGGCATAAATCCAATGCTTCTGCAATGCTTCAACCAAAGCTGCCTCGTCAATCACCGGACCACGGGCAGTATTGACCAAAATTACAGTCGGTTTCATTTGTTGCAACCGATCCCGATTAATCAGATGTTGTGTTTCATCAGTCAATGGTGTATGCACCGAAATTACATCACTTATTTTCAATAATTCATCCAACTCTACACGTGTAGCACAATAAAGCGTTTCAAGTTCGGGCGAGAGTCTAGATCGGTTAAAGTAACCAATTTTCATACCACTGGCGAGAGCTCGTCGCGCAAGCGACTGCCCAATACGTCCCATACCGATAATTCCAAGTGTTTTTCCATACAAAGACTGTCCCAAATTTTCCAACACTCCCCACTTAAGGCCTTCAGACAAACGAAGCTTTCTATCACATTCGGCAACACGGCGAGCCGCAGCCAACATAAGCGCAAAAGCGAGCTCTGCTGTCGGTTCAACAACCGGATCGGGCGTATTAGTCACCACAATTCCTTTTTGAGTGGCGTATTCGACATCGATATTATTATAACCGACACCATAATTTGCAATGATTTTCAGCTTATCCTTACCGGCATCAATCACATCTTTATCAACTTTAAACTGAAATGTAGGAATAAACGCATCAAATGAAGGTAAAAGTCGAAGAACATCCTCCTTACTCAAAACCCCACTCTCCGGAAATACAACTTCGAATCGTTCTGCAAGCTCAGTAAAACCTTCGGGGAGTAATCTGGTCGAAACAAGTACACGTTTCTTTAATTCGGTATTCATCATTTAGTATATGTTCTTTTAGAATGCAGTATGCCAATTTTAATAGCTGACAAATATAGCAAATAATTATTTTAGAGAACTGATAAATTGAAATTAAGACCAACTATTTACATCAATGTAATTTTCCATTTCAAAAAGGTAAATACAGCGAGATTACAAAATAGAAGCCGGACGTAACCAATTCGCAAAATAATTTGGACCCGATCAAACAACTTTTGCATTCTAATTGTTAGAGAAGCAAACAAATCTATTCAAATACATTTAATTTTCTAATCAAAAAAATCCAATAGTTACATGAAGATTCACGAATATCAAGCAAGACAATTATTCAGGGAATATCATATTCCCGTTCCTGAAGATGTATTATGCTACAGCGTTAGCGAAGTAGAAAAAGCGGCACGAGACATGAACCGGATGGTGGTGATAAAAGCTCAGGTTTTAGTAGGGGGACGCGGCAAAGCCGGTGGCGTAAAATTAGCCAAAACTGTAGAAGAAGCCGCATCTGCCGCAAAACAAATTTTGGGCATGGACATCAAAGGCTTTAAAGTAGACAAAGTGTTGGTGGCAGATGCCGTCAATATAACAAAAGAATTCTATGTAGGGTTGATAAACGACCGAAACACGAAAACCGTTACCTTGATGGCTAGTTCCGAAGGAGGTGTTGAAATTGAAGAAGTAGCCAAAACAAGTCCCGAAAAAATAATCAAGTTTCATATTAATCCACTCACCGGATTATTAGATTATCAGGCCAGAGACATTGCTCTACAACTGTTCGGCGATATTAAACTGGCTCAAAAAGCAGCATCCATATTCACCAAACTATATAAACTGTATATAGACACTGATGCAACTATTGCAGAGATCAACCCCATGGTGCTTACTCCCGACAATGAAATTTTAGCCATTGATGGGAAAATGAATTTCGATGACAATGCACTTTATCGTCAACCAAAGATTTTAGCCATGCTCGAACCGGACGAAGACGAATTGTTGGAAATTGATGCGCACAGCAAAGGTTTATCTTACATTCGCCTGGATGGAAATATAGGTTGTATGGTAAACGGAGCCGGACTGGCAATGGCTACTATGGACATGATAAAACTTTATGGCGGCGAACCGGCAAACTTTCTCGACATTGGAGGTAGTTCGAGCCCGCAGAAAGTGATTGATGCCATGAACATATTGTTGAACGACAAAAATGTAAAAGCAGTAATGATTAATATCTTTGGCGGTATCACTCGTTGCGACGACGTGGCAAAAGGACTTATTGAAGCTATGAAAGTAATTTCAACCAACATACCTATTGTGGTACGACTTTCGGGAACTAATGCTACCGAAGGTCTGGCACTATTAAAACAAACCAACCTACCAACGGTGAGTTCAATGAGCGAAGCTGCTCAAAAAGCAATTGAATTAAGCAGATTATAAATACCATTCTAATACGAAAAAAAGCAAAAGCATATGAGCATATTAGTCAACAAAAATACAAGACTGGTTATTCAGGGTATTACCGGTCGCGATGGAAAATTCCATACTGGCAAAATGAAAGAATACGGAACTAATGTTGTGGCAGGAGTTTCACCGGGAAAAGAAGGTTTAATCCTCGATGGCGTTCCGGTTTACAACTCGGTAAAAGCTGCTGTAAACGCAACCGGAGCTAACACATCCATCATTTTTGTACCCGCAGCCTTTGCCGCTGATGCTATTTTGGAAGCATCGGAGGCAGGAATTGAATTGGTTGTTGCCATTAGCGAAGGTCTGCCCATACAGGATATGATCCGCATCACCCCCATCCTTAAACAAAACGGAACTCTTTTAATCGGTCCAAACTGTCCGGGATTGATTACACCCGGAGAAGCACTTGTGGGTATTTTGCCTGCTAACATTTTCAAAAAGGGGAACATCGGATTTATTTCCCGCAGCGGAACTCTTACTTACGAAGTGGTAAACCTGCTAACCGAAAATGATTTTGGTCAAACAACCTGTGTTGGTATTGGAGGCGATCCGGTTGCCGGATTATACTTCATCGATTTGCTGGAACGTTTCGAAAATGATCCGGAAACAATTGCCGTAGTTATGATAGGCGAAATTGGCGGTGACGCAGAAGAACAAGCCGCTAAGTTCATTGCCGAAAAGATGACTAAACCGGTAGTAGCCTTTATTGCCGGACAAACAGCCCCTCCGGGCAAAAGGATGGGACACGCCGGAGCTATTATTTCGAGTGGTTCGGGAACGGCAGCTGAAAAAATAGCTGCATTTAATAAAGCAGGTGTTCCGGTTGCCAAAGAACCTAATGAAATTCCGGAATTATTGAGACAGAAATTAAAATAACAAAACCGAATAATACGTACATATAAGCCCTGAAGACATCATGCTTCAGGGCTTTTTTAATACTAAAGTAAGCATAATACAGTAGTCCGGTAGACATAATGCAGTGCTCCGGTAGACATAATGCAGTACTCCGGTAAGCATAATACAGTGCTCCGGTAGACATAATGCAGTACTCCGGTAAGCATAATACAGTGCTCCGGTAGACATAATGCGGTAGCCAAGTGAACATATTACACCTGCCAAGTGAACATAATGCGGTAGCCAAGTAGACATATTGCACGTGCCAAGTGAACATAATGCGGTAGCCAAGTGAACATAATGCGGTAGCCAAGTGAACATATTACACCTGCCAAGTAAACAAAATGCAGTAGCCAAGTAGACATATTACACCTGCCAAGTGAACATAATACAGTAGCCAAGTAGACATATTACACCTGCCAAGTGAACATAATACAGTAGCCAAGTAGACATATTACACCTGCCAAGTAAACATAATGCGGTAGCCAAGTAGACATATTGCACCTGTCAAGTGAACATAAGTACTTGGATAAATATAATATCGCATAATTATATCAAAGAGAAAAAATTAGAATGCGGATCGAAGATTCCGGTCGCGGAAGAAACACTGATGGAACATACCGACTTATCGGGATGTTTCATCAGCGTTCCATTCTTTTTTTTAATACGACATTATATTATTCCGCTTACATAATGCAGTAATCAAGTTGGCTAAATTCATGCTACGGCATTATATGGTATGCTTCAAACACACTGATTTTCCAAAAGAAACATCCTTCCATACAAGCCCCTTTCCTACATTTTAAGTATTTTCTCTTGTAAAAGTGTACATTTTCGTTCGCTTTTGCAGGCCGAACAATCCGACTGTTCGTTCCCATCATACTAAACAAGCAAGCCATATAAAACTAATATTATGCATATTGCGAGCGCTTAAATGCAACAGCAAGAGCCTGGAAGATGTTAATGGCATGATAAATGATTAAAGACCTGCAACCCTACCTATAGCACCAAAAGGAACATGAGAGATATTTACTACGAATTATCAAAAAAACTCCCCCCCCGTCAGGGAAACAGGGCAAATCTTTAAAACAGAGACTATATGGAAATGACCGAAGAAAGAAAACAAGCACATCCTTGTTTCAACGAAGAAGCCAAGCATACAAATGCACGTGTTCACCTGCCCGTAGCTCCCAAATGCAATATACAGTGCAACTATTGCAATCGTAAGTACGACTGTGTCAACGAAAGTCGCCCCGGTGTTACCTCTTCCATCCTCGCTCCTTTTCAGGCAGTGGAATATCTCAAAGAATTGGATACACGGATTGAAAATCTATCGGTTATCGGCATTGCAGGTCCCGGCGACCCCTTTGCCAATGCGCAGGAAACACTCGAAACCATGCGTCGGGTAAGCAAAGAGTTTCCCGATAAAATATTCTGTCTTTCTACCAACGGACTGGATCTGGAACCTTACATTGATGAAATAGCAGAGTTGAATGTTTCGCATGTTACGCTTACCATCAATGCCATTGATCCGAAGATTACAGCCCAAATATACAAATGGGTGCGCTATAACAAACATATTTATCGGGGCGAAGAAGGGGCAGCCATCCTGTTGGAACGACAACTGACTTGTATTCCCAAGCTGAAAGCCCGTGGAATTACCGTGAAGATCAACTCCATTATCATTCCCGGTCTCAACGAAGATCATATTCCCGAAGTAGCTAAAAAGTGTGCCGAACTGGGAGCTGATGTAATCAATTGCATCCCGTTAATACCCACGGCAGAAACACCGTTCGAAAACGTGGTGAAACCCGATACCAAAATGATTTTCAAAACACGCACCCTGGCAGCCGAACATCTGAAGCTGATGAGCCACTGCGCTCGCTGTCGGGCCGATGCAGCAGGATTGTTGGGGCAGGATCTCAGCGAGACCTATGTTTTACTCAAAGAATATTCCTCAAGAGCTGAAGAAATGAATACAACAAAACGACCTTATGTAGCAGTTGGAAGCAACGAAGGACTGCTGGTAAACCTGCATTTAGGCGAAGCCATGAATCTGTATATTTTCGAACAAAGTCCGAAAGGCTATAAGTTGGTAGAAATCCGCGACACCCCTCCTAAAGGTAAAGGCGACGAACGCTGGCTGGAGATGGCTCGCTTGTTGAAAGACTGTCGGGCTATCCTTATCAGCGGTGTGGGCGAAAACCCCAAGGCCATGCTGAAAGGTTGTGGCATACATGTAGTCGAAATGACCGGACTCATTGACGAAGGACTCGAAGGTGTGTACAACAACAAAGTGATTCGTTCCATAGCCAAACCCAATGCCTTTAAATGCGGTAGCGGATGCAAAGGCAACGCACAAGGATGCGGATGATCAATATCATTATTTGATGATTATTTGATGATTTACCAATTAATGAACAAGTAAAATATAACAACAACTCAACATCCTGTTAGCAGTACAGCAATATAATCATTATCAAATCACCATATCACCACATCATCAAATCATCAAATCAACACATTATCAAATCATCACATCATCACATTAATTAAATATGAAACCATACTTTATCGACACTACTTTACGCGACGGCGAACAATCACCGGGCGTAGTATTCTCGCTTTCGGATAAAATTCGTATTGCAGCATTGCTGGATGGTGCAGGAGTTCCCGAGCTGGAAATTGGTACACCTGCCATGGGTGATGCGGAAGTGCACGAGATTCGTACCATCTGCGAAATGGGATTTAGTTTTAAAACACTCTCGTGGTGCAGGGCAAACCGGAATGATATCCGCGCAGCAAAGCAGGCAGGAACAAACGGTGTGCATATCTCCTTCCCGGTTTCACCCATACTCATGAAAGCCATGGGCAAAACACCCGATTGGGTTATCCGGAATCTGCACGACCTGATTGAATTTGCTTACCCTATGTTCGATTATGTAACCATCGGAGCACAGGATGCTTCGCGCGCCGAGACTGAATTCCTTACCAAATTCGTAAGTATAGCCAGTGCATTCGGAGCCGAACGGGTTCGCTTGGCCGACACCATAGGCTTGTTGAACCCCACAACAACTTTTCAGCTGGTTTCCTCCATTCGCAGTATAGAGAAAGATATTCCGTTGGAAATCCATGCACACAACGATTTGGGAATGGCTACTGCCAATACTCTGGCAGCTTATATGGCCGGTGCCGGTTGCCTGAGTACAACGGTAAACGGACTGGGCGAACGGGCCGGCAATGCAGCTATGGAAGAAGTGGCCATGGCGTTGGAACTAAGTGCCGGAGTTCCGAGTACATTGCGTACCGAGAGCTTTTCCGAACTGAGCGATTATGTGGCTAAAGCATCCAAACGTAAGCTAAGCGAAAGCAAACCAATCACTGGAAGCATGGCATTAACGCACGAAAGTGGTATTCATACCAATTGCCTGCTGAAAGACCGGAGTACCTATCAGCTTATTTCTGCCGAAAAGATTGGCAAAGAAGAACAAAAATTTCTGATTGGTAAACACAGTGGCAAAGCCACGATCAGGTACTACTTAACCGAAGCCAACCTGCCATGTACCGACGAAGATTGCCTGTCTTTGCTTGACAAGGTAAAAGAATGTGCCGATGCGCTTAAACGGTCCATCACCAAAGAAGAATTATTGGATATATATCTTGAACTATATTCAGATCAACATCATGCAGTCAATAATTATAAATAACAATGGAGAAAACACTTATTATCATCAAACCTACGGCAATCAAACGAGACTTAATCGGAGAAATCATTCATCGCTTCGAACGAAAAGGACTGCAACTAAGCGGCATGAAAATGATGAAACTGAACGACAAACTGCTGAATGAACATTATGAACACCTAAAGGAGAAGCCCTTTTTCCAACGGATTAAAGATTCGATGATGCAAAGCCCCGTGATTGTTTGCTGTTGGAAAGGGATTGATAGTGTTCAGGTGGCTCGCACCATGACAGGTTGTACCAACGGACGAAACGCAGCCATGGGAACTATTCGGGGCGATTACAGTGTGAGCATTCAGGAAAATATCATTCACACATCCGACTCGGTCGAAAACGCACAACTGGAAATAAAGCGCTTCTTCAAAGAAGATGAAATCTTCGAATTTGACCAACTAAGTTCCGATCTGTTGTACGCCAACGATGAATTTTAATTTCATAAAGACAAAACAGAATTATAGTTTCTTCGTCAGAAAAAACATATTGGGTTTACACTCTTCGAATCCCATACTGCGATATAAACCTTGCGCCACAGCATTGTCTTCACGTACTTCCAACGTTATTTTACAATAATCACGGGCGGTGGAAATCGAAATCAGTTCCTGCATCAAAGCATTTGCCAGGCCCTTTCCTCTGAACTGCGTTAGCACAAAGAAATCATGAATATTAAGATACGGCTTTACAATAAATGTCGAGAAGTTTATAAAGCAGGTTGCAAGTCCGGCTATTTCACCATCGCACAATTCGAAAAGTACAAAAGATGCCGGATGATTGGCCAACCCATCCACCAAACGCAACTGCTGTAGTTTATTCAACTGCGGAGCCTCACCCATCGGATCAACCATGTACATATTTAACAACCCGGCTAATGCCGCTAAATGAGTTGGATTCTCAAAATCACAAAATTCAAAACTTATTACACTCATAAATTACGTCAGTTATTCTGTTCGGAAAATAATATTACACTTTAAAGCGTTTGGGGTCTATTTCATATTTTTTGATTCGTATTCCCATCATCCGTTCGGTAATTCCCAACTGATCGGCAGCTTTTGCACTATTCCCTTTGGTGGAGATTAACGCATCCATAATAATCTGTTGTTCCATATTACCTAGAATAAAATCCAATGTTCCGCTTTGCATAGTTTCAGAAGTAGCAGCAGTTTGTAGCGAAGCAGGAAGATTGTGCGACCGTATCACCTGGTCGGTACTCAAAATGCAGGCCCGCTCAATACAATTTTCCAACTCCCGGATATTGCCCGGCCAGTGATAAACCATCAAGGTATCAATAGCCATCGAAGTGATTCTTTTAATATCTTTTCCGTGGCGTTTATTGAATTTATCGATGAAAAAATCGGTCAAAACAGGAATATCATTGATGCGCTCCCGTAAAGCCGGGATATAAATCGGAAAAACATTAATCCGGTAATACAAATCCTCTCTGAACTCCTCTTTACGAATAAGATCTTCCAGATTGCGGTTAGTGGCGCAAAGTATACGCACATCAACTTTTATAGGCTTGGTACTCCCGATTCGTTCTATTTCCCGCTCCTGCAAAACACGTAACAGTTTTACCTGAGTAGATGCAGGAATATCTCCAAACTCGTCCAGAAAAATAGTACCTCCGTTAGCAGCTTCAAACCGCCCGATCCGGGTAGAAGAAGCACCCGTAAAGGAACCCTTTTCGTGACCAAACAATTCACTTTCGATCAGACTTTCAGGCAAAGCAGCACAATTAACCTTAATAAAAGCTTTGTTTTTTCGGGCACTGTTATAGTGAATAGCGTCCGCCACCAGCTCCTTTCCCACTCCACTTTCACCACGTATTAAAACTGTAGCATCCGTTGGTGCTACACTGTCGATCAACGAAAACACTTCATTCATCTTACCTGAGTTACCTTTTATACGATCGGGCATGATGCGGTTACGAAGTTCCACTTTCAAATTCTTATTTTCATTACGCAATTGCTCCATCTCTTCGGCGTATTCTTGCCGGCGACGTAATGTGCGCCCAATCATAGAACCCACTATTTTGAGTAAGCGTAAATCGTAGTCAAAAGAAATAACGCGCCGGTACACTTTATGCGAACTCAAACTACCGATAATTTCGTCTTTATAACGAATGGGAGCGCAAATAAAAGACACATCCACACCGTCGATAACAGTGGGAGCATGTGTCAGATTCAAAAATTCATCCGAAACAGCAATCTTTGGAACCAAAACATCCTCGCCCGATTCAATAACCCGCCCGATAGTACCTTGACCTATTTCATAAACAGCCTCCTTTTTCTCCTTGTCCGAGAGACCATACGAACCTTCAATAGTTATGTGAGAACTCTCACGATTTAATACCGTCAATATAATTCGCTCGGCTTTCAAATGCTCTGCCAATATCCGAAGCGCCTCATTCAAATCAATTTCCTTGTTACTCAACAACGAACTTAATTCTAACAATACTTCGAGTTCCTTAGCTCCGTAACAATCGGACCCATTAAATTTACACAATGTATCCATAGACAACTCATTTATTCCTTTTAATACCACAACACGAACATAACCTCACCTTTATCTGCAAAAATACTGCTTTTTCAATCTATATAATATATTATTCGAATTAAATTTGGCATTTTAATCATTTAATCTGTTTTCATCCTGCCAATACATACATTCACCTTCTTTTGAATATCAGTTCTCGTGTTTTTAGAACAAACAATAAACTAGCAGAAACCTATAATATGAAGTCAGAATGCAACATTAAACAAAAAAAAATGTACTTTTGCACTCATTCTAAAGCAGAACAACTGATATTCAAAAGCTGGTTCTGCTGCAATATCAATTTCTATGATTCTAAACTATATTTGGATTGCTTTTTTAGTCATTGCCTTTATTGTAGCTTGCGTACAACTGATTTTCTTTGGCAATACACAGATCTTCTCGGATATAATGAATGCAGCCTTTGGTTCTGCCAAATCCGGGTTTGAAGTTTCATTGGGCTTAACCGGAGCCCTGTCATTATGGTTAGGCATAATGAAAATCGGAGAAAAAGGAGGAGTTCTTGAGCGATTATCCCGTGTGGTAGCACCTTTCTTTGTAAAGATTTTTCCGGAGATACCCAAAGGTCATCCGGCATTAGCCAGTATGTTCATGAACTTGTCGGCCACCATGCTCGGTCTTGACAATGCTGCCACCCCCATGGGACTAAAAGCGATGCGCGAAATGCAGGAACTCAACCAGGAAAAAGACAAAGCATCTAACTCGATGATCTTATTTCTGGTTCTGAATACCGCCGGACTAACTCTGATTCCTGTCAGTGTATTGGTGTACCGGGCTCAACTTGGAGCTGTAAATCCTGCCGACGTATTTATTCCCATCCTCTTAGCCACCTTTATCGCTTTCATAGCAGGGCTTATCAGCGTGGCGGTTGTTCAAAAGATAAATCTGTTCAACCGCGTTGTTCTTGGAACTTTAGGCAGCATTTCTGCTCTGATAGGAGGAATTATCTACTTTCTGAGCGGATTGCCCAAAGAACAAATTGCCCAATACTCCAGTTTTGCCGCAAATTTCATTCTGCTATCCATCATCATCAGCTTCATTACTATGGCAATGATACGAAAGGTGAATGTTTACGATTCATTTATCGAAGGCGCCAAAGAAGGATTCCACGTTGCGATAGGCATTATACCCTATCTGATAGCTATTTTGGTAGCCATTGGCATGTTTAGGGCTTCAGGTGCTCTGACATTCATGACTGATGGTATCCGATGGCTGGTAAGTCTTACAGGCATCAACACCGAATTTGTAGATGCGCTGCCAACTGCCCTGATGAAACCTTTAAGCGGCAGTGGTGCCCGTGGCATGATGATAGAAACAATGAAACTACATGGTGCAGATTCTTTTGTAGGCAGACTTTCGAGCATCATACAAGGCTCAACCGACACTACATTTTATATTATAGCTGTTTACTTTGGGTCCGTCGGCATAAAAAACACCCGATATGCTATTGTATGCGGACTATTTGCCGACGCAGTGGGAATTATAGCAGCCATTATGCTTGGTTACCTGTTCTTCCATTAAACAACATCGTTCTACGATTCCGAATAAAACAACAAAAATATGATTCAATATATAGCAGAGGGAGTTAAGCTACCAGCTCTCCAGAAACAAAAAATAAACAGCTGGATAAAAGAAACAGCCGCATATTACGATAAAAAGGTAGGCGAAATAGCTTACATATTTTGCTCAGACGAACGAATTCTTGAAATAAACAAACAATATCTCAACCACGATTACTTCACTGATATCATTACATTCGATTATTGTGAGGGGACAATCATATCGGGAGACATATTCATAAGTGTTGACACCGTTCTCAGCAACTCCAATGAATACGGAGTTAGTTTTGAAACAGAATTACTTCGTATTATAATCCATGGCATTTTACACCTTTGCGGACAAGACGACAAAACGCCTGAAACAAGAGCAGAAATGACCGAAAAGGAAGATCTTGCCCTCAAAGCATATACAAAATAAAGGGTTTTTAAACTTATTTATAACAGCTTGAATGCCTATTTGCTACAATCTCAATAATTTTGCAATAATACGTTAAATAAAGCTTTGAGTTTGTAGGCAATTTCTCTTCATTAAAAGATTATCACTACTTTTGTTGCAGGATTAAAGGTAAAATGATAAAATTTAATCGCGTATATTGCGTTCTAAGTCTAATTACTTGTACTATTTATAATGGGTAGAAAAACAATAGGAATTAGATCATTTATCATAGGGGCTCTTGCCTTATTTTCGGCAAATGTATTTTCACAAATTAATTACCATGCTGAGATTGGCGTATTCGGTGGAGGCTCTTATTATATAGGAGATGCAAACAGTCAGTTGTTCGACAATATGCAACAAACCTATGGCGGTTTCTTTCGATATAATCTTAATCCCAGATTTGCATTAAAAGCGGAACTCACAAAAGTGAATAAAATTGTAGGTCCAAACAACTCTTTTGTGAACAAAACAGTGAACATTGGAAATCTTTGTGCTGAGTTTAATTTTTTTGATTTGGAAATTGACGAGTCTAATCGATTTGGAAAACAATTTTCTCCGTATATATTTACCGGCATCGGTGGAGTGACGGATATCTATCTAAAACAAAAGGCTCCTAAGGTTTGCTTACCTTTCGGAGTTGGAATAAAAATAAAATTAGCTGACCGTTGGACGCTTGTAGCTCAATGGGAAAACATGTTATTATTTTCCGATAATTTGGAAGCCAATCCGAAATATAATAACACCAATAATCTAAATGGCTCCAATATTTTCAACAACGATCTGCTTTCAACAATAACAGTAGGAATCAGCTTCAATTTTTGGGAAAAACGTTGCAACTGCTTAAACAATACTTATAAATAAACATTCCGATCATTCGCAATATCTTATGTCATCATATATAGAAAAAATAGATAAATCCAACTTGCCAAAACATATTGCCATTATCATGGATGGGAATGGACGCTGGGCTAAAGAACGGGGATATGATCGAATTTTCGGGCATCAAAACGGTGTAACTTCTGTTCGCGAAATAACTGAAGTTGCTGCCGAAATCGGAATTAGCTACCTGACTCTTTATGCTTTTTCGACTGAAAATTGGGGAAGACCACAATCGGAAGTTGATGCCCTGATGGAACTCCTCATCGACACGATCGAAAAAGAGACGCCAATATTGTGCAAAAACAATATTCGATTATTAGCCATTGGCGATCTGACCAGATTACCAGGCAATGCCTGTGAGAAATTCCAGCGGTGTATTGCTCAAACAAGTAATAACACCGGTCTAACACTGGTTTTAGCACTAAGCTATTCATCGCGGTGGGAAATAACCAATGCAACCAAAGGGATTTGCGCAGATATATTAGCCGGAAAGAAAAGCATTGAAGATATCAACGAGGAATTGATCAACAACTACCTGACCACAAAATCGATTCCCGACCCCGATTTATTAATAAGAACCAGTGGCGAAGAACGCATAAGCAATTTTCTGCTATGGCAAATTGCCTATACAGAATTGTATTTCACCGAAACTCACTGGCCGGAATTCAGAACAGAAAATTTTTATCAAGCAATTTATAAATTTCAACAACGAGAACGTCGTTTTGGCAAATAATTTCATCCAATTCAACATTAACTCGACACTCCAATAAATTATGCAATACAAAACGTTTTTCTCTTTTTCACTGCTATTTATTTTTAGCCAATTGCTTGTAGCGCAAACAACTTCTGTACAAGACTCGACAAGTCTACCAGTCATTGAATACTCTAATTCTGCGCCCAAGTATAAAATTGCGGAAATTAAGGTGACTGGAGCCAGCAATTACGAAGATTTTGTTTTAATCGGGTTCTCGGGATTAAGCATAGGAGATGTCATTAATGTACCCGGAGATGCAATCACAAACGCTGTAAAACGTTTTTGGAAACAAGGACTTTTTTCTGACGTCAAGATATTGGCGACTAAAATACAAGATGGGAAAGTATGGCTTACCATAGCTTTAAAAGAGCGACCCCGCGTATCAGAAGTAAATTACAACGGACTGAAGAAAAGTGAAAAAGAAGATCTGGAATTAAGGGTTGGAATTACAAAAGGAAATCAAATTACACCAAACATCTCGGATCGGGCAAAAAAAGTAATTGATAAGTACATGGAAGAAAAAGGATTCTTAAATGTACTGGTCAATGTTTATCAGCGCAACGACCCAAATAAACCCGGATATGTAATTGTAGACATTAACGTAGACAAGAAACTAAAAACAAAAGTTCACAAACTGTACTACACCGGTAACAAAGCTTTAACTCATGTTCAGATCAACAGAGCCATGAAAAAAACAAACGACCACAACTGGCGTAATTTTTTCAGAACTAAGAAATTTGTACGTGAGGAATATGAAAAAGATAAAGTAGCACTGATAGATAAATACAACGAAATAGGTTACCGTGATGCGTACATTGTCTCCGACAGCGTCGTTCGTTTTGACGACAAAAGCGTTGATGTGCATATAGACATAAACGAAGGTAAAAAATATTATTACCGTAATATTAAGTGGATTGGTAACACCATTTATCCATACGAATACCTGAACGCTTTACTCAACATCAAAAAAGGCGACATTTACAATCACAAAAATTTAATGGCCAGACTTCAGACAGATGATGATGCTGTCAGCAAATTGTATCAAAATCGTGGGTACTTATTTTTCCAGGTCGATCCTATTGAAGTAACTATCGACAAAGATTCAATTGACTTTGAAATGAGAATGTTCGAAGGAAAACCGGCTACAATCAATGAAATAGGCATTAAAGGTAATTCACGTGTGTACGAACATGTAGTTCGTCGTGAATTACGCACAAAACCAGGACAATTATACAGTCAGGAAGACATCATGCGTTCATTACGTGAGTTAGCTCAAATGGGACATTTTGATCCTGAAAAAATAAAACCGGACATTCAACCCGACCCTGAAAATGGAACAGTAGATATCAACTACGAACTAGAAACGAAAGGGAGTGATCAAATAGAATTTTCGGCAGGATGGGGATCAACCGGAGTTGTAGGTAGTGTAGGTTTAAAATTCAGCAACTTTGCTATCCAGAATATCTTCAAACCTAGTACGTACCGTATAGTACCCCAAGGAGAAGGTCAGACACTTACATTAAATGCTAGAACCAGTGGTAAATCATACTCTTCATTTAGTATTTCGTTCTTAGAACCATGGTTAGGAGGAAAACGTCCTAACTCATTATCGGCATCGCTTTATTATTCAACGCAGTCAGCAGTTAGCGATCGTTACACTTCTAACTATAGCAGCTATATCAATTCTTTGTATAGCGGTTATGGAAGTAGCTCCAGCAACTACAGCAGCCAATATGCAAGCGAAATGGACCCTACCAAATATATGCGTACGATTGGAGCCTCTCTGGGTTACGGAAAGCGATTGAGCTGGCCGGATGATTATTTTGTATTTCAGGGAGAATTATCTTATCAGTTGTTTATGTTGAGCAAATGGTACTATCTGCCTCCAATCACCGATGGTAAATACAATAACTTCAGTATAAACCTGACATTAAGCAGAAACTCGATTGATAATCCAATTTACACCCGTAGCGGGTCATCATTCTCCATTGGATTGAAAATCACTCCTCCATATTCTCTCTTAAATGGAAAGAATTATGCAGATGCAAACATGTCGAATGCTGAACGATATAAATTTATTGAGTATCACAAATGGACATTTGCAGGTAAAACATTTACACCTATTACAAATGACAATAAGTTAGTCATAATGGGTAGAGCAATGTTCTCTTACCTGGGTAGCTATAACAAAAATGCCCGCTCGCCTTTCGAAACATTCGTAATGGGAGGTGACGGTATGTCAAGCTACACCAGCTACGGAACTGACTACATAGCCATGCGTGGTTACACAAGTGGTTCGATAACTCCTTACGACTCTAAATTAGGAACTAATGTTGGATATGTATATAACAAATTCACCATGGAAATGCGATATCCGCTATCGCTGGAACAATCAGCTACGATTTATGCTTTGACCTTTGTTGAAGCCGGAAATAGTTTCAATAAAATTTCTCAGTACAATCCGTTTGATCTGAAACGTTCGGCCGGGGTTGGTGTACGTATTTTCCTTCCTATGTTCGGAATGATGGGTATCGACTGGGGTTATGGATTTGACAAAGACAATACAGGTGTGAAGAGCGGAAGCCAATTCCACTTTGTACTGGGTCAGGAATTATAAAATAAATAACCGTATTTCTGGCAAAGAGTTTGTAATGGATATGCATACTAATTATGTTCAACCATTAAATAGAAAATTATCATGAAAAAACTAATTATCTCACTCTGTTTATTGGCAGCTGTAACTTTCTCGGGACATGCCCAAAAGTATGCCATGGTAGATATGGAGTATATTATGAAAAATATTCCATCCTATGAAAGTGCAAATGACCAATTGAATCAGGTATCCAAAAAGTGGCAATCGGATGTAGAAGCGCAAATGCAGGAAGTACAGAAGATGTATAAAAATTATCAGACAGAACTGGTATTTCTGTCGGATGATATGAAAGCAAAGCGTGAAGAAGAAATAGTAGCAAAAGAAAAAGCTGCACAAGAGCTGAAACGAAACTATTTTGGACCGGAAGGCGAGTTATTCAAAAAACGTCAGAGTTTAATGAAACCCATTCAAGATGAAGTATATTCTACCATCCAGGACATTTGTAAAGATAAAGATTTAGAACTGGTTTTTGACAAAAGCTCTTCTATGAATATAATATTTACTTCACCCAAATTAGATATCAGTGATGTAGTTCTGAAAAAATTGGGTTATTCGAAATAATTTTATAAATTTGCATCCTATTTTTAAATAACAAAAACTCAAAATAAAAAGAACATGTTTAAGAAAATTGCTTTAGTATTGCTTTGCGCACTTCCATTTAGTTTAATGGCACAAGAAGTTAAATTAGGCCACGTTAATTCACAAGAGATTTTATCTGCTATGCCTGAACGTGTCACCATTGAAAAAACAATAAAAGACCTACAAGACCAATGGGAAAAAGAAATGACTAAAATGCGTGAAGAATATTACGCTAAAATCAAGGAATTTCAAGACAAACAAGCTACCATGCCTGAAAGCATTAAACAAGCTCGTCAAAGCGAAATTGCAGAACTGGAACAACGCATCAGCACTTTCCAACAAACTGCCAGCACAGACTTAGGAAAAAAACAACAAGAGTTATTTACTCCTGTGATCGACAAGGTAAAAAAAGCGATCAACGAAGTAGGAGCTGAAAATGGTTACCTTTATCTTTTTGATTTAAGCACTCAAGGTATCATTTATCAATCTCCAAAGTCAAACGATGTGACTCCATTAGTTAAGAAAAAACTGGGTTTGAAATAAGAAACACAAATCAAACACCTACCAAAAGAGGATGATCCATAAGGTCATCCTCTTTCGTTTTAAGTACATTATGTTGGAAATGCTATAACTGACTGTACATAATTCCATCGATCGTATTCTGGGTTTGAAATATGTTTAAAGCACATATTCTCACCTTCGCACAGAATTCACACAACAGAACTAAAATAGGACACAGGCCACCATATGAAGATTGAATACAATAAAGCTAAAAAAAATCAGAATATGCTTTTAAGTTGATGCTTTACAAATTCCAATGGGAGGTATAGCATCATGCGGGGTCCAGAGAAGCGCATAACGGCCCGAATTTGAGCTTTCATACCGTTACTGTAACAATGTACCGGACAAACTCTACACGCACCCTTTTTATCCTGAAACCGGCATTTATCCAATCGATCAACCGCATATAACCTGAGCTTTTCACAGTCGCTACACAGCCCAATATTACTGCCGTGTTTACTTTGACAGTAAAGCTTAATCATATGCCCAACAGTTTCTTTCTCGGTCTCTATTTTTCCCATAAACTATTCTCAATAAATAACAACAAGAGGCCAATTAAAAAAAGTCTTGAAATAAGCAAAATAATCAGGATAACGAGTTAGATATGCCTATCAATTCGGCACGAACAACCTTAAGCCGTTCTACCACCTCTTGCTGTTTGGCAACAACGTCCTTCTTCTGTGCCAGTTTTCGCTTCGCACCTTCCAAAGTCAGTTTTTGCTCACTGACCAAATAAATGATTTGTTTAATTGTCTGAATGTCATCGTTAGAATAAAATCGACTCCCTTTGGCATTTCGTTTCGGAGTAAGTTGTTTGAACTCTCTTTCCCAAAAACGAAGATTAGATTGATTGACCCCAAACATGTCGGCCACTTCAGAGATAGAATAGAAAAGCTTTTCCATGACAAAATTGATAGCTAAATTATTTTATAATTTTCAATCGGGCACCAGTGCGTATATGCGAACGGCGAATATTATTCCATTTTTTCAATTTATTGACCGATATACCGTATTTCGCTGCCACATCACTCAAAGTCTGACCGGCTTTTACTTTATGATAGATAACATGCCCCACACTGGCTGGCGAGACCGCAGTAACCGGTGCCTGAAGGATTTCAATTTCCCCCCTCCTGTTATTAATCAGCTCGTCGGCTTTGTAAGCCACAATTTCATTGAACTTCTGATTAAATGTATTTACATAGTTCAACGGTAGGCATAAAGCATAAGGTTTAATATTACCAGGAATGATATCTTTACGATATTGAGGATTCAGTAAGCGTACCTCATCGATAGGCAGGTTTAGTACAGTAGCCACCTGCTCCAAATGAATCCGCTGGTTAATCATCACCGTATCGGTTATAGCCGGCATATTCACAATAGCCGGGCATAAATTATGCGCAGACGCGTAATGCAACGAGTAATTGGCTGCTATAAAAATAGGCACATATCCGCGCGTTTCACGTGGCAAATATGGATATATTGCCCAATAATCGCGCTTTCCACCCGACTTGCGGATAGCCTTGTTTACATTTCCCGGTCCACAATTATAAGAAGCAATAACCAAGTTCCAATCACCATAAATCGAGTACAAATCTTTCAGAAATCTGGCAGCTGCGTTAGTAGCTTTCACTGGCGAAAGACGCTCGTCTACCAGACTATTGATTTCAAGCCCATACATTCGTCCGGTAGCAATCATTAGCTGCCAAAGACCGGCTGCACCCATACGCGATACAATAGTAGTATTGAGAGCCGATTCAATAATCGACAAGTATTTAAGCTCCAAAGGCAGATTATTGGCACTTAACACCTGCTCAAACATAGGGAAATAATAGTTGCTCATGCCTAACATATACTCCACCTGATGCCTTTTCCTAACCGTGTACAAATCAATAAACGACCGGACAGGAGGATTAAAAGGCATCTCCATCAAGCAAGGCATCTTTGACAAACGCAGTTTGTATACCGAATCGGAAACTTCGACATTATCATCACTCGATTTACAGTTGGGCGAACTGGCTCTACGCACCACCCACGACTGCAGCATATAGTCCAGTGTGTTGTCAAATTCGGCAGGTACATTCAAAGTAGAATCCATAACTAATTCATCGATCTTTTCTTTTTGCACACTGCTTTTCCCTTGTGAGAAAACGCAAGTACATGTTATTAGACAAAAGACACCGGTGGAAATTAGAATTCTAAAGTTCATCTCAAAAATATTTTCTATAAAATCAATTTATTTCAAACTAAAGCTACACTGCATAGCAAAAGAATTGCCCATAGTACTACGCTCTACTGCGGGCTGAATGTGCATGGATAAGTTAGGGCTAATATCAAAATCATACAACTGAGCATCAACATAGGCATCTACAATGGTAAGAGCATAATAACCTATTGTAAGAATAATGCTTAAATCGCGGTATCTCCGATACCCATCTTGCGCCGACTTCAGCTTACTCTCATAAGCTGTATATCCCCCATACGTACTGGGAGAATAGCCTTTAGGCAGAATCTGATAAAAACTGACCTTACTTTTATCCTTATCAATCTGCTTCTTATAATTTTCGTCGCCTGTATTGTATTTATTGATATCAAGATAGGCGTTTTTGTATGAATTATACTTACTGGAATTCCAGGCTATGGCGTAGCCAAAACCCACAAAACCTCCGTATACAAGTGGCAACTTCCAGTATTTCTTATTCAATATCTGCCCGTACCCGGGAATGATAGCAGCCATCCATACTACTTTAGTAGGATCTGGCTTAAAAGCTCTCAACTTCAGAGAATCTGAAACCCGAACAACTTCTTCAGTTTTCGGCACTTTGCCCTGAAAAGTTGAGACAGTATCTTTAAATACAGGATTACTCTTTGCTAAAATTTGAGCGTGAGCGCTAAAAGAGAGCAGAAAAATTAAAGATACAAGAATGCTTAAGTTTTTATACACTAAAGACAACTGTATTAAATTTTATCAATTAATTCCATTATTCTGGCCAACTCTTCGTCGCTGGTAAAAGGAATGGATATTTTACCCTTTCCGTGTGGGTTGCACTGGAACTGAACTTTTGTTCCAAAAACTTTGCTCAATTGCGACTGTAAGTTGTCAAATTCAGGAAGGCTCTTTACCAGATTAGCACCGTTCTGTTTTTGTTTTGCATCCAGGCTACCTGTTTCTAAATACGTACGAACCAGTTCTTCTACCTTTCTAACCGTGTAGTCGTTCTGAATAATCGATTCATACAAATAAAGCTGCACTGCAGGGTCATTCAATCCTAAAATAGCACGGGCATGTCCCATATCAATTTTTTTATCCTTAATGCCCATTTGAATTTCGGCAGGCAGTCGCAACAGTCGCAAGTAATTAGCTATGGTAGCACGTTTCTTGCCAACCCGTTCGCTCAGGCGCTCCTGAGTCAACTTATATTCTTCCATCAGTCGATAAAAAGTCAGCGCAATTTCGATAGCATTCAGGTCTTCGCGTTGAATATTCTCAATCAACGCCATTTCCATGACTTGCTCATCAGCTGCTGTCTTTACATAAGCCGGAATCGTTTTAAGTCCTGCTAATTTCGAAGCTCTGAATCTTCGTTCACCAGCAATAATGAGGTATGTATCATCATCATTTTTCCGTAAGGTGATGGGTGAAATCACCCCCAATTCACGAATTGAAGCAGCCAACTCAGTCAATGCATCAGCATCAAAATGTGTACGGGGTTGATTGGGGTTTGCAAAAATCAAGCGCATTTCTACTTCACTAATCGAAGATGATCCACTTGTGCTAATATTTTCTGTATCAATTAAGGCACCAAGACCTCTTCCTAAACCTGTACTATTCTTTGCCATATCTATTTTGCGAAACGCTGCATTTAATTAATTATTTATTTCCCCAGTTATCAATCAACATCTTCATTATTAGCAATTAGTTCCTTTGCTAAATCAAGATAATTGGTAGAGCCTTTTGATTCCGAATCATATAATAAAACCGGTTTACCATGACTGGGTGCCTCACTCAAACGAACATTACGGGTTATAACCGATTCGAATACCATTCCTTCAAAATGTTTTTTCACTTCAGCATATACCTGATTGGCCAAACGTAAACGGTTATCATACATGGTCAACAAAAAGCCCTCAATCTCTAAAGCCGGATTTAGTTTACTTTTAATGATCTTTATTGTATTCAACAACTTACTAATACCTTCCAATGCAAAATACTCACATTGAACCGGTATAATTACCGAGTCGGAAGTTGTCAATGCATTTACTGTTATAAGCCCCAGAGAAGGTGAGCAGTCAATCAGCAGATAATCATAGGATGATTTCAATGGTAGTAGCAGATTTTCCATAACCCGCTCCCGATTTTCCATATTCAACATTTCAATTTCCGCGCCAACCAAATCGATGTGCGACGGTAAAATAAACAGATTGTCTACAGCCGTAGGATGAATTGCCTGTACCGAGGGAACATTATCAATCAAACATTCATAGATTGTAAATTCTAATGACCGAACATCAACTCCTAACCCAGACGAAGCATTAGCCTGTGGATCAGCATCAACAAGCAGAACTTTTTTACCCAACGAAGCCAGCGAAGCCGCTAAGTTGATCGCGGTTGTGGTTTTGCCCACACCACCTTTTTGGTTTGCTAACGAGATTATTTTACCCATAATTAAAGGAATTTATTTAGAAATTGTTGTGATATTGTTTGTTTGCATTTCCGGCATTCAGTTGTAACATATATCTGCTCACAACTTTCACCTCTACACACAGCTCAAATACCTGACTGTTATAATTATTACCTTTTCAACAAATATTCTTTTACCGGATGGCAAAGATAATAAAATAAATCCACCCACTCAAAAGACCAAACAGCCGCAAAATAGAAATAAGGTTTTTTAAGCCGACAAAAGGAACCGTATTTTGGAGCCAAATGGAGCACCTAATCTCACTCGAAATTAAGTAAAACTGAGATCAGAAATAGACCAAACAACCGGTCTCTATAGAACGCATTTAAGTTTTGAATATTATTAAATTCAAATAGCTATAAAAATGATTATCTTTGCAATTGTTAGATAACACAACGCTTTGATAAACCAAACACCTATTTACCAGCGTAATTTCATTCATTTCTCCAACTATTTAATATGAAAATCAGGAATTTTAAAAATCCAATTATATTAATCCTTCTTGTTGCACTCGTCGTCATCTCGTATTTCCACTTCTTCCGCATAGATCTAACATCCGACAAACGATACAGCATTGCCGATCAGACTAAAAAGCTAATGACTAAAATAGACGATCAGCTGGAAGTAACCGTATACCTCGATGGAGATTTGAACCCGGGATTTCAACGACTCAAAAAATCGACTGCCGAATTACTTGACGAACTGTCAGTTTATTCTGACAAACCTGTACCTGTAAAATATGAAAATCCCTCATTGGCCGACTCGCCCGATCAAAGAGAAAAGAAATACCTGGAACTGCAGGCGCGTGGACTCAATCCAACCGCCGTTTATGAACGGGACAAAGAAGGAAAGTCTATCCAAAAGATCATATTTCCATGGATTGAGATTAACTACAAAGGCAAAAAAGTGTCTGTATGCCTTTTAAAAAACATTCTGGGAAATTCGGGCGAGGATAACCTGAATATTTCCATTGAGAACCTGGAGTTTGAGATCACTGACGGAATTCGCCGGCTGGTGAATACCGAGGTTTCTAAAATTGCCTTTATCGAAGGTCATGGCGAGTTATCTGAAGCTGAGACCTACGACATCAGCAAGTCTTTAAGCAGGTATTTTCAGATAGACCGGGGTGTATTATCCACCAATGCTGCAGTGCTGAACGACTACAAAGCCATCATCGTTGCCAAACCTACAAAGCCATTCAGCGAGTCCGATAAATTTATCATTGATCAGTACATCATGAATGGGGGACGTGTATTGTGGCTAATTGACGGAGTACGGATTGCAAAAGAAAATCTTTCGACTATAGGACTTTCGCCAGCCATGGAGCTTGATTTGAATCTGAACGACCTGTTATTCCGTTACGGAGTTCGGATCAACCCTGTTTTATTGCAAGATGTTCAGTGTGCCTCAGTACCGGTAAATATCGCTCCGGCCAACGCCACCCCACAGTTTGAACCGACTCCCTTATATTTCGCACCTTTGCTGCTGGCTTCGCCGGAACATCCGGTTAGTAGAAACATAACGGAAGTGAGATCCGAATTTTGTTCGGGCATTGATGTAGTGGGTCAAAACAAACAGGTTAGCTACAACCTGCTGTTGGCTAGTTCGGAGAACACACACATTATTGGAACCCCCACTACCATCGATATGGGTCAAAAACTGAAGGCAAATGACAAAACTTATTTCAACATAAACTATGTACCTGTGGCTGTAGCTCTGGAAGGAAATTTCGATTCGGATTTTGCCAATAGAATGACTCCACAGGGTCTCACCAACACTTTACCAATATTAAAGCAAAGTGTAAAAACCCGTCAGATAGTAGTAGCTGACGGTGATATAATCCGGAATGAAGTTTCGGCAAAAGACAGCACCTCCATGCCCTTGGGCTTCGACCGATATACAAATCAACAATTTGGAAACAAAGACTTTATTCAAAATGCTGTGCTTTATCTGGCCGATAATGACGGCTGGATACAACTTAGGAACCGCACATTGAAACTACGCCTGCTTAACAAACAAATTTCGAGCGACGAAAAAACAGTTTGGCAATTGGTCAACGTATTATCACCAATCATTCTTTTGGGTTTGCTGGGAATTGGGTACCAAATAATGAGAAAAAGAAAATACACAAAACTTTAAAACTAAGTAGATAATTTCATTTTGTCAATCGAAGTAGCCCTGAGAGGCAAAAAAAGCTAGAAGCACGCAAATAGACAAACTATTATTCTCCCCTGACGAATCCCCTGTGTATGAAAACGAAACTAAAATTCACACACAGGGGATTATTGTATCTGATTATCAAATAACGCCGCTATTCCATGCTCGGGCTTACATTCCCTTAACATTAGAATGATTCTATCCGAGGGGAAAGAACAGTTCTATCCGAGGCAATAGAAGCTCTCTCTCCGAGGGGAGAGAACCGTTCTTACAGAAGGGATAGAATTGGAACATTGTTCAAAGCAATTTTGTCTTCAATTATTAAGTAAAGAGATAAATCAAACAAGATAACAAATCGCTCGTGTTGAATGCCACTACTCCAACTCCTTTTGATTAATAAATTGTAACAGCATTTTAATCCGGTTGCAGTTTTTATGTTATTTCGTATACCTAACATTGCATCGTAATTCTAGAAAGATATAGATGAAAAAGGTTGTTCTGATTTTGGTTATCGTTATTGCATTGCCTGTATTGTATTTAGGAGGTAATATACTACTGGCATTCCTGACTGAGTATCGTCCGAAACCTATAGAAGACGTAGAGGTTTTATCCCCAAAGCCAACTTCAGCTCCTTCCATCATCCAAGACTCGATACTTACATTTTTTACGTGGAACATAGGTTATGGCGGATTGGGAGCTGAAACTGATTTCTTTTACGACGGCGGCAAGATGTCGGTTATCCCTGAGGATTGGGTGAAAAAATATACGCAGGGAATCTACAACACAGCTAAGAAGCATGCCGACGCTGACTTTCTGTTTTTTCAGGAAGTTGATCGAAAAGGGAAACGCAGTCACAATATCGACGAAGTAGACGGAATCAAAAAAATGCTCCGAAATGATGCTGCTGTTTTTGCACTGAACTATGACCTGAAGTTTTTGCCAATGCCTTACCTGCATCCTTTAGGACGTATTTACGGAGGATTACTTAGTTGTTCTAAATTCAGTCCCGTCGCCTCACAGCGTGTAGCATTGCCCAATATCACCGACTTTCCACGGAAGCTGTTTTATCTTCAGCGATGCTTACTGATGCAACGCTTCAAACTCTCGAACGGAAAAGAGCTAATCGTTATCAATGCACATTTCGAGGCCTACGACGAAGGTGGAAAAGTAAAAGTAAAGCAGATGGCCTTAACCCGAAAATTGATGGAAGCCGAATACCGGAAAGGAAATTACGTGGTGCTGGGTGGCGACTGGAACATAGCTCCTCCAGGTTTTAATGTGCATAAGTGGGAAAAAGAAAAACAACATGATCCTTTATATCTGTTGAAAAACAATCCTGTTTATATTCCCGGATGGAAATATGCAGCTGATGTCAATACCCCAACGAACCGGAAAAACAATCATGCTTTTGATCCGAAAACTACCTATACCACCGTGATCGATTATTTCTTTGTGTCGCCCAACATAGAAGTGGTGGATATAAAAGGTATTAACGCAGGCTTTGCTTATTCGGATCATAATCCGGTGAGAATGAAAATAAAAATAAAAAAACAAACGAGAAGTCTCTGACTTCATAAGTAAATGATAATTATTATTGACATGTTTCTATCACAATAGTTCACACTAGTTTTAAATAGAAGATATAAGACTCAGAACACATAGCAATTAGTTACAAGTAAAAAGTTACAAGTTACCAGTCTGTTTATCTGAATTTTGCTCTCAAAAACGCAGAAAGAAAAGACAGGTTATTAAGTATTGCTCTTTTACTTATTATCCCGAATACGGGATAATTTCAGACTGAGCAAAAGTATCGTCAGATACTTTTACTATGTGACCTAAGTTTTTTTTTACATTATTCCTCCCGAATATCGGGATGTTCCATATGTGTGATATTGTGATATAAATAGTTCATTAAATATTGGAAACTACTTAAGCAATCCGAGAATAACTCATGATCTGTTTTTTCAGAACCAATATTCAGACAAACAGACTTGTAAGTCGTAACTATTTACTTGTAACTACTTCTATTTTTTCTTGATTCATAAATTAAAACTATATAATTAAGATGCGTACATTATTACTGACATGGTTATTAGTTGCATTCACCGTTACCACAGCGTACGGTCAGGTGCAGAAAAATGAAATTGTTGCCGGCGAGATTAAATCGGCTAACGATGAATTAGTAAGCGGAGCTCATGTTTCTTTGCATAGCACTGCCAAAACCTATTCCGGTGTTACCGATAGCAAAGGAAATTTCGTATTCAAAGATGTTCTTGTAGGCGAATATATGTTGCATGTTTCCTATGTCGGGCTTGCAAACTATTCGGAGAATATTACAGTTATTCAATCGATGCCAAAGCTTCAGGTAAAGATGCAAGCATCGAGCAAGCAACTGGATGAAGTAACAGTAACAACACAAAAGCGTGTTCAACGCCCGGTTGAAGTGCCGATTGCTATCACTGCTCTAAGTGGAAATACATTGAAAGGACTACGCATTACGGAAATGGATGCCTTATCCCAATATGTTCCCGGATTGCAAGTTCAGATTCAGAGCCCCAACAATGCCAGTTTTGTCATTCGTGGCGTTACTTCCGATGATGGTGATTCGAGGGTGCAACAACGCGTTTCGGCATTTCAGGACGGTATCTCCATTTCGAAAGCAAGAGGTACAGCCGTGGAATTATTTGATATGGAGCGTGTGGAAGTGGCAAAAGGGCCACAGGGAACACTCTTCGGACGAAGTGCCGAGAATGGAGCTATTGATTTAATAAGCAACAAACCGGTGAATACCACATCGGGAGAAATTGCATTGGGATATGGCAATTATAATGAGATGATTGCAAATGGCTTTATCAATACTCCAATTGTAAAAGGTAAACTTATGAACCGCTTTGCTTTTTCGTATGACAAACGGGACGGTTTTATCAAAAACGTGTCAGGTGGAACGCTTAACGGAAAAAACACCATTGCCCTTCGGGATATCGTTCGTTACCAACCCGATTCGAAAACAACCATGGATCTGATTCTGAACTACCAACACGACACCCCTCCGGGTACTAGTTTTAAAAGTGGAACCTATGCTCCCAAAGGAGGCGATCTGGATCCAAATTCATCGGCTGACTTAGGTGGTGGCTCTAAAGACTCCCTGTACATTCATCGCGATGTATGGAGCATAACGCTTCCCATTACCCGTGTCTTGTCGGAAAACTGGACAGCAACCTCGCTGACCGGTTTCCGCCATTTTAATACCGACGAAGCTTTTAATGCCGATGGCACCGTGGCTCGCACACTCTATTTTCACGAACGCGAAAAAGACGATCAGTTCAGTCAGGAGTTCCGGTTTAATTTCAATGACAAAAACAAGCTTTCAGGATTCTTAGGAGCTAGTTATTTTTATGAAAAAGGAAATCAAGAGATTTCACTTCAAACCAATCCGCAAAAGTTCTATACCCTACTGACACCCGTAATTGCATCCAAATATGCCACCCCTCTAACCCAACTAAGTGGGGCAATCAACCAATTAGGCCAACTCGGATATTTATCGGCTGCTCAAACAGCCTATTTTTTGGGTCAGGTTCCTACCGCAAAACCTTTAGTTACGAACGGAGTGGCTAATCTGACTACCAATCTACCGAATCTGAAACCCCTACTTGCATACATAGGCTCGTCTTTACCTGCCAGCATGCAACAACTGTTATACCTGTTCGATGGAAGTGCATTACCAAGCTCTTATAGCGAAACCTATACCAACTATAATACAACCAGTTCTACCGAACTTTTTGCCGATGCTACATATAAACTAGCAAATAACCTATCTCTGACTGCAGGTATTCGTGGAACATACGAACATCAGGTTGGTGGGTTTAGCAGTAGTAATTCCGGACCAAGTATTTTGGGATATATGACTGGTTATTATCCGAATGTTCTTTCATGGTCTACCGGTGGCAAAGAATATACAGCTTCAAAAGATTACCTGTCGTACGTAGGACGGGTGGCATTAAATTATTTGATAGACAACAATAAATCTTTGTATGCAAGTGTTTCTCGCGGTCGCCGTCCGGGTGTGATTGATATAGGTAATGCTGCTGCCGACTCCACCGTGTATCTGAAACCGGAAATTATATGGAGCTATGAAGCCGGAATGAAAGGAATAATTCTGAATAATAGTTTCACCTATGATCTATCGGTGTTCTATTACGACTGGAATCACTTCCAATCAAATGTATTAAATACAACAACACTTAAATTCACACCACAAGATGCCGGTAAAGCTCACAGCTTTGGTGTGGAAGCAGGTTTACAATATCGTTTTTATAAAGGCACTTCCATTTTTGCCAACTATGGGTACATCGACGGAAAGTTCAACGACAAAGACGAAAACGGACAGACACAAGAGTATGCAGGTAACACTTTTCGACTGACTCCAAAACATACATTATCGGCAGGAATCAGCTATATAACCCCGGTTAGCAAAACAACTTATATCTACCTGAGGCCCTCATATACGTACAAATCAAAAGTATACTTTGAAGATGATAATACGGATGCACTTAGCCAGAAAGGTTACGGACTTGCTAATTTGAGTGCCGGAGTAACATTTGGAAACAGTAAGCTGCTATACGATTTAGGATTTTACACTAAAAACCTGTTCGACACTAAATATCTGATTGATGGGGGTAACTCGGGAGCACTCTTCGGCATTCCTACTTATATAGGAGGTACACGCAGAACGTATGGAGTAACCCTGAGAGCACGGTTCTAACTAAACAAATCAAAGAATAAACACGAAGGCATTAAGAACACAGAGAAACACTAAATAACGTGAGTTCGATATAAATACTTATACAACCAGTTGAAATTCATTTATCAATATTTCCGGAGGGAATTTATATCCATAGAATATGTTAGCTTTTGGCATCGGATTCCCTGTTAGGGGATAAATAGGTAAATCCCTTAACGGGCAATTAGTCCACTATAAACTAACCCTCTATTGATATTTAAGTTCTAACGGACTAATGTTTGTATCGTACTCACGTTTATTAATATTAAAGTTTGCCTGCCCACAAGTAAATCCAAACAAACTATTAGACTTACGACATTTCCGATCGAACATCAGGCATACATCACTGTCATAAAACACATTACCAATGAATAAAGAGTATTTAAAACTGTCGTTCGTTCGGTGCGTACTGTTCGAGTAACAGTACGCACCGAACGAAGAAAATTGTGTACCGACACAGGAATAATAAAGGGGAAAATGCGAAAAGTTTGTACCGTCGGACAATGTAGGCACAGGTATACGGGAACTCCACTCTCAGTTTTTCGGACTTAAACCCGAAAGACCAAGCTAATGGTATTCATCCCGATTATTTAGGATTACAGCCACAGGTAGAAGGGTGTTTTTTTGCCGTCTTGAGATTTTTGGTTATCTCATTTTTTACATCACAGCCATTGCAATCACCACAAGGCGACTCTTTCTTTCGAATATTCTTGACTACAGCGTATATTGAATAAACCACAGTGAAAGCCACAATAACCAAAACCACTACTACCTGGATCATTTTAGTTTGTCATTTAATTAATTTCCAAATTACAGGCATAAAGGCACCTGTCCGATGTACTGCATTCTATAACCAAAAAGATGCAACTTTGTTCTCAGAAAAACAAACTTCCGATCTGATAAGTAGCAAATGCAACCAGCCAGGCAACAGCAGTGGTATAAACCATCGTAAAAACAGCCCAACCCCAGCTTGATTCTTTTTTTATAGCTGCAATAACCGCCACACAAGGAAAATAAATCAGAATAAAAAGCATAAATCCGAAACTCACCAGAGGGGTAAACACCTTTTGCCCTTTCAGTTCTCCACTATTGTGGGTCTGCGCCTTCAGTTCCTCTTTAAGCGTACCTGAATTTTCATCAGCTTTCATGTCGGCCTGATAAAGAATTCCCATAGAGCTCACCACAATTTCTTTGGCTGCCAATCCGGTTATGATACTGACACCCATCTTCCAATCGAAACCCAGTGGTCTGATAGCCGGTTCAATGGCATGCCCCAGCTGACCAATATATGATTTTTCCTGACGCTCCGACTCTTTATCTACTTCCAGATGTTTAACCGCCTTTTGTTTTTCAACTTCGCTCAGATGAACACTGGATTGTACTTTTTGCATTTGTGCATCATAATCGATAGTGTAAACCGTATGACGGGGAAAATATCCCAACGCCCAAATCAGAATAGAAGCAAGAAGAATCACATTTCCCATTTTCTTGAGATATTGTTGCCCTTTATGCCACATATGCAAACTGGTATTCTTCATCGTAGGGATACGATAAGGCGGCAACTCCATCACAAAGGGCACCTCTTTTTTGGCAAAAGCAATACGCTTCATCACCAAAGCCGTAGCAATGGCTAAAAGAATACCAATAAAGTAAATAGCAAACAATACCAACCCCTGATTGGCAGGAAAAATAGCCGATATAAGCAGAACATACACCGGTAGCCTGGCACTGCAAGACATAAACGGCGTTATAATCATAGTCAGAATCCGGTCTTTTTTATTGTCCAGCGTGCGGGTAGCCATGATGGCCGGCACATTACAACCAAAACCCATCACCAACGGAATAAACGATTTACCGTGCAAGCCTATTTTGTGCATCAGTTTATCCATAATAAACGAAGCACGAGCCATATAGCCGGTATCTTCCATCAAAGAGATAAAAAAGAACAGAATCATGATATTCGGGAGAAAAACTATCACCCCTCCTACTCCACCAATGATTCCGTCTACCATCAAATCACGCAATGGACCGGACGACATGGTATTTTGCAGCCAATTGCTCAACAACCCAACTCCGGAATTGATCCACTCCATCGGGTAACTTCCCAGAGTAAACGTAGCCTGAAACATCAGCCACATAAAAAGAAGAAAAATGGGGAAACCTAAATAACGATGCGTCAGCAAATCATCCAGTTCACGCTTGCTTTCGCGTTTATCTTTTTTGGGCTCTTTATAAGTTTCTTTTAATGCCCCATCAATAAATCCGTATTTAGCATCAGTAATTATAGTCTCCGAACGTTCACCATATTCTTTCTCCAGCTCGGCAATAGTCTGTTTGGCTACCGTTTTAATTTGTTCATAATTATCAAAACCTTCCAATTGCGCCAAGGTGCTTTTATCCGTTTCCAGCAACTTTATAGCCACATAACGCGAGGATAATTTGTCCGTTATTGCCGGATTTTTCCAAATCATATCCTGAATAGCCTTGATGGCTTTTTCAATCAACGGACCATAGTTGATATGAATATGGCGCACACTCGGATCGCGATCTTCGTATACATCAATCAATTTAGCAAACAACTCATCTATTCCTTTTCCTTTAGATGCAATGGTGGGAATAATCGGAATGCCTAACATCTCACCCAGACCATTATAATCGAACTTCACGCCTTTCTTTTCCAGTTCGTCGTACATATTCAGCGCCACCACTACCTTGATGTTCATATCAATTAGCTGAGTAGTTAGAAACATGTTCCGCACCAGGTTCGAGGAATCAATCACATTGACCACAATGTCCGGCATTTTTTCGGTGATATGAGTCCGCACGTATAACTCTTCGGGCGAATATTCGGTAATAGAGTAAGTTCCGGGCAAATCTACAATCCGAAAGGTATAACCGTCCTTCTTCATGGTAGCCTCTTTGGCGTCTACCGTTACACCGCTGTAGTTCCCCACCCGCTCATGCGATCCTGATGCAAAATTGAATAAGGTTGTTTTGCCGCAATTGGGGTTACCCACCAAGGCAACATTAATCACTTTTCCTTTTTCCAGTACCGAAACCTTGAGCGACTCCTCATCAATAGTTCCTTCAAATTTTATTTCCGACAAAGAAGCTGCTTCTTCCAGCGAGACCACTTCCACCAGTTCTGCCTCACTCCTTCTGAGCGAAACGTTATAACCCATGATTTCATACTCAACCGGATCTTGCAGAGGTGCATTCTTAACTACCCTCACTTTTTTTCCTTTTACAAATCCCATTTCGGTAATGCGCTTTCTGAAAGCGCCATGCCCAAGTACTTTTGTAATTATAGCTTCATCACCTGTTTTAATATCAGAAAGATGTGTATTATGTGTTGTCATTATAAATATGAATTTCTCTATTTTTTGTCAATCAGATAACCCTATTGCTTCTATTTCTGAATTATAACTTCACTCCAAAACGAACAAAGCCGAATAAAGCATTATCCAACCGAATGCAGGCACCTGCCGGATTAATCATGTATTGAAATCCGGTTTTATACAAATATCGGGGGTTATCGAAAACCGGCAAACCTGTTTGACGGTAGTTTCACTCCCCACAGTATTTATTGCGTATGCCGAAACGAGTCACCGGATTAACCTCATTTCAACCGAAATAAATGATTAACGATCTACAAAGGTACAATTAAGTACCCGACATACACATACCTATTTATACTGATTATACAAAGTCTTATTAATCAAATATAGTGATTAGGGGACTAAAAACACAGATTAATCTATTCAACGATCAAAACTGAGTGCTTTTCTTTATTTCATCTATTTCAATCAGCTTATTCATAATAGCATAAACCGTCAGACCAGCCGTACTATGAATTTCCAATTTTCGGGCAATATTGCGCCTATGCGAAATAACCGTATGAGTAGACAGAAACAATGCCTGAGCAATCTCCTTATTAGTAAGACCACGAACCACGCAGGTGATTATTTCTTTCTCCCTGGCACTCAAAGCACTTTGCTCGTCAGAGTCTTTATTCGCCAACGAGTCAAAGAGTTTATCGAGCTTATCTTTTAATTGCTCCACCGAGTCATAGATGCTCAGCGTATCATCGTAGTTACGCAACAAATTGGTATCAATAGCCGAATAAACCAATGCCAGACATTTGAGTTTGGCGTTCGAAGTTTCTTCTTTTATTTTAAGAACATCTACATACCCCCAAAAAGCTGGATTTATAATTAAAATATCCGGCTTGTGGATATTTAAATAATGATTTACAGTATCCAACGAAATAATTTCAATTGGTTGAATCCGATAACCGGGGATTCGCTTCAAAGCAACGGAAATCCCGCTCCGAATGATCACCGAAGGTTCAACAATGGCAATTTTGAGTTGATCACTATTCATTTTTTCTGTTTGTTTTTGCGTTCCAATTCTTCCACAGCAGGAATAAATAAATAGTCCTCCACCTGATTGTGACTGGCAATATCTACTTCGCACGACAGAATATCAAACAAAACTTCAGTCAGTAGATAATTGCTGCCTTTGGCCGGATAATATTTTATCAGGATATTTTTAAGCTCTATAAGCTTGGAATCTATTTCATTGTGTCGGTCCTGAAAAACGGAGATACTGTAACGGGAATCCGCTTCGCCTTTCAACACTTTTTGTACATAGCGGAAAACTGTTTTGTTTTCGTAATCCATATGTTTACGCACTTCCAGTACGTACTCATCAAAAAACTGAAGGAAGATCGATTTGTAAGGAATATTCTCTTCCTGAGCGCTAACAGCCTCAATCAGTTTATTACGGATAAGCGGCAATTTGAAGTCAAGAAAATAACTATGAGCATTTTTCAGATACTCAATTACCGAAGGAATAAACAACCCTTCGTAATCGTGATCTACCTCGAAATTACCTTCGGAAAGGAAATTGACAACAGCTAAAAAAGTCTTGCAATCAATTTCATTGGCTTCGCAAACCTGCTTTACAGTTCTGTCGCCAAACCCAAGCGACAAGCCAAACCTACTTATAACCAGTAACAATGAATGATTTTCATTAATCAAATCACTCATCTTTTCATTTTCGGAGAATTTTTGTTGTTTTTGCATAGATTGTAAATCAATATGTTCACACATTCCAAAAGAAGTGCTTATAAAAAAATAAACTTCTCCGGAGTAAATGGCTACTCCGATAGAAGTTCATACTAACTAATTATACTAACAAACCTAAATCAAATTTGTGATTACAAAGGTCGGACTTATTCCGCAGCCGGGCAATCACCATTTGTAGGTATATTGGGGACAAATAACCCGTGATTAGTGAGTATTTCCATCTTCTTATACTTGCAGTACAAAGATACCTATTTATAATGATTCTAAAGACTAAAAGTTCATTTTTTGATTATATACCTGAAAGAAAAGGACTATCAAATCTAATTGACAGTCCTTTCTTATCGTGAGAAATCAAGTAAGTTACAAGGTAACTCCTGATTTCCAAATTGCTATTTCGCGATAGTTCTTTTTTTCATTGTTTACCGGTTCACCACTGGCTACTTTAATAATGTATTCCACAAAACTTTCGTGGGCTTCTTCCATCGTTTTATTTTCCAGTATCACTCCGGCGTTGAAATCAATCCAGCCCGGTTTATTATTGGCCAGATTGGAATTGGTAGAAATTTTCATCGTAGGCACAAAAGAACCGAATGGCGTACCACGTCCGGTGGTAAACAATACCAACTGACAACCGGCCGATCCAAGAGCTGTAGCCGCTACCAGATCATTACCCGGTGCACTCAACAAATTAAGTCCCTTGGTATGTATGGTTTCTCCGTACATCAATACATCTTTCACCACCGACTTTCCACATTTCTGTGTACAGCCCAACGATTTTTCTTCCAGAGTAGAAATACCACCCGCCTTGTTACCCGGCGAAGGATTTTCGTAAATCGGTTGTTCGTTTTTGATAAAATAATCCTTGAAATCATTGATCAGATGCACGGTTTTGTCGAACAAACCCGTAGACTCGCAACGATTCATCAGGATAGTTTCAGCTCCAAACATTTCCGGCACTTCAGTCAAAACAGTTGTACCGCCCTGTGCCACCAAAAAGTCAGAGAAAACACCCAGCAAAGGATTGGCTGTGATACCCGAAAAACCATCAGATCCACCACATTTCAGTCCAACTCTCAGTTCGCTCAAAGGCACATCGGTACGCACATCTTTGGATGCGGTGTTGTATATTTCGCGCAACAGAACCATGCCTTCTTCAAATTCATCACCCACCTTTTGAGTTTCGATAAATTTAATGCGGTCGGTGTCATAATCGCCTAACAATTCGCGAAAGACAGATAACTGATTGTTTTCGCAGCCCAGACCTACCACCAATACTCCGGCAGCATTTGGGTGTTTCACTATATCCAACAGGATTTTCCGGGTATTCTCATGGTCACCACCCAGCTGCGAGCAGCCGTAGTTATGCGGGTAAGCCACAATAGCATCTACTCCCACTCCATTGGTTTCACGCTTCAAGGCATCTACCAACTGGTTAATGGTTCCGTTTACGCAACCTACCGTAGGCACCACCCATATCTCGTTACGAATACCTACATCTCCGTTTTTCCGACGATAACCTTTGAAAGTCAACTTCCGGTCGGCAATAGCAGGATATTCCAGCACTGGAGAATAAGTATAATCCAACACTCCGTCCAGATTGGTTTTGATGTTTTTTTCATTCACCCATGCACCTTGAGCAATGGCTTCACGCGCATGTCCAATGGCATAACCGTATTTTACAACGAAGTCGTTGGCGGCAAAATTCTTCAACGCAAACTTATGTCCCGCCGGAATTTCGCTGAGTAGCGCGATTGTCTCATCCTTCACCACCACGGTGTCACCCGCATGCAAAGGGACTATAGCAACCGCCACATTATCCTCGCTATTTATTTTCAGATATTTTGTTTGCATATCTTTTTTATAAAATGCTTTTTACTGTACTCAACATACCATTTTTCTGAACTGAATCCAGATAACCAATTAATTTATCGGTCAGACCCGGAATTTCGTTCAGGTTTTCGTCCCAGATAAATTCAGCACCCAGCACACCTTTAGCAACTGCTTCGACCGAACCTGAGCTCCATAGTTGAGTCAGCAAGTCAATAATAGCTGCATCATCATTGGGCGTAATTTCATCTTCACCACGTTTTCCACCTTTATAGTAGGTAATGATACCAGCCAAACCCAACACCAAAGCCGAAGGTAATTCCCCTTTACGAGCCAAATAAGTTTTCAGTCCGGGCAGGTCACGCGCTTTAAATTTAGGGAAGGAATTCAACATAATGCTTGTAACAAAATGTTTCACATAAGGATTACGGAAACGTTCAACAACTGCTTTACCGAATTTCTCCAGTTCTTCCTGAGGCAAGTCAAGAGTCGAAAGTAATTCTTCAAACATGGCTTTATGTACGAATGCACCCAACACTTCGTCTTCAACAATTTCGCGAACAGTATCCAGACCCGAAAGATAACCAACCGGAGCCAACACTGTGTGAGGTCCGTTAAGTAAAGTTACTTTCCGGTCGTGATATGGTTTTTCACTTGGTACGAACAACACATTCAGGCCAGCTTTGTCGGCAGGGAATTCTTTAGCTACCGATTCAGGAGCTTCAATGACCCACAAATGGAAAATTTCAGCTTTTACCACCAATTTATCTTCCAATTGTATTTTTTCCAGAATCTCATTAATCGTATCACGAGGGTAACCAGGTACGATACGATCAACCAGGGTACAATAAACACCGCAAGCAGTTTCGAACCAAGCCTTAAAGTCAGCACCCAGGTTCCACAGTTCAATATATTGTTCGATACATTTTTTCAGTTCAGTACCATTATGGAAAATCAATTCGCAGGCAAATACATACAAACCTTTATCAACGGCACCATTGAAGGTTTTAAAACGATGATAAAGTAATTGAGTCAGTTTACCGGGATAAGACTTAGCGGGTTTGTCATCCAGTTTACAAGCAGGATCGAAAGCAATACCAGCTTCGGTAGTATTAGATACCACAAAACGCATTTCAGGATTTTCGGCCAGTTTCAGGTAGTCCGAAAAATGGGTGTAAGGATTCAAGCCACGGCTGATCACGTCGATCAAATCAAGACTATCTACCTGTTTGCCGTTATCAATCCCCTGCAAATTGAGATGATACAAACAATCCTGTTCGTTCAGCATATCAACCATTCCGTTTTCAATAGGTTGCACCACTACGACACTACTATTGAAATCGGCTTTTTCATTCATATTCCACACAATCCAATCTACAAACGCACGTAGGAAGTTTCCTTCACCAAACTGGATAATTCTTTCAGGATAGCGCTTTGCGCTTACATTTTCTCTGTTTAACTTTTTCATTTATGTTGATTATTATTCAAATAACATCTTAGCTCCGGCATTCCCGGGGACTAATCCGATAGGATTTTTCTTTGCAAAGAAACACACAATAAAACCTCTATTTCAATATTCTCTAACCTGAATATAAGAGTTTTATCAATAATATAAACAAGTAGAATAAAATCTTACAAAATCATTCAACGTATTTAGTCGGCCTTTATTCAAAGCTCTACAAAAATACGCAAATTAGACGTTTCGTCAAGTGGAATAATTGATATAAAACGCGTAAAAACTGATAGAGTGGCGCAAAAAGAAGGAAATGGAAGCTTATTTGCCTAAAACAAAAAAAGCGGATAAATCCGCTCTCTTCTGTTTTTTGCAATCGAAGTTTAACCTACAAAAGATTCAACAACGACTTTTTCAGATGTCAACAACCAGTTCGCCCCAAATTACGAAAACAAAATCCAGGTCTGGCTACATGAATAGTCTCCAAAATTAAATGATATATTTCTATCACATAGCACACCTATGGAACATCCCGATACTCGGGAGAAATAATTGGGGAAAAAGACATAGCAATAATAATTATTATTTACTTATTTATCCATTCCTTTTCAATAAATCCAACTCCTCTTTTGGCACATACAAATCGGGACGAGGCATATTATAAACATTATCACGAAGAAATATGCCCAGCGATTGGTAATCTGAAAATGCAGCTTGTTCTTCCACTGAAATAATTTTCCCTATCCCAATGCGGGGTTTTTGCCTACGTTTATTAAAAACCTCATAAGGCATTCTCATTGCTCTGATTCTCCAGTCAATCAATCCCAGAAAATAAAAAAACGGAGAGTTTTGATTAAAAAACCGAATCGGAACAATAGGTACTTTGGCTGCATAAATCATTTTCAGCACGCTTTCCTGCCATTCACGATCCCTCACCTGAAACTGTTTGATTTTAAAATCGGAAACAGCTCCTGAAGGGAAAAAGCCTACCGGGTGTCCACCCCGCAACCGGGTCAAAGTTTCCCGAAGCCCTTTCAGGCTGGTAGTAGCCGTAATATTATTGGTAGCCGTTTTGGGTGTAACGGTAATAAAATTTCCTTCCATCGTTTTTATTAGCGACAGAAACTTATTCACCATCAACTTATAATCAGGACGAATTCTCACCATAAGGTCAATCAGCATAATTCCGTCCAACCCACCGTAAGGATGATTAGAAATGGTTATAAAAGCCCCCTCGGGCAGCAACTTCAGGTTCTCGGGATTACCTACTAAATATTCCACTCCCAAATCTTTCAATAATCTTTCGGAAAAATCGGAGCCGGTATATTGGTACGAATGCTCGTACACTTCATTCACCCTATCGATAGCAAAAAGACTCATCAGAAACCGCGCTAACCGATGACCTCTTTTCCCCCGAAAGGCAGGAGAGACCGTTTCCAGGTCTTTTTCTTCTACAACTTTTGTTTTCAAAATATCACCTTTATTTTACTCCATTTTTACTGAAGAACGAACAAAAAAAATTCTTCCTGCTTTACAGACACCAAGCGTGTTCAAAAGCAAGAAGAAGCTAATACAAATGGCATTTTCACGAATCATACATTCCGGTCACATCCGGCTTTTCTCTTTTAAACACCCAATATCGTTGGAGCATATAATTAAAAGCAACAGAAACGACCAAATCTGTAATAATCCTACTTATTTTATAATCTATTTTCAGAAAAGTGGTAAGTAGATAAGTCCCTGACATTTTCAGCAATATGCTGTTAACAGCCACAAATACAAACCGAAACAATTGCTTCCGCCCCGAAAGTTGATAAGGATGTATTTTTGAACGGAAAGCCCAAAAACGGTTGATAGAGAAATTGACAATGGCTCCGACAACGCCCCCTATGGCAATAGAAATGGTATAATGAACATGAAAAACTTCGGTAAACAAAATCATCAGGAGGTAATCAACTACCCCACCCACACCTGAAGAGACCTGAGCTTTAGAGAATACAAGCAACTTTTCAAACATGCGTACTGTTTATTGTTTTTGCTTCTCGGCCATATCCCTATCGTTGGCCAGACTTACCAGTTTTTTTGTATCAAAAATATTTATCACGAACAATACTGCGCAAATAACCACCGCACAGTACACAATGGAGTCAGGAAAAAGCACTTCGGCTACCAGAATACCCGAGATAATCACCCGTGCTTCTGTAGGTCCAAACAAACCACTGTCGATGGTATATTTCCCGGTCACTTTATATCTTAACAAGGTAGTAATCATTGCCCACCCATACATCACAACAAATACAAACCCAAACATTTCCCAAACGCCGTTGGTATAAACCATATAACCAAGACCAATCAGAATAGTAGTTAACCAATCTACCGTAATATCCAACGAAAATCCGTACCATTTACGCGGAGTATTCCGATAGTAAGCCACCCGACCATCCATAGAGTCGCCAAACCAGTTGACAATAAAACCAACGATACCCAACAACAGATACATTCGATCCACATAAGTCGCTAAAATAAAGCTCAAAAAGGTTATTAAGCTTCCAACAAAGCCAATACCTGTAAGCATATCGGAATTGATAAACCGAGGTATACGTTGTACTAAATAAACGAGAGCTTGTTGTTCGTATTTTCGTAAGATATTCGTTCTATGTCTGTCTTTTGAGATTGCATCAAAAACAGCTTCCGAATTCCGGGACTTAGTAAAATTCATAAATATGTATTTCTTATGTATATTTTATGCATTAAATGCATTAAGGCCATAAAGATAAAAAAAATAAACCGATATGCCGCTAAAGATAAAGATTTGAAAGAGATTAAAACAGCTTTGCAATTCCACAATTTTAAGTTCAATAGTTGCATACACAACTGATAGCCATTTTGTTTAAAAAGAGAAAATGCAAATTATAAAGTTACTTGAATTTACTTAATAATTTTCAGTCAACCCCGTTTGAGAATAAAAACGAAAAAGGCAAAATAATGTAAACAGTATAATTTTACAAACACAAAACATCTGATAGCAAACCGGGATCAGGAAATGCTCAAAACAACTTTCACAAAGTATTCCTGCATAACAAAACTGAAAGCAAACGCAAATTGAAAATCCAAAGCAATAACCGTTAAGAAACACCCATTTTACCCTGATCCTGCAAAACTAATGCAAAAAACAGAGTTTATCAGACGCTTAATAGACCTTCAGTCACCATGACTTTTCTATCAAAAACCTAGTCTACTGACCAAAAGCAATATCCCCAATTTCCCTTGTCATGAAAAAGCATTTTCCTTGCAATGAAATTCGTTTTTCTTGCAAGGGAAACACCCTGCAATAGTATTTTCGGATCATCTCAGGTCCTGTACAAGCTATACCGACAGAGTCTAAACAGGCAGCCCTTGAACAAAACAAAATACTATAAAACAAAAAATATAGTTTTAAGTAATTAAACAACAAAAGCAAGAGCCACTATAAAACGAAATATTCGATTTATAATGGCTCTTGTTTTATAGTGCATCTACATGCGCCTTACCTAAGCTGTAATATTTCCGAATTAAGCAAAGCAACGATAGCAGATAAAAACACTTGGCTAAAATTTCAGATCCTGCACTTTTACAGCCACAGTTCCTTTTACATTAGCTTGTACACGGGCAGCACCTGGTACCAAAGACAAGTCGGTAACCGTCAGACTATTCATCTTACCTTGTAAAGCCACTCCTTCCATAATCGTGTAGTTACCCAACATCTTATTAGCATCAGCCTTCATCTTTTCCAGCGTATCGCTGATAGGATAAGTAAGGAATGGAGTAATTTTTTTCAAAATCATACCGTGCAGCAACCAGCTGGCCGACTTCACTAGAGCATTAGATGTCTTTACACTGAATTCGGGATTGGTAATTGACACAGCTATTTTTTCTGGATCGTATACCATATTGCCGGTAAAGTAAATGCGCCCTTTGAACGAGCCTACAACATCGGCTACAAAAACAGCTTTTCCTCCACTTCCAAATATTGACAGATCAGTAATAGTAATGGTTTTCCCACCCTCAGTAAAGGTTTTATTCTGCAATTGCTTTTTCGCCATTTCCGAAATTTTATCGAAAGTAACATCGGCACCTACATTCATATTCAACTGCTGAGCCGGACGATTGACGTATTTGAAATCAGGCAAAGACACAGCAGCATTTGCCCCGGGTTGCGCTCCCATAAACGATTCGATCTGAGCATACAGAGCAACCGCAAGATTCAGCTTATTACCAGTGGTGCTAAAAGGAGAAACATACACATCCTTGGGAGTTACCCGTAGCCAAAGATTATTTTCGGCACTCACCTGACGAGGCTTTTGCACTTCAGTCCAGGCGGTATTGATATATTTCTTCAGGTCAATAGATTGAGCCAATAATTTATCAATTTCAGCTGTTATCAACTTATCACATTGCGAAAGTGCCAGATTAGCAACGGGAGTAACCGGAAACGTCACCCCTACAGCATTTATTTTAGGAGTCTGCAACCATTCGTAGCCCGACCCCGAAGTTTTTGCTGTCAGTTTCCAGTTTTTATCAATACCTATGGTTGTTTTGTAGGTCAACGCAATGCTTCCGGTAGCTTCGTAATGATCACCCAGTGTCAAACCAAATTTCTGGACTTTCCATGTAAAGTTCGTCCATATTTTCAACGGAATACGATATTCAATTACATTGTTATGAATTGAAAAAGTAAAGTTTTGCGCTTTCCATATTTTTACCGACAAGTCTTTATTGGCAATCTTGGTTCCATCGTAAATCAGACCAGTCAGTTTTTTGTTGACAGCAGCTTCAAGTTTTTTCACATCAAGCTCTACCGGCAAAGGCAATTCGGATAAAGCCGGCGCAAGATTAGATGGCAAATAGGACTCTGTCGGTTTTTCTATTTGCATGGTTTTACAAGCTGTGAACAATAAGCCTACAGAGGCTATTGCTACGAAAAAAAAATGTTTTTTCACTTCAATAGTTTTTTATATGTACAAAATTAGTTGAGTTGCAAAATTAACCATTTTCCGCGACAATCCGGTAAAAACGAAAAGATCTTAGGTTAATAGTTTAATCCGAACTATCCTGAGAACCGCAACCCAAGCAGAAGGCAAAGAAAAAAGGTCTGCCAAGCATTATCCCGACAGACCTTTTTCCCTTTATTTACAATTATTTCAGAAGAGCATAATCAATCACTTCCATAATATCAGTTACAAAATGAAATTTGAGTCCTTTTAAATAAACTGCCTTAATTTCATCAATGTCTTTCTGATTGTCGACACACAAAATAATATCAGTAATACCGGCACGCTTGGCTGCCAGAATCTTTTCTTTGATTCCTCCCACCGGAAGCACCTTACCGCGCAAGGTAATTTCACCGGTCATAGCCAGATTTTTACGAACTTTACGTTTGGTAAAAGCTGAGACCAAAGCAGTAGCCATAGTGACACCGGCCGAAGGACCATCCTTTGGAATAGCACCCTCTGGGACATGAATATGTACATTCCAGTCTTCGAAAAGCTGACTGTCAATACCCAATTGATCGGCATGAGCTTTTATATATTCCAAAGCCAACATAGCCGACTCTTTCATTACATCGCCCAGATTCCCGGTAAGAGTCAAACGTGGCGATTTACTTTTACTCAGACTTGATTCTATAAACAGAATCTCGCCTCCCACCTGTGTCCAGGCCAAGCCCGTTACCACACCCGGGTATTCATTGCCCTGATATTTATCACGACTATAGCGTGGAGCACCCAGATATGTTTTCAGATCTTCGGCACTTATTTCTACATTATAGGTTTCCTTAGTAGCCACATTTTTTGCCACCTTACGCATCAATCCCGCTATCTGTCGGTTCAACTCTCTGACTCCCGACTCACGCGTGTAAGCATCAACCAGATTATTCAGCACCGGTTTTGAAATACTAAAGTCAGTATCTTTTAATCCATGATCGGCCAACTCTTTTGGCACCAAATGGTGACGGGCAATTTCCACCTTTTCTTCCTGCGTGTAACCGCTCACCTCAATCAGTTCCATCCTATCAAGCAACGGACGTGGAATAGTACTCAGGTTGTTGGCCGTTGCGATGAATAATACTTTCGACAAGTCAAAATCAACATCCAGATAATTGTCGTGGAAAGCTGTATTTTGTTCAGGATCCAGCACCTCGAGCAAAGCCGACGAAGGGTCACCTTTATAATCGGTCGTAATTTTATCTATCTCATCAAGTACAAAAACCGGATTAGCCGATTCCGCCTTTTGGATATTCTGCATAATTCGTCCGGGCAAAGCACCTATATAAGTACGGCGATGACCACGAATTTCAGCTTCATCATGCAACCCACCCAACGAAACACGCACGTATTTCCGGTTCAAAGCAGCCGCAATAGATTTACCCAACGATGTTTTTCCAACTCCCGGAGGGCCATATAAACAGATAATCGGTGATTTCATATCACCTTTCAACTTCAACACAGCCAAATGTTCCAATATACGATCTTTCACCGTATCCATGCCAAAATGGTCTTTATTCAAAGTCTTCTGAGCATTCTTCAGATTAAAATTATCTTTGGTATATTCGTTCCAGGGCAAATCAAGCATAGTTTCTATGTAGTTCAGCTGGGTCGAATAATCCGGTGAATGCTGACTCATACGTTCAAGCTTCTTTAATTCTTTATCAAAGATCTTTGCCGTGGCTTCACCCCACTTCTTATCTTTAGCACGTTCCCTGAAATCGGCAACCTCCTGCTCTACCGAGCCACCACCCAACTCATTTTGAATGGTCTTCATTTGCTGCTGCAGGAAGTATTCACGTTGTTGCTGATCAATGCCTTCTTTTACTTTATTTTGAATAGACATTTTGATTTCGAGCAACTGAGCTTCTTTATTCAACAACTCCAACAGCTGATAAGCACGAGTGGTTATATCATCAATTTCCAACAAGCGCTGCTTTTCCTTTACACTTAAGCCAAAGTTAACACAGACATAATTGATCAGAAATACCGGATTTTCAATATTACGAATAGCAAAGCCCATTTCGGGAGAAACAGTCCCTGAATCATTAATAATATTAATAGCCAAATCTTTTATCGACGAAACTAACGCCCCAAAAGAACCGTCAGTCAAATCGGGCAATACATCATCCAGCAAATCTACTTTGGCTTTCATATACGGTTTAGTCGAGTCCAACTCACCCAATCGGAAACGTCGCTTACCTTCAAGAATTACCGTAGTGGAGTTGTCGGGCATTTCCAAAATGCGCACCACGCTTGCCACCGTACCTAAAGGAAACAACTGGTCAATGGTGGGATCATCCTGTTTTTTATCTATTTGGGAACAAACCCCGATAAGTGCATCATTCTCATGAGCCTCACGCACCAACTTCAATGATTTTGAACGGGCAACAGACACCGGAAGAAGCACCCCCGGATAAAGAACCATATTACGCAATGGAAGAATAGGAAGAATGTCGCCTGAAATGATGTTCAGATCATACGAACGTTCATCTAATGAAATTATAGGAAACATATCGGACGAACCCAACATATCATCAGAAAACAGATTGTCAAAAGGATTGCTCATTATATTACGGATATTACACTGCCAATATGGCAAAAATTCGAATTTTACGATTATACATAATAAACTAGAGTCATTAAATCATTTATAAAAAGAAATTTAGCGACTTTTCAGTTCATTTTCTACGCTTTATTTCAATTGCTATGCCAAAAAAGCACGAAACCTGTTTCTCTTTCAATCAAGATAACGTACTTTTGCAAATTAAATTCTTCAAATTAAGATTTTTCTCAGCACAACACTCGTTGAAAAAGAAAAATCAAAACAGAAAACTAAACTTTTGCAGGGCACAAAAACGGGCACTCTCCCAAAAACATTTTTCGTATGAAAACTTTCCATTTTTATTCTGTATTGATCATTATTGTATTCAGCTCAGTATCGTGTAAAAACTCTGGTCGTGCCATATTCAACTCTGTTCCTGATTACAATCAGATTGATACCGCTATATTAAACTCTGCCATTAAAACCCATTTTCAGGATTCCAGATCCACTGATCCGGCTGCTAAATGGACAAAACACTGGTATTCAACACACAATTACAAACCTCTTTGGACGCAACCACCAATTAATGCATCAAAGCTTGACACCCTATTACAATTCATATCAACGATTCAGGAACACGGACTCCGTCCGGAACAATTAGGATTAAAAACGCTCTCATCCCTGAGGCTGGGACTTGCGAAACAGAATTTGAACTACAATCAACTGGCCGAGCTGGAACTAACCGCTTCGAGAATATATCTCGAATATTGCGGAGGACTTCGGTTTGGCTTCATCAATCCTCAAAAGACCTGTCCGAATTATTATTTTCAAACCCTGCAAATTAACGAGACATTTACCAACAGTTATTTAAAAGGAATTTCCAACTATCTGTTCATACATCTGTCAAAAGTACAGCCCAGCAACAAAGATTACCTGGCTTTGCAAAAGCTAAAAAAGGAATCAAAAAATAATCCGGATTCAGCGCAATTCGTCGATAAAATAAATGCGAATCTCGAACGTTTACGTTGGAAAATAAAATCTCTTGGATCTAAATACATACGTGTCAATGTGGCAGATATGACATTGACAGCTTTCAGGAACGACAGTATAGCCTTAAAGATGAAAGTGGTAGTAGGTAAAACCCCACACAATCGAACTCCATTCCTACAAAGTAGCATATACCAACTAATTGTAAACCCCACATGGACAGTGCCCTGCAGTATTGTAGTGAAGGAGATTGCAAAGCTTGCTCTAACACACGAAGATTATTTTGAGCGACACAACATCCACGTCTACCGACATGGAGTCGAGATCGATCCAACAACCATCGATTGGTCAAAAGTCAATAAAACCAACCAACCCTATAAACTAGTACAGGCTTCGGGCACCAACAATTCTTTGGGACGAATTAAGTTTGTTTTCGGCAACCGGTTTAGCGTATACCTGCACGACACCAACGCCAAAGGAGCATTTAGCCGAAGCAACCGAGCACTTAGCCACGGCTGTGTACGGGTCGAAAAGCCTTTAGAACTGGCTTCTTTCTGCCTGGCAGATATAAAACCTGAGGACACAAAAAAAATTGACAGGAAAAATTTCTTGTTGGATAAAATCCGCTACTCTATGGATCTGAACGTATTAAGCCCCATAGGCAAAGATTCGCTAAACTCCAACCCCAAACAAATGAAAGTAAGCAGAATCAGACTAAGTCCCTGCATCCCTGTTCTACTCGACTATAATACATGCTTTCGTAATTCAAAAGGCGAGATTCAATTCAGAGACGATATATATAGGGCAGACAGCGTGCTAAACAGACGACTCAAAAACTTATAACAAGCACAGAGCCTATTTGAAGTTTTGTCCAAACGACTTGCCGGTCATCTCATCCACCTTCACCCGCCATACTTTCACGTTTACCAGTGCAGGTTGCGAGTACGTAAAAGGGCGATCGGTATAATTCTTCATCGTAATATTAAGCGCCGCCTCTTTTTCCGCCAAATCGTCAATAAAAGTAACGCTACCTTTGCAAAGCACACTTTTAGCAAGCATACTATAACTACAAGCCACATCAGGATGCTGATAAACCAACTTTCCATCCGAACAAAAAGTCACACAAACACGGTTATTCAAAGCCAACAAATCCAGATGTTTACCATGCGGTCCCGAATGGAGAATAATCTCATCGTTCGAATAACCAAAATTCATTGGAATCACGTATGGAGACCCATCTGTCTCGGTAATCCCCACAAAACATACATCACACCGGGTAATAACCGACTCCAACTCACTCTTCTCAACAATATAACTGGTTCTCATAGGACAATCTTTTTTTTCAGACACAAAAATAAGTAAAAGACAGCAAAAGCCGAATAGATTTTTCTATTTAGATTGAATATAAGCTTATCAAGCTCAAAAAAAAACAGATTCTCCCTCATCACAATACCCGCATTATACATATCTTTGTAGAACAAATTAAAATTCAGATTAATGAAAAAACTACTCATTTCTTTTAGCATCCTGACTCTATTTACCTTTTCAGGATTTGCACAGGCCGATAAGATAATCGGAAAATGGAAAACAATCGACGACAAAGATGGCAGTGCCAAATCTATCGTTGCGATCTACAAAACACCTAACGGAAAATATTGCGGTAAAATTGAAAAACTCTTCAAGGATCCGGAAAAACGTTGCACCGAATGTGAAGGAGCAAAAAAAAATCAACCTATTACCGGCCTGGTTGTAATCAATGACATGATTGAAAAAGATGGCAAATTGACTGGGGGAACCATACTGGATCCAAAGACCGGGAAAATTTACAAGTGCAACATTACACTCGACAAAGAAGCCGAAAAACTAACCGTACGTGGTTCGTTGGATAAAGGTGGCTGGATAGGACGATCACAAACATGGATCAGAAGCAAATAGGCTTTCGAAACTTGTCATATTCTTTCCAACTTAACGCAACAACCTATCCGACGAGTTAAAGTTAGTTAATCACCAAGAAATACACAAGAAATATGTTGTACAACATAAAAAAAACGCTTTACTTTTGCACTGTGTTTTTCATGGTATTAGATTTAAGGTTAATAAAAGATTGGGTTGTCGCGAGACAACCCTTCTTGTTTCATTTAGTTCGAGCCCAAACAAACCTATCTCAGTCGCATTCTTAGCGGCAATTGCGAAACCAGTCAACAGACTCACAAACATCGGACGTTTGGCAAACTTAGCAAACTCAACTTTCAGAGCCATACTGCTGTCATAACCGAGAGCCGCAACCATTAAATTCACGCGAGCCGCAACACAACAAGAAAAATGAAAGATCCTTTTGGGGATTAAAGCACAAAAAGACCGGAAAAAGACTTCAAATAATAAACATTTTAATTGAAAACGAGGTTAAAATGAATTGGAATTCTATAAACAATTCATTACCTTTGCATAACAATGTAAATCCAAACGTTTAAATGTCCAACAAAATGTCCAATACTAAAAAAATGCTCATCGAAGTTGCCCGTCAGCTTTTTGCCGAAAACGGCAAAAAGGATGTTACAATGAATGACATTGCAGAAGCATCTAAAAAGGGACGACGCACCTTGTATACTTATTTCAACAACAAAGAAGAAATATACAGATCTGTCATTGACAAAGAATTAGACACAATTTTAGACAGGCTTACTGTCGTATCGAACCAAAAAACAGAGCCGGACATTAAACTCACCAACCATATCCTCACCCATCTTGACGCAGTCAAAAATGTGGTAGAAAGAAACGGGTCACTCCGCGCCGATTTCTTCCATGATATTTATGAAGTAGAACGTAAACGTCGAAAAATAGACGTGATGGAAATCGCCTTATTACGCTCCATCATCTCGGAAGGAATTGAGAAAAACATTTTCAAACGCATGGATATAGACTTATCATCTATGATTATATTCTACGCTATCAAAGGACTTGAAGTACCATATATTCGTCAAAACATAAGTTCCGAATTCGAAAGAAACAAAAACAGCATTGTTGATTTTATATTTACCGGAATCAAAAAAAGCAGTCCTAAATCAAATAGAGCTAATCTGGCACCCATTGGCAGACGATCTATATAATTCAGAATGCCTTTTCGGCAAATTAATTCAAATAGAGCAGAACAAAAAACGGTTTTTCGTTTGGAAAACAACCAACCAATTCTGCAAGCCCAAACTATCATCATTAAAAATCAATACTAATGGCGTTTGTCAACAACACCCTTATTGTCCGTAGAGACTTAATGTCTAAACTTATACGTATGTATAAGGAAGGCACATTACTTTCAGAGATTAATCGATTACCAATCAAAATGTCTCCGAAAGACAATCCTGCCAGAGGCAGATGCTGCATCCATAAAGAACGAGCTGTTTTAAAATACAAAATGCTACCAATTCTTGGTTACAGCATCGACGAAGAAGTAGACGAACTTACAACCCTTTCGGAATATGCAGAAAAAGCATTAGATCGGACCGAAAACAAGAAATCTATATTGACTGTGGTTGACGAAGCCTGTACAGCATGTGTAAAAACAAACTATGTAATAACTAATCTTTGTAAAGGCTGCGTTGCCCGTGCCTGTTACATGAATTGCCCGAAAGAAGCAATTGGTTTCATGGAAAACGGACAAGCCCATATCAACCACAATAAATGCATCAATTGTGGAATTTGCAAAGAAGCATGTCCTTACCATTCTATTGTTTATATACCGGTTCCCTGCGAAGAAGCATGCCCGGTAAAAGCCATACACAAAGATGAGAATGGCATTGAACATATCAATGAATCTAAATGTATCTATTGCGGAAAGTGCATTAACGCCTGTCCATTCGGCTCTATATTCGAAGTCTCTGAAGTTTTCGACATTCTTCAGGCCATTAAGCGTGATGAGAAACTGGTAGCCATTATGGCACCATCCATTCAGTCACAGTTCAACAATACAATTGAGGAAATCAGTGAAGCTGTAGCCGAAATTGGATTCATAGAGGCCATAGAAGTAGCTTACGGAGCAATGGAAACTACCAAAAGAGAGGGTGCGGAATTAAACGAAAAACTGGAAAGCGGACAACAATTTATGACAACCTCCTGTTGTCCATCCTATATTGAGTTGGTAAACAAACATCTGCCCGAAATGAAACCTTTCGTATCGCACACCAAATCGCCAATGCATTATACCGCCGAAATGGTAAAAGTAAAATATCCGGATGCGAAGATTGTGTTTATAGGCCCTTGCGTAGGCAAGAGAAAAGAAATGCAGGACAATCCACTGGTAGATTATGTATTAACGTTCGAGGAACTTGATTCTATTTTTTCCGGACTTAGCATTGAAATGCAGGCTCTGGAAAAAGAGCCTGAATGTGCACCAATGTCCGGAAGAGGGTTTGCCAGAGCGGGAGGAGTAATCTCAGCTGTAGAGCAAATGTATCCTCAACTAGGCATAAAACCAATTCAGGTATCCAATCTAAACAAGAAAAACATCGGACTATTACGTGCTTACACCAAAGGTAAAGCTCCGGGAAACTTTATAGAAGTAATGGCCTGTGAAGGAGGCTGCATTTCCGGACCATGCGGAAAAGTAGACTACGCGCAAGCGCAAAAGATATTTAAGAAAGCAATGGGTGAGGTTTGACAAAAAGCCAAAGTCAGCCCTTCAATTTAGTCATTTTGCGCCAGATTTATTTTATTGAATCTGGCGCATTTTATTAAAACAAATTCGGCAATGAAAAAATTATTAGCATTATTAGGATTAATCAGTCTTGCACTAGGTATAATCGGTGCTTTTCTGCCACTACTACCCACCACTCCATTTGTTTTGCTCTCTGCTTATCTGTTTGCAAAAAGCTCTGACAAATTACACAGTTGGCTAATGACACATAAAATTTTCGGCCAACTAATTCGGGATTTTCATGAAGAAAAAGCTATTTCTATGCAAGGGAAAGTTGCAGCCATCAGCACAATGTGGATATCCAATATTATCAGTATACTTTTTATCGTCAACGAAAAGCTTTGGTTGCAAATCCTATTGACCATAATCTCCATTGGAGTCACGATTAATATTTTACGATATAAAACTAAAAAGAGGCAATAGTCCTCCACAGACCAAGAAAATACTATTTCTGGTTTCAACCAACAGATCTGTAAACAATAAGAATAGAGTTATAAAAGCGAGATTGAGAGATCAATACAAAACTGGAAATACGTCATGAAAGCCAAAACAGTCAGAGAGAAAGGGAATAAATACCAAAATAAAAAAAGGACTCCGCTGACGAAGGAAACTCTTATTTCATTCCGTTTGATTGGTGATAAATCACATCCCGAAGCTTACAACTACATTCGCACTTACCGGTTTCTAACAAACCACTTCGTTGAAGCAATTCAAATTCAATTCTAAAATTATCGGTAAAAATACCAACCTCTAAATTTTCTTCTATTTGTTGTTGCGTCCACCACTTTAATTGGGGTGAATGGTTTGAGTTAAAGGTCACCTCAGATTGCTGACAACTCACAAACAAAAATGCATAATGGTTTTCTTTATCAAGCTCAATCGTATAATTCGCAAGGTACATACACTTCATACCCCCTAAAAGACAAGCTTCCGATGCACGATCAACACAGTGCTCAATAGTTTCCCCCATTTTCACATGATTAGAAATAGCCGTATCCCACAATCCGGAAAAAATCAGACTATCATCAGATCTTCTTTGAAGCAACACCATACCTTTGTCCACAACCAAAACCCGAATAACCGGATGCAGATATTTTTTTTCATCGTTCAGACTGGTTATATGTTGAATGCTACCAATGATCTTTCCCTGATTATTCACGATAGGCCACCATTCTTCTCTTAGTAACTTAGCACGAATAATTTGAACACGAAGAACTTCATACACCGCAAGAAAAAGGACAACACTTACATATACATATTGTAACATATGCTGATAAAGTAAGATTGGCTTAGCAGTCACCTGAATAATCAGGAACGATGATACATAAAGCAGCAACACAAAGAGAAACACCCAAATAACGCGATACAACTCTTCAAAGTTGTTAGACATAGGTATTACATCAGGTATCAGCTTCAAAACCACCTTCTGAATTTTCTTTCGAAACAGAACAGCAAGAAGTAAAAAAACAAGTAAAAAAAATTCAGAGACGATCTCATCTTCTCCTTTAAATACAGTCAAGTACCTCACCAAACCTGCAATCACGCTAACACCAACAAACATCAGCGTAAAGAGGACATGCCAGCTAAAGATACGATTGTAGACTACATAGACATAAACCAAAAGAATCAAAGCCAAAGGAAAAGACACTTTCCACGCCACACTCATCCCACAAAAATCATCAACCACTAAAAAAACTATTAGCGGTAAAAAATGAAGTATTGGATTAAAAAAGGATTCTTTTATTTGTTTTCTCAGCTTTTCCATAATCAACGAACTATACGATCGACTTACTAACAACGCCAACAGGAATATAGTTTGTTCATCTAGCGAAAATTTAAATGTGCGAGTTAAAAGGACAACATCCGACTCACATATTTACCGATAATGTCAAATTCAATATTTACGACCGTTCCTACCTCAATCTGATGAAAATTAGTATGTTCATAAGTATAGGGAATTATAGCAACCTGAAAACTGTTATCCGTTGGATTGCAAACAGTCAAACTGGCACCATTCACCGTAACTGAACCTTTATCAACCGTCATATAGCCACGTTTGGCCATTTCCTTGTCAAATGAATATTCAAACGTAAAATACCAGCTTCCATCGGCTTCTTTCACCTCGGAACACACTGCAGTCTGATCAACATGACCCTGAACAATATGCCCGTCTAATCGACCATCCATCAACATACTTCTCTCCAGATTTACTTTACTTCCCGGCACGAGTAAACCTAAATTACTCCGGTCAAGTGTTTCTTTTATAGCAGTTACCGTGTAAGTATCATCAGTTTTTGATACAACCGTCAGACAAACGCCATTATGGGCAACACTCTGATCTATTTTGAGCTCATCAACAAATGAACATGACATGGTTATATGTAGATTTTCCTGTTCCTTTTTTAATGCAACCACTTGTGCTGCTTCTTCTATAATTCCTGAAAACATATTATTCTGTATTTTATAAATTAATTAGGAGCGTAAAACACTCTTTACGCCTTTTACCACTTTTAGTTTCTTTACAATAGCATCCAACTCTTTGGTATCATTTACCATAATCGTAAGATTTCCCTGAAAAAGACCTGCATTTGAATCAATCGAAATTGAACGTAAGGAAATGTTTTTTTCTTTCGATATCAAAGAAGTTATGTTCGTTACAATTCCTATGTCGTCGTGCCCGACTATTCTCAACGTAATAGGATATTGCGATCCGACCGATTTTCCCGACCATCGGGCTTTTACAATACGATAGCCAAAGCGTGCAATCATTTGCGGGGCATTGGGGCAATCCGTTTTATGTATCTTGATACCTCCTGCAACTGCTACAAATCCAAAAACTTCGTCGCCATAAATGGGATTACAGCACTTTGCCAACTTAAAATCGACACCTTTTAAATCCTGTCCGATAACGAGAACATCATCTTTTGCTCCCGCATTAAATTGTTCGGGTTCTTTTGAAAACGAATCTGCCCGACGGGTTTCGGGTTGCTCATTCACAGTTGGCTTATCCAAATCCAGATAAGCATCACGCACCACATGCATATCCAGGTTTTCGTGCGCTATCTCCTGATAAAAATCGCTTACTGTTTTGTAACCTTTTTTCTTCGCCAAACGAGATATCTTACCATCATCAAGCTCAATCTTCCAGTTTTTAAACCGACGGATTATTGTCTCCCGTCCCATCTCTGCATCCTTAAATTCTACTTCTTTAAGAGCCTGCCGGATTTTAGTTTTAGCCTTTGACGTGGTTACCACATTTAACCAGGCCGGATTTGCCTTCTGAGTTGGTGACGTCAAAACTTCCACCTGATCGCCATTATTCAACTCATATTTTATTGGCATATTCTTACCATTCACCTTTGCCCCTACACACTTACAGCCCAGAGCCGAATGTATAGAAAAGGCAAAATCAAGGGCTGTTGCACCTTTCGGGAGTTTATGCAAATCGCCATTAGGTGTAAAAACAAAAACTTCTTTATCGTACAAATTCAATTTGAATTCGTCCATAAAATCGACTGCATTCAATTCAGGATTTTCAAGAATCTCACGAACGTTTTTCAACCATTCATCCATCCCCGACTCACTTTTAATACCTTTGTATTTCCAGTGCGCCGCCAATCCCTTTTCGGCAACTTCATCCATTCTCACTGTACGAATCTGCACTTCCACCCATTTGCCTTGAGGCCCCAACACTGTGGTATGAAGACTTTCGTATCCATTTGTTTTAGGAATGGAAAGCCAGTCACGAAGACGCTTGGGGTTCGGCTGATACATATCTGCAACGATAGAATAAGCCTGCCAGCAAGCCGCCTTTTCTTTATCAAGAGGTACATCGAAAATCACACGAATGGCAAATAAGTCATAGATGTTTTCGAATGGCGTATTTTGCTTTTTTATTTTAGAATAAATGGAGTTGATGGATTTAGTCCGACCCTTTATCGTAAATTCAAATCCAAGCTCATTCAACTTTTCTTTTAATGGAGAGATAAAGTCTGAGATGAATTTATCCCGAGTCTTTTTTGTATCATGAAGTTTATGAGCAATCTCCCTATAGATTTCCCTATTAGTATGCTTTAGCGACAAATCTTCTAATTCGGTCTTTACGGCATACAAACCCATACGGTGAGCCAACGGGGCATATAAAAAAGAAGCCTCGCGTGCGATGCTTTGTCTCTTCTCTTCCGGAAAAGCATCCAACGTACGCATAATCTGAAGATGTTCGGCAATGATTATCAAAATCACACGAACATCTTCGGCAAAAGTAAGAAAGAGTTTTCGAAAATTCTCCGTTTCGAGAGAAGCGTTGCGCTCATACAGCTCTCTCACCCGCATCAGTCCCTGAATAATCGAAGAAACCGGAGTATTAAACTTCGATTCGATTTCAGCCACACTCAGCAGTTTCTTTTCAACCAACTCGTGAAACAAAACACTCAGGACAACAGCTTTTCCCAATCCTATTTCGCCCAGAATAATTTCAACAACCTTGATTTTATCTGCAATAGACCTGCCGGGGACTGTTCCCTCAGGAGGAAATAAGGAAAAATGATCTTTTAAGATTGCTCTTAATTCTTTTCTCTCGCTAAAAGTAAAAAGGCTTGCATGCGCATTGAGAATTCTACTATATTGAGACCGAAATGATATGTCTTTTTTTGATGTCATAATTCAATTATAAGCAAACAGTTATAAATAATATCAAGTTAACACCTTTGGAAGTACAAAGATACGATACTAAATTCAAGAACTTCCAAATCCATCCGGAAAAAGTACAGATTTACGAGGCCAATAAAAAAACAACAAATAAAAACGATCAATCATTCGATATTTTTGAATTTTCTTTCTTAAATTTGCAAAGAATGAAAAACTAAGCATTCTTCCTTCATTACTAACTATTTCTATCCGATTTCTTTTTTAGCTACAATTATGGAACCACACGCTGACTCAACAATAGGTAATCAATATGGTTTGTCCATTCGATTTGATTCGGATGGATTTTCGTTGTCGGTCGTTGATGAATTGAAAACTCTACTGTCTACAAAATCCGTACAAGCTAAATTGTCATCTCTATCTAGCGATGACATTATAACCCTATTAAACAAAGAGATAAACATCAATTACAGTGCCATTAATTTAATCTTCGAATCGGATCATTACTTATTTGTTCCGTCACCCTTATTTCGGTCGCATGAAGCTTCTGACTATTTAAATTTACAACAGAAAATCGGACAAAATGAAATTGTGGTTTACAACAACCTACCGATTTGGGACACGGTGAATGTTTTTTCCATTCCGAGGGCACTTCAGACGGCATTAAACCAACTGTTCCCTAATACAATTATTGAACATCACATCAGTTATTTCTTGACAACCAAAGTCAAAACTCAGCATGAAAACAGTCTTTTCATTTGGACCCGACAGAAAATGATGGATATAATTGTATTTAAAAACTCAAAACTACAGCTACTAAACAGCTATGCTTACCAAACAGCAGAAGACTTTACCTATCATACACTCAATGTAATCGATCAGCTTTCGGTTAATACCGAAAAATGCAAAGTGAAATTATTTAATGCAGGCAAGAAACCCGAACTAAAGAAAACACTGGAGATATACCTGGCTGTGAATACCGACTAACCAAAAATCACAACAGAACAACAAACTAAAAACAAGATGAAATGCGAATAATCAGTGGAAAATATAAAGGCCGAAGAATTAGTGCACCAAGCAATATAACTGCGCGGCCCACAACAGACTTTGCCAAAGAGGGGCTGTTTAATTTATTAAACAACAGAATCGATTTTGAAGATATCGACGTACTCGACTTGTTTGCTGGCACAGGAAGTATAAGTATCGAATTTGTATCCCGCGATTGCAAAGGTGTAATCAGTATTGAGCAAAATGAAAGACACTGCAACTTTATTCGCAAAGTGTGTACCGATCTGAAGATAGACAATCTCTCTTTATTAAAAACAGATGTATTTAAATATATCGAGAGCTGCCATACGCAATTTGATATGATCTTTGCCGATCCACCCTATGAGTTGGAAAAACTGGCTGGAATTCCAGACCTGATCTTCGGGCACAACTTGCTGAAAAGCGACGGTCTGTTTGTTTTGGAACATTCCTCTAAAGACAGCTTTGAGAATCACCCCAACTTTGTTGATCACAGAAACTATGGCAATGTCAATTTTAGTTTTTTTGAAGTAAAGCAATAAGCTTATATAGCTAAACAGAAACAGGGAGAGTATCAAATTGACACTCTCCCTGTTTCTGTTTCATCAGTAATTATTGTTTTTTCAGCACAAACGCTGTACGGGCCGGAATATAAAGCTTGAGCCATTCCTTACCACTCGGATCTTGCGGCTCTGATAAGGTAACATGAGTAACTGTTTCGTCAATCAGATTAAATCCACCAAAAAGAGATTCATCTGTATTTAAAATTATTTTATAAGTTCCCTTCTCTGCCAGAATTCCATAATCGGTAAATGATTTTGTTCCATTAAAATTGAATACAAACACCAAATTACCTCTTTCGTAGGCCAACACCTGATCACCTTCATTGTCCCAAAGTTGAACAATTGGTTTTTCATTAAACTTAGATACTGAGTTAATCAAACTAATCATAGAACGGTCAAACTCACCCAAAGCATTATAAAGATACTTCTTATTGTCCACCAAATCCCATTGTCGACGTGCATACTTGTACGACCAGCCATTGCCTTCGCGTGGAAAATCAATCCATTCGGGATGTCCGAATTCATTACCCATAAAATTCAGATATCCACCATTGATTGTGGTGGAGGTAATCAATCGGATCATTTTATGTAATGCCACACCACGATCGACCACTAAGGTGCTATCGCCCCGTTGCATGTGCCAGTACATTTCAGAATCTATCAGACGGAAGATAATTGTTTTATCACCGACAAGAGCCTGATCATGACTTTCAGCATAACTTATCGTTTTTTCCTGCGCACGACGGTTAGTCAGTTCCCATAAAATATGACCGACTTTCCAGTCTTCATCCTTCACCTCCTTGATCATCTTAATCCAGAAATCCGGAATTCCCATAGCCATACGGTAATCGAACCCGATTCCACCATCTTCTACACGGGTTGCCAAACCCGGTATCCCACTCATTTCTTCGGCCACCGTAATAGCATGTGGATTTACCTGATGGATTAATTTATTAGCCAAGGTAAGATAACAAATAGCATCACCATCCTGATTCAAATTGTAGTATGATTCATAGCCCGTAAAATCCTCACCAAGACCATGACTCCGGTATAACATAGACGTAACACCATCAAACCGATAACCATCAAACTTATATTCTTCGAGCCAGAATTTGCAATTGGAAAGTAAAAAGTGCAGGACAGATGGTTTTGCATAGTCAAAACAAAGTGAGTCCCATGCCGGATGCTCGCGACGCGAACCTCCGTGAAAATACTGATAAGGTGTTCCGTCGAATCGGCCCAGTCCTTCTACTTCGTTCCGTACCGCATGAGAATGAATTAGATCCATAATGACTGATATTCCCATTCCATGTGCATCGTCAATCAAACGTTTCAGCTCTTCAGGAGTACCAAAGCGGGAAGAAGCGGCAAAAAAGCTCGACACATGATACCCAAAAGATCCATAATAGGGATGTTCCTGAATAGCCATTATCTGAATACAATTGTATCCGTCTTGAGCTATCCTTGGTAAAACCGAAGTGCGAAACTCTTCATAAGTAGAAACCTTTTCATCCGAACCGGCCATACCAATATGGCATTCGTAAATCAGAAGCGGATCGGTGATCGGCTTAAACTTCTTATTTTTGAACAAATAGGGTTTAAACGGAAACCAAACCTGAGCACTAAAGATTTTAGTTTGATCATCCTGAACAACCCGACGTGCCCATGCAGGAATACGCTCCCCGCCTCCGCCATCCCACTCCACTAAAAGCTTATACAGCTGAGAGTGTGCTATGGCATATTCAGGCAGACGAATCTCCCAGATTCCATTCTGAATTCTTTTCAACTGATAATCCGGGTGTCGTTGCCAGTTATTGAAATCACCAATCAGGAATATAGCCGTTGCGTTGGGTGCCCATTCACGGAAAACCCATCCATCGGTACTACGATGCAATCCGAAATATAAATAACCGGTCGCAAAGTTAGACAGGTTCTGCCCTTCGGGTACCAGCTTTTTCTCTATAGCTTCAAAATACTCGTAACGTCCATTTATGGCACCTGCATAAGGAGCAAGAAAAGGATCTGATTTAAGAATAGCAAGATTTTTCATACATTCAAGTTTAAGCCGACGGACTTCTACAGTTGAGTTCAGCGGCATGTTTTCAGAAAAAAAGGATGAACAGTACTAAATAATTTAAGGTGTATGCGAGAAACTCTCTGCGACAAGAGTCTGCTAATACAGTTCGTTTGAAAGAATCTTATAGTTGAAAAATTATGCCAATACCTTTACAATAATTTTTTTATGCTTACCTTCTGCAATGCCCGGTTGATGTCCGTCTTCGGGAAAGAAAACTGCAAATTCAAAAGGTTGAACGAGCAACAGATTTGATGCCTTATCAGCAAAAAAAGTAATATCTTTCTCTGTGTTGTAAGGGTCAGTCACGTCTTTGAGTTTGTTTCCTGCAATCCACCCCATAGTTTCGGGTGCGCCAACGGGTATTTGGATATCAATAAAACGATTGTGTGTTTCCATACGAGCTGCATCAACCGTTTTTCCGGTTATTTCAACCACGTTTACAATTAAATTTGCACCATCTAACTCTATTTTTCCGATAGGAAGAGCCAGTAAATCAGTGTTACGTAAAAAATCAAAAGCCTGTTTAAAGCGTGGATGCAGCGATTCATACAATCCTGCATTTTCAAGTGAGTCTAAAATCATATTTTAAAATTATCAGAATATTTATCTCTTTAGTTATTGGCAACCTCATCAACCGTGTAGTTCAGAAATTGATTCAATGGATAAGCACACCGCAATATGGCAGCAACACGGGCTACAAAATCATCAGATCCGAGAATGGATTCATCCAGCTTATAATTCACCATATAATGTTTCAATTTCAGTAGTTCAGCATCGGCAAAATCTTTCGGGAAGCCACGTGGAACTGTTTTAAGCTTATCATCTTCAAAAAAAGAACTGAAGTATTTCGCAAAATCAGGATTAAACCGGATTTCATTCAGCTCCTCAATATTATCATAAACACTTTGTCGTAAAGCCTTAAGCAGATTAGCATCCGGACACCACACACCGGCCGCCATAAATGACCCCGCCGGATCGAGATGCAGATAATATCCTCCACGCTGACTTTTACGACCGCCTGCCGAAGCAATAAATATACCCATATGCGTTTTATAAGGTGTTTTGTCGTGCGAAAAACGGGTATCACGATAAATCCGAAAGACGCAATCTTTCGCTTCAACATGTTTTATTTCATCATCAAACTTGGATATTTCCAAAATCAAATCACGACCTAATTGTTCGAATTCGAGACGCAACCGATCATATCGGACTTTATTTTCGGCAAACCACTCCCGGTTGTTATTTATTGTCAATTCGCTCAGGAATTGAAGCACATTATCAATCTTCATAAGGTATTTATTTTGCGTTTGACAAATATAAGGCAAAATTCAGACAAAAAGCACTTTGAAATCCATTTTTTTTAAACGCACTCCATTTTTGGTATACAGAGCTATTATTTCGACAAAAAATGATTACTTTTGTAGCCTTATTGACAAATGGAACTAGCTGTCTGTGAATACACAAAACACTGACAAACAAACTCTACAGAGTTCTGCAAACAGAATAAAGAAAAAGGATGAAAAATCGGATTAATCAATTGTTGGAAGAAGTAAACCAACTGGCGGCTGCTAACCAGGACGAACTGGAAGCACTTCGTATTAAGTATTTGAGTAAAAAAGGACAAATTTCCGAGCTCTTTAACGACTTTAGAAATGTGGCCAACGAAGAAAAGCGTGAAGTGGGTCAATTGCTGAACGATTTAAAGAATAAAGCGCAGGATAGAATAAATGAAATAAAAGAAGGCTTTAGCAATGTGGCCGGCGACGACAACAAAACCGACCTGACCCGTAGTGCCGACCCTATTAAACTGGGAACCCGTCACCCTCTTTCGTTGGTAAAACACGAAATTGTTGATATTTTCTCCCGCATCGGGTTTACCATTGCCGAAGGCCCTGAAATTGAAGATGACTGGCATGTGTTTGGCGCATTGAACTTTCCACCCGAACATCCGGCCCGCGACATGCAGGATACTTTCTTTATCGAACAAAACCCCGATGTTTTACTACGTACGCATACGTCCTCGGTACAGTCGCGCGTAATGGCCAATCAAAAGCCACCTATCCGCATGTTGTTTCCCGGTCGTGTATTTCGTAACGAAGCCATATCCTACCGCGCACACTGCTTTTTTCACCAGGTGGAAGGCTTGTATATCGATAAAGATGTGTCGTTTGCCGACCTGAAACAAGCATTGATGTATTTTGCCAAAGAAATGTTTGGCGAACACACCGACATTCGCTTACGCCCTTCGTATTTCCCGTTTACCGAACCCAGTGCCGAAATGGACATTTCCTGTAACATCTGTGGTGGAAAAGGTTGTCCGTTTTGCAAACACACCGGTTGGGTCGAAATTCTGGGTTGTGGAATGGTTGATCCGAATGTATTGGAAAACTGTGGTATCGATTCGAAAGTTTACTCGGGTTATGCTTTTGGGATGGGCGTAGAACGCATTACCAATCTGAAATATCAGGTAAAAGATCTCCGGTTGTTTTCCGAAAACGATGTTCGGTTCCTGAATCAGTTTGAATCGGCTTATTGATACTTTATAGCTTTTTCAAGGCTCAAGACCCTGGGTAAAGTTTCAAAAATAAAAAAAGAGTAGAAACTAAGTTTATAACTTTATTTCTACTCTTTTGTTGATTACAGAGGTAATCACTTTTTCTTTTTCAAGTCTTCCGAATCCACTTTTACAGACGATTCGTTTTCCAATTGATACGACGGAACATGTTTTCCGTGTTTACTCGACTTGTCTTTTTTTGGCTTTTTGTTTCCTGCTGCTCCCATGTTAAGAACCTCCCATTTAAATTAAACATTATAAATTAATTGTGAGTCGCGTTCGGTTATGAATCATAGCTGGACTGCTCTGAAGCTTTTCCCGCAAAAAGCGAGCCACACTGCACATCAGGCAAAACAAACCAATATCCGACGACAAAATGACACTCGCTGACACATAATCGGCATGAGTGACAGAAGAGCAGTATCTGAGGAGATGTAAACAAATCACGTTCAATAACATTGATTCATCACCAGAAAACGATTACTTTAATCGTATATTCTCCCAACCATTGTGTTCGTTTTCAATTTGCCAAAGATAAATTACAGGCTTATTTATCTACGTTAGGGCTCAATTTTTAGTTTTTACACCGTGCTGTATTATTACTACGACGGCTTTTTCTATAAATGTGGAGGCATTTCTTCGGAACAATTGCCGTTTTCTTCTTTTTTCACCGCGGTGTTTTATCATTACACCGCGGTGTATTATTACTACGACGGCATTTCCTATAAATACGGAGGCATTTCTTCGGAACAATTGCCGTTTTCTTCTTTTTTCACCGCGGTGTTTTATCATTACACCGCGGTGTATTATTGATGCGACGGCTTTTTCTATAAATATGGAGGCATTTCTTGGGAACAATTGCCATCTTCAACTTTTTTCACCGCGATGTTTTATGAAAGAATGGACAGCCATAGATAACTTTTGTCCAACTTATAGAACCTTTTAGTCTCGTTCACATCCCTCGTGGGCACAGTCTTTTATTGGTTGCCTGCTTCGATTTTTTCTTTGTCCTCCAATTTTCAAAAGGAAAAGAGCTATTTTCATAAAGTCCTTATATTTAAACTAGAAATCGCTTTTACTTCGAGACATTGACCCAAACCAGTATGACAAGAGAAATACTTTAGAGTATTATTATGTTTCTGAACAAATAAACCATTAAACATTACAACTTCTTTTATAAACAGCAGAAGCCTGCCACAAAATGTGACAAGCTTCGGTTGTTTGGTCGAAATTACGAAGGTTACTCCATCATTGCCAATTTGTATTTCTCAAAAAGCTGATAAGCCAGTTGCACGGCATCTCCTTTTTCGGTGTCCGAAAATGCGGGTGAAGGACTATCTACCCAGCCTTGTTCGAAGTTTGCGCACCAGGTGCTAAAGGCTTTTTCGTCGAAAGGTACTCCGGTGTTTAGCGAGCTGTTTAGGCGATGAACAAATTCTACCCAGCGGGGCATATAATAAGTGCGCAACAACCCGTTCCACTGACGGTTAGAATAATCGTTAAGTCCACCACCAGCTTTGTGCCAGGTGCTAATGATTTCGCGGGCATTACGCTCGTAATATGCTTTTTCGGCAGGCGTATCACCCCAGCTGCGGGCATCGGCGAGCCATTTACCCAATAAAAATTCGTGGCGGGTACTTAACAGATTATCCATTTCCATGCCTAAGCGGATAAAGCTGTCGGAATATTGACGGAATGCTCCTTGGTCTTTGGCCTGATAAGCCGCCATCATCTTCGTGTACAATACTGTTCCGTAGTTACCCAGTACCTGACGAGTGAGATTCACCACATCAAAGCGGTAAGCATCCGCCCTTTTGGCATCAGCACCAGCCTGAAACAGGCGGTTGAGTGCCGCCATCAGCTGCGCATTGCGGTAGGGAATCCGGGGATTGGTACTCCAAAAGCTTTTGGACAAATCCGTCACGGGCGAAACCTGAAATACAACGCAATGATTCCAGATACCCACAGCCGTGTCTACCAACACATTTTGCCGGAGCATCAACCAGGCATCTTTCACAGCCTTATCTTTAGCACCCGCTCTTCGTTCGGCATACCTGGCTATCAGCGTATCGGCATTCACCGTTTCGTCGTTTCGCCAGGGCATTTCCAGAGTAATCTCATATATCCCGGGATTTACATTTATTCCTTCGAGTGTAGAGCCTACTCCCACACACGCACTACCGAAAGGTACTTTTTGCAGGCGGTTCACCACCTTATTCAAAGGTGCCACCAGGTGGGTGTTACCCCCAAAGTTTCCCAGGTAACACCAGATAAAAGGCGCTCCGTAGAAGTTGGCCGATTTCCGAAAATATTCCTGTTCCTCGCAGTTGTAGTCCAGAAAAACCAGTCTCCCTTTGGGCACGGCGTGAACCATGGCTTCGAGGCGCGGACGTGTCCAGTGTGTGGAGTCGTTATAAAAAGTCCAGGACATCTGATACCACACGGCATCTTTGTCCACCGCCGACAGGGTATTATAAATAGTTTTCCCCACGCCAGCCAGATAATCAGGTTCCCAGCTGGGTGGTGTAATTTCATTAAACGGATCGGCAGAATAAAGATGATCCGTTCCATAAAGTTGCTGCTGCACGGTCAGAAAACGTTTTTGTATCTCGGCAAACAGGCCGTCGGTCGGATCGAGAAAACAGGTAGTATAGTCAGCAGTCATGCCACCCCAGCCGGGTTCAATGCGGGTGATATGTGCCGCGGGACGAATGGTTTTCAGTTCGGCAGGCACATGACCGGCAAAGGCCGAAAGTATTGGTTTCATGCCCAGCGCGCGCGACCGTTGCAGTATTTGTTGTTGTAACTTTTGCTGTCCGTTTATATAGCTCATCGGCAACGGACCACCCCACTTATCCATATTGGCCATGCGGTGCCAGGGCAGATGAGCAGGTCCCGAGAAATAAGACCGTACCTGGGCATCGGTCATGCCAAATGATTTCCACACGCGTAGCCACACGGCTTCCTGCCCGGCCTGCATCAGGGGACGATTTACCCCATTCATTGCCATCCAGTCAATAAACCGTTGCCATTGTTCCCAATTCCAAAAAGCAAAGGTATAACCAAAGGTGCAGGTATTGTTGAAAAAGCGTTGACCTGCCGCACAGGTTCTACGTATAGCAGAGGCAGGCAAAGGTAAAACACCGCGAATAGTAAGCGGGCGTATGGCTTGCCAGTCGTAGCTGACGCGGGCAGTTTCTTTCAGATACCAGTTAAAAGCTGTAGCTATGGAAACGGCATTGTTTCCCCGAAGCATTATTTTGCCGGTGCCCGAAGCTTTCACTTCAAAAACATCCAACCCATTTTCGGACGGAATCTGGTTCAATACAAAATCGTCGACATGACCAGGCAATACACGCTGTATAAGTGCTTGCGACTCACGAACGGTTTCGGATTCGGAGGCAAAAACCGAAACACAAGAAGCGAATAAGAAAAAGAATATGATTTTTGTTTTCATAACCATGGATAGTTACAAGTGAATACTTACAAGTTACAAGACTGTTTATCTGTATTTTGATTTCAAAAACAAGTTATTAAACAGTATTAAGTACGTACCATGAACGAGTTTGTACTAAAAACGCAGTCTTAACTGCCCCCAAACCCCCTAAAGGGAGCTGTCGAAGTGCAAAATGTGCGAAAAAATCAACATTTTCACTCAGCAAAAGTCCCCGCCATTTATCCTGCAAGACAAGAGGGGAACCAATAGTCAGCGACCCAAAGGAGATCTCCCGGCTTTGCCGCTCGACTTGCCAAGAATCAGGCGCAGATTAAAACAAAACAAACTAATTTCAAGCATGAACTTACTTAAGACGCTGTTATAAGATTATTGATTAACAAGTAATACTTTAGAACAAAAGCGGACAAATAAAAATCAGGGACGTCAAAGACAAAGAAATCCCGTTGAATGACAGTTTCATTTAACGGGATTTCAGCTCTATTTCGACTATGGTAAACTACTCTACCATATTATGGAATACGTTTTGAACGTCTTCGTCATCTTCTATTTTGTCAAGCAGTTTCATTACCTGCGCTTTTTGCTCATCGTTCAGCTCTTTCATATCATTCGGGATGCGTTCGAACTCGGCACTGAAAATTTCAAAACCATTTTCTTCCAGATATTTCTGAATAGAAGAATAAGATTGAAAATCGCCGTAAAGAATCACATTTTCTTCGTCTTCCACCAACTCGTCTACACCGAAGTCAATCAACTCCAGTTCCAGATCTTCGAGTGAAACACCGTCTTTAGGAGCAATTTTGAATACACATTTGTGGTCGAACAAAAATTGCAAACAACCAGAAGTTCCAAGTGAACCACCGTGGCGGGTTAAGTAGCTGCGGATATTGGCAACCGTACGAGTAGGATTATCGGTAGCCGTTTCAATGGCAATGGCAATTCCATTAGGACCGTATCCTTCGTACAACACTTCTTTGTAATCGGCTTCATCTTTCGAAATAGCCTTTTTGATTGCACGTTCTACGTTATCCTTAGGCATGTTTTCCTTCTTCGACTGTTGAATCAACACACGTAAACGCGGGTTTGTATCAGCATCCGGGCCTCCCTCACGGGCTGCAATGGTTATTTGTTTACCTAGTTTTGTAAAAACACGGGCCATATTGCCCCAACGTTTCATTTTTGTCGCTTTTCTATATTCAAACGCTCTTCCCATATTTAATTTTTTGTGATTTATTTTAAATGTTCATGCCTCTAAGCTCGGGTGCCAGAGCAATGGACTATTTTGGTGCACAAAAGTATTAAAACACTTGCAAATAACCATCATTTGTGGTGCTTTTTTTGAATAGCGGACCAACAATAAATCAGTTTCATTGCAAAACTCCGCAAACAGCTAAACTATTGCACTTATTGCACAGGCCATTACTCCAGGCTGAAGAACAGCCCCCCAACATTTGGAGTATAAAACAAAACAATCCGACACTTTACGACATCGGATTATTTGTTTTATATATGCAACCATCCATCCCGGAAGTTCGGGGAGGTGATTTACTCCACCCGGCTTCCCCGTTCGGTACGTTGTTCGGTTTTGAGCGGATTGGCTTTTATCTCCGCATCATTTACCCGACTTTGATAAACATCGTAAGCCAGATACAAAGCCTGACGGAACGACTCTTCAGATGCCAGATTTTTTCCGGCAATGTCGTAAGCTGTTCCGTGATCGGGCGAAGTACGAATAACAGGCAGACCTGCGGTGAAATTTACCCCCGTATCCATAGACACCGTTTTGAACGGAATAAGTCCCTGATCGTGATACATGGCCAGCACTCCATCAAACTTATCGAAATTTCCGGAGCCAAAAAAGCCATCGGAAGGATAAGGCCCTACGCAAATGATACCCTGCGATCCGGCTTTTTTCATTGCCGGAATAATAACCGTTTGTTCTTCATTACCAATCACCCCGTTGTCGCCCGCATGCGGATTTAGTCCCAAAACTGCAATTCGTGGACGCCCGATAGAAAAGTCCTTCTTCAAAGACTCATTAAATACCGTAAGTTTTTCTACAATAAGTTTCTCGGTCAGCTCTGTCGAAATTTTGCTTACCGGAATATGACCGGTAACTACAGCTACACGCATTACATCATTTACCAGCATCATTAAAGCAGGCGATCCGGTGCCGAACTTTTCTTCCAGATACTCGGTATGTCCGGGAAAATGAAAGGTGGGCGACTGGATATTCTTTTTATTTATCGGAGCAGTAACCAAAGCTTGCAAGGCTCCACTCTTCAAATCTTCGGTAGCACGTTCCAGAGCAGCCAAAGCAGCTTTTCCAGCATCTGCGGTTGACACTCCCAGATCAACTTTTATGTCATCGTCTACACAGTTTATAATATTGACACGCTTCGGGTTTACTTCTTCGAGCGAATTGACAACATTTAAATTAAAACCCTGAAGATCTATATTCTTACGGTGGTAAGCAGCAACTTTATGAGAACCGTAAATCACCGGAATAAATGTTTCGAGCATACGAGCGTCAGCCAGTGTTTTGAGGATGACTTCGTAACCAATACCATTAATATCACCGTGAGTAATGCCGATAATGATTTTTTCTGTTTCCATATTCTTTTGTATTTTACAGATACTGTATGGTTAATTATTTTATTGTTTCGTAACTTTATAATTATACAAATCAGGGCTTATCTTGCACCCGGCATTTTGGGAGCTGCGAAAAAAGACAACACCGATTCCATCAATTTAGCCCGGTCGCGCTCCGACTGAATGGTTTCGAAAGGAAACCCAAAACAACAGGTTTTGTACATCCCCGAAAACGCAACACCTGCACTCGAACCATTTCCCGCATACCGACAAACAGTGAAACTTCCATCCCCTACAGGCTCAATAGCATCTGCCGATTCAACAAAATAAGATGTCGGGTTGGGCTCCGCAAAGTAACTTAAATCCGCTTTTTTAAACGACTTGAACGGAGAACCGGTTACAGACACATCACCACTCACAATGGGCTGCGAAGTCTGAAATTTATATTTCAGAATATTTTCAATAAATTGTCGGTCTTCAGCTAGCGGTTTAAGGCCTCCACACAAGTCAGAACCTAAATAAGCTCCACTAACAAAGACGTTTCCGCCCTTCATGCAGTACGACTGAATTGACTGCTGCAAAGCTAATGGAAAAGTTTTAAACTCAGGTGCTTTTTTAGCATTTCCTACGAATGTTTGCTTTTGTTTACCCATTATCAAATCTAACACTTTGTATTGATTTAAATCGATGTCAGACATCAAAACCGACTTTTCCGAACAAGACACAAAAGAATATCCGGCCGACTTTATAGCGCGGCCATGCAGATAAGGGTAATCGAATGTATTACCTGCTATTACTTTCATTTCGTAGTCGCCATGACTACCTCCGAAACCGGGAACATCGTCACTCACCCAGGGATTTTTACGTTTAAAATCATATTGTTTTCCCACAAAAGAGATTTCTGACTGATAAGGTACTCCGGCATCTTTATCGTTGATAAACCCGGCACAGCTATCCGAAAAGAAACTGGCAGGAGCACTTAAGCGATTAAAACCATTTACAATCAGCACTTCGCCTTTTTCATTCAGCGCACGGTAAGCCGACAGAATTTCGGACGGAAAGCTTTCGCCTCCTTTATTGAGCGCCGTAACTTTGAAACTGTAAATCTTCCCGGGCACTATAGTCATTTTTATCCTATTGGTATTGAGCAATACTCCGTTATCAAAATCGCCATCGTCCACACGCGTATAAATCACATACTGCTCGGCCTTAGCAGTAGGTTCAAGACTGTCGTTTACAGCCATCCACTGTATTTCAAGTTTATTTTTTTCCACAAAACGGCAACTGAACTGATCAACCGGAAGCGGCTGAACCACATAATCCGTTTTATTAGTTGCTGATAAATATTTCAACATCCCCTTATACACCGACCGGCTCACGGCAAAGCGAAAGCGCGGGTCAAGCCCGTAACGCATATCGGCAAAGTTCTGATGCGAGAGTAACTCCAGCAACATGGTAGGAACTTCAGGCACACGCGATTCGCTGTATGATTTGTTCCACATCTCACGGCGCGTCCATTCAGGCGCAAATTGTTTGCGAATATCAGTGACGATCTGAGTTTGTATTATATCCGTCAAATCGCGCGAAGCCCAACGCGATACGCTGTTTTCGAAGGTTGTTTTCCCGCTACTGTTTTGCACCGTATAAATTCCCAGCGTACCTATTATAGAATCTCTACGCGAAGTTCCGGCATCGCTGTGAAAAGCAAGTGCCAGATCAATCGGGATATTCAGCCCCTTTCGGGCTGGAGCATTTTTCGATCCACCCACCAGATAATTAACCCAAAATCCCCGCGACTGAAAATCGTCCAGATAATCATTTTGTCCTTTGGTACGGCTATAAATACTATCGGGTATACCAGCCCACTGTAACCAATAACGGGCAGCCTCGGTGTAACGGGGATAATTACTAATCTCCGGTTTGTGAATAACAGCCGGTTTAGAACTTGTACTATCGGTAGGTTGAACACCCGTAGCCAATACCGCAAGCGGACTACGGGCTATATTACCCATTCCTCCACCAAACTTAACGGCATCGGCAGTAACTACAGACCCTTGATCAGAGCCCAGGTTAGTCAGCACAACCTTATTGTCGTGATTTCGTCCTTTATCAAAATAAAAATGTCCCAGATACAACCAGGTTCCGCCATTCATGGTTTGATTTACCGTAAATTCGGTTTTGCCTCCTTTGTGATAAACCGTGTAATGAGCCGCACTTGTACTCTTCGGGATAGTTTTGTACGAAACATACACCGCATAATGTCCCTCTTCCGGGATACTTGGCACCCACTCCACCTTGCTCACTTCGTTCGGATCAGTAACTGTCTGAACCTCGCGAAAAGTTCCTGACGTAAATGGGTTGTCGCCTTCCTGATAGACTTTTTTTGTATCACCAAAACCAGGTTCATCCCCTTTTCTCCACTTACGCCTATCGCTTTGCTCTCTGTAACGGGAAGAATAATCGCTGGCATCATTGTCTACAATTACTTCATTGGTTTGAGTATCCCGCTCGCGGGGAAGCAATACATTAGCACCTGCATTTTCCAGCATAGGCACCAGATAAGGCAACACATACGATTGTGTATACAAATCCTCCACAACCTGAAAAACGCGGGCGCGTTGCCATATCCAACGAGCCTGTTTCTGGTCATAATATCTACCGTGACTTTGCCAAAGGGCAATGTTCCGGTTTTGCAAGCCACTCGGAATAGCAAAAGGGCGCGAAATATTTTTCGCCAATGGAGGAATCTGGGGCGAAAAGCGGAAAATCCGGCTTGAGTCAACGCCCGAAGTTCGAAAAAAATTAGGAATCAGGTCTTCTATTTTTTTATTTCCAACCTGACAAACAATACCGTATGTTTGATATTTAGGACCTACAATTTTAGCTATAGCATTATAAATTCGTTGAACATTGTCGGGCCGAAAAGGAATGTATGCCAGTTTTTCATTCACATCCACATGAATAGTGCTTGTTTTGGCATTGGCATAAAAATCAACAACACTCACCCGACCAATGCGTACATAACTATTAGCAATGACCGTAAGCGAATCGGAAATCAGAACTTCTGGTTTCTTTTGTCCATAAGATATGGTTGTTATCTCTAAAATCAAAGCAAGGAGAACCCAGGCATTTTTTAAATATTGTCTCATATTTTTCAGTTACGAGTTACGCGTGTAAACAAACGACAGCCACAATCAGGCCTCTTTTTCCTTTTTTTCGTTTTCTAAGGTAGACAACATACCACATGCTGCAAAAATATCCTCACCCCGCGACCGACGAATAGTAGAAGTCACTCCGTTGCTGGTCAGATAATCCCGAAAGAAAGTCATCTTCTCGGGGGTAGAACTGCGGAGATTAATATCAGGGATAGCATGAAAGCGAATCAGATTGACGCGACAATCGATACCTTTCAGTATTTTCACCAGCTCCACAGCATGGCGCATACTATCGTTCACTCCATCAAACAAAATATATTCGAACGACACACGACGCTGCTTACTGAAATCGTGTTTACGTAGCTCATCCAACACATTGGCAAGCGGATAAGATTTCTCAACAGGCATCAACTCTAAACGTTCGTGTGCAAAAGGAGAGTGTAGACTGATAGCCAAATGGCAGTTTGATTTTTCCAGAAAAACTTTCATTCCGGGAATAAGTCCGATAGAAGAAACTGTTATCCTGCGGGGACTCCAGGCATAACCATAATCAGCCGTCAGAATATCCAGCGACCGTAGCATGGCCAGGGTATTATCAAAGGGTTCGCCCATACCCATAAACACCAGGTTTGTGAGCGTTTCGGCTTCAGGAATAGACATGATTTGATTCAGAATCTCCGTAGTGCTGAGTTGGGCAACAAATCCCTGTTTACCAGTCATACAGAACTTACACCCCATCTTACAACCCACCTGCGATGATACGCAAAGTGTTGCACGATCTTCATCCGGAATATAAACTGATTCTATAAAATGTCCATCCTCAGTTTGGAAAAGATATTTTTTTGTTCCGTCAACCGATTCAACTGCCTGAACCGGCAACTTGCGGCCGACTTCATACTTTTTATCCAGCAAAGTCCGGTTTTTGGCCGACACATTGGTCATTTCATTTACCGTAAAAACACGCTTTTTGTAGAGCCATTCTGAAATTTGTTTGGCTGTAAAAGCCGGCATTCCTAATTCAGAAACAATTGCTTTTAATTCATCGAAGGTTTTACCTACGAGTGCTATTTTATTCATTATTCAAATACTTGGTTGCTTATATAAAAAAAAGAAGACCTTATTTACTTCGAAGCTTGACGCTCAATTCTTAATTTCCGCTTTGCGCAAAGTTACACAAACTTGATGACAAAAAGAAAACGGAATGAAATTACTCATCCCGTTTTCGGTATAATAAGAAGTTATACGGTATTTCTTAGAAGAAATTTAATCGATTGTCTACAATATCGGCTTTATCTTTCAGATCCTGAAGAATGATATAAGGCAATGCATATCCCATACGACCATTCAACTGCATTTTTTCCAGATTTACATTAAATGGTTGTGGGTTTTCTTGTTTGTTTGAAGTACGGATAACATAGACACCAGCATTTCCTTTTATAGGTGCAGAAACTTTACCCAAGGTTACAATCGAAGATTTACCAATTACTGTCGGTTCAAAACCTGCATGTCCAAACTGATAAGAAGCAAAGTTTACAGCCGGAGCCATTTTCACTGAATCTTTCAGGAATGTTGCCAAACCTTCCAACGAACCGGTTTTACTCAATTGAGCTGACAAGTTTTTAATCATCAACTCTGCTTTTTTATCTTTAATAATTTCAGCTTTCAATTGATCTGAAACTTTGTCTACCGAGCGATATCCTTTTTTGTTTAATTCCTTAGTCATTACAACTACGAATTTTGTTCCGCAATCGAACACATCAGAAACCTCATTCTTGCTGCTTTTGAATACCCAACGAAGAACTTGTCTTGATTGGTTGATATCAGCAATTTTTTCGGTGCTCTGTGGAAGTTCATTAGCAGGACGAACAAAATATCCTTTTTCTTTAGCTCTCTTGCTAAAATTATCAGAGTTCAAATCTACTGCAAACTGTTTTGCATCATTGTAAATTTTACTGTATGATTTACTACTAGGAACTACTTTACGATTCAGAATAGCCAATTTCACTTTACTACGAGCCGGAGTTTTATCCATCACCTGCATAATCTGAACTCCCTGAGCATTCTTAATTGTGAATACTTCATTTTTAGCTTTGGTAAAAGCCTGAGCCGAAATTTCTTTATCTACTCCCTGAACTCCATCTTGTAACCAACCAATTTCACCACCGTTGGCAGCAGTTTGTTTTACAGCTGAATATTTTTTAGCTAAAGCTGCAAAATCACCACCTCCTTTAATTACAGCCACCAAACTATCCGCTTTACCTGCATCTGCAGTTGCCAAGAAGATGTGACGCAATTTCACAGAATCCGACTGCATAATGCCTGATTGCATGATGCGCGCCATAGTATATGTATCGTTTGAGAAAACCGGACCGTAGATAGCACCAGTAGTTCCACTAAATGCAAATCCTTTTAATGCTGCAGGAACAGTTTTTTCGGAATAATTGTGACCGTCATACATTATATCCGAATTTGAATTTACCAAACCGGCAACATCAGCTGTTGTTTTGAATTCCGGAGCTAATTTATTAATCCAGTTTTCAGCTTCTTTATAATCTTCTTTCTGAGGTTTAATATCAAAAGCTACATAATCAAAAGAACAGTTGGCTTCTTGTTTGTATTGCTCTTTTTGTTTGTTGTAACGATCTTTAATTTCGCTTTCGCTTACTTTGATATCAGCATCGGGTACTGCAAAATAAGGTTGAACTACATAAGCCACATCTACTGTAGTTTTACGATCCTGGAAACTCATTTTCGCATCAAGACTGTTAGCAGAAACTGCTTTCGAAATCAAAGCATTATATTTTTCCTGAAGAATGCTGTTTTTTACATTATTTTCCCAGAATTTCCAATAGCTTTTAGCCTTAGCCAGCTGTTGTTTCATTTCTTCACTGCTGGGAGCTTGTTCCAGACTATTTAGAAACTGAATTAAAACAGGGCGACTAAACTGGCCATTTTCACCGGCAAATGAACGACGCTGTTGAATCATTGGGTGAATATTATTACCAATCAATCTGTCCGAAAGTTCATCAGGGCTTACTGCAAGACCCAACTTTTTAGCTTCCGCGTTCAGAATTCGTTCATTAACCATACTTTCCCAAACCGATTGACGAAGTTGAGCTGTAACTTCTTCACCTAAATCGGTTCTTCCGGTCTCAATTTTGTAAACTTCAGTCATCTGGTCAATAGCAGCCGTATAATCTTTGATATTAATGTCATCACCAACAATTTTCGCAACTGTTTCTTTTGATTTATTAAAAAAGGTAGACCCCTCTTTCAGGAAGTCTCCTACAATAAAGGCTAATAGCGCAAGCCCTACCACCGCTACAAGTAAAACTCCCTTGCTTCTAATCTTATCTAATACTGCCATTTTCTTGAAATTAATTTATATTTTTTGATTTGATTTTTTCAATGAATTTGAGGGCACGAATATACAAAAAAAAAGTTTACGAAGCCGTAAATTCTAAATTTTTCTATATTTTTAGCGAAAACAGACCTGACTAATATCCGGTTCCAACTTTTACCAACTCTATTCTATTATTTGTTACTTTAACGCATTTGATTGTAAATCCTTCTATTCTGATGATTTCATTCAGTTTAGGAAAGTGCTGGTGATTATGTAATATAAACCCAGCAATAGTTTCGTAATCATCCGACTCGGGTATATTCAGCTTAAAACGGCTATTGATCGTTTCCACGTCCAGCCTGCCCGAAAACAAGTATTCATTTTCTCCGGTTTGCTCAGCTATATAATCCCGGTTATCATGCTCGTCCTCTATCTCTCCAAAAATTTCTTCTATAATATCTTCGAGTGTTACAATTCCGGCTGTCCCCCCAAATTCGTCAACTACTACAGCAATACTCTTTTTCTGAAGCATAAAAAGCTTCATCAGCTTTTGCGCTGCCATATTTTCAGGTACAATCGGAATCTGATTAATTCTTTTTTTCCAATCATTTTGATGTTCAAACATCTCAGAAGAGTGTATGTACCCTACAATATTATCAATATCACCTCTGTAAATCGGAATTTTCGACAGTCCGGTTTCAATAAAAGTTTCTTTCAGCACCTCCACCGTAGTGGTTGCATATTCCAATGCAATAATATCAGTTCGTGGCACCGAGCAATCGCGCAACTTCACTTTAGAAAAGTCAAGCGCATTTTGAAAGATCTTCACTTCATTTTCAACCTCCTTTTCGCTTTCGTTATTTTCAAAACTTTCCTGAATAAGAAAATTCAGATCTATACGCGAGAAAACATTCTCCTGCGTTTTCTGACTAATCTTCACACCGAAAAGTCCCAATATCTTCATCGAAATCCATGTACTAAACCGGGAAACAGGATATAGAACAACATAGAAGAGAAGTAACAACCAGGAGAAAACTCGTAACCACAAATTAGGATTTATCCGAAAAACCGTTTTAGGAAGAAATTCACCGGTAATCAAAACGATGGCGGTAGCCAGAACGGTTTGCACAAATGTTATCAGAAACTGGTTACCCAACGGACTTAGCCAGGGTGTCATTACTTCAGCCATCAACAAGCCATAAATAACCAAACTAATATTGTTTCCCACCAACATAGTGGAAATAAACTGTTGTGGATTTCGGTAAAATATCGACAGAATGGAAGACGTCAGATTTCGTTGCTTCTTATCCAATTCGAAGCGCAGCTTGTTGGAAGTTACAAAAGCAATCTCTAACCCCGAAAAAAATGCGGAGAAAATCAACGTTAGCAAGATGAGTATAAAACTATCCAAAATTATTTTTGCTTTGAAGTTTAGTTACCGTTTGAGTGCAAAGATACAATTTTTTACATAGTTTGAATCTGTATTATTCAGAATTCACGTATTATTCAGCCAAAATTTCAAAAGAAAACCCGCCGGATTTACACAATCCGAAAGAAGGCGAATCAAAAAGAAATATTTTTTCATTTTGTAACAAATTAAAAATCTGTATTTTGAAAAACAAGACAAAAAGAAATTCCGATTTATTCTCCAAAGCACTTGCGGGACTAAAAAAAAGCCGTATCTTTGCAACCGCTTTTGAAAAACGATCTAGTAGCTCAGCTGGTAGAGCACATCCCTTTTAAGGATGGGGTCCTGGGTTCGAGCCCCAGCTGGATCACTTATTATAAAAAGCCTAATACAAAGTTGATGATCTAGTAGCTCAGCTGGTAGAGCACATCCCTTTTAAGGATGGGGTCCTGGGTTCGAGCCCCAGCTGGATCACAAAATTAAAGCCTTTCGATTTATTTCGAAAGGCTTTTTTATTTCCACTTACCACAGAAAAGGGATCAATGTAAATATCCGGTGGAGTAGTTGGCACAAACACAAAAAAATAAGCAGCTACATGCGATGTAACTGCTTATTTTTTTGTGGGCCCAACTGGGCTTGAACCAGTGACCCCCTGATTATGAGTCAGGTGCTACTAACCAACTGAGCTATAGGCCCCACTTTTGCAAGATTTTTTTCTTACCTTTGCAAAGCGAATGCAAAAGTAATAAATTTTGCCATACTGCAAAAATTATCTATAAATTTTTTTAGTCCAACATGAAACAATTTAGTAATATCACCACCCTGATTTTTGATATGGGAGGTGTTCTGGTAAATCTCGACCTTAACCGTTGTATAATGAATTTCAAAAAATTAGGCCTCGAAAACTTCGAACCTCTCATGGGGCAATTCGGGCAAAAAGGTTTTTTTCTGAAATTTGAAAAAGGAGAAATAAGTATAGAAGAATTTCGCAATGAACTAAGAAAACTAACAAAACAGACGCTTACCGACGATCAAATTGACCACGCATGGGGTTCATTTTTGCTCGAAATACCGGATCAAAAACTGGAAATTTTGCTGAAACTGAAAAAAAACTTCCGTTTATTGCTACTAAGTAATACCAATCCGCTTCATATTGAATGTACCGTACCAGCCGAATTTGCCAAAGTGGGCAAAAAAATCACAGATATTTTTGACAAATGCTATTTTTCTTACGAAATGGGAATGGCAAAACCCGATGCTGAGATATTTGAAACTATGCTTGCCGATGCCAAACTAAGTGCCGGCGAATGTCTATTTCTAGATGATGGACCCAAGAATATAAATCAGGCTCGGGAACTGGGAATTCAGTCTTACCTGGTAGATCCAGCCGAAGATCTGAGTTTCTTACTTGACACAGCCACATGGAACTAATCTTTTTTATAGAACTTTGTTTTGTTAGATGCGTATTAGCGAAAACAACTATACGTGAAGAAATATAATGTCGTATTGCTTATTGAAAATAATGTACCACCTAAGGAGCTTTATTGTTCTTAAATAACAATTGAATCTACCAGACTGTTGCCACTCTGTGGCTAAGGGAGGTATACCGGGCGCATTTCAATTTCGGGAATACCGACAGTATTTGTAGAAATAGACATGCAACCGAATTCAACAGCATCCTTAATTGTCAGACCATTGCCAAATTTCAAGAATTACAAATACGACTTTATTTAATTCTTATTACTAAGTATGCACAACAATAATTATTTTTCATTATTATTGTTGTCTGGTATAGCGCAGTAGATTCTTCGTTTTGGCCAACAGGGAGAGCCCTGAAATACCGATTGTCGTTTTAAACTGAATAAGAATTGAAAGCAACTTTTCACTTGTAACTATATTATGAATATTATATATCCTTCCGATACTGTTTCATTAACCTCCTGTGCTGCTACAGTAGGTTTTTTCGACGGCGTTCATGCCGGTCATCGGTTTCTGATTGAGGAATTAAAAGAAATAGCAAAAAAGCAAAACTTAAAAACGGTGGTTTTCACCTTTGCCAATCATCCACGAAAGATACTGGATGCTAATTTTAAGTTGGAACTGCTTACCACCTTGCCCGAAAAACTGACTCAACTAGAGTCAACAGACATTGATACCTGTGTTGTGTTAGACTTTTGTCTGGAAATGGCTAAGTTATCGGCCTATGATTTTTTAAAATCCATTTTGCAGGAAAAATATCAGGTAAAAACATTGCTGATTGGACACGACCACCGATTTGGACATAACAGAACCGACGGATTTCCGGAATATAAGCAATACGGCAATTCACTGGGTATGGACGTTATCCAAACCACTCGTTTTTCTATTTCCGACATTCCACAAATCAGCTCTTCGGAAATACGACTGGCTTTAGAACGTGGTGATATCCAGACCGCCAACCGCATCCTCACCTATCGCTATTCGTTTGTAGGCAAGGTGATGAACGGATTTAAAATAGGACGTAAAATAGGGTTTCCCACCGCCAATTTATATTCCGAATATCTGGAAAAACTAATTCCTCCTTTCGGAGTATATGCCGTGCGGGTGTATTGGAACAACAATGTATATAAAGGAATGATGAACATTGGCACCCGCCCTACCCTGGACAACGGTTACCACACCAGCATGGAGGTTCATATAATTAATTTTAACAAAGACATTTACAATGAAAACATCAAAGTAGAATTTATTCAGAAAATCAGAGACGAGGTAAAATTCAACGACCTTGACGAACTGGTTGAGCAACTACAAAAAGATAAACAAATTGTTATCGACATGAATTGAATGTATGAAGCATGAATAAATGTTTGGTGTATGTTCATTGTTAAACACTTATTACTTATCTTTGTGGCATAAAAACAGGTTTTACAAACAAAGGAAACTTTTCAAATGAAAAAAACATTATTAACTCTAACAATGGGATTACTCATTATGGGATTAGCACAAGCCAACAATCCGTTTTTCGAACCGTATAAAAATAAATACGGAGCGCCTCCTTTCGATCAGATAAAAACTGAGCATTATATGCCTGCCTTCAAAGAAGGTATTAAACAGCATCAGGCCGAAGTTACTGCCATTGCAAACAGCAAAAATGCGCCAACTTACCACAACACCATTGAAGCCTTGGAGTTTAGTGGTGTATTACTAAAAAAGGTTTCGTCGGTGTTTTTTAATCTTCACTCAGCCGACACCAACGAAGGGCTAGATAAAATAGCCACCGAGATAACTCCCATCTTATCCGAACATAACGACAATGTTTACCTGAACGAAAAGCTTTTTGCCCGGGTAAAAATGTTGTATGACAATCGCTCAAAGCTAAAACTTACTACGGAACAAAACCGGTTGTTGGAAAAATACCACCGTGAATTTGTGCGAAGCGGTGCCGCACTGAATGCCGCACAAAAAGCCAACCTGCGAGAAATAAACAAAGAGCTAAGCATGGCCGAACTTACTTTCGGACAAAATGTACTGGACGAAACAAATAGCTATCAGAAAGTAGTGGACAACGAAGCTGACTTAGCCGGTTTACCCGAGAGCATACGTCAGGCTGCAGCCGAAAGCGCCAAAGAAGCCGGAAAACCGGGAAAATGGCTTTTCAGTACGCACAAGGCCAGTTTCATTCCGGTGCTGCAATACAGCGAGAACCGCGAATTGCGTAAAGACTTGTTGATGGCTTACACTACACGCGCCAACCACGACAACGATAAAGATAACAAAACTGTCATCAACAAAATCATCAAACTACGCACACAGAAAGCACAATTGCTGGGATTCGAAACTTCGGCTGCATTTGTACTGGACGACACGATGGCTAAAGCGCCTCAGGCAGTTTACGACCTGCTGAAAACGGTATGGGAACCTGCCGTAAAAAAAGCGAAGGAAGAAGCCGACGAGTTGCAAAAAATGATGGATGCCGAAGGGAAAGGTAAAAAACTGGAAGCCTGGGACTGGTGGTATTATTCGGAAAAACTTCGCAAAGAAAAATATGACCTAAACGAAGAAGCCTTAAAACCTTATTTCAAACTGGAAAACGTAAGACAAGGTGTATTCGATTTAGCCTCTAAACTATATGGTTTGACTTTTAAAAAGTTGAACGATATGCCGGTTTATAATCCGGATGTAGAAGTATTCGAAGTACGCGATGCAGACAAATCGTTGGTTGGTATTTTATACACCGATTACTTTCCACGTGCAGGAAAATCGGCCGGTGCCTGGATGAACAGTATTACTGAACAGTATAAAAAAGACGGTATCAACCACCGTCCGGTCATTTGTAATATTGGGAACTTTACCAAACCTACAGCCGATAAACCATCGTTGCTAAACATGGATGAGGTTGAAACATTGTTCCATGAATTTGGACATGCATTGCATGGTTTGTTGACCCAATGCACGTATCCAAGTATGTCGGGAACAAATGTGTCGCGCGACTTTGTAGAGATGCCATCGCAAATCATGGAAAACTGGTGCTGGGAACCTGAAGTTATGAAAACCTATGCCCGACACTATATAACCAACAAAACTATGCCACAGGCATTGGTAGACAAAATACAAAAGGCAGCTACATTTAATCAGGGTTTTATCAACACCGAATTATTGGCTGCTTCTATTCTGGATATGGACTTCCACATGCGTAAAGACACCAGTAATTTTGACGTGGTAGCTTTTGAAAAAGCTTCGCTGGACAGAATTGGTTTGATCCCTCAAATCATCAGTCGTTACCGGAGTACATTCTTTAATCACATTTTTAGTGGTGACTATTACGCCGGATATTACAGCTACACCTGGGCTGCCGTACTTGATGCCGATGCTTTCCATGCGTTTAAAGAAACCGGTGATGTGTATAACCCGAAGGTGGCAACAGCATTCCGTAAAAAAATATTAGAACGTGGTGACTCGGAAGATCCAATGAAATTGTATCGCGATTTCAGAGGAGCTAACCCAAATTCTGACGGATTATTGAAAAAACGAGGATTAAAATAGAAAACTACCTTGAAAATATATAAATAACCAAGTGCCGGATGCAGGTATTCACTCCTGCATTTGCACTTGGTTAATTTATCTTTCATCCCAAAATTCTAACCTGATTAATAAAAATGCACATTTCATTAAAAAATCTGATTGTACCCAGCATTCCTATGGCAGTTCTGCTTGTACTGGCTTGCTGCGGTTTGTGGTTGTCCTCTTTCTTTGGAGAGCGACTGGTAGTATTAACCGATCAACACTCTGCTCTGGTTCAAACCTTACAAACATTTATACGTCCCAACACCCTACAGTCTAACCTAGTTAGTTTAGGATTCACCTTGATAAATGCACTTTTACTGGCTCAGATAAATAACCGTTTTACCATCATCCGCACCCGTACCTTCTTGCCGGTTTTTATTTTTCTGCTTTTGATGAGCGCCTGGAATGAAACTCATATATCCAACGGTTCGCACATTGCACTTACACTTTTTATTCTGGCATTGTTTTCATTTTTCAATATGGCCCGGAATAAAAATTCGTCGGAAGAAGCCTTTCTTGGATGTTTGCTTATTAGTGTAAGTAGTTTACTTATCAATTCGTTGATTTTTATTATTCCGGTTTGTTTAATTGGATTCATATTATTTCAAAGCTTTTCTTTACGCACGTTTCTGGCAGCAATTTTCGGAACAGTAACTCCCTGGATCCTGTATCTGTCGGGGAGATTTTTATTCGACCCTTATTTTGATTTCAGTAAAGCATTTGTATTGGCATTTGACCTGAATATAAACACTACAAGCTTTGCAATACCCGATCTGATATATGCCGCAATACTTATTGTGATGATGATTATTGGTCTGGTAGGTTTAAGATCTCTGTCGCACAGCGACGCCATTCACACACGTAACAAACTCAACTTTTTGTTGTTGCTTATTATTTCATTATCGGTATTGGCTCTTCTTTTTAGAAGCCAGTATGTATCGTTTTTGCCTATCTTAGCACTTATTTATTCACTGCTACTGTCGCACCCACTGACATTGAAACAAAACAATTTCTACTGCATATTCTTTTTAGTTTTCTGTTTTATAAATATAGCATTCATTGTATCAAAATATATTATCCAACTATAAATGATCGGATTCATGGAACTCGGCTATCTAGGCCTCTTTCTTGCCTCTTTTTTGGCTGCAACTGTAATACCTTTTAGTTCTGAAATTATCTTTTCCGCTATGGTTTTTAGCGGTCTTGATCCGTGGACTTGCGTGTGGGTGGCAACAGCAGGAAACTTTGCCGGAGGTATGACCAGCTATTATGTGGGGCTACTGGGTAAAATAGAGTGGATCGAAAAGTACTTCCACATAAAAAAGGAAAAGATTGAAAAAACAACAGGCAGAATTCAGAAATACGGCGACTGGTTTGCATTTTTCTCATTTGTGCCGTTTATTGGCGATGTAATTGCCGTGGCTACCGGATTTTTTCGTTGCAAATGGTGGAAAGTTGCCATCTCCATGCTCATTGGAAAATTTGCCCGATACATTGTCTGGATGTACTTTAACGGATTATTTATGTAGGGAGCAAACAAATTTTCTGCAATTATTTATCGGTGAATTCATTTTTGTATTAACTTTACAGACAAATAATGAAAACAATAAAATGTCGTATATAGAATTAGAACAGAACATAAATGCAATTATTTGACATTATATTTACCGGCTACCTGATTAACATTTAATTCCACAGTCATGAAAAAGAAATTACTTCTATTTGGACTTGTTACATTCGCATTGAGCAGTTGCTCCTTATTCTTTCCATACCGTGTTGTTTCTGATGAATTCAAAAACACAAAAAAAGCCATATTTGCTATAGATCTGCCCCCTACAGAATATAATACCACTATAACTTCTTCAGCTATAACTTTTGAAAATGCCTTATCAGACTCTGCTGAAACTATAAATGCCTATTTTGTACTTCACCGGAGTTCTTCGAGTTTTAAACTAGATAAAAAGTGTTTTATGAAAGCATCCGGAAAAAGCTACGAGATAAACATTGAAAATGCAGAAACCGAGAGTCGCTCAGCACTAAACACCACAACAACATCAACCACTGTCAAAGATAGTGCTAAAATAAAAACCAAATTAGAAACGATTTCAAATACTGACAATTGGTATGAAGACCGGTTTATCGTCCGGTTAACCCCGCAGATGATTGAATCAGTTAGAAATACCGATGAATTGCTATTTAGATTTTATTCAGGTCCGGAACAAGCTACATTTAAGTTTAGCGGCTGGACCATGAAACGAGTAAAACAAGTTTTCGATAAATAAATGACTGCTATTATTACTAACCGACTTAAATTATTAAGCATTGTTCTGACTTTTGGTCTATCATTTAGTTGGTCGCAAACTAAACTAAAAACAGTAGATAAAACGGTCTGTTTTGGCATGCATCAGGCGCAAAACAGAAAAATTGATGTGGTCATTGTACACTCCGTATTTAATGCATCTGAAGGTGATAAATACGATGTTGACTTAGTCATCAAACAGTTTTCGCATTATCGCGTAAGTTCACACTATCTGATAGGACGTGATGGAACCATCTACCAATTAGTTAAAGAAAAAAACATTTCTTACCATGCCGGGCACAGCCAATTGCCCGACGGAAGGACCGGACTCAACTCTAGCTCTATCGGCATTGAGCTTATCACCTCTACCGAAGATGCTCCTACCGACGCACAAATAAACTCTTTAGTGGCTTTAATAAAGGATATCAAAAATCGCTACAAAATCAAGTACGTGCTTCGCCACAGCGACATTGCACCGGATCGTAAAACCGATCCGTGGAACTTGAACTGGGCAGACTGTCTGAAACGACTGGGCAATTAGTCTTCACCAAAAAGCCGTGTACTCTAGAAACAGACTTTGCCTATAAAAACTATCGGCAAAGTTCGCTACATTATTTCACGGTTTTTACTTTTGACAATTTGCTAATTAGAAGCAAAAACCATTTCTAAGCCTTTTTCGACTCCTGATATTCACGGGGAGTCATCCCAAATTCGACTTTAAAACAACGACTAAAATATTTGGGATCATTAAATCCTACTGCAAAAGCAATTTCTGATATGTTCCCAATATTATTGGCCAACATCTGTGCGGCATGTTTCAGACGAATATTTCGAATAAACTCGCCAGGAGAAAGTCCGGTTAATGATTTTAATTTACGGTGCAAAGTTGACTTGGAAGAAGCCATATCAATAGCAAAGTCATCAAAATCGAAGGTGTCATCGGCCAGTCTTTTTTCAACCGTATGAACAGCTTGTTGCAAAAACAATTCATCTAGTGAACCGTATTCCATCGAGGATATATTGATATCTTTGTTCTTTTTAAATGTATCGGTTTTATGCTTCCGTTTGCTTATCAGGTTTTTTGCACGAGCTTCGAGTACCGCCACCTCAAACGGCTTGGCAATGTATGAATCGGCTCCGGCATTGTAACAATCAATCCGGTCTTCAGTGGAGTTCTTTGCCGTCAGCATTAATACATTAATATGACTTGTGGAAATATCTTCCTTAATGATTTTACAGAAGGTAAGTCCATCCATTTCAGGCATCATCACATCACTTATTATCAAATCAATCTCATTCTCGCGAACTAGTTCAAGTGCCTGTAGTCCGTTTTCAGCGGTCAGCACTCTATAATTCCCGGCGAAATGGTCAGCAATTAAGTTTTTAAGTTCCCGGTTATCCTCCACCACCAGTATACACAATTCTTTTGTCGTATCGTTCACGTCAACAGATTCCGATGTCGTTTCCGCAGTCATCAATTCCGGCATTTCAGGTCCAGATTCTATCTTTTGTTCTTCTATCGAAAGTTCATCGTCGGTATAAGCATTTTGCGATATAGGAACTTCAATGGTAAAAACAGCCCCTTCACCCAACTTACTTTTCACCTCAACACTTCCCTTGTGTATCTGCAGCAAATCGTTGGTAAGCGCCAGCCCAATGCCATGGCTCTGACTTTGATCGGAATTACTACTAATATAAAACCGTTTGAAAATATGCGGCAAATCGACTTCGGCAATTCCTGAACCTGTATCCGAAATCGAGAGACGTAGATAAACATCTTCCATACGGGTGATAAAGTTCATCTTTACCACTATGTAACCTCCTTTAGGTGTATGTTTAAACGCATTAGACAGTAGATTATAAATAACCTTATCCAACTTGTCCGGATCGAAATAGGCCATATAACTATCACATTCACTGTCGATCGAAAAGTGAATTTCTTTTTCGTTGATAAGTGGGCAAAAATTTGACTGACAAATATTGTTTACAAAGCCTACAATGTCGTTCTGAAGAATCTTGAGTTTCATATTTCCACTTTCCGTTTTTCGAAAAACTAGAATTTGCTGAATCAATCTTCTCAAACGATTAATATTATCTTTCATAATGTCGAACTGAGCAGAATCCGAGCTATTTTTATTCTGAAGCCTTTCTATCAACAACATGATAATGGTTAATGGAGTCAGCAATTCGTGCGAAATATTAGTAAAGTACCGCAGTTTAATCTGAGCCAGCTCTTCCGATTTTTCTTTCTCTATGCGTGATATTCTCACCTCGTTACGCAGATGGATCCGGTTAGCCACCGTTTTGAAAACAAAATAAGTTGCACCGCCTATTATAAACAGATAGATCAGATAAGCCCACCAAGTTCGGTAAAACGGAGGTCGGATAAGCACTTCAAGCGAGGTGATTTGGTCACTCCAGATACCGTTTTCATCACTTGCTTTCACCTGAAAAGTATAACTCCCGTCGGGCAAATTAGCGTAGTTTACAAAACGTCGGTTATTACTCACATAGTTCCACTTATTATCAACCCCTGAAAGTTTGTAGGCATATTGAATTTTGCTGGCAGCCGAAAAATCGAGTGCCGAAAACTCAATGCTTATATTGTTTTGTGCATAAGCAAACGTTACTTTGTTTTTATCGGGATTAAAATGAAAATTTAGTTCATTATTAAAAATTGATTTATTCTGCAGCAGGATGTCAGTTATAAACACATGTTGTTTGAATGGTTTCTTTACAGCTACTTGTGCTGTAGGCGTAAAAGAACAAATTCCATTATTTCCGCCAAACAATATTTTGCCCGATCTCAGCTTTATCCGTGCATCCTTAAAAAAAGAACTGACCAAAATACCGTCGGCATTTGAAAAATAGGTTGCAGCATGCGTTTGCGGATTGAACTTTATAATTCTTTTTATGGTAGATATCCAAAGCATCCCGTAATTATCCTCTAATATATCCATAATTCCGTCATCAGTAATTCCGTACAAACCACTAATTTCTTTGGTCGTATGATTCTTCGAACTATAATAATATAAACAACCCTCTTTGGTTCCCAGATACACATCACCATTCTTTTTACAACAAATACTCTGAACGCTATAGCTTTGGTAAGCATGTATGTTCAACCCCACTTTTGAAGAAGTATATACATTTTTAGTGCCCTGTATTTTATTTTTAAACAAATAAGCACCATCCTTTTCTGTTCCAATCCAGATATTTTTCTTTGTATCTTCTTCGATGGTATTCACCGAATAGATTTTACTCGTTACAAGTTTAATAGGCGAGTTCGGAGACTTTATGTATAAACCGTTTCCACTTCCGATCCAGACATTTCCTTTGGAGTCTTTGAATAAACTACTGATCGTATTCTCTACCGCCGTTTTAGAATCATTCAACAACAACAATTCAGACTGAATGAGATCGTTGTTTGCAGTCTTTTTAAAAATATGTATTTTATCCTCTCCTTCATTGGCCACCCATATTTCATTTCTATCAGGGACGTTTAGTAGAGCGCTGATACTTGACAAACTCCTGACTACAGGATTTGTAGGACGTTTTACAGCACCTGTTTGAGGATTAAAACTAAATAACCCGATTCGATTAATCACAATGTACACCTCTCCGGTAGGCACTTCACAAAAACGAGTCACGTATGAACGCGCGTTCAGCGATGCTCTGATTTCCGTCAACGGATAGTTCTGTATAGATAGCTTATTGAAATCGAGGTTATATAAGCCCTCTCCTACCGAACCGACCCAAAGATTTCCTTTTCGGTCTTTGATTATTTCATGAAACAACTTATTGCCACTTTCATTGAAAAAACTGCTGGTTTCAACCATTTTGTAAGTTCCCCCAAGACCCTTTTCAATCATCGTTAAACCACTGAAAGTCACGACCCAGATATTACCAAACTTATTATCCTGAGTGATACTATATACAATATCATCCATCTTCCCCGATGAGCCCTTTGCTTGCTGCATATGTTGGAGCGTCACTTTTCTGCTTTTGTCAATAGTCAGATTAAAAATACCGTCTCCCCATGTACAAATCCAATAAACATTCTCCCGATCCTGAAATACCCGAAACGGATTGTCTGAGCTGCCAATAGTTGGCATATAAATCATCTTATTAGTTTTTGGATCAATGTAACCTAGTCCATTTTTCCATAATGAAATCCAAATTCGACCTACTTTATCTTCGTAAATTTGCGTTACATTATTTCCTCTAAGTTTAAATCCTGAACTTTTATCCGTAGAATATCGCTCGAATTCACCATTCGTGGGATTTATCTTCAACACACCATTACTCGATGTAGCAACCCAAATATAGCCTCTCGAATCATTCAGAATTGAATTGATCCGATCTTTTTTTGCAAATTGGTTATCCAGTTGTCTTATAGAATAATTTCTTTTATTGATGATATTAATACCCTCAACTGTACCTACCCACAACTGGTTATTATTATCCTCGGTCAGACACCGGATCTCATTATTGGTAAGTTTGCCTGGAGTCAGTGCACTCGATCTGAATGTTTTTATATCATATCCATCAAAGCGACATAATCCATCCTTGGTTCCAAACCACATATAACCTTCAGTATCCTGATAAATCCGGATTACAGAATTTGATGGTAATTTCTCGGAATAAGGGAATTTTTCAAAACTAAACCTTTCTGTATTAATAGTTGCCTGAATATGAACAATTGAGAACATAAGTCCGAATAAAAATAGCAGGCGTTTTGGCGTATTTAGTCTCATAATGTAACAGAATTATGTAGAAGTTTGCGATTTATTAGTAAGCCGAAAACAAATTAAGCGAGCATATAGTCCATTACAAAAGTAATGAATTTAGTTTGGGGTTTTATACTGATAATAGATTAACATCGATTGTTGTCATCCTAAAACATGAGTATTCCCGATTGAAATCAGACACCGTCACATTTCTTAAATGATCATTGACTGTTGTACAAAAAAAGATACCCTTTCGGATATCTTTCTTTTATCTGAAATAGCACAGTTCAGCTTTGAATTTTATTATTTCTTAGTTTCAAAGGCATAAACTGTAGTTTGTTTATATGTTTCTCCCGGTTTCAATACCGAAGATGGAAAGTTAGCATGGTTTGGAGCATCAGGATAATTTTGTGCTTCTAATGCAATACCAGTACGGTAGTTGTGTTTATCACCACGCTTTCCGGTGTCTTTTCCATCCATAAAGTTTCCGCTGTAGAACTGAATGGCAGGTTGATCAGTACTAACCTTCATTACAATACCAGTAGCAGGTTCATATACTTCGGCTGCAGGAGAAATTTCTTTTCCTTTTTTGTTCAGGATGAAGTTATGGTCATATCCCTTCCCATATTTCAATGCTACAAAATCAGCTTTGATACGTTCGCCTACAGGAGTTGGTCTTCTAAAATCCAATGGAGTATTTCCTACACTGGCAATTTCACCGGTTGGAATGAGCAATGAATCGGTAGGTGTATATTTATCAGCAAAAATCGTCACAACATGAGAATCGGTCGATTGTGCTGTTGTTCCGTGTAAGTTGAAATAGACATGTGAAGTAGGGTTCAACACCGTTGGAGAATCGGTAGTAGCTTCGTAATTAACTGACAGCTCATTGTTGGCAGTCAAAGCATAAGTTACTTTAATTTTCAGATTTCCTGGATATCCTTCTTCGCCAGCAGGTGACAAATAGCTTAACTCAAGAGCATCTTCTCCTTTTTCGTTTTTAAACTGACGGGCATCCCATACCTTTTTGTAAAAACCATTAGCACCTCCGTGTAAGTGATTGCCATGGTCATTTAAAGTTAGTTGAAAAGGCTTACCATCCAATGTAAACTGACCTTTACCGATTCTGTTTCCATAACGACCTACAATAGGACCAGCAAACAAGTCGTTAGCGTGTAAGTAACCCGATATTTTTTCGAATCCCCAAGCTACATCCTGAAAGTTTCCGCCTTTGTCAGGAACCCATAAGTCAACCAAACGAGCTCCATAATTGGTAATTTGAGCGGCCATTCCATTTGCATTTTTCAATGTATAGATAGATACCTTCTTGCCACTTACAATAGTATCAAAATTACTTAACGGAAAAAGCTGAGCATTTTTTTTTGTTGGTGTACACGAAGTACAAAAGAGAGCTAAAACAATAAATGATAAAAATACGTTTTTCATGATAATACAAATTAAACTATTAAAATTCAAGGTATTGAAAAAATTAAAAATAAGGATAAACAAGTCGACTTGAATATTGACTGTGGATGAATATAACTCTTCAAAACTCCGGCTCTCTGTACAGAGAAACCGAAGTTCGAAGATGATGAAGTTTTTTTAGTTTCTACTTACAGGCAGACATACTACTTTACAAGGTATTCATTTTATATCAATACTCAATTGCTCGTTACAAGAAGTACCAGTAGAAAGCAGCACATATAGCCACTACACCCAGAGAGGCAATAACATCCCACTTGTTCCAGCTTTCACGGATCATTTTCTTATAGTCACCGGTGAAGGTAATAGCATCCACTTGTTGAGCTGTTGGCTTTGGAGTAAAAAACGATACTACAACCATAAATAACATGATAAAGACAAGTAACCAGATCTCAAAGATAAGCCAGTTGGTATGCCAAAACCAATGAGTCGAATCCCAGTACCAACCTGTCATCACATCCTTACCTGTATTTGTAAAGATATTAGTAAGCAAGCGAACCATACCGATAAGAAACCCAACGATCAAACCAGCTTCACCAGCCTTAGGTGTAATTCGTTTAGAGAATATACCCAGTACGAATACGGCTACCATGGCAGGAGCAAGCAAGGATTGAATACCTTGTAAATAAGAGTAAAGGCTTCCCAAACTCATCATAACCGGAATCCAGCCCATACCCAGTACTACAACCACAATAGTAGCAATACGACCTACCAGAACATATGTAGCTTCACTCTTATCTTTATACATTGGCTTATAAAAATCTTCTGTAAACAGCGTAGCGCAAGAATTGAAGAATGCGGCTAACGAAGAAACCAATGCAGAAACAAAACCGATGGTAACAATACCTTTCACACCTGCAGGTAATACAAACTTAACCATTGAACCAAATGCTGTATCAGGATTTTCAAGCGTAAAGCCACTACCGGGACGTGCTGCTAAAGCAGCTGCAATCATACCAGGTATCAGGAACATAAACACGGGTAAAATCTTGAAATAACCAGCAGCGATAGTACCTCTGCGAGCACGTTGCATTACAACATCGTTAGCCTCACCTTTTGTTTGTCCTAATACACGTTGAACGATGTGTTGGTCGGTAGCCCAATACCAAAAACCAATAATAGTTGCTCCGATAAATACCCAAAATCCTGGATAATCATCGTACATCGGATCACCCGTTTCAAAGTGGAACATATGATTGGTTCCGTATTGATGACCATTTGCACCTACATTTAGTGTTTTAGCATGATCAATCATGGCAGTCCAACCATGAGCAATACTGCCATCTCCAAGAGCAGACAATCCAAGGAAAAGAACCAGAAAAGAACCAATGATAAGAATTGGCGTTTGAATTGCAGACAGAGTCATAACACCCTTCATTCCTCCGAATACCGTAAAGATACCAGTCAAAACGATCAAGCCTATAGCACCATACCAGAAAGGTAAACCAAGAAGACTTTCCATAAATATACCACCAGTAAATGCTGTTACACTCACTTTGGTAAGTACGTAAGCAATAAGCGTAATAATAGATAACCATGAACCGGTACGAGGTGTGTAACGATTCTTCAGGAAGTCAGGCATGGTGATGATTTTCCCCAATTTATTGTTCATTAGTTGGTAAAATGGAACAAAGAGCCAACCAAGGATCAGAATCATCCATCCCTGCATTTCCCAGTGTGCCATACCTACACCCGATTTTGCACCTGTACCGGCAAGCCCTACAAGGTGTTCGGAACCAATGTTTGCAGCAAAGATAGCCGCACCAATGATATACCATGGTTCGCCTTTACCAAACAGGTAGTCTTCACTGTTGGCACCCTTTTGCAACCGTTTATCTTTTTGTACCGTACGCCATACAGCCCATGATACTGCACATATTCCGACCGCGAGAATAACCCAGTCGAGCCAAATAAATTCATGTGAACTCCAATTCATTTTTTGTGTGTATTATTGTTTTTGATTTAAGAGAATAATTCTTTTTCAGTAAACTTACCCAACTTCAGGTAGTTCTTATACAATTCGCGGTATAAAGCAACATTTTCTTTGTTTGGATAGAATTCCGAAGCAAAGCCCATACCCATTGCTTTTTGCGCATCTTCTACCTTGTCGTAAACACCGGCTACTACAGCAGCAAACATGGAAGCACCAAATGCACAGGCCTGTTCTGCCTTAGCCACTTTGATAGGCATGTCCAACACGTCGGCTAATGTTTGCATTACAAACGGAGATTTCAATGCAATACCACCGATACCGATAATTTCTTTAATTTCCACACCATTCTGTATGAAACGATCAACAATGGCTTTTGAACCATAAGCAGTAGCTTCCACCAAAGCACGGAAAATAAGCGGTGCAGAACTTCCCAGATTTAAACCGGTGATAGAACCTTTAACCAGTTGACTGGCATCCGGTGTGCGGCGACCATTCATCCAGTCGGTAGCCAAAATACTTGATTCTGAAACCGGAACTTTAGCAGCCTCAACAGACAAGGCCGGGATAATCTGATCCAAGGTTTCGTCAATAAGTTTTTGTTTGGTATCAGCATCAATCAGGGTTGATTTAGCCACAATATTTTCAATTGGCCAGGCTACTACCCGTTTAAACCATGCATAAATATCACCGAAACCCGATTGTCCGGCTTCCAGTCCTATCATGCCGGGAATAACCGAGCCGTCAACTTGTCCGCAGATACCCGGAATAAGTTTGTGCTCCATTTCTTTGTAGCTTGCTACCATAATGTCGCAGGTAGAAGTACCGATAACACGTACCAAAGCTCCCGGAGTAACTTCGGCTCCAACAGCTCCCATGTGACAATCAAATGCTCCAACGGCAACAGCTACTTTGGTAGTCAAACCTAAACGGGTAGCCCATTCTTCTGTTAGCACACCCACTTTCTGGTCGCTCGGATAAGTGTCGGCATATAAGCGATCCCGGTATCCTGCCAAAAGAGGATCGAGTGCAGTAAGAAACTGTTCGGAAGGTAAGCCTCCCCATTTTTCCAACCACATAGCTTTATGTCCCGAAGCACAACGACTACGATACATAGTAGCCGGATTAGTTGTTCCGGTAATTAAAGCAGGTAACCAATCGCAATGTTCAACGATAGAATAAGCCGCATTGCGTACTTTTTCGTCGGCACGAAGCACATGTAATGCTTTAGCCCAAAACCATTCGGAAGAATAGATACCTCCTTCGTACGAAGAATAGTCAATATCCCATTTGGCACAAAGATCATTTATTTCTTTTGCTTCTTTGATAGCTGTGTGATCTTTCCACAACACAAACATGGCGTTGGGATTTTCGGCAAATTCGGGTAATAATGAAAGTGGAGTACCGTTTTTGTCGGTAAACACGGGAGTACTTCCGGTTGTATCAAAAGCAATACCCACCACGTTTTCAGCTGTTCCGGCAGGACATTTTGCCAAAGCTGTTTTCACCGTGTATTCCAGTCCTTCAACATAATCAAGCGGGTGTTGACGATATTGATTGGCAGTGGGCACACAATATTTTTCTTCAGCCCAGCGTGAGTAATATTTTACAGCAGAAGCCATTTCTTCTCCGGTATTGGCATTTACCACTACCGCCCGACAGGAATCGCTTCCGTAGTCTAAACCTATGACGTATTTCATTTTATTAGTATGTAAGCGGTAAGCGGTAAGCGGTAAGCTTTTACTGCTTACTGCTTACAGCTTGCTGCTGATTAATTATCTAAGAGCTTTATTCAACATGTAATACACTTCGTTGTTACGAATGTCTTGTTTGAAAGTGCGGATATTGGTATCTTTATCGATAGTCAATAATTCGAGGTCTGCAATTTCAGCATAGTCTTCCAACATCTCGGTAGTGACGGAGAAAGAGAAGCTTGAGTGGTGGGTACCACCGGCAGTGATCCAGGCACCTGCACCTACTTCGAGGTTTGGTTGTGGAATCCACAATGCACAAGCAACAGGAAGTTTAGGTAATGCTTTAGGCTCGATCACTTTCACTTCGTTTACAATCATACGGAAACGGTTACCCATGTCCACGATAGTGGCAGCAATACCTTCGCCTTCGTGACCCTGGAACACCAGACGGGCACAAACGCCAGCATCACCAATGCCTAAGAAATGTACTTCGATACGTGGTTTTGCTTTGGCAATATCGGGATTAATTTCCAACATGTGCGATTGCAGGATGGCGCTGTTAGCTCCGTCGAAATTCAATACATAATCTTCGAGGAATGATTGTCCGCCGGCCAGACCCTGACCCATTACCCACATGGTGCGAACCAGTGCAGCTGTTTTCCAGTCGCCTTCAGCACCAAATCCGTAACCTTCGGCCATCAAACGTTGAGAAGCAAAACCCATCAATTGAGTCATGCCTTCCAGTTCGTTGAAGCTGGTCGTGAATGCAGTTGCATTATTAGCTTCGAGGAAGCGGCGCAAACCGATTTCCTGAGCAGCAGCCTGACGTACAGAAATGTGTTTTTCAGCTCCTTTTTTGCAATCATCTGCAAAGTCGTATAGTTTTTCGTATTCTGCTATTAATTCGTCAATTTCAGCTTCGGTCACAGCATTTACGTAAGGCACCAGTTTAGCGATAGGCGCATTGTCTACGTGGTAACCCAAACGAATTTCAGCTTCTACTTTGTCACCGTCGGTTACAGCCACATTGTTCATGTTATCACCAAAACGAATGATTTGCATAGATTGAGCATCTGCCCATCCGGCACATACACGCATCCATCCTGAGATTTTATCGTGTGTTGATTTGTCTTTCCAGTAACCTACCACCACTTTGCGTGGTTTGCGCAAACGGCTGGTGATAAATCCGAACTCGCGGTCACCATGAGCCGATTGGTTCAGGTTCATGTAGTCCATGTCAATTTCCGACCAGGGGATTTGTTCGTTGAATTGGGTGTGAAGATGGAGCAATGGTTTTTTATAATCCATCAAACCATGAATCCACATTTTAGCAGGAGAGAAAGTGTGCATCCAGGTAATCATACCAATACATTTGGTATCACCATTGGCTGCACGCATAATTTCAGAAATTTCAGTCGAGGAATTAGCCGTTCCTTTATAAACGACTTTAACAGGAAGGTTACCTGATTCGTTCAGACCCTTAACCATTGCATTTGAGTGTGCATCTACACTCACTACTGCGTCACCACCGTAAAGCAACTGTGCTCCGGTAATAAACCACACTTCATAATTTTCAAATTTGAATTCCATAATTTCTAATGTTATTTGTAAGTTGTTGTTTTGTTTAAATGTTTAATTTGAATTTTTCGTCACTCTGCTTAAAGTACTTCCAAGGCAACAATCGCTTTGGCCGGAATAGTTACCGTCAAACCGGTTTTGCTTGTTTTGGCATCTTTAAACGGAGCCGGAGCTACCACGTTAGGATTGTCGAAAGTGTTATAAGCATCTACTGTTTTTGCAGTCAGAATAGTGCCGGAGACTTTCGTTACTTTCAGATTTGGCAGGTCAATCGTGATTTTTTGTTCTTTATCAGGATTGACATTAGCCAGTGTGATGTGAATTAATCCTTTTGCATCTTTCGAAGCCGAAGCACTCACCGAAGCAAACTTCTTATCATTCGACGACAAAGAGTCGCATTGAATGTCCAACGGAAGGTTGGTGGCACCCATGTGTACTTTGTACATGTTAAACACATGATAAGTAGGAGTAAGCACCATTTTAGAATCATTGGTCAAAATCATGGCCTGAAGCACATTCACTACCTGAGCAATGTTGCTCATTTTTACACGCTCTGTATATTTATTGAATATATTAAGGGTAAGAGCAGCCACAAAAGCATCGCGCATGGTATTTTGTTGGTACAAGGCCGACTTAACTCCCGGTTCCTGATCCCACCATGTACCCCATTCATCCACCATCAGACCCACTTTGTGTTGCGGATCATGTTGATCCATGATAGCAATATGTTTTTTTACTACATCTTCAATTTCCAGACACTTATGCATGGTCCACATGTATTCGTCTTTATTGAATTTAGTGGCCGAACCTTTGCTGCCATTCCAACCTTTGCAGGTATAATAATGTAATGAAACGCCTTGCATACGATCTCCTACATTATTCATCAACGTTTCTGTCCATTTATAATCGTAATCGCTGGCACCACTGGCAATTTTGAATAACTTGTTGCCATCGTATTCACGACAATAAGTTGAGTAACGGCGATACAAATCGGAATAGTACTCGGGGGTCATATTTCCACCGCATCCCCAGCTCTCGTTACCCACACCCAGATATTTAAGTTTCCAAGCTTTGTCGCGTCCGTTTTGGCGACGTAAGCGAGCCATCGGACTGTCACCTTCGGAGGTGATATATTCCACCCATTTAGCCAGTTCTTCTACACTGCCACTACCAACGTTGCCACTCAGGTAAGGTTCGCAACCCAACATTTCGCAGAGGTTGAAAAATTCGTTAGTTCCAAAACTATTGTCTTCAATTACACCGCCCCAGTTGTTGTTTACCATTTTCGGACGTTTCTCGCGTGGTCCGATACCGTCTGTCCAGTGATATTCGTCGGCAAAACAGCCGCCCGGCCAACGTAGTACAGGTATGTGAAGTTCTTTAAGAGCATTAAACACATCGTTACGATATCCTTTGGTGTTTGGTATAGGCGAATTTTCGCCTACCCAGATACCTCCATAAATGCAGGAGCCCAGGTGTTCGGCAAATTGTCCGTAGATTTCTTTATTGATTACATTTTTTCCCTGATCGGCATAAACTGTAATCTTCGAAGTGCCGATTTGAGCCGACAGACTCACGGAACCTATTAAAAGGATTGACAAAAGTGTTTTTTTCATTGGAATGTTGTGTTTGTTTTATGGTATTGACTAAAATCTCTGTTATTTCTATTTTACATTTAGTTCCGTAACCGGCAATCATTAATCACTAATCGTTAATCACTGATTATTGTCCGTAATATGCTCCCGGCCCGTGTTTGCGGTAAAAGTGCTTTTTGATCAGTTGCGGATTCATGGTCAGCTTTGGATTTACACCGTAAGCAATATACGCCATCTTGGCCACTTGCTCCATCACCACTGCATTGTGCACCGCATCGTGAGCATCTTTTCCCCACGAAAAAGGTCCATGATTTTTGACCAATACTCCCGGAATAAAATCAGGATTGAGTCCGTTAAACCGTTCCACAACTACATTTCCGGTTTCAAGTTCATATTCTCCTTCTACTTCGGCAGGTGTCATGTCGCGGGTACAGGGAATGGCATCGCTGAAATAATCGGCATGCGTGGTGCCAATATTCGGAATGTCGCAACCGGCCTGAGCCCAGGCAGTGGCATAGGTAGAGTGCGTATGAACCACACCTTTAATATTAGGAAATGCTTTGTAAAATACCAGATGCGTGGCTGTGTCCGACGAAGGTTTAAGTTTTCCTTCCAATACCTTTCCGTTCAAATCCACTACCACCATATCTTCCGCCTTCATATCATCGTACGACACGCCCGAAGGTTTGATAACCACTGCGCCCGTTTCGCGATCGATGCCGCTCACGTTGCCCCAGGTGAAAATGACCAGTCCGTGTTTTACCAAATCCAGATTGGCTTTGAATACTTCTTCTTTTAATTTCTCTAACATAGTTTCTCTTTGTATTTTGTATAACAATATGTGTTAGTAGTACACTTAATGAATCAAAAAAAATTAAAGCGAGAAATGCATTCCCTGTTCAATGAGCTGGTCGTATTTCTCTTTGTTGAATTGATAATAAAATGCTCCCCTTTTCGACGAGCTTTTGTCTTTTTCGTCCAGTTTTTCCAGAATATCCATGGTCAACAGTTTTTTTCTGAAATTCCGCTTGTCGATGGTTTCCTGATAAATCGATTCGTATAAACTTTGCAAGGTCGGCAATGTAAACTGTTCGCCCAGCAAATTAAACCCTATAGGCTTAATAGCTGCTTTCCGTTGCAATATGTGAATGGTATCTTTCACCATTTTGTTATGGTCGAAAATAAGTTCGGGCAGCCTGGTAATGCGTATCCACTGAGCGTCGTATTTTTTTGCCAGCAAGGTGTCAAACTGCTCAATATCCACCAGGGCATAATATGCCACCGAGATAACGCGGTCGGCCAGGTCGCGGTTAAGCTCCCCATAGGCCCCAACCTGTTCCATAAATATATCTTCAATGCCGGTAAATTCGCCTACTACCCGCTTTGCTGCCTCGTCGATACTTTCGGGGGCATTCACAAAGCCTCCCATAAGCGACCACCCTCCTTTCAGGGGTTCTATCTGGCGACGGGTAATAAGTATATGCAATTCATTATCCCGAAATCCCATGATGATACAGTCAACTGCAACCAGAAAACTGTCTTTATTTTCGTAAAAAGTAGATGTCATTCAAATACTAATGGTCTGAGTAAATACTAATATTTTGTAAGTGGCTAATAATAAATTAAATGGTGCTTATTAGTGCATCTGCTTTTTGTTTATCTATAACAAGTGTAAAGAAAACACTTGTTTTCGAGAAAACATATACCGAAAATTATGTTTTACAACACGAATTCGCAGAAATGCAAGGAAATTGCGTTTGTTTTGGTATAAAAATATTTAAAATAGAACTACAATAAAAAAAATGCTGAGAATAGCCTGATTGCAGACAAATAAGAAGAGAGAGAAAGATACAAAGGAAATGGAAGTTTTACCAATGGCAAAGGATCCTAATAGGATTTTTAGAATACGAGAACTGTTTAAAAATAAATTTCCCACACTTCTACCTGAAATGTGGGAAATTATATCGCAAAGAACTTTATAATAAGCTATTCATTATTTTGCTAGCAACGCTTTTACCTTCTCTGAAATCAGACGTCCTTCAGTTTTTCCGGCAAGCTGCTTAGTGGCTACTCCCATTACTTTTCCCATATCCTGAGGTCCCGTAGCACCAACTTGAGCAATCACAGCAGCAACAGCTGCTTCAAGTTCAGCATCGGTCATCTGAACTGGCAGATATTTTTCAATAATAGCTGCTTCGGCCAATTCATTTTCAGCCAACTCAGGCCGACTCTGCTCAATATAGATCTGAGCAGATTCCTTCCGTTGTTTCACCATTTTCTGAAGAATTTTTACAGCTACATCTTCAGGTAAGTGTCCGTCACCACCTTTTGCAGTTTTTGCTTCCAAAAATTCTTTTTTTATACCGCGTAACGCTTCCAAAGCTACTTTATCGCGGGCTAACATAGCAGGTTTAATATCCCCACTCACTCTATCAAACAGTTCGTCCATAATATTTTAATTTCTTATTTCCTCTTCAAATAAGACTGAAGAAAATTGAGAGTTGTTTTGTATATAAAAGCACATCGCAAAGTCTCCCAAAGGAGGCTATACAACTTATTATCTCATTAATTTGCGTTTCCAAGCTGGAATATTCTCAACACTTTTCAAAGTAGATTCATCCTCCAAGTCATCCAGAGTAAACACTGGCATTTCAGGTTCATGAGGCAATTCCGGTTCAACAACCGGAGTCACGTTTCCATAATATTGTTCAAAAGCCTTATCTGTGTTTAGCTTATTAAGTTCGGGTTCCACTTTTTCAGGAACTACAACCACAGGTTCGGGTTCCGGCTCTTTCTCCTTTTCCTTTTTCGGAGCTTCAAAGAATTTAGAAGCTTCAGCACTCATAGCTGGTTTGGAATGTGTATGTGCCTTGGCAATGCTAGTTGGCATTCCGGGAATATCACTTACATCAAATCCGGTAGCAATCAGCGTAATTTTCACCTGATCTTCTAATTCATCATCGAAACTTGCACCCCAGATAACCTGAACATTTTCGCCAACCTTAGACATAAATTCGTGAATTTGCTCAACTTCTTCCATTCTGATCTGGTCAGTATTAGAACAGTACAGACTCAACAAAATTTTGCTTGCTCCACTTACATCGTTAGTATTCAACAATGGAGAATTCAGCGCATCTTCAATCGCTTTGGTTATACGACCCTCACCCGATGCATAACCAGTATTCATGATAGCCACATTTCCATCCTTCATGATACTGTACACATCGGCAAAGTCAGTATTTATATAGCCTGGAACGGTTATAATTTCAGCAATAGCTTTTGCTGCATTTGTCAACACATCATCCGCCTTAGCAAATGCATTGGAAAGTTCCAAATCTGGATATATTTGCTTCAACTTCTCGTTATTAATAACCAGGATAGCATCAACATGCTCACTCAGCGCAGCTACCCCTTCCAAAGCCTGACGAATTTTCATCGTTCCTTCAAAGGCAAACGGAATAGTGACAATGCCCACAGTAAGAATACCCAAATCATGGGCAGCTTTAGCAACTACCGGTGATGCACCGGTACCAGTTCCACCACCCATTCCTGCAGTAATAAAAACCATCTTGGTATTATCTTTCAGCAAATCCTGAATACGATCAATTGACTCTTCAGCTGCTCTTTTTGCTACTTCAGGCTTTCCACCAGCTCCGAGTCCTTCGGTTGTGTCAATACCCAGTTGTATTTTGGTGGGTACGGGCGATTTTACCAGTGCTTGATTGTCGGTATTACAAACCACAAACGAAACATCGGTAATTCCTTGACGATACATGTGATTAACCGCGTTTCCACCGCCACCACCAACGCCAATAACTTTAATAATCGAACTGTCAATCAGTGGCAATTCTAAGGGTAAACTGTCGTCTAAATATCCCATATCTTCTTAATTGAAAATTAAAAATTCACAAATCGTACTTATATTTACTGTCACTTGTATCTAATTCAGCTTGTTGTCATCGTTGAAAAAGCTCAGAAATCCATCAGCAATTTTATCCTTGAGTTTTTTTCTCGGAATTTTAGGTTCTTTGCCCGGTGCATTTACAGTTACTTCAACAGGATGTTCTTTTCTATATTCATTGGTTAGTAAAATAGTACCAATCAATTGAGCATATTGAGGATCATGATATTTTTCGGGTGTATTGTCGTCCAACCATTCAGAATGATCTCCGAACCGAGCATAAATTCCTGTTTTTTCGGCAATGTACTCTATCATATTATTCAATTTAGATCCACCACCTGTAATGACAATACCGGCATCAAGGGTAAAAGGCAAATCCGCAATTGTATCAAAAATTGGTTGCATAATCTCATCCAAACGTGCTTCAATAATAGTTGCTAAAAACTTAGTAGAGATCTTAACCGGAGGATTATCCACCTCTGCAGCAGCAATCTGAATATACATTGGCTCATCTACCATAGACTCCATCGCAAAACCTTTCAGACATTTAAGGCGCTCAGCATTCGCCTCATTAATTCCCAGTTCCTGAATATCTTTAGTGATATTTTTGGCTCCAAGAGGAACTACCAGTAAATTCTGTAACACATCGTTTCGATATACAGCCAACGTAGTTGTAGTAGCTCCAAAATTAATAAGCGCCGCTCCCACTTCACGCTCCTGTACATCCAACACAACTGTTGACAAAGCTTCTACTGCCAATGGATTATATTCTAATACAATTCCTGTACGATCAAAGCAACGTTCAAGTTCTGTTTTTATAATTGAATTGCCATAAACTACATGGTAATTAGCCTTTATTTGAATTGCATGCTGCCCCACAGGATCTTCCATTTCCTTTCCGTCCAATATGTAAGATACCGGAATTACATCAAAAATGGTTATCTCGGGATGACGGAACTTAAGCTCGCATTCTTCCACCATTTCTGCCAGTAATTCATTCGTAACCACATTGGGTTTCGGAACAAACCGATTGACAGTCGATGCGATATGCTTCATGCTCTTTGCACCAACACTCACCGATACCTGAGAGATCTCGGGCATCCTGGCGCTATTCTTCAAAAGCTTAAGTAGCTCACTCACTTTGAAAGAAGCTCCCGATGGTTTTTCGACAATTCCCCACCGTACATCATCAGAAGCTTTTGATTCTTCAGATAGAATTTTCACAGCACCGTTTTCGAGCACTTCAGCTGCCATAGCCGAAATACATGTACTTCCAAAATCTATCGCTATAAGTTTTTTTGAAATCATAATTTCTTGGCAATAATACTATCTTTTTTTTCTGTTATCACCTTTTTCGGCTCAGTTTCCGGACCAGTTTTACTACAAACGACCTGATCTTTATACCGCAAATCAATAACTTTATATTTATTCCAACCAATAACATTAAGTCCTTTCGTATATAATTTACGAAGTTTCTCAAGTTTTGCCTGATAATTATCCAATGTCCCTAATTCAATAATGGCATCACCCACACGAGGAACCAATTCTATTTTCAAATCATTGCAAACATATATCTGCTCTATCTGCGCATTCCAAAAAGGATTTTCCTCTAAAAAAGTCACAAAGTCAAACATTTTACTTGTCATCATCGAAACAGTAGTACGTCCGGAAACAACAGGAACATAGGCTGCATAATTCATAGAAACCGGCATTGTCTTCCGATCTGCATCCACATAATAACTACTAAAACCAACGACTCTGAATTTTGGAGTACGTTGCGAAACCCGAATTGTGACCACACCTGCCGGTGTCTTGTAACATTGCACGACCTTGATCATTGGATTCTTTTTCAGTTGCTCCTCAATAGATTCGGTGCGAACATGTTTTATCGTCTTCCCTACCGGATTTAAATTATTGTCATCCAGAATCTGCGCTATTTCTTTTTCTGTCACTAATTGTTTAGCATTGTTCTCCATCATAATGATGTCGAGCTTCCGACACACATTATCTTTTTCTCTTCCGGAAAAATACCGCAATGAAAAGACCAGACAACCTAAAACCAATATGGCAAAAAAGGCAATCAATATGTATTTCCAAATGGGTTTCATTATACAGCGCTCAATAATCAGATTATACTTGTTGATTTTTTCAATTGTTCTTTAATCAACGGTACCATCTTATCAATGTCACCTGCTCCAAATGTAACCAAAACGTCCAAATCCTTTTCTTTCAGCAAAGGTAATAGATTTTCCTTGCTGCACAAAGTTTTGTTTTTTAGTTTAACATCACGTAAAATAAGGTTTGAATCCACCCCCTCAATAGGCAATTCGCGAGCCGGATAAATATCAAGCAAAATCAGTTCATCGAGTGCCGACAATGCCTCCGCAAAAGCCGGAGCGAAATCACGCGTACGGGTATATAGATGTGGTTGAAAAACACCCGTTATCTTTCGGGTTGGATATAAATTACGGATAGAAGAAATACTGGCTTTCAACTCACTGGGATGATGTGCATAATCATCCATGTACAACACTTTATCCGATTTATAAACTACATTAAAGCGACGATAAATACCGGAAAAAGAAGATATACCTGTACGAAGTTCTTCGTGTGAAACACCATTCAACCACGCCAACGCCATAGCTGCAACGCTGTTTTCTACATTTATTTGAACAGGCACCCCTAAACGAACGTCAGATATCCGGTCATTGGGTGTTACGAAATCGAAATGAATCTCACCTTTTACAGTACGAATATTATCGGCACTGAAATCGCCTCCATCATTCATGGAGTAGGTATACAGCTTTACACCCTTTTGAAGTTGTGGTACGATGTCAATCCCTTTACGCATAATCAGAGCACCACCGGGACGAATCAGCGATGTAAAATGTTCAAAACTTTCATGGAAAGCTTTTGGGGTGTCATAAATATCCAGATGATCGGGATCAACCGAAGTAATCACAGCCATGTAAGGCGAAAGCTGATGAAACGAACGATCGTATTCGTCGGCCTCAATCACCACCAGGTTGCTCTCTGCCGACAGTAATAAGTTAGTATTATAATTATTGGCTATTCCACCCAGAAAAGCATTACAAGAGACCTGTGATTGGTACAACAGATGAGCTGCAATAGTCGACGTGGTAGTTTTACCATGAGTTCCTGCGATACAAATACCTTTACTTTGACGTGTAATATCACCTAAAACCTGTGCACGTTTCTGAACTGTAAAGTTATTATCCTGAAAATATTTCAACTGCGAGTGATCATTCGGAATGGCAGGGGTAATAATTACTAACGTGCCTTCCGGTTTCATAAAAGTAAATGGGATTTGATCAACACTTTCATTGAAACTTATTTTAATTCCCTCCGCTTGAAGTTCGGAAGTAAGTTTTGTTTCAGTACGATCGTAGCCTGCTACCTGAAAACCTTTGGTATGAAAATAGCGAGCCAATGCACTCATACCTATTCCACCAATCCCTAAAAAATAATATCTTGTAAACTTATTCATACTTTATTTTTCAAATAACTTTATTTATGCAAAGAAAAAAGACACAGACTCACTTGCTACTTATCTGCCAATAAGGTCAAAATTTCCTTTGCAATTCTATCCGCCGAATCTTTCTCGGCCAGTTTAAGTATATTTTCACTCAATTTCGTCAAGGTATTTTCATCAGCTATCAGTTCCAAAGCTTTGTTTATTAACTGTTCTTTTGCATCAATATCTTTTATCATTACCGCAGCATCCTTGCGAACCAGCGACAAAGCATTCTGAGTTTGATGATCTTCGGCCACATTCGGCGACGGAACTAGAATAACCGGTTTAGCCAACAAACAGAGTTCTGAAATAGAACTAGCACCTGCACGCGAAACAACTAAATCGGCAATGGAATAAGCCAAATCCATCCGCGAGACGAAATCGGTCACCAACAAACGGGCTGACGCAAATGTTACTGCAGCTTTCCGAGCATCTTCAATATAAAATCTACCAGTTTGCCAAATCACCTGCACATCTGTTTTCGATAGTTGCTCAAGACCTGCTATAATACTTTGGTTGATAGTTCTGGCACCTAAACTTCCGCCAACAACCAAAATTGTTTTTTTATTCGGGTCAAAATTAAAAAACTGATATGCTTCTATGGTCTTTGGATCAACAGAAAACAGATCCTGCCGAACCGGATTACCGGTAAGGACAATCTTATCTTTCGGGAAAAAGCGTTCCATTCCTTCGTAGGCAACACAAATTCGTTTTGCATTTTTAGCAAGGAGTTTGTTTGTCACCCCTGCGTATGAATTTTGTTCCTGAATCACAGTTGGCACTCCATGTGCAGCAGCAGCACGTAATGTAGGTGCACTGGCATAACCACCAACACCTATAGCAACATCCGGATTAAATCTTCGGATAATACGACGTGCCTGAACTAAACTACGAAGTAAATTCAACAATACTTTTACATTGCGTAACAGATGCTTTCGATCAAAACCGCTCACCGGTAGTCCTTCAATGGGATATCCGGCAGCAGGAACACGCTCCATCTCCATACGGCCAAGGGCCCCTACAAATAAAATATCGGCATCAGGTAGCTGCTTTTTAAGTGCATTGGCTATACTGATTGCCGGAAAGATATGCCCTCCGGTTCCACCACCGCTGATAATGAATTTACGCTTCATAATAACTTTTTTTAGTTATTCTCAATCCCTATTTTTCAGAATTGATAAATCTCACAAAAATACACAAAAAATGATGATTTACAAATTATCCAGGTCAACCACGGGCAACGCATCATCTACTGGTTCTGAGTCACCTTCCATTTGAAGCGGTTCTCCTTCTTTTATCTGGCGTGTTATTCCGAATATGATTCCGAAATAAACACAAATAATTAAAATAGAAGTACCTCCTCTACTAATCAGAGGCAATGGCTGCCCTGTTACCGGAATTAAACTTGTAGCCACCGACATATTGATAAATGTTTGTATAACGATCATCAGCGAAAGTCCGATAACCAGGATTGCAGCAAACACAGAAGAACATTGCGTAGCTATTTGTCCCGCTCGAAAAAGTAAAATCAGATAAAGAATTATAACCAGTACACCGCCGATTAATCCCATTTCCTCTACTATGATAGAAAAAATAAAATCGGAATATGCCTGAGGAAGATAATCCCGCTCAACACTATTCCCTGGTAAAACACCAAAAACACCACCACGGGCTATCGCTATCTGCCCATATTTCTCCTGACGGTTCTTATCATTGATAACATATTTGTTTTCTTTTACTCCTTTATCCGAATGTCTTTCAATACGGGCAACCCAGGTATATGCACGCTTAAACACATGTGGCATAGAACCTTCTGGAATGGTTTTTACGGCACCATAACCCAGCAACAGGGCAATAACCAAAATACCTGCCATTGACCCCAGATATTTCATTGATATACGCCCGATAAACATCATCACGAACACCACTGCAAATAAGATAAAAGCCGTAGAAAAGTTTTCCAACAAAATCAGGCCGCAAATAATAATCAGCATAATCATTGTATTCCGGAAATAAATCCACTCATCTTTGGTATTGTCCCTGATTCTTGAAATCAAATCAGCCGCAACAATAATAACCGAGAGTTTAGCCAATTCGGACGGTTGAAACTGAACCCCACCAATCACCAGCCAACGGGCTGCATCATTTTCGCTATGCCCTTTGAACAACACAAAAACAAGTAAAGCCGCCGAAATAACCAGTCCGAAATAAGATAAAATCCGAATGATTTTATAGGGAACTAAATGAACGGCAAAAGCAATTAAAACCCCACCAACCAAAAAACCAACGTGACGCAACACCGGCATAAGATGGCTACTAGCTTTATAAGCTAATGTACTTGATGCGCTGTACATCTCAATAATGGACAGAATGCAAAGAGCAATAAATACAACCCATAAGGTTGTATCGCCTTTCAAATATTTTTTGAATAATGTTTCCATATTGCTTCGTCAGAATTCAAATTTCAAAACCTTGATGTCAATCTTAATGTCAACAGAGCCGTCCAAAACCAGCCACGACTTACCATTTTACAAACTCCGCACACAAGACTTAAACTGCTTGCCCCTGTCTTCGTAGCTTTTAAACAAATCGAAACTGGCACAACAAGGTGAAAGCAAAACTGTATCACCACCGTCAGCCATTTCGTAAGCTGTATTTACAGCATCTTCAATGGATTGAACATCGGTTATTTTAGAGACTTTTCCATCAAAAAATTTATGCAAAGGAGAATTATCCAGTCCCATAAAAATCAACGCTTTTACTTTATCGCGAACCAAGGTTTCAATTTCAGAATAATCGTTTCCTTTATCCGTTCCACCTAAAATCAGTACAACCGGTGTTTTCATGCTTTGGAGTGCATACCAACAAGAGTTTACATTCGTGGCTTTCGAATCATTAATAAAGCGTACGTTTTTTACTGTTGCAACATACTCCAAACGATGTTCTACACCCTGGAAATCCTGCATAGACTGCCTGATATTTTCCTTCCGGACATTTACAATAGAAGCGGCCAATCCGGCAGCCATTGAATTGTAGGTATTATGCATACCCTGCAAAGCTAATTCTGTTGTCGGCATAGTAAATAGAGATTTAATAGTTTTTATAATTAAGTCGTCATTCTCAATAAATGCTTTCGTTTTCTCGGTACGTTCAATAGCAAAAGGATACATCGCTGATTGAATATTTCGTTTAGCAAGTTCTGCTTTAATAACAGGATCATTTTCCCAAAATATAAATGCATCTTCAGCCGTTTGGTTTTGGGTAATACGGAATTTCGAATCTACATAATTCTGAAAATTGTATTCGTACCGATCCAAATGATCAGGAGTAATATTCAGCAAGATGGCAATGTCTGCTTTAAACTCAGTCATCCCATCCAATTGGAAACTACTTAGTTCAACCACATAGTAATCGAACGAATCAGTTGCAACCTGCAATGCCAGACTCTGCCCTACATTACCAGCCAGCCCAACATTTAGCCCGGCATTTTTCAAAATATGATAAACCAACATGGTCGTGGTGGTTTTCCCATTGCTACCCGTTATGCAGATCATTTTTGCCTGCGTATAACGCCCGGCAAATTCAATTTCAGAAATAATCGGGATTTCAAGTGCATGAAGCTTTTTTATCATTGGTGCTTTATCCGGAATTCCGGGACTCTTAATCACTTCAGCAGCATTTAGAATCAACTCTTCCGTATGTTGTTTTTCTTCCCAAACAATTTCATACTTGTCCAACAATGCTTTATATTCAGGTTTAATTTCCGACATATCGGAAAGAAAAACGTCAAAGCCTTGTTTTTTAGCTAATACAGCAGCTCCGGCTCCACTTTCGCCACCACCAAGTACCACGATTCGTTTCATTTTCTATTATCTGATTTTCAATGTAATGATTGTCACGGCTGCCAGAATTATTCCTACTATCCAAAAACGAATTACAATCTTCGATTCCGGCATAGCTTGTAGAGGACGTTGAAAAACCGCCTGAATACCTGCATTTCCTTGTTTTTGATAGTGATGATGTAAAGGCGTCATTTTAAACACACGTTTTCCTTCACCAAATCTCTTTTTCGTATATTTAAAGTAAGCAACCTGAATCATTACTGATAAGTTTTCTACTAAAAACACTCCACATAATATTGGGATCAACAACTCCTTACGAATGGCAATAGCAAACACTGCAATAATACCACCCAAGGTTAAACTTCCGGTATCTCCCATAAAAATTTGTGCAGGAAAAGCATTGTACCACAGAAATCCAATCGTAGCACCTATAAATGCCCCGGCAAAAATCAACATCTCGCCCGTTCCTGGTAAATACATAATATTCAGATATCCGGAATAATTAACGTTACCAGAGACATAAGCCAGAATTCCCAAAATAACTCCAATAATGGCCGAAGATCCTGTTGCCAAACCATCTAAACCATCAGTCAGATTAGCTCCATTAGAAACAGCAGTTACAATGAAAATAGCCACTACCACAAATAAAATCCAACCATAACGTTGAGCATGAACTCCCGCCCATCTAAATGCATCTGCATAATTCAGATTATTATTCTTTACAAACGGAATGGTGGTTTTGGTCGATTTCGTATTTTGTTTTGCATATACCACATTTTCAACACGCTGAGTAGCACCCTTTATTTCTATATTCTCGCGAATCACAACATCCGAACTCATATACATGGTCATGCCCACAATTAATCCAAGTCCTACTTGACCCACAATTTTAAACCGTCCGCTCAGACCATCTTTATTTTTCCGAAACACCTTGATATAGTCATCCAAAAAGCCAATTAAACCCAACCAAATAGTGGTAATAAGCATCAGAATAATATAGGTATTAGTGATATTAGCTAATAAAATCGTAGGCACAAAAATGGCAATAATGATAATAACACCTCCCATGGTTGGTGTTCCTTTTTTGCTCATTTGCCCCTCCAGTCCCAAATCACGAATTGTTTCACCAATTTGTTTCTTCTGTAAATAATCAATAATGCGTCGTCCAAACAAGGTGGAGAGCAATAGAGCCAGAATAAAAGCCAAACCTGTTCTAAACGAGATATAATTAAACAAGTGAGCCCCTGGGAAAATAAATTTACTTTCTAAAAACAGAAATAAATGGTACAGCATATCTATTTACAATTTATCAATTTACTACTTATAATTACCGACAGATCAAAAACATTTACGAACCTCTTCTCTGTCATCAAAGTGATGCTTTACACCTTGTATAATCTGATAATCTTCATGCCCTTTACCGGCAATCAGTACCACATCGCCCGCCTGTGCCAAAGAACAAGCAGTTTTAATAGCTTCTCTCCGATCAACAATGGTCAGGCTTTTGGCTTTTTGAACCGGATCAAGCCCTGCTATCATGTCGTTCAGAATATCCTGAGGGTCTTCGAAACGGGGATTATCTGACGTCAATATAGCTTTCCAACTATCGGCAACCGCTTCACGAGCCATCATCGGACGTTTGCCTTTATCGCGGTTTCCGCCACAACCAACGACTGTAATCAGCCTTCCGTTTCCTTGTAATATATTATTAATGGTAGTAATCACATTTACCAAAGCATCCGGAGTATGAGCATAATCTACAATAGCTGTGTATCCTGCCGGAGCATGCAAAGTTTCGAAACGACCGGAAACAGAGTGCAAAGAACTGATAACACGTAACACGTCCAGCTCATCCTGGCCAAGTAAAACCGCTGCACCAAACACAGCTGATAAATTACTGGCATTAAATTTACCGATAAAAGATACGTTCACTTCTTTATCATTCATGTCAAGCAGCATACCTTCAAATCCATGTTCGAGAATACGCGTTTTGAAATCGGCCATTCCCCGAAGAGAATAAGTATATTTTTTAGCCTTAGAATTCTGAAGCATTACCAACCCGTTTTTATCATCAGCGTTAGTCAGAGCAAAAGCTTCAACAGACAGATCGTCAAAGAAGCGTTTTTTGGCTTTCAGATAGTTTTCAAAAGTAAGATGATAATCAATGTGGTCGCGTGTGATATTCGTAAAGATTGCCCCATCAAATTCCAAACCGGCAATACGTCGTTGATCCACGGAATGAGAACTTACCTCCATAAAAGCATATTCGCATCCGGCATCCACCATTTGAGCAAGCAGTTTATTCAGTTCTAAAGCATCGGGGGTAGTATGCGTTGCTTCTACAGCCACATCGTCTACATAGTTGCAAACCGTTGAAAGCAAACCGGACTTATGCCCAAGTTGACGAAAGAGTTGATATAACAAAGTAGCAATAGTCGTTTTTCCATTAGTTCCGGTCACTCCCACCAAAATCATTTTCGATGAGGGAAAGTCATACCAGGCAGAAGCCATTTTACCAAGCGCATCCGTACTGCTTTCAACCTTTACATAAGCAACAGCAGAATTAATTTCGCCCGGCATCTCTTCGCAAACAACGGCAACCGCCCCTTTTTCGATAGCCATCGGAATAAACTGATGCCCGTCCGAAGCAGTTCCGCGCGTAGCCACGAAGACATTGCCAGCTGCCACTTTACGGGAATCAAACTGAATGTCATTTACTTGTATTTCGGTATTTCCTACTACTTTCTGCAAAATTACGTTTTGCAATATATCCGTTAATATCATATTCGTCGGTTTTTATATTTTAGACAAATTCGTTTACTGAAGATTAATTACAGCGGTACTTCCCTTTCGGGCAACAGTACCGGGTTTTATATTTTGTGTTACAACTTTACCCCGACCCAGAACCTGAACACGCAGACCTAAGTTTTCGAGTATATAAACAGCATCCTTTGCTCCCATACCAACAAGATTTGGCACTGCATTTCTCGATACTACAATAGGTTCTACACGGGTGTGTTTTTGCTCGGCAAAAGCTTTCACCCAGTCTGTAGTGCTTGCACCTAACGACAATTGCAGGTCTTTCATTACTGTTTGGATTGCTTTATAATATCCAACTTTAGTTAACGGTATCAGATTTTCTAAATCAATAGAATCAGCATCCACATGAGACGGTTTCCTATTTGAGTTCAATGCAATAACACGTTCTGCAATATTTTTAAACACAGAGCCGGTCATACTTCCTCCGGATGCATAACCAATACCCGGCTCGCGCATTACCACAATACAAGAATAAAGTGGATTCTCGTAGGGGAAATAACCACAGAACGACACCTGGTGTTTTGTTCCCCCATCCTTATATCCTTTTCTTCCCTGCGAAATCTGAGCGGTTCCCGATTTACCGGCAATACGTACATATGCCGAATGAGCAGCCTTTCCGGTACCAAACTTATCTTCAACCACCCCTAATAAGGCCGAACGAATTTCCCTCAATGTTGTGGGTTTACAAATCGACGGATTAATCATTTCTGTTTTAAACTCTTTGATCACCTGTCCGTTTTTACTTACCGCTTTTACGAAGAAAGGACGTATCATTTTTCCATCATTGGCTATTGAATTATAAAATGCCAACGTATATATCGGAGGAATTTGCGTTTCATATCCTATCGACATCCAGGGCAAAGTTGTATTCGACCATTCGTGCGATTTATCATGCGGATGACGAATAAACGGAGCTGCAGCGCCGGGAATTTCAATATTCATTTTTTCATTCAGCTTCATAGCATATAGTTTATTTACAAAGGCCGACGGATTATGTCCGTATGCTTTGACTATAGCCCGTGAAACACCGATATTTGATGAAGCATAAATGGCTTGCGCAAGTGTTATTTTGTGATAGCCACCATGATTTGCATTATGATCGGTCATGGTTCGGTTAGAAAACTTATATTCCCCGTTATAGGTATCAATAGTATCGGTCAGTCGCACCTTGCCTTCATCCAATGCTGCCATCACCGAGGCAACTTTAAAGGTAGATCCGGGTTCAACCATATCAGAAACAGCACCATTTCGGTTCTCGGTATACGATCCATCTTTGTTTCGTTGCATATTCACAATGGCTTTTACCTCGCCCGAATGAACTTCCATTAAAACAACATAGCCCACCGCAGCATCAAATTGCTTCACTCCGTCAAGCAAAGCATTCTCGGCAATATCCTGCAAATCGACATCAATGGTTGTTTTTACATCCATCCCATCAACAGGCTCCACCTGAACCGTTTCCATATAGCTATTAGCCACCTTTTGACGAACCGATATTCCGGGAGTTCCTAAAAGATCTGTATTAAAACTCTTTTCAATACCATTCTTTCCCCCTTTAGAATCGTCGGCAAAAATGTCACCAATGGTACGCGATGCCAAAGAGCCAAAAGGACGGACGCGCCGAAAAAGTTCTTTGGTTATAAGACCACTTTTATTTCGTCCCAAACGGAAAAGCGGAAGAGTTTTAAGCTCTTTCAATTGAGCATAAGTAATCCGACCGGGAAACAACTGCAATTCACCAACTCCGTTTCTATACGCTTTGGTGAGAGTTGCCTTATACTGATAAGGACTTCTGTCTTTAAAAAAACTGGACAAATAGATGGACAACGAATCGATATTCTTTTTAAAAAGAACACCCTCTTTTTCATGCAAAGCCGGAACCCTCAAGTCCATATATACATAGTAGGTAGGAATAGAGCTAGCCATCAATCGTCCGTTACAATCATAAATATTTCCCCTGTTGGGTTTTACAACTATATTGGTTTTTACATTCTGCGCTGCAAGTGCCATCCATTGATTTCGTTCAACAAACTGAATGACAATAATCCGGTACAACACAAGAAAAAATGAAAGACATATCACCGTGTAAACTATACCAAACCGAAGAACAATATTTTTTCGTTTATCTGTCATTTATTTTTCGGGTATACTATCTTCTTCAATTACTGTAGGAGGGGTTGTCGATTCAACCAGCGGCAAACCACTTTCATTTACTTTTTTCAGCACATTCGACTGCCGGCTTATTTCCATTAACTCAGCCGAAATGGTAAGCGACTCATACTTCAGATCCTGAATCTTCTTTTTTAATGCTATTTCGCGGGCTTGTTGTGTTTCGCAATAATAGCGGTTATCGACATACAAAAATGTCAAAACAGCAATCATAATCAACAATCCGTATTGCTTTTGAAAGAACTTTTTAGTCAGAATATTTCCATTCAGAATATCGCGAAGGGTACTCGACTTTATATCCGAGAAATCCTCGCTACCCAAAATGGCATCCGCTATTTTCTTAAACCAAGACATTTAAACAATTTACAATCTATTTATTTATTTCGTTGGATAGAGACAAGGCATGCCTTGTCTCTACCGCATGCATTGTATCTACTTTATTTCTGCAATTCTTAATTTGGCGCTTCTTGCGCGTGGGTTACGTTCGACTTCAGCTTCGTCAGCAATAATCACTTTACTGTTTACGGCTTTCAATGGAGAAAGGATGTTTCCGTAAAAATCCTTTTCCAGCTTACCTTCAAAGTTTCCGCTCCGGAAAAAGTTTTTCACCAACCGGTCTTCCAGCGAATGATAAGTAAGCACCACCAACCGGCCATCGGGATTCAGCACATCCAGGCTTTGTTCCAACAGAGATTTCAGCACATCCATCTCCTTATTCACCTCTATGCGCAAAGCCTGAAACACACGCGCCATGTCCTTTTTTTCTTTTTCACGGCCAAAGAATGGCTTCAGGACTTCTATAAACGGAAAAATCCGGTCGAAGGGTGCATTGCTCCGCGCATTGACAATAGTCCGGGCTATTTTGCGCGAGTTATGCAATTCTCCATACAGGTAAAACACATCTGCCAACTGTTCTTCGGAATAGGTATTCAGCAAAACAGCCGCAGTCAAAGGCGATTTGGTATTCATCCGCATATCCAAAGCTCCATCAAAACGGAACGAGAATCCGCGTTCGGCTTCATCAAAATGATGTGACGACACCCCCAGATCGGCGAGAATACCATCCACTTTAGTTATATGATGGTAACGAAGAAAATTGGTCAGATACCGGAAATTACTTCTTACAAAAATAAATCGCGGATCATTAATCCCGTTTTTGATAGCATCTTCATCCTGATCAAAACCCAAGAGCTTTCCGTTCGGACCCAGTTTCGATAAAATCTCACGGGAATGACCGCCTCCGCCAAAAGTCACATCTACATAAACCCCGTCGGGCTTAATAGCTAAGCCTTCAATTGTTTCGTTCAGTAAAGCCGGAGTATGATAAACGATAGCAGCCCCATCGCCGATTGTGGAGTTGGAGTTACTTTCGTTTTGTATCTGTTTCTTTTTTATTTTCATCTTGTTGAACTCAGAAAAGTTGCTATTCCGACCCCTGTTTAATGGGTAGGGCTTGTTGGTTTAGGTTGCATCATTCTCTCCTTCAGCAAAGCTGAGAAATCGGCCGAAGACATTTTTACTTGCTCATATCGTGTTTTGCTCCAAATGGCAAAACGATCTATCATGCCCACAAACAACACTTCAGCATTTTCAATGCCAATTGCTTGCAGGTTTTTCTTTGAAATCAACACACGCCCCTGCGAATCGACATCCAGCCACTCAGCATCCGACACAAACTGCATCAATAAAAGCTGATCCTGCGGATTCCATTCATCCAGTTTCGATTTGAAATGCTCGACTTTCTCATTCCAGACATGTTCCGGAAAAAGAATCATGCAGTCGTTTTCAGCATCTTTTCTTATCACAACCCGCTCTTTTTCCCCATCAGGTAGCAACTTGCGATAAGCGGAAGGAATAAATATTCTTCCTTTCACATCGGCCTTCACTTCGTATTTACCTATAAATGTTGACATAATTAATTGAGCCCAATAATTCAACTGTAAAAGTATAGAATAAATTCCAATCTCCCCACAATTCCCCACAAAAAATTTATCAACATGGAGCTATTCCGCAATTCACAACTTTTAAACGATTTATGAACAGCTTATCAACAAATATTCCCGAACCAAAACAATCACATAAAACTGTAAAAACACGCCATTTAAACACAAAACAAAGCACATTTTCAATAGTTTTCAACAAAGTGGGGAAAACTATTCATCCGATTCGCAATTTTTGCTGTTATTTCAATCATAAAACGCAAAGCAACGCAGGCAATCTGTAGCAGTAATATATAAATATCCGGTCACCGGAAATACAAATTACCACAGAAACCGCAAAAGGAACACAAAAGCAAATGATGAAATTTTCAAACTACACACCATCTGCAATTACAGGAAAATAAAAAGTACGAGACTACCTTAAGTTCTGGAATGAATATAATGTACTATTATAATTTTTCAAAGACGAGACTATCTAAACATCCCCCTTTAGGGCTTGGGGCAGAAAATAGAGTTGAGAACCGCCCCTAATTAGCTTCGCTGATCTTCGATTCCCCTAAAGGGGACTTCAAGTTACAACCGTATCGTCTGACGATTTTCTAAAAATTAGACACACAGAAAACACAGATTTTACAGAATATGTAAGGTTGATTTGATAATTACATTTTATGATTATCCTTTATTTTACCTAATCAAAAGATAAAACCACAAAAGGCACAAAAGTTTTTATAAAATAAAAACTTAGCTTTTGTTCCCTTGAAAATGTAGACGATACATAACTTAGAATCTCCATTTTCTACTTTTGTGATCCTTTTGTGGCTTTGGAACATCCCGATCTTCGGGATTGTGGTGAATTGTTTTTAGAGTCCACAAAAGATAATATCTAACGATATTATTTTAGGTAACAAAACGGATATTCGTTTACATCTTGAATGGAATTTCTATTCTGTACTTTTCGTCTAGTTCGTGTATTCTGTGTGCGAATCCTTATCTTAACGACATTGTTTCTACTACTTAAAAGCTTTTCCAGAACGGAAATACATTACATTTAACCATTTCAACTTTATTACAGCTTCTCCCATTTACACATTTTTCGTACATTTGCAAAAATCAGAAAATCCATAACGACACCTACAGCCCCATGATGAAGATAGACATTGCCAAGGTTCTTAAAGACAAAGCCCCCAATACCCAGGTACCCCGATTTATAGTCAACTACTTGCGAAGGATTGTCCACGAGAAAGAACTTAATGCATTTTTCTTAAGACACCCCGGGAAAAAGAACCTCGAATTTATCGAAGCAGCACTGAAGGATTTCAGCATTACCACCACGGTGGAAGGTTTGGAAAATCTGCCCAAAGGCGAAAGGTATATTTTTGCAGGTAATCACCCGTTGGGAGGTTTGGACGGCATCACCACCGGATACTTTATCGGAAAAGAGTATGATGGGAAAATCCGCTTTTTCTCCAACGACATACTAATGAATCTGGAACCGCTACGCGAAATGTTTGTGCCCGTAAACAAAGTCGGAGCGCAAAATAAAAATCATGCCACCATGATGCAGGAATTATATAATTCCGACAACAACCTGCTTACTTACCCGGCCGGTATGTGTTCGCGAAAAATAAAAGGAAAGATTACTGACCTGGAATGGAAGAAAAACTTTATTTCCAAATCCATTGAATACCAGCGAGACGTTATCCCGGTATATTTCGAAGGACGAAACTCCAACTTTTTCTACAACCTGGCCAACCTACGTAAGTTTTTCAGGATAAAGCTCAATATCGAAATGATGTATCTGGTAGATGAATTGTACAAACAGAGAGGAAAACATTTTACGATCCGTATAGGAAAACCCATACCCTGGGAAATATTCGACAAAACAAAAAGCCAGAACGAATGGGCCAACTGGGTCCGGGATATTGTATACTCCATGGCCTGATCCGAAAAGAAATCAAGGCGCAGCATACAACCAATGCGAACCTGTTAGATTACACATTTAAAACCGGGTTTGACTTTTCTTACTAAACACCAATTTCCAGAGTAAACTCATTGCCCCCAAAATAAATCAACAATCCTTTCTCAATTGAGGGTGACCCAAAAGGTCACTCTCTTTTTTTTAGTTCCAATTTGTAAGCAATCATTTTATTCCCGCCCCTGAATTTCCCCCGGAGGCTGTATCAAAAGTCTTTTTAGAACGCAAATTACACAAAATGCGCAAATTAACGCAATCTTATTGAATTGAGATTCAACAAATAATATTCTAGTTTACAAATCTTATTTCAATGTCGTTTAGTTAGGCACACAGAATACACAGACTCTACAGAATATGCAAAGTTGATTTGGTTATTCTGTTTTAAGAATATGCATTTAAAATGAAATTTCTATTCTGTTTTTTTCGTCTAATCCGTGTTTTCTGTGTGCGAATCCTTATCTAAACGATATTGAATCTTATTTGCGAAAATTTGTGTTATTTGCGTTATTTGCGTGCTTTTGATACAACCACCGGGATAAATGACAGAAACTTAGTAGACGCTCCACCAACTACTTTTTGTAAGCATACAACTATCCGCATCTTTACCCCTTTTCACCCTAGCATTTATCTTTAAATGCTGCCTGACAAATAAAAATGCTAATTTTTCTGATTCCAAAATCTTTTTCCCCACATTTTTTGTTTTGATAACAATGATTCGAATAAAAAACAAAAGATTACCGTTATGAAACAAGTTAACTATTTATTTTTTAAAGCACTATTTGTTAGTTCTCTCTTTCTGCTTGTTGGTTCAGTCCATCTGTCCGCCCAAAATCAAGAGACAGGATCTACTGTAGACAAATTTAAATTACAACAAAAAGGACGATTCTTCGTCACCTGGGGATATAACCGTTCGTGGTACAAAACAAGCGACATTCATTTTACCGGTCAGGGACATGACTTTACATTATACGACGTAAAAGCCAACGACCGTCCCAGCAAGCTAAGCACAAAGTATATTTCTCTTTCCAATTGGTCAATTCCCCAGTTCAATTTTCGGGTTGGGTATTTCCTGTCCGATAAGTACAGCGTTTCTATTGGCTGGGATCACATGAAATATGTAGCAACAGATTATCAGGTATTGAAAATGAGTGGACACCTCGACCCTACTCAGGTTCAAGACCCATTGATGAAAACAAATATGGAGAATATGAATGCCCTGTATGCTCCCAATGGACTTTACAATAATACGCAGGTAATTATGGAACCAAACAATTTCCTGCGCTATGAACATACCGATGGGTTTAATTTTGCAACCGTTGATTTGGAACGATACGACAAACTTTGGCAATACGCTAAATACGACAAATTGGGAGTTTCTTTGGTAAGCGGATTAGGCGCAGGAGTAATTGTGCCCCGAACGGATGCACATTTATTTGGAAGTGGCGCTAACCATTATTGGAATGTTGCAGGATGGGGTATTGATGCAAAAGTGGCAGCGCAGATCAGTCTAACGAAACATTTCTACCTAGAATCCAATCTGAAGACCGGTTATGTCAAAATGCTTAATGTGCATACCACCAACTATTACAATCTGGATAAAGCGAAACAGAATGTGGTCTTTCTAGAAAATAACTGGCTGATCGGTTATCGATTTTAAATCTCTTCCAAAGAACCTCTGCTGAGGCTGTCTCAAAAGTCTTTTAGAACGCAAAACACACAAATTAACGCAATAGTTTATCAAACTACGATTCAACAAATAATGCGAATCAGTAGTTGAAAAAGAATAGTCCGCAGGGCTTATATATCCATAGAACAAGCAAATATGTATGTTTATTCTATGGATATTCATTTTTTTCCTTGTTTATCCCCTACGGGGAATTGGGTGCGTATATTTTCATCTTCTATTGATATGTATTCCCTACGGGAAATAACTCACTACAAATAGCATGTTTATGTTTGCAACCCCTGATTCAACAAATAACATTCTGCTTTACAAATCTTATTTGCGAAAATTTGTGTTGTTTGCGTTGTTTGCGTGCTTTTGATGCAGCCACACTTGACAATCAGGAGTTGCAGAACAAATACACATTTTATTCAGAATAAGTTATTTCCCGTAGGGAATACATATCAAAAGAAAATACAAGCAGATACAAGCAATTCTCCGCCAGGAAATAAACAAGCTAAAATATAAATATCCCACGGACAATAAATAGGCATAGTTGCTTATGCCGATGAATCACTCTTTATAGTTTGAAAAAACAATCGGTTGATGGAACACTTGCTTTATTTTTCTATTATGCTCCATTGCCGGAATCCATCCGGGTGATTTTCGGACTACCTCTTCGGCTATTTCATCAAATCTTTTGTCGAAAGGATCAGTGGTAATTACATTTTCAATTGTCCCATTTTCGTTTACGGTAAAAGTCACAACAACCGTTGCAATATCTCCATTCGCTATTTTGTATCCGTCCGGAAAATAAATCTTTTTTGAAATATATTTTAGCCATGCTTCATCGCCACCAGCAAACTGCGCACGCCTGTCAGTGTTTGCAGTATCAGGCGTCAGCTCCCCTTTATCATTGAAATATTGCCTGCTGACAAGTTTCGATTTATCATATAGCTCTATCGAACTGACAATTCCATTTTTATGAAAGTATTTCCACCTTCCATCCTGTTTCATGCCCGGGGAATATCTTCCGGCTTCACCCACAACTCCATTATCAAACCACGAAAACTTCAAACCACTTCTGTCAGCATTTAGTGATATCGAATCATGCGGATAGCCATTGGAATACCACGACAGGCTTTTCCCTATTGGATTTCCATCAGCATAAACCGTAGAGTCTCTCACAGAACCATTGCTATGAAAACTCAGCCACAACCCCTCTTTTTTATTTTGGGCGTATCGTCCCGAAGATTCAAGAACTCCATTCGCGTAATAAAAGCTAAATCTTCCATTCTTAAGCTCGTTTACAGAGTCCAAGTAATTGCCCGCCATTTTCAATCTTCGCTCTTTAATAAAGTAATCTTTTCTAAAGTATCCGGAATCCGTTTTGGTCGTCACGCTATAAAACCGTGCTACATTAGGCTTACAAGCCTTCCATTTAATATCGTAGAATTTTTCGGTTTTTTGAGCAACACTTTTAATCACAACAAAAAAAATCAAAAGTATCAGGCATACCGTTTTCTTTAATACAGACATATTCAACATCATACAAATTTATTATTAATATTTTCGTTTCCCCTCTTACCAATAGCTTTACATTCACACAATGCAATTCGTGCAACAGTAGAGCGTTGTTTGCGCGCTTTTGATGCAGTCACGTTTTCTTGTATTAGCTGTTTCTGATTTAAACAGATGAAGTAACATTATGCTAAGATAACGTGTGTTCTATATAAGTAAATAACTCATGATCAATCAAAAGCGGATTTCCTGAATCCTGAAGGGATTCAATGTAAATAACCTCGAGTGTAACCCGTGGTATTTATACAAAATAATCAGAACCCAAAACACAACTCAATATCAAGTATTTATTAATTGAACCCCATTCGGGGTTCGCATTCATGTTCTGCCTTTTCCACGGGTTTCACCCGCGGTTATTCACATTCAAGTCCTTCGGACTTGTAAAATAATGAAATTCAAAAGAATCTTATATTGAACTTACATCATTCAACAATCTACTTTCTAAAAGTAACACAGACCGCCTTGTAACTTGTAACTATTTACTTGTAACTATTTATCATAATAGCTGGTATAATAGCTAGTCCAGTTCTAATTTTATTCATTCTCATTTCTAATCCGTCTTTAAAAAGTTCTTCGTTTTTCAGTTTATCGTCAGGAGTTCTGAGCACAAAACACTCTTAATACCGAATCGAGTCCTGAGCCATTGTTGTGATTACTTCGTTTTCGAAATTGTATAGTTTCACATAGGTTTGCGAAGAAGCTGCTGCATGCTGCGGAGTAATAACCACAAAACTCATGGTGGTAGGAGCTACACCATTATGGTCAATCCATGTTCCGGAATTTGCATAGATGCATTTTTGACCGTTTAAGTTCGTCGACGCAATAATCTTTGGATCGTGCGTATGCCCAAAGATAACGATTCTTTTATCCGAAGCGGGATTCAGAAAATATTGGTTCGTTGCCTGAAAATCCGATTCGCTTGCCTTACCCGAATTTGCTATTGCCTGACTGACCGGAATAGGTACAGCTACGTGATTGAGCGTTTGACGCTGAGTCCAGCTATCCTGAATGCCTTTATAGAGTTTCACATCTATCACTCCACCCGGGGTGGTTTGATAAGGCAATATATCATTTACGGCATAATTTCCCGCGAAACCATTCACGTTGGTAACAATGATCTTCTCGTCGAACTTATTGGCTATCGGGTAAGAACTTAATGCCTTGTACCATGCAGCCCAATAAACATAGAGCAATTTCTGGCTGGTAGTTCCCGAGGGATTTGGAATAACTACCGGGGCAATGTCGGCGGGTGTTACAGGTCTTTGCATAACATACAGCACAGCTATTCTGGTGTAAAAATAACCGGGAGGCAGTATGGTGCCCGGAGCAATATCCTGATTGGATACAGGATCGGGAGCACAGAAGAAATTATAACGGTGCCCATGTTCAATTACTATGTTGGAGGCATCCACCGGCGAATAAGTTCCCAAACCCTGCTTATCATCTCTGGCCTGATTTATTCCGGGAAGAATACTTTCCACGTTGGCTGCAGTAATGGTCAGATCATGATTCCCGGGCACATAGGTAACCCGTATCTTCTTTTCTTTGATGATACTATTAAAAGCATCTATCACACCTTTATTGGTAGTCGCAATTCGTTTTACAAAATCAGCCTGATCCTTTCCCTGATAAGTATCCACATTGGCCGGCACAAACCATTCGTCCAGCATATCGCCGGCTATCACCAGTTCCTTTACGTTAGGAGATGCTTTTATCTGCTTTAGGATTTTCTCCAGCGATCCCAGATTTTTGTTACACTCTGCATAAGCCAAATCGGCACCCAGATGGAGATCACTCATCACTACTATCATATTCCGTTCATCGCTGCCATTGCTAAATGCACCGACGGTATACTCCACCGGATCGCTTTTGCAGGACCAAAACACAGTTACAAACAGAATTACCAAACTCAAAACAGGAACGCGTGCAAGATTTTTCATTTTGATTGATTTTAAGTAAGCAATAATAGTTGATGATAGATTTTCTGAAAGCAAAATGCAGACAAGCAGTACTTATTAACTTGGAACTATCTGCCTGTAACTACTTACAGTTGTTTTAGCACTTATGCAAATCAGGAGTTAAAGATAAGTATATTTTCACTTCTAATAAGTTATTTGCCGTATGGAATACATATCAATAGAAAACAGAAGCAGATATAACCAATTCCCCTTTAGAGTATAAACAAGCTAAAATGTAAATTTCCCATGGATAACAAACACATATAGTTGCCTATAATATAGAAACATAAGTCTTACGGGTTATTCATTTTTGGAACTTACGTAAAAACAATCTGCCCTGGCTTTCATTTTATGAAACTCAAACCCATATTTTTCCAATAATATTTTCTGTAATGCCACCACATCATTTTTAGGAATTCTGAAATTATACTTTTTCCCGTCTTGTATCAAAGCAACGCAATTAAGCGAATAGCATGTATCTATCTTACCTACTAGCTGTTTTACTGTTACGTCTTTCATTATAATTACGTTCTTGTTATCGTCATTCGAAACCGGGACGGATGCTTTTGCCAATAAATGCCCGGAATCTGTTTTTTGTGTCAATAACCATTTTCCTTCCGGTACAATATACAGTTTAGCTTTTAGATTATACTTTTTAAATAATTCGGCAATAATAAAATGGCGATCATTTTTCAACTTTGATTTATCCTTTGACTTATTGACAAATCTAAGATTAATTATTTTATTCTCTATCGTCGAATCTTGAAAAAAGACTTTTGCATGGTTGGCATTAGCCAATTGAGTAAACACATACTGCATTTTAGCATTTTCGAAAGATATTTCATCAGGAGTAATTTTGTAAACATTAAGCACACTTCCTTTTCCCTCACCAATTGTCAACGAATAATCTTTAGCAGGAGTAGAAACCGGAGGATAATCTATTACAAATTCATTTTTATTAAAATCAAGTGAGACTGGATTCATCACATAAAATACTCCCCCTACAAACACAAGATTGTGCAACATATGCAATAACAAGCCCCATCTGAACCCCGACTTAACACGTAGATAACCCACGTTTAAACCCAATATAATCTGAGGGGCAACAATAAGGGGAGCGAAAATCAGATTAGCAACAGACAACCGATGATTAATCATATGAACTCCCCCAAACACCAGGGCAGTGATGTAAAACACAGAACGGAATTTATTTTTCCACAACTCTTTAATACTGTCATCAATTCTTTTTGGAAAAATAATGCAACCCACCAATACCGCCGCCACCAAATAACAAACGGCATTAAATGCCAAAGTTGATTTTGCCATATAAACCAGCTGCATGCATGCATATATTATAAAAACAGCAGCGGATATTTTAATATTTAGTTTCTCAGGCAAAAGATGCAAACGAAATGCAAGTTCTTCAATTATTGGCACAATAAAAATCATGCATATCAGAAATGTAAGCAGTATATAAACGTTTTTATTGTCCACAACAGGCAATATATCAACATCAATTAAGCCTAAAGTCTTAAAACCATATTGAATTCCAATAACAGCTGCAACGACCACAATATTTATCCCAAACACAAACAGAAACCGGGTAAGCTTGGTGATAAAGTTGGACGATTCCCGTTCAGGTACAGGATTTAATAAATACTTCCAAAGTTGTTCTATGTTCTTCATTTTGTTTTCTATTATTTTTCAATTATTTAGTCCTCTCCACATAGGATTGTTATACAGGTAATTTCAGCTCTGTTCGGGCACGCTTTTCAACAACCTGCAAAAGAATTATTTTCGGGCTTTGCCTGTAATTGTTTCTATTGATAGTTTTATGACTTTTACTCTTTTAAAAGCTTTGATCACATATTCAGTACCTTCCTGAATATAACCGGCCGAATATTTTTCCAAGAAGAGCATGAGGGCTTCATGTTTTTCTTCCCCCTCAAGCTCGGTTGCAACTCCGGACGCAATTGCGCTTTCGTACATGGTTCCAAACTGCGAAGGCAATACAGTTGTGCGGCCAATCACACAAAACGAAACCCGATTATTCCGTCTCAGGTATTCTACTTTCGAACCTTCTAATGCACAATGGAAATAAATTGCTTTGTCTTTTAAAACATAATTCAGCGGAATACCATATCCACCGCTATCTGGCGTACACATAGACAGAACACCAAATTCTCCATTTTGCAAAATCTCTATAGCTTCACTTTCGCTTATTTGTCTGTCTTGTCTTCTCATTTATGTTGTTTATTAGGGGAAATATGCTGTAATTAGGGTCTGCTGAAAAACTCAGCCGACATGTGTATATAAAATTAGATGAAAGTCGTCTGTTTGATTAGTCAAAGATATTTGTTTGAAAATATTCCATAGACTTTGAAAAAAGCTTTTGAGCAAGCGTGCTGAAAAACTCCGAAATAAGTTGAGTATTGTGCACAGGAGTGCTACTCCCGCCAATTTGACTAAGTTCAACACCAATACAATGGTGGCAATCCAACTTTCACTTGTTCCTTTAAGCCTTGCTTTGATACGATTCAGACCGTATCCGTTTTTGGCTTGACCGAACTTGCCTTCTATTGGGTTTCGCTCTCCAGGACTTACATGAATCGTCATTGCCGAAGGTCTGCCAAGAGGTTTGGCTAAAAGTTTTATTCCAAGTTCTTTTAGTGCTGCCCGGTTGACTCGTGTACAATAAATTTGATCAGCAAGCACCTCGCTAGGGTAGCAACTGAAGCGTTTTCGATACTTTTCAATGTAATCCATCATGTGGCTTCCTTCATTAAAGGCATCCCACGAGAGCTCATCTAGGAATGAGATACCATTTATGATTGATACGTGTATTTTAGAACCAAATTCAACTTTTGCCTGTGCTTTGCCTCGTACAATGGGTCGTACATGAGGCTGATGTATGCTCACAATACGGTGGTCGATACTATGAGTATTGGTATCATACATTTGCTTTTGTTGGTCATAGAGCGTTTGTACCACAAAAAGATATTTTTGTTGGCTTGGATTCAAAGGGAACTTCAAGTTGTTGACTTGATAGGCGTCTAAAAGTTCGTTGACAATGGCAATATCTCTTCGAACATAGTTTAATTGACAGCGGTTGGCTTTGCGGATAACTTTTCTACTCTTGTTTTTCTTTTGAGCAGTTTGAAGGTATCTTTTACGGGCAATTTCTCGATAAGTCCTTGGTTTGACCTCATGCAAATCTTTGGCGTAAATGTGGTCAATCAGCTCTTCGAGTTTTTCTCTGGCATCGCTCAGCAGATTCAAGTCGGTTGGATAGGCAATGTCCTGTGGGCAAGCCGTAGCATCGTAAATTACTCGACCGTTATGATCTGCATCATTTATATTACCATGCTGATTATTCGATTGTTCATTCTCGTTTTCTGAATCCCTAGTCGGGTTCTCAGACTTATGGGAACTTTCAAGTTGCGTTTTTATGGCTACTATCTTTTCGTTAATGGCATTGAGATTGTCCATACCTAAACGCTTGCGGAACTCAACAAAAAGAGAAGCATCGAAAGGTGATTCGTTTGTAAAACTTGGGTAACCCAAGAAGTATTGCATGTAGATATTTTCTGATATCTGATCAACAGTTTCACGATCATCAAGGTTGCACATGTGCTTTATGATAAGTGAACCAATCACGATACGTGGATTTAATGGCGGACGACCGGTTTGTCCTTTGGGAACAAATTTGAAATACATATTGCATATCTCGTCCCAGGGCATAAGATGAGCTAACACAACCCAACGGTTTGTTGGATTCAGTTTTTGGTCGAATGGAGATTCGAAACCCTCCAATTTCAATTGGGTGGGACTTACATATTCTGGCGCTTGTGCACGCTTTTTACGGGTTGATCTCATATTTCCTTGCATTGAATTGCACAAAAATAATGATATAATATTGATTGACAAACGGCTTACTGTTTTTCAGCAGACCCTAATTAAACTTCGTAGAATTCTGTTTTTACTTTCGTTTGTTTCTGCTTTACATGCCAATCCTTCTTCAACGGAATTATCATGCAGGTAATTATTCCGAATCTTAGTTCGATATAAATACTCATACAGCCAGATCACATTCATTTATAAATATTCCCAGAGGGAATTTATATCCATAGAATATATTCGTTTCTGGCATCGGTTCCCCGTTAGGGGATAAATAGATAAATCCCCTAACGGGGAATTAAGCCACACTAAACCACATTTCTATTGATATTTAAGTCCTAACGGACTAACGTTTATATCGAACTCACTTTATTCCTAATCAATTAATTCTTCAGTTTCTTTAGGCATAAGCATCGTAGAGAGCTTTTTTGATTTGAGAATCATCAAAATCGAAAGTGCAATGAAGAAATAGTTTATGTAGTTCACCGTCACACTCTTTGTGGTTGAAGGACTTGTTTCGGTAGTACGTACTCCCGTTGTTTTGATTTGTTCTCCGGCAGGACCATAATGAAATGATGTTTGTTCAGTGGTGATTGGGCTTTTTGTTGAAAGGGTATTGCTCATTAGTTGGTTGCCACTATAAGTAAGCATGAAGAATCCAATAAAAAGCACGGCAATATGATAAATAGTTTTCTTTTCAATTTGAAAAGTTACTTCGGTTAAATCGGTCAATCGAAACAGACTTACTATTTTGTCAGTTTGAAACAGAAGTACATAACTGAACAGGCCAAATAACACGATAGAAAAAATATAAAAAACAATGTAATACATTTGCGACACTCCTATAAGGTCTGGCTTTGGAGCGGTAGACGACAAACAAAATGCAATACAAACAGTAAGGCCGGCAATAAGAAATTCAATAAACTTACACGCAGCAATAATTCCAAAAATTTTAATGGTAACTTCGTAAATGTCTTTTTTTTTCATGATTTTTCAATTTAATAGTTTATTTAAAAGGCTTTTATTTATTCTCTTCTCCGCTACCATACAATTGCATCCTGTGTCAACAACAGTAAACTAACACAACACTCAGCATCCTTTTCTCAAACATACTACACGAAGTAATTCGTGCGACAGCAGAGGAGACTTGCTTCTAACTTGACGTAGTCTGGAGACTACGCCAAACTGAGACGCCTCGCCAAACAAATAGACTACGCTCAACTAGGCTTTATTGTTAATTAATTTTACATCATCTAATTTATTCGGAACACCTTCTTGGTAAAATTCCGAATACTGGCGCAACTGAATAACTTCAATATTCTTTTTCCATTTTATTTCAGTTGAAATTATAACAGATAAAAGGACTGATTTTTTCAACTCATCATCTGACTTATCTTGTTTGTTTTCATTGAAAATTTCTTGTGAGGTTTCGTTTAAATCAATAACTGATGAATACAAATTAAGTGTATCACTAATTTTCTTTAATGTGTATTTTGTAATAATTTCTTTATCAATAGGTCTTGTTGTTATATCTGGTAAATTAGATTTTTTCAAAATGAAAAAAGAATCCCTTACACAATAAGAACTGCCTAAAGAATAAATGTCTGTTCTTTTATATTTGATAGCAGATAGTTCAGACACTTTTAAATGATCAATGTAAAAATCGATATTTACACCGAAGTTTACAATAATATAATTTTCATCAATGCCAAGATTGTCAACAGCTTTGAAAAATTCTTCGGGTTTCAGCAAAAATGATTTTGACTTTTTATATCCAAATGTTTCTCCAATACCATTCTTTAATCTCCTTGAAACAACTGATGATAAAAATGATTCAAAGTCAATGTGGTATACTTCTGGATTTTCGGAAAAGGCATCTTTGTCCTGTAGCATTTGTTGTCCATTTACATACCATTTATCTGTATCACTGTCCTTTATTTCTATTGAATTATTAATTTTTTTCAGTTCTTTTATTGTAGATTCAATGATATTCTTTGTTGCATTTTCAAATTCTGATACTTTTTTTGCTGATATTGGCAAGGTCTCAGCATTAACTTTATATGCTTGCTCAAGATTTAATTTAAAATTGTCTATAAAAGTTAGTGGATATAGTTTTTGATTTTCATTGCACCATTCTTCTGTGATAAAGTCAAGATTTAAAGTTTTTAGTAATACACTATTTTGTAAATGTTCAGAAACTAATATTCTAAAAAAATCAAGTCCATCAATCCATTGTTTAATCGCTCCTTGAGTAGTTGGTACAGTTGGAAAATCCAAAGGTTTCATCGTAATTAAATATGGAATAATTGTGTATTGCCTTAAAAACAAAACTGCCATATATGACATTATCCATTTTTTAGTTACTGAATCTGAATACATCCCACTTGTTTCAGGAAATGAATAACGGTGTGAAATCCAAGTGTAGTTTAATTCATATGGGTCTCTTACATCAGAATAGAATTTAAAAATTTCAACCATTGATTCAGGAAGCAATTCATATTTTGGAGGTTGGCTTTGCGTATGATTAAACATTCGTTTTATGCAAGAATATCTTTCTCTATACATCAATAAACCTCCTAATGCATAGTGAAATTCAATAAATCTTTGTCGTTCCGTTAAACGTTTATCAACTGCTTCTTGATTACTAACTTGCAACGTTCCTAATGTTCCATTGTATTCATTATGAATGTAGCCTAAGTTATATGTATAATATTGATGGCAAGTAGTCCAATGATTCATAACCAAATCGTCCTGTTGATATTGAATTGAAAGCAAAAGATTTTGCCACATCCATGAATAAGTTTCTTCAGAAATTTCAGAACCTTGAAGTTCTCCAAGAAGCCAAATTTCTCCAGATGTTCTATGCTCTAATAAATAATTTCTTTTTTCTTTAAGAATAGCCAACTCTTCTATTGCCTTGTAGACTATTTCGTAGTATGCAACTGGATAAACAACAGGTCTGTTTTTGTATTGGTCTCTAACTTGTCTAAATGCAGAATAAAAAAAGTCAGACAGTGTTTTCGAAACATTAGTTTGCTGATTTCTTATTGATTTCAATAATAAATCAGAAAGCACAGAAAAATATTTCAAATCAGGATTACTCTTCATTGTGTTTTTTAATTAGGTAAGCAATTAGACTAGTCTGTGTATAATAAATCAATACTTTCCTAACATATAAAAAAAAGAATATCACAAGCAAAATCGTGTTTATTCCAATTAGTATTTCTGCAGAATTTTCAATTAAAAACTTTAAAGTTCCATTTGATTGAATTAAAGGAGGAAGCTTTAAAGACCATATAACAACAAAGATTAGTGATGAATACAAAGAATATTGAAAAGCATTTCCTTCCCACTCTTGATTGAAAATCTTAACAATTTGTTCTGATTCATATTTTTCATCAAGTGTTGAAACAACTTGTAGTAATATTGGATACGCTACACCAAGTAGTCCAATTATTATGTAAATATATGCATCGACGCTTTTCATATTATATATAATTTTAGTTTTCTAACAGTTGCGCCTGTAATCCCTAAATAGACCTATACCCATTCGGATATATTTCACTATATCTATTGCAATTAATCAGGCAGATTCATTTTATAGGCGGATATATCCGGTTTCACACTTTTTACACTCCAAAAACACAAAGTCTTTTTAACCTGACCAAGTGTTTATGTCAATTTTTATAAGCAAATTTAAGAGTTATTTATTGGTGTAGGTTTCAGTGTATAAAAAAACCATCCACGCCCTCCACTACCCCACAATTGCATCGCGTGGCAACAATATTAAACCAACACAACACGCAGCGCCCTTTTTCAGCAAATCTATTTTTTCCATTCTCCGCCCCAAAGGTAAAAACTATTATTTACATTAACAAGAATTGTTTATTATTTTTCCTCTTTACATAATACATATAACTCCAGACAGGCTTCAGGGCAGGGTAAACAAGGCAAAAGCGGGTATATTTGCCCTGCTAGTGATAGGATGACTTAAAGTCGTCCTATCACTGTCTTATTTGCGAAAACTGGTGGTACTTGCGTTTGTTGCGTTCTGTTGATACATCCGCATTTTTCAATGTCGTTTAGGTAAGTATTCGCACACAGAATACACAGATTAGACGAAAAAAAACAGAATAGAAATTCCAGTTATAATGCAGATTAAAATATAATTATCAAATCAACCTTACATATTCTGTAAAATCTGTGTATTCTGTGTGCCTGACTAAACGATATTGAATCGGCATTGCGAAAATTTGTGTCGTTTGCGTTATTTGCGTGCTTTCAAATCTCGGGTCTTTTTAAAGCCCAGTATTTTGATTAGCACACAGGCTATACCCATAGATTTCACGTCCATTTTACGCAGTATCTCCGAGCAATGATAATTACGCACCGTATTTTCAGCCAGGTTTAGCATTTTGGCAATGTCCTTTAGTTTGAATTCATGCCCTAATAAATAAAGAATATCCAGCTGTTGATCGGTAAGGTCATGCTGCTGGAGCCACTGCGAGTAGGGATGGGTTTCGGTATAGCCCGGCAAATGATTATTAAAAACTCTGAACTGCGGCAGATATACATCCCCTACCCGCTCTGTCCTGACTCTTAGCAACACAGGCACTCCGTTTTCGTCGCTCAGCAGCATTTGTGCACAATGCACATAGCTATAGTAGCGACCATCATTTTCCAACAGATGACTCACCCAGGTGCCTGTGAATTTTTTACGCGCAGCAGGATCGTGTGCCATCAGCTGGTTGTAAAACTCATAACGGGTGGAATTGCAAAAGTCAATGTCGTCGGCATGCGTAAACTTGTCGATATGCAAAAAATTATCTTCCATATCGGGATGGATGATTGGCGAATGGAATAAATGACTATATGCCGATTTATGTACGATAAACTGCCGGCTCAGAAAATTGAAAATGCTGATACTGTAGAGTTGTAAACTCGCCTCCAGATAGTCGGCGTTACAAAATTTAGCTATCTCCATTCTCAGATGATCGGTCATCACACCGGGATGGGTCAAAAGCCTATGATAAATTTCGTGTAAAGTCCATAAGATGCTTTGTGCAGAATTCATAAAGTTCGCATTTAGCCAGTTCGTAAAACGGACGGTTAACAATCCATACCTAAAAACGGTGGTCCGATCACCTGATTTTTCTGCAAATAAAATACATTTCTTTTATTATTTTGCGTATTTAAAACAATTTAACCGATCCGGATAAAAAACAGTGCAAAATTACAGTTCCCGATCGGGGTACTTTAGCTTATTTTGCGATCTCAACAAAAAACGATCGCTGAAAATCTGTTGCCGCCGGATGATTCCCGTTTTCGGGTCATTGTTGCTAGCAAGAAAGATCCGGAAAATAATTCTAATTGCAAGGAAAACAATTTTCAGGCTGAGGAAAGTCATTTTCAGGGTGAGGAAAGCCAATTTAATGATCATGAAAACGATTTTAATGGTGATGAAAATCAATTTAATGGTGATGAAAATCGATTTAATGATCATGAAAATGCTTTTTAATGGTGATGAAAATCAATTTAATGATCATGAAAATACTTTTTAATGGTGATGAAAATCGATTTAATGATCATGAAAACGCTTTTTAATGGTGATGAAAATCGATTTAATGGTGATGAAAATCAATTTAATGATCATGAAAATGCTTTTTAATGGTGATGAAAATCGATTTAATGATCATGAAAATGCTTTTTAATGGTGATGAAAATCGATTTAATGATCATGAAAACATCTTTTAATGGTGATGAAAATCGATTTAATGATCATGAAAATGCTTTTTAATGGTGATGAAAAAAGCTTATACGGGTTGTAGTCAATAAAGTGAGCCCCGAGAAAGATAAGTGTCATTTTTTAATATAAATTTATCTCAACATAATCAGACAAAAAAACAAAGCCGAAAATCGAAGCCGAAATTAATTATAAATGTAAAGCCTATGAGAAAGGAATGAAATGGACAAATTGTTATAGAAACAGAAAACTGTCCGAAAAATAGTTGGTGACCGAACAGCATAAAACACACAAGCCCTGCAGCCAAACAGCGGTGATAATAGCAACAGCAAACCATCAGCGCCATGGACCGGCTAAGCTTTACCCTTTTTCAGGGATATGCAACCGACCATCCATTTCTCCGACAGAACATTGAAAGGTACTAAGCCTCATTGAACAAACTACTTATTTTGGTTGTAGTGCAAAAAAATCGGATTGCACCCGTCGTTTGTTGGTGAGGCAAAGGGCTCGAAAAAAAGCGTTTTTTTGAGCTGTCCGTAAAGCAAATTACGCTAACCCGTAATTTGAATCTGAGACAAATAGTTGTAAACTTAAAATAATTATTAGTATGCGTAAATCATATGTAAGTATTGATTTCACCACGAATAGTTATCCGGATGCAAAACTGAAAGTAAAGGTTGATACCATCGTTGATAGTCTGACCGGCAACCCTGTTTATAAGGCAATAGAAGCCGATGTAGTTGTTCTTAAAACCAAGAATGACTTATTTGGCGGTTATTTGTCGAAAATAAGCGTCGGCAATAAACTAACCACAGCTGAGAAAAATGCAGCGCGCAAAGATCTGGAAGATTATCTCCATGTCATTGGTAGCAGAGTGCAGGACATCAGTGGTGGCGACGAGGTAAAAATACTGAGTTCAGGTTTTGATCTGAGAGCAAAGCCAGCTCCTGTAGGCATGCTACCCATGCCAACAGGTGTCACTGTAACACAGGGACAACAAGCTGGTTCGCTCAACGTTAGCTGGAATGTGGTAGACAGTAGTTATCTGTATTTAGTACGTTACACCACTGCTCCGTCTAGTGCCACAAGCATCTGGAAGCAGGTTTCAACCGGAAAACATAAAACTACGCTGAGTGGTTTTAAACCGGGCGAAGCCGTAGCCATTCAGGTGGCAGCAGCAGGTACCGACGTAAATCTGGTATGGAGCACCGAAATTATCGTATATTGTATGTTCTGAGGACTTGTTGCTAAATGGTCTGCCACACTGCAGCGAATGCCTGTCAGTCGTTTACCCGACAAATAAAAAGTTTTAAGAACATAAGGCCTTCATACACATTCCACTTCAAACCCGGAATGCTGTTATCACTTTCAATCCTCCGTTGAGCTCATTGCTTGCCGGAGGATTTTTATATGCAGCTACGAAGGGGTTCAAAAAGCAGTTCCACCGCAGAGATAAGGACTTGCCCACGGAATATGCGGATAGGACGAAAAACACGCAGCAGGGATCTGCTGATCAAATTTCCCGTCGGGAATAACAGTAGGCCGAACCACTCAATGTTGTATATGCATTTGCCACAATTCAGATTTCCACCAATTATTGCCCGGATTAATTTGTAGGAGGTCGTGCAAGTAGCTTTGTCGACCGTTAGTTCGTGGTTTTAAATTATTGGTATCTGGCAATTTTCTTGAGCACAACCCCCGGGGAGTTTAATGTGAATTGAAAATCAGTCTAAGCCCATGCGCCCCGGCAAGCTGGCATAACCGGGGAATGCAAAGGGATTTATTCCGAATCAGTTTTCGCCCGAACCGACCATTTTCAGGAATCAATTATTTGTCAATTCCGCACTAGCCTTACGGATAAATTCAGCCTTATTCTTTTTCACCTCTATCAATACGTTCTTTATATCTTCCGGTATCGGAAAGTATTTTTCGGACCACAAATCTATCTCAATCAGTATCGGAAGTAAATCAATACCCATTTGGGTCAACTTATAATATCCTTTTGATTTACTTTCCGTATCGTCTGATTTTTCAATAATCTTGTTTTCTTCCAATGCCTGTAACCTTGTAGCTAAAATATTGGTAGCTATCCCCTCTTCTGATTTCAGGAAATCACTGTACCGGCATTTTTTTGAGAACATCAAATCCCGAATAATCAACAAAGACCATTTATCGCCCCAGATATCAAGCGAACAACTGATCGGGCAGTCTGACCTTTTTTTTGTCTGTTTCATAAATAAATTCTTTTTTACTTGCATTTTGCAAGTAAAGCACTATCTTTGCACTTGCAATTTGCAAGCAAAGGTACTACATAATATTAATACACGCAAGAATGGAAAAAACAAATAAGGTATTTAATCCGGTAACACTGGCCGGAATAACATTCCCAAACCGAATTATCAGATCGGCCACTTACGAAGGAATGAATGATGAAAATGGGAAGCCAACAGAGCAATTACTGAAAAAATACAGCGCTTTGGCCCGGGGAGGAGTTGGTGGAATTATCACCGGTTTTATTGGGATTAATGAACAAGGACGTTCGGGCTCACACATGGCCCTGCTGAATAGCAATGAAAACATTGAGGCATATAAAGAGCTGACTCAAAAGCTGCACGACATGGGCACACCCATTATTGCCCAACTGAACCATTGCGGCGGACAAACAAAAGAAGCCGATACAGGAATGCCGGTAATTGCACCTTCAAAAATTTCGGATTACAAAGCCCGGGAAATGACCGGGGCTGAGATTCTGGAAGTGGTAGAAGCATTTGTTCAGGGAATAAAAAATGCGAAAGAAGCCGGTTTTGATGGTGTGCAGATTCACATCGCTCATGGCTATTTATTATCCGAATTTGTTTCGCCGAGAATGAACAGGCGAACCGATGAATGGGGTGGTAACACCGAAAACCGTTTCAGGATAGTAAAAATGATCGTTGAAAAAGCTAGAAAAGAAGTGGGCAATTATCCTATAATTGCCAAAATAAATGGTTACGAAACACTGAAAAATGGAATGTCGGTAGACGAATCGATTAAAATTGCGAAACTACTGGAAAAAGTGGGTTGCAATGCCATCGAAGTTTCCAACGGAACCATAAAGGCCGGACTGGCAACCATGCGCGGAAATGTGCCGTGGCAAATGATAGTGGCTCAAAACGACCGACTGAATAAAATGCCGCAGTTTGCAAAAAGCATTATCGGAAAAATTGCCGAAAAAACCTTTCCGCAACCCCAGCCGAAAAGCTTATACAACCTGGATGCAGCAACGGCCATAAAAAATGCGGTAAGCATTCCGGTGATTGTGGTAGGTGGAATAAGCACTCTAAACGAAATTGAAGACATTATCGATCAAAACAAAAGTGATTTAGTATCATTGTGCAGACCATTTATTCTTGAATCGGATTTGGTGAATAAGTTCAAAGCCGGAAAACAAACGCAGGCCAAATGTATTCAATGCAATTTTTGTATTATAGGAGTTGAAAAAGCTCCTCTCAGATGTTATTATGGAAAAGTACCTGCCAGTGTGGCTTAGTATTCAACAAACAATGCTAAATCAATCAATAAACATTACAAACAGCATCTAAGTAAAACGAACAATTAAATGTCGTATATTCATTTGTGACAATTTATATTCCCACAAATTTTTTCTCAAATTAATTTGTGAGAATTCGTGCAATTCGTGGTTTTAAATAATCATTAAACAACGAAACAACGGTCAGCAAAGCTAATTGCACAAATTTACACGAAAGTGAAAAAAATAGGAAATACGACATTAAGTGATGGAATGAATATAATGTACCATTTAAATTTTTCAAAGACGATGCTATTTAACATCCCTGCCATTTATCCCGCAAGGCGGGAGGGGCTTGGGGCGGAAAATAGACTTTAATACCGCCCCTAATTAGCTACGCTGACCGTTGGTTCCCCTGAAGGGGACTTGAAATTACAACCGTATCGTCTAACGATTTTCTGAAAAATAGGACATTATTTAATTCCTATTACTTATACATTTTCAATTACTTACAGATAAAATTTAAAATTAAAAGATTATGAATAAAACAATTTTAATTACAGGAGCTTCATCAGGTTTTGGGCTTCTGATCGCAAATAAACTACACAAAAGTGGATATCGGGTAATCGGCACAAGTCGTAACCCCGAAAAACAGGCATCCGGGCTACCCTTCAAAATGATTGCCTTAGACCTTGATTCCGAAGAATCAATAAGCACTTTTCCGGAAAGGCTTTTCAAGGAAATAGGTCAGTTGGATATCCTGATCAATAATGCCGGCTTTTTAGTGTCGGGCATTGCGGAAGAAACACCGATAGAGCTAGGGCGTCGACAATTGGAAACAAACTTTTGGGGAACCATCAAGCTAACCAACGCCATACTGCCCTACTTCAGAAAACAAAAATCAGGTAAAATAATAACCGTAGGATCAATTATTGGCATCGTTTCATTTCCAAACAATGCCTACTATGCAGCTTCCAAACATGCACTGGAAGGTTATTTCAAATCATTACGCTACGAATTGGACGAGTTTAATATCAGTGTGGCGATGATTGAACCTACTGCTTTTAAAACAGGCATTTTAGATAATTCGTCATCGGCTTCAGCTAAAATTGCAGATTACAATGTATTAAGGAACAAAATTGCAAAATTCACCAACGACTACTTAGTAAACCAGGCAGGTGATCCGGCAGTGGTTGCCGAAAAAGTACTGAAAGTAGTTCAAACGAAAACACCCAAATTCCGGAATGTCGTTGGTAAGGGTACTTCTACCTTGGTGAATTTGCAACACTTTGCATATGGAATTTTAGAGAAAAATGTACTGAAACAACTAAATAAATCATGAGGTCTTTTCTTTCGAAACAACCAACGAAGCTTTGACCTATGTAAAAACAAAAAGAGCCAAGGGAAAGTAGTCAACTGACTAAAATAAAAACATCTCAGCTGTTTTACGGAGAAAAAAGCCATTGGTCTCCACTCTCGCGTTACTGAAAGTACTCTCTCCATCACCAATTAGCCGAAAGGTAACTCAATTATACCCCACTTATGGTATGTAAATACTATAAGTGGGGTATTTGTCATACCCCGAAATAGTGTAAACTTTGTGAATGAATTCAGAACTTTGTAAACAGTATGAAAAAATACCAAAAACAAAGCCTGATCTGACCCTAAATCTATCCGGGGGAAAGTAACAATTCCTGAGTGTGATAGTTTCCCGAATTTCAACCTCATCTGATCGGTAACAGTTCAATTGCCTTTAATTTACGAATAGGTATAACTGAAAATAAGCAAGAAAAACAAAAAACAGTTACACACTTTGTCCAGACACAGAAGTAAGTAGCTTCCCGGATTTAATGAACTATTTCTATCACATAGCACACACAGGGAATATCCCGATACCCGGGAGAAAGAATGAGGGAGAAAGACTTAATTCATAGAGTAAAAGTATCTGACGATACTTTTGCATGGTCTGAAATTATCCCGTATTCGGGATAATAAGTAAGGAGTAATATTTAATGAGATACTTTTTCTATCTGTTTTTTTCTGAAAGCTAAATCCAGATAAACAGCCTTGTCAACTTGGAACTAATTACTTGGAACTTGGAACTAACTACTTGTAACTTGGAACTAACTAAGTAATGGAACGAATATAATGTACCATTTTAATTTTTCAAAGACGATACTATTTAACATCCCTGCCATTTATCCCGATTTTATCGGGAGGGCCTTGGGGCGGAAAATAGACTTTAATACCGCCCCTAAATCCCCTGAAGGGGACTTGAAATTACAACCGTATCGTCTAACGATTTTCTGAAAAATAGGACATTATTTAATTCCTATCTACTTGTAACTTGTAACTAATCACTTGTAACTAATCACTATGTGTTCTTAGTCTTATAGTTACGATTTAAAACCAGTGTAAACTATTGTGGTGAAGAACAGAGCAATAATAATTATCATTCACTTAAAAGGAAGACATTTTCAGAACTATAATAATTACAGCAAAACCAGTAGAAACTCATGGACGAAATTACTTTTATCATTGCAGAAAACTGCGATTTATGCAGAATCGGACTTATCTGCATCATTCAGGATCAGGTTCAGTCGCCTACCATCATTACGGTTTCAAGCAAGTTGGAATTACACAAAGCACTGTTGTATAACGAAGATGCTACTGTCATTATCGACTTTGACAGTCTCGCCATCGATAGTCTTGACGAAGTGATTGTTCTGTCCACCTGCTTCCCATTGACTCACTGGCTGTTTATGGCTGATATTCCGGACGAAACCTTTCTGATGCCACTCACCGCTTCATTTGGACGGGCCAACTTTATACTCAAATCCAACGATTACGATGTGATTACCATGGCCATTCTGGATACCCTGTCGGGCAAAAAATATTTTTGCAGTGAAGCGCTTCGGGTTATTATAGACGGACATAACCGCAAAAAAGAATCGGTTGGAAAACGAAGCTTGCTCACCCACACCGAGCTGGAGCTCGTTCAACTGTTTACACAAGGAAAAACCTCGAAAGAAATTGCCGACTTACGCTGCCTGAGTTATCATACCGTTAATACCCACCGGAAAAACATATTCCGCAAACTGGAACTGAACAATGTGCAGGAACTGATTAAGTTTGCCCTGAAAAACGGATTGGTAGACCTGACCGAATATTATATTTAACGCGGGTTCAATACAAATATTCATGCAACTAACAGAAATTCACATGTTAATATTCCCGGATGCAATTTAGATTCGTAGCATATATTTGCCTTGGGCATCGGGTTTCCCTTCGGGAGATAAACAGCTACATCCCCTGACAGAAAAAAAAATTACTCTAAACTTGAGTTGTATTGACATTGAAGTTCTGACGGAACAAGGCGCGAACTAAACTAATGTTATCTAATCCGTTACCGAACGTCAAACCGGATAATAAAGCGGCTTCCTTTATTCGGTTCGCTTTCTACGCTTAGTGTTCCGTTGTGTGCTTCCACAAAATCTTTAGAGATCGAAAGCCCTAAGCCGCTTCCCTGTATTTTGGTTCCGGGCACCCGAAAGTAGCGGTCGAAAATACTTTGATGGTAGCGGGGATCAATCCCTTTCCCAAAGTCCTGAACAAACATTTCGACTATATTTCCGTCCTGTCGGGCACCGATTATCACACGTCCGTTTTCGGTAGAATAGCGGATAGCATTACTGAGCAGATTGGTGAGTACCCACGCTATTTTTTCGCTGTCGACATACAGCTTTTCTATTTTTTCGGGATATTCCACTTCTATCTGACAACCAAACTTATCGGCTTGCACCCGATTGGCCCCAATGGCATAATTTATCAATTCAATAGGCTTGGTTATTTTAGGCATCAGTTGTAGTTTTCCGGCTTCTACCTGAGTCATGTTCAGCAACTCGCTGGTAATACCCAGCAGTCGCTCGCTATTATCCCTGATGTTTTGCAACAGCTCTTCCTGTTCTTTGTTTAGCGTCCCTACACGTTTGTCTTCCAACAGTTGCTGACACATCAGAATGGCCGAAATGGGAGTTTTCAGTTCGTGCGAAATTGTTGAAATAAAGGTGGTTTTGGCAGAATCCAGTTCTTTGAATTCCGTAATATCTTTCAACAGAATAACATGCCCAATGTTTTGCGACTCCGTTTCGCCGGTTTCCACCATTCGGATCGGAATGTATTTTGCCTGAAAAAAGCTTTCTTTGTTGTCGGCATAAATTTTCAGGGGAGTGTTTTTTTCGTTTGGAGTTACCAACTCACGAATCAACCGCCGCATTAAATCATTTTTCAGGGCCAGCTCCGATGCCGATTTACTGATCAGATTATCGCGCTTCAGATTGAGGATACTCAGCGCTTCGTCATTGATAAATAAAATATCCATTTCATTACTTAGCCCTATGATGGGTTCGGTAATACTGTTTACAATAGCCTCGATATATTTTTTACCCGAAAGAATATCGGCCAGGGTGCTTGCACGGTATTCGGCCAGTCGTTCGGCCATCCGGTTAAAGCTTTGCGACACCTGAATAAACTCTTTGTTGGTACTAAAGCTCAAACGCTTTTCGTAATTGTGATTGGCTATTTCTAAAATGCCGTTCGTCAGTTCGCGCATCGGACGATTAATAGAAACAGGTAGTCTCAGAAACAATAAAATGCCTACAAATATACAGGCTATGCCTACTACCGAGATCATAACCAAAGCCCGTTGAAGTGCCGGTGTAGCAGCAGGATTGTCGGGTTCCATAGCCGTCAGAATCTGAAGGTTTACAACCGACAGAAGAACCAGTAGAATGATCATCGACACAAGAATACCGATGCCCAGGTTAAGCTTTGTTTTCGTATACATGCTCACAGATTTAATGCTTTATTAGTGACAGCTAAGATAATTAAATTTATGGAAACCCACCACTCTGTTATTGTTTCAGATCACCGGCACACCTGTACGGTATAAGCCCGGCAAAAGGTACTTATAAAACAAAACCCTTCCGGATGTGGAAGGGTTTTGTTTTATGAAATAGCGTGTAAGCTCATGTTGTTTCCGTTTTTTCCACATTTTCAAATTGCGAAAACAATTGAATTAAGTCGTTTTCAATATTTAATGAACTGTTTCTATCACATAGCACACATAGGGAACATCCCGATACATTCCCGATTAATCGGGACAAGCTGGGAGAAATAAGTAATGGAACGAATATAATATCTCATTTTAATTTTTCAAAGACGATACTATTCAACATCCCTGCCATTTATCCCGATTTTATCGGGAGGGGCTTGGGGCAGAAAATACCGTTTAAATCTGCCCCTGAATTAAGTAATGGAATGAATATAATGTACCATTTTAATTTTTCAAAGACGATACTATTTAACACCCCTGCCATTTATCCCACAAGGCGGGAGGGGCTTGGGGCGGAAAATAGACTTTAATACCGCCCCTAAATCCCCTGAAGGGGACTTAAAATTACAACCGTATCGTCTAACGATTTTCTGAAAAATAGGACATTATTTAATTCCTATTACTAAGCAAAAGTATCTGACGATACTTTTGCTTAGTCTGAAATTATCCCGCATTCAGGATAATAAGTAAGGAGCAACATTTAGCAAGCTGTTTTTTCTCTCTGTATTTTTGAAAGCAAAATCCGGATAAACAGCCTCGTAACTTGTAACTAATTACTTGTAACTAATCACTATGTGTTCTTAGTCTTATATCTTCCAGTTGAAACTAGTGTGAACTATTGTGGTAAAAACAAAGCAATAATAGTTATCATGGACTTAAATTGCCGTTGCTTCTTTTACTTTTTGCAACGAAATAGGGATAATAACCGTAGTAAGACCATGTTTGTACAATCGGCGTTGGATAGAGAAAATCGTAAAGTTGTGCAACACGCGCGAGATACGATACATTCCGCGAATGATAAGCTGTCCGCCGATAAAGGTCGAATTCGGATATTTTTCCAGTATCTCCGGCACAATCTTCAGCACTTCTTCCGACACATCCGTTCCCACACTGTATCTGTATTCGGCATTACACCCCAACTCTTTAATCAGATCGGTATATTTGGTCAGATTTACCTCCATGTTTTCTTTTAGTTTTTCCAACTCTTCACTGCTATTAAAACTTCCGGAATCGACCACACCAACACTAACAAACACAAAGTTCTTATAGGTATTGTGAAAGGTGTTCAACAAATAAAACAGAGAATAAAGCCCTACAGCCGAATAACCATTCACCAGAATAACGGCAGTAGAATCGGTGTTTTCAATTTCTTTGTCCAGTTTCACCAGTTTCATTTTGCTTTTCAACGCGGCAACCAACTCGGGCATTTTCGAATTCATCACCCCCTGTATATTTCCTATTTCTTTCCCTATCTGATTATAATGCTTCTTTATATAAAGCGAAAGTGTAACCAGCAAACCGGTGATTATAATAGTGATCCAGCCACCTTCTTCAAATTTAATTACCACCACTGTAATCAGAATAAAGACGGTTAGCAACAGTCCCACCCCATTTATCAATAATTTGCCAAACCACTTTTTATCTGTTTTGCGTACCTGAAACCAATGTTTCACCATACCGAATTGCGAAAAGGTAAATGTGATAAACACGTTGATACTATACAAAACCACCAAAAAAGCAACGGATCCTTTCGACATCCAAATAACAAAAAAAGCAGCTACGCCCATAAGCAGAATACCGTTTTGCGAAACCAAACGGTCGCTCAACAAGGTAAAGCGGCGAGGCAACCAATAATCGTGAGCCATATTGGCCATTACCCGGGGTCCGTCCAGATAACCGGTTTGAGCAGCCACGAAAAGCAGCGCGGCTTCCGAAATCAGCGTTACATACAGAAATGTTTGCCCTACAAACGGATTCCAGCTCGAAATAGCGTTACCAATTAAAACCGCGTTTAATGTCTTTCCGGGAACAATGTGAACATTAAAGAGAAAGTATGAAATCACAAGCCCAAGAACCGCCAACGAAAGCGACAATGCGAGCAAGCGCATGGTTTTAATAGCCGTTTTCACACGTGGCTCTCTTAAGTTTGGAATACCATTACTTACAGCCTCGATACCTGTATACGTTCCGGCACCCATACTGTATGCTTTCATAATCAAAAATATAGTCCCGAAAATTCCCAGTTGCGATACGGTTTTCGAAAATTCGGTCGTAGTTTGAGTTGCCACCGTTTTCATTTCAGGCACATGCGTGGTGAATGCGTACACAATAAGGAATATGTGTGATAAAACAAAAATCACAAATATAGGAGTCAGAAAAGCGACCGATTCTTTGACACCTCTCAGATTTAAAACCGTAAGAACAATCAAAACAAAAATGGCAACATACACCTTATACTCATGAAACTGAATTGGTAAAAAACTAAAAACAGCATCGGCACCGCTGGAGATGGAGATGGAAATGGTAAGCACATAGTCGATAAGCAAAGCGCAACCTGAAATCATACCAACTTTAGGTGAAATCAGGCGACTTGCAACTAAGTATCCACCACCTCCGTGAGGAAACAAGCGAATGATCTGCGAATAACTGGTACTGATAATAAATATGGTAAAGGCTGTAAGCAACCCTACTATCAGCGACAAATTGGTATGAACAGACAGGTTTTTATAAATTTCTTCGGGGCCGTAACAAGAGGAAGATAAAGCATCGGATCCTAAGCCCACCCAAGCAAAGAAAACAATTAATGAAATGTGACTAAATGTACGGCTATCGGAGAGGTCAAGTGGTTTTCCGATAATTTTCTTTTTTACACCCTGTAAATAGTTTTTTTCTTCTGTCATTTTTTTAATTTTGAATTAGCCAGCTTTTATACGTAATTTCCAATAGTTGATGATCTGTTTCTATCACATAGCACACACAGGGAACATCCCGATGCCCGGGAAAAATAATGAGAGAAAAGACTTCGGTCACATCGTAAAAGCATCTGACGACACTTTTGCTTAGTCTGAAATTATCCCGTATTCGGGATAATAAGTAAAGAGTAACATTTAGTAAGCTGTTTTTTTTCTTTCTGTATTCCTGAAAGCAAAATTCAGATAAACAGCCTTGTAACTTGCAACTAATTACTCGTAACTTGTAACGATGTGTTCTGAGTCTTAGATCTTCTGTTTAAAACCAGTGTGAACTATTGTGGTGAAAAACACAGCAATAATAATTATCATTTACTGAGCTTTTCACCTGTCGGACTATTCAGAATAAGCATTCGTGCAACACAAAAGCAAAATTCCTTTTTGGTCCGAACGGATACCAAGCTAAATATGTACCAAAAACGCAATCTATCTAATAGAATACTGTTTTTGAGGCAACTAATTAAAACAAGGGCTAAAATAAAAAAACAAAACCCTTCCAATATGGTAGGGTTGTTTACTAATATGGTAAGGTGGCAGAGGTCAGAGACCGTATTCTTCGATCTTGCGGTAGAGGGTAGTCAGCCCAATCTTGAGCAGTCGGGCAGTTTCGGTTTTATTTCCTTTGGTAAACTGAAGTACCCGACAAATATGCCGGCGTTCCATGGTAGACATCTCCAGGTCGGAACTACCTTTTGAGATTCCTTCCTCCAGTTGATCGTTGAGAATTTCGACAGGCAGATCCTCCAGCGTCAGCGATTCGTCGCTGCAAACAATCAGGCTACGTTCTATTACATTCCGGAGTTCTCTGATATTTCCGCGCCATACATGCCGGCTTAACGCATCCATATATTCGGGACTTACATGTTTTACTCTTCGTACCAACCTGGCAGCATAGGTATCAATAAAATAACTTGCCAGCACTTTTACATCTTCCACCCGTTCGCGCAGAGCAGGCAGATGAATCTGAAATACCGATAGCCGATAAAATAAATCCTCCCGAAAGCGGTTTTCTTCAATTTCTTTCTGAAGGTTACGGTTGGTAGCAGCAATGATACGCACATTCACTTTGGTAGGTTTGGTGTCGCCTATTTTCAGGAACTCTCCGGTTTCGAGTATCCGCAACAACTTAGCCTGAAGCTCAAACTCCATCTCCCCTATTTCGTCCAGAAAGATCGTACCATGATTGGCTTCTTCAAACAAGCCCTTTTTATCTTTGGTGGCACCGGTAAACGATCCGGCTTTATGTCCAAACATTTCGCTGGCCAACAATTCCTTACTGAACGCCGAACAGTTTACAGCCACAAAAGATTTGTTTTTCCGAACGCCTGCCACATGAATGGCTTGTGCAAAAACTTCCTTGCCCGTGCCTGTTTCGCCGGTAAGCAAAACCGGAATATCTGTTGAAGCTACCTTTTGGGCAAGCGAAATAGCTTCTTTTATTTGCTTACTGTTGCCCAGAATGCTGTTGAACGAATATTTATTTCCAACCTGTTCTTCGAGCTGCTTCAAACGATTATTCATCTGCGCCTTTTCCATGGCACGACTGATAAGGGGGATGATTTTATTATTATCGTCGCCTTTAGTGATATAATCGAAAGCTCCGTTTTTAATTGCCTGAACACCGTCAGCAATATTTCCATGAGCTGTGAGCATGATTATTTCAGACAGCGGACTGAGTTTTTTGATTTTTTCAATCAAATCTACTCCATTACCATCAGGCAGGCGCACATCGCACAACACCACATTGGGGGCATTAACTTCCAATTGTTTAAGACCCGACCGACAGTCGGCTGCCTGAAAAACTTCGTAGCCTTCGAGCTCCATCAGGCGCGACAGTAATTTACGGATCTGGTCCTCGTCGTCGATAATCAAAAGTTTGTTCATCTCAAATACAGCATAATTTAGTGTTGGCTTTCATAAACGTATTGCAAAGATAACTGATTCGGCACTTGTATAATCTATTTAAACAGACATTTTTTTAATCCTTCATCCTTTGGCAAAAGATTTATTTGCAAAACATATAATAAATGCGCTTCCCGAATCCGGAAAGCGCATTTGTATTTAGTATAACCGATTACTGTCAACCAATCACTGATTACTGTTTTTAATCCAGTTGTCCATGGCTGCAGCAGCTTTACGTCCGTCGCCCATGGCCAGAATCACCGTAGCACCTCCGCGTACAATGTCGCCACCGGCAAAAATAATAGGCACTGCCGATTGCATCGTGTCATTGTTGACCACCACAGTTCCCCATTTGGTAACTTCCAGTCCTGCTACCGACTGCGGTATAAGCGGATTGGGCGATACACCAACGCTTACCACCACTTCGTCTACTTCTACCAGCTCGGTTTTACCGGGTACTTCTACCGGCGATCTGCGTCCTGACGCATCCGGCTCGCCAAGCTCCATTACCTGAAGTCGCATGTGAGTCACACGCCCTTGTTCGTTGCCGAGATATTCAATGGGGTTATGCAGTGTCAGAAAATCAATACCTTCTTCCTTGGCATGTTTTACTTCTTCCAGGCGGGCAGGCATTTCCTCTTCCGACCGGCGATATACAATCATGGCGCGTTCGGCACCCAGTCGACGGGCAGTACGCACCGAGTCCATAGCAGTATTACCCCCACCAATTACGGCAACTTTTTTACCTTTAAACACAGGGGTATCCGAATCGGTGCTGGCAGCATCCATCAGGTTCACGCGGGTCAGATACTCATTGGACGACATAATGCCAACGTAGTTTTCACCTTTTATATTCATAAACCGGGGGAGTCCGGCACCACTTGCCACAAAGATGCCTTTGAATCCGTCGTCTTCCAGATCTTTGATAGCGATGGTTTTTCCTACCACGCAGTTGGTGATAAAATGTACCCCCATCGATTGCAGATTCTGGATTTCTACATCCACAATTTCATTCGGCAAACGGAATTCCGGAATTCCGTATTTCAACACACCACCAATTTCGTGTAATGCTTCGAAAACCACAACTTCATAGCCCAGCTTGGCCATGTCGCCGGCAAAAGCCAACCCTGCAGGCCCCGAACCCACAACAGCGATTTTTATATTATTGTTGGGAGCTGTTTTCGGAACCGAAATATTTCCACTTTCGCGTTCGTAGTCGGCTGCAAATCGTTCCAGATGACCAATAGCCACCGATTCTTTTTTCATTTTCAAATGAATGCATTGCCCTTCACATTGTTTTTCCTGTGGACAAACGCGGCCACAAACAGCCGGCAAAGCAGAAGTTTCTTTCAGTGTTTTAGCAGCTTCTAAAAACTCTCCGCATTCAATCTGTTTGACAAATTTCGGAATGTATATACCCACCGGACAACCCTGCATGCAAGTGGGGTTGGCACAGTCGAGGCAACGCTTGGCTTCCTGCATGGCTAGTTCGGGAGTCAGACCCAGATTCACCTCTTCTACCCGGGTGTGGCTGCGATATTCAGCATTAAGTTCAGGCATGTGAACGCGGGCTATATCGGTACGCTCTTTAGGTTTCATGGCATTGCGTAAATCTACGCGCCATTGTTGAGCTCTTTCTTCAGTATGATTCATATAATGTTTTTAAGGCCCCTAAGTCTCTGAGCGGGAATTAAGAGTGATTCTAATTGTTTTCGGTTTATTCAGGAATGGGTAGGTGATGATTGAAAATGAGCCATTTCTTCGCGTTCAATATCTCTGTATCCACCCAGACGCATCAGCATTTCGTCAAAGTCTACCTGATGTGCATCAAATTCAGGACCATCCACACATACAAACTTGGTTTTTCCGCCAATGCTTACCCGGCATGCGCCACACATCCCGGTTCCGTCTACCATAATGGTGTTCAACGAGGCCAGCGTGGGCACTTCATATTTCTTAGTCAGCAAACTAACGAATTTCATCATAATGGCCGGACCGATAGTGACACATAAATCCACTTTTTCGCGGTTGATAACCGATTCTATACCGTTTGTTACCAGTCCCTGCGTTCCGTACGATCCGTCATCCGTCATGATAATTAGTTCGTCGGAGTTTACACGCATTTGTTCTTCCAGGATAATCAACTCCTTTGTGCGGGCTGCCAACACAGTAATAACCTTATTGCCGGCCGCTTTTAATGCCGCTACAATAGGCATCATAGGAGCAGTTCCCACGCCACCGCAGGCACACACCACTGTTCCGAATTTTTCTATATGCGTTGCTTTTCCCAAAGGACCTACCATATCAGTAATATAATCGCCTTCTTCCAATGCACACAGCTTAGTAGATGAAACACCCATTTTTTGCACTACAAGGGTTATGGTGCCTTTTTGCAGATCGGCATCGGCAATGGTCAATGGAATGCGTTCTCCTTTTAATCCCACTTTTACCATTACAAAATGCCCGGCTTTACGCGACTTGGCAATGAGCGGAGCTTCTACTTCAAATTTTATTACATTGGCAGAGAAGTACTCTTTACTGATAATCTTATTCATCCTGATAGATTTTTTTATTAAGGTCACAAAATTACAAAAAAGATACCTTGTTACAAATCATACTGTAATAATAAACTACAAATTCATTTCTGTTCAATAGCTGGTGTGATGTGAATAATTGTTGGAGCTAATGGCGGATTGTTTTGCGATCTTATCAATAAACGGACTTGATTTCCGGTCCTGTAGGGTTTTGAAAAATAATACCTTTTCAAGCAATTAACAAACCGGAAATCTTTTTTTATTTGATCAGTACAGGAAGCCATTTTCGCCCCACTTTTGATAAAATGAAATTTTTCCGAACTTTTTTATTTCAATCTGATTGTTTTATTAAAAGATTATATTACTTTTGCCCTGTCTAAACAAAGACACAACTATTATGCTGAATCGATTTTTTACATATTCTTATTTTTACTTTTACTTTAGTAGGTGAGAGCAGGATTCTATATATGTAAAAATAAAAAATAAACAAATACATAAAAGTCCTGCTCCATTTCGAGCAGGACTTTTTTTGTTGATCAATAACGATAAAATTTTATGAAACGAGTAGCTATTCAGGGAGGGTTAGGCGCCTATCATGGCATTGCAGCTGAGAATTTTTTTGCCGGAGAAGAAGTGGAAATTATAGCCTGTGTAACGTTCCGCGATATTTTTAATGCTATAAAAAAAGACTCCAATGTCATCGGAATAATGGCGATCGAAAATACGATTGCCGGAAGTCTGCTGCAAAACTACGAACTCCTGAAAGAACACAAACTGAGCATTGCCGGTGAATACAAGCTACGCATTTCGCATTGCCTGGCTGCTTTGCCCGGACAAACAATCCACGATATTAAAGAGGTACAATCGCACCCGATAGCTTTAATGCAGTGTGGCAACTTTTTGGGAAGCTTACCCGGTGTAAAAGTTGTTGAGCATGAAGATACCGCTCTTGCTGCGCGTGACATTGCCAAGCATCACATACAGGGAGGTGCAGCCATTTGTAGTGAACGGGCAGCAGAGATCTACGGATTAAATATTTTAGCGAGGGGAATTGAGACTAACAAGCACAATTTTACTCGCTTTCTTATTTTTGGGCATCCGTGGGCAGTAGAAGAAATTCAAAAGGATGAAATTATAAACAAAGCCTCTATGGTCTTTACTTTACCGCATGCCGAGGGAAGCTTATCGAAAGTATTATCCGTCTTTTCATTTTATGGTATCAATCTTACCAAGATTCAGTCGCTCCCTATTATTGGCCGCGAATGGGAGTATCAGTTTTATGTCGACTTTAAGTTTGACGATTTGGAACGATACAAGCAGTCTGTAGACGCTATCAAGCCTTTGATAAACGAATTGAAAAATCTGGGAGAATATGCAGAAGGGATAACTCCCAGTATCTAAATTCACCTGAGTAAAAGAACAAATTATAAAACAAGCACTATAAATTTATATGAAACCTATTATTCCTGCCGAACGATTGAGCTCAATTAGTGAGTACTATTTTTCTACAAAACTCAAAGAAGTTGCGGATATGAATGCCAAAGGGATGAACGTAATAAGTCTGGGCATCGGTAGTCCCGACCTTCCTCCTTCCAAAGAAACCGTTGAAGCACTTTGCCGTTCGGCCTCCGAACCTACTGCCCACGGCTATCAACCTTATGTAGGCATTCCGGAACTCAGAACTGCTTTTGCGACCTGGTATAAAAAATGGTTTGGCGTGGAACTAAATCCGGTCAACGAGATTCAACCCTTAATTGGCTCGAAGGAAGGTATCTTACATATTTCGCTTGCTTTTTTGAATCCGGGCGATGGGGTACTGGTGCCCAATCCGGGATATCCTACTTATTCATCCGTAAGCAAACTGGTTCAGGCCGATGTGCTCACTTACGATCTGGACGAAAACAATCATTGGCAACCGGATTTTGACGCTCTTGAACAAATGGATTTGAGCAACGTTAAACTAATGTGGGTCAATTATCCGAATATGCCTACCGGTGCAAGTGCTACACCGGAACTTTTTGAAAAACTGGTGGCATTCGGAAAAAAACACGGTATTGTCATCATAAACGACAATCCCTATAGTTTTATACTGAACGAGAACAGACTCAGTATTCTTCAGGTAGAAGGAGCAAAAGATATTTGCATTGAATTGAACTCGATGAGTAAATCGCACAATATGCCCGGTTGGCGTATGGGCTTATTGGCTTCCAATCCGCAGTTTATACAATGGGTGCTCAAGGTAAAAAGTAATATTGATAGCGGTCAGTTTAAACCGATGCAGGTGGCTGCCATAGCCGCATTGAACAATTCGGAAGAATGGCACAGTGAAATGAACATCAATTTATATAAAAAGCGTCGTTTCCTGGCAGAAGAAATAATGAAAGCCCTGGATTGTACATTCGATGCAACGCAGGTTGGCATGTTTCTCTGGGGTAAAATATCTCATAAATATGGAAATAGCGGAGAACTGGCAGACAAAGTACTGTATGAATCGAAAGTTTTTATTACGCCCGGATTTATTTTTGGAAATAAAGGGGATCGCTATATTCGGATTTCGCTTTGTGCTAACGAAAAAACGCTGGCTGAAGCTTTGGAAAGAGTAAAACACTTAGCAATCGTCGATCAGCAATAAAAGTTGATTTTGCAGATAATCAGAATTCAATCAAAATATTAAATAAAACAATCAAAGATAGCCCGGAAGCCGACAACAGTCTGCCGACGACTATCCATTCAGAAAATTATGGAACTAGAATCAATTTTATTACCCGGAGTAGATGCAAAGCGTCCGCTCGTAATTGCCGGACCTTGTAGTGCGGAAACAGAAGAACAAGTGATGGACACTGCCCGCCGGTTGCACGACCGCGGCATAAAAATATTCCGTGCCGGAATATGGAAACCCCGTACCAAACCGGGCGGTTTTGAAGGTATTGGTGTTGAAGGACTCCCCTGGCTTAAACGTGTTCAGAGTGAATTCGGCATGTACACCGCGGTGGAAGTAGCTACCGCTAATCATGTGCGCGAATGTCTTGCTCATGGTGTCGATATTCTTTGGGTTGGCGCACGTACTTCGGCGAACCCGTTTGCCGTACAGGAAATTGCTGATGCCCTGGAAGGTGTTGATATTCCGGTTCTGGTTAAAAATCCGGTAAATCCTGATCTGGATTTGTGGATTGGTGCCATCGAACGTATTCACAATGCCGGTATTCGTCGCATCGGAGCTATTCACCGTGGGTTTAGTACAGCCGATAAAAAGATTTATCGTAATTTACCTCAATGGCATATCCCTATTGAATTGCACCGTCAGATACCTAATCTCCCTATTATTTGTGATCCAAGTCATATCGGTGGCAAACGCGAACTGATTGCACCGCTTTGTCAACAAGCCATGGATTTGAATTTTGATGGTCTGATTGTAGAATCGCATTGCCATCCGGATAAAGCATGGAGTGATGCTGCTCAACAAGTAACTCCCGAGGTACTTGATTTTATCCTGAACACATTGGTGATACGCGACATGACTCAGTCTACTGAAAACCTGAGTGCTTTGCGTCGCCAAATTGATGAGCTTGATAATAGTTTATTGGAGTTATTGGCTCGTCGTATGAGAATTTCGGACGAAATAGGTCTCTATAAAAAGGAGCATAATATGCCTATTCTGCAGGCTCAGCGTTATGATGAGATCTTACAAAACCGGATTTCGCAAGCTGTTGAAATGGGCATGGATGGGGAGTTTATGAAAAACGTGTTGGTTGCCATTCATGAAGAATCGGTTCGCCACCAGCAAGAAATTATGAAACGGTAAAATAAGCTCTTTATAATTTATAATAAGAAAGCTCCCATAAATCGCATTGACTTATGGGAGCTTTTTTCTCAGGACTTTTACTTAGCATCTTGCGATTCCGGTTTTGGCCCGTTTTCTCGGCGTTCCTTCATCCTTTGTTGATGTTCGGCACGAGCAGCCTGCAACTTTTGAAACTTTTCGGTTCCAATAATTTTAGCCAGTTCTTCATCATTTGCTTTGCGTTCGGCATCAAACTGAGCTCTCATTTCCTCGCGCGTCTTTTTTACTTCTGCTTTTTTCTTTTGACGATCTGCATCTTGTTTCTGATACAAAGCTTGTACCTTTGCTTTTTCAGCCTCAGTCAAGTTCAATTGTTTCGCTAACATCTCAGCTCTTTTCTCCGGAGATATCATGGGTCTTTCTCCCTGTCTGAATTCTCTTTTGCCACCATTCGGACCTTGTGGTGCCGGATCTTGTGCCATAACGGACAAACTAATTGTAAAAATTGTAGCCAAAGCCAACATTAAATACTTTTTCATAATGCACTTTTTTATTGTTAGTACTCTTTTAGTAATTTGTTGTTTTGACTGCAGAAATAATAATTGGTTTAATCCGTAGGTCCTATATTCAGATTAATTAAAGAAACACGGAGTTTCGTTGCAATAAAAAAGCAATTGGACATCTCATTACTTTTTCAACAATACCTCGTCAATTGCCTGTTTGAAGGCATCTTTTGGCATAGCACCCTGTGTCATTTGAGGTGTCCCATTCATTGGACAAAACAATAAAGTCGGAATACTCCGGATTCCAAATGCACTGGCAAGCTCTTGTTCTTCTTCCGTATTGATTTTGTAGATGTATATCTGTCCGTCATATTCTTTTGCCAAATCTTCCAGTATAGGTGCAATGGTTTTGCATGGACCACACCAGGAAGCATAGAAGTCAATGATACAGGGCTTATCTCCCAAATATTTCCACTGTGTCGGATTTGCTTCGTAATTTGCTACTTTAGATAAAAACTCTGCTTTGGTTAAATGAATTGTTCCCATTTTTTTTATTTCTTTTGATTGATTTGTTTCTTCTTTTTCCTTTTTATCGGCATTCCCGGCACAAGCTGAAAATGTAAACGACAGTAAGAGACTTGCAAAAATTATTTTCTTCATATTGTTTTTTTTACTTTGTTTCTGGCTTTTTTTTCTTGAACATATCGAACAACAAGTATCCTATGATCGCCCCATAAGCTATGCTGATGTAGGGATTGGAAGAAATAGGACAAGTGCCGTTGGAGCAGCCAATAAAATGGTAATAGGAAAATCCGGCCACTGCCCCGACTATAACACCGATGATTTTCAATACGTGTTTCCTAAGTAAGTTTTTCATACTTTTGAATTGTTTTTAAACACAGTTACATGTGCGGATGCATTCTATTACCTGTGTTATTTGTTTGTTTTTTAATGAATAATGGCAGTTCTTTCCGTCTTTCCTGCAATTTAATATGCCCTTGGCACGCATATCGGTCAGGTGATGCGATAGTAAGGACTGTTCACAATTTAGTTGTTCTACCAGTTGGCTTACGGTCATTTCATCCTGCTCAGCCAACAACGAAATAACACACAATCGTGTACCTTGTGAAATGGCTCTGAGCATATAAGCCGCCTGCTCCATGTGTTCTTTATTCAGTTCCTGCTTCATATTTTTAATTTGATGCAAATATATGAACATACATTCATATATAAAGTATCCTTTTAGGTTTTTTAGAGAAAAAGAGTTTCAAATAAGAAATGAAGAAAAAATCGCGTACTTTCCATCTCTTTTTTACGGCTAATTTTAAAGAATAAAGTATCTTTGTGAGCTAAAATCCAAACGATGAGTCATTCGATAACAAAGATCTGTAAGAATTTTATTTCCGAGCTAAATGAAGCTATAGGTGAACAAAGCGCTGAAAGCATTTTTGTGCTAACCGATGAGAACACCCGGGAACATTGTTTATCAATAACTCTGCAGTCGGAGAAATTAAAAGGGTGTCATCTGATATGTATTCCAAGTGGAGATGAGAATAAAAACATAGAGACAGCAGCTGTAATATGGAAATACCTGAGTGAAAACGGAGCAACCCGCAAATCACTGATGATTAACCTGGGTGGCGGTATGATCACCGATATAGGCGGATTTACAGCATCAACCTTTAAACGAGGAGTACCATATATAAATGTCTCCACCACATTACTGGGTGCCGTGGATGCTGCGACAGGTGGAAAAACCGGAATTAATTTCATGGGATTAAAAAATGAAATTGGTGTATTCTCCCCGGCTAAAATGGTTCTGATCAATATTGACTTTTTCAGGACGCTGGATGCAGAAAACCTACGATCCGGCTATGCCGAAATGGTAAAACATGCGCTGATTGATACTCCTGAAAGTTGGGAGCGTGTACTTAAATTCGATCTGGAAAAAGTCGATTTTAAAGAACTCCAACAACTGCTTGAGGAAAATATACGTATTAAGGAACGCATTGTTGAGCAAGATCCTTACGAGGCCAATATCCGGAAAGCATTGAATCTGGGTCATACTTTCGGACATGCTTTTGAGAGCTGGTCCTATAAAATTCAACGACCGGCATTACATGGTTATGCGGTTATGTGGGGATTGCTTTGCGAACTGTATTTATCGTTGATAAAACTGGACTTTCCGAAAGATGAATTGCTCAGGTTGAAGTATCTGATTAAGGAGTATTACGGAACTTTCGAGTTTAGTTGTAAAGAATACGAGGCATTATTTGAATTAATGACTCACGACAAAAAAAACGAATCTAAAGAAATAAATTTCACTTTGCTGGCCAATGTCGGAGATATCCGGATAAACCAAACAGCCACTAAGGATGAAATTTTTGAATGTTTTGATTTTTTCAGAGAAGGTTGATTATCTCTGTAGAAGACTAATTTAATTTATGGGAAAGACATTAATAATTGGAGCCAGTAGTAATCCGGAGCGCTATTCTTATCTTGCAGCTCAACGATTATTGGCTTCGGGATATGAAATTGAACTGATCGGATTGCGTAAAGATGTTGTTTTCGATCACGTAATTGACACAAAAAAAAAGCCGTTTGAAGATATAGATACGGTAACCTTATACTTATCGGATAAGTTTCAGCCGGAGTATTACGAATACATTATCTCTTTAAATCCAAGACGGGTTATTTTTAATCCGGGCACGGAAAATGCAGAGTTTGAAAAAATGTTGATCCAGAATGACATATATGCTCAGGAAGCTTGTACATTGGTGTTGTTGGGAACGAAACAATATTGAGACCCCTAACCCCTAAAGGGGAATAAGAGGGCGTAAATAAAATTAATAAATAAACTAACTAATTCCCCTTTAGGGGTTAGGGGTCATTAAGATGAAAATAGCTTTAATAGGATATGGCAAGATGGGTAAAACCATTGAACGAATTGCGCGTGAACGTGGTCATGAGATTGTATCAATAATTGATGTAAGTAATTTGGATGATTTTGATTCCAATTCGTTTAAGAGTGCCGATGTGGCCATCGAATTTACAGTTCCGCAAGTAGCGTTGAGTAATTACCGTCGGGCTTTTGCGTCGGGAGTTGCTGTCGTTTCGGGAACAACAGGCTGGACCGACGAACTGCCTGCGCTAAAGAAAGAGATAGAAGAAGGTGGTAAAACCTTATTCTGGTCGTCGAACTTTAGTTTGGGTGTAAATATATTCATGGCTGTCAACAAGTACCTGGCTAAGATTATGAATCAGTTCCCGAATTACAATGTGGAAATGACCGAAGTGCATCATACTCAAAAACTGGATGCTCCCAGTGGTACTGCTATTACCCTGGCAGAAGGAATTCTGGAAAATCTGGATCGTAAGAATAGTTGGGTGAAAGAAGTGGAAACCAAACAGAGTGACATGGCCATTAAATCCATTCGCGAAGGACAGGTTCCGGGCATTCACACCATTCGTTATGAGTCGGAGGTTGATTCGATTGAAATTACACACGATGCAAAAAGCCGCGAAGGTTTTGCACTTGGTGCTGTGGTTGCAGCGGAGTTTACGGCAGGAAAAAAAGGATTATTAGGCATGGAAGACATGCTGAAGTTTTAATCTATAAATTATAATTTGAAACTAAAAATGAGTGCAGACAAACTAACATCGCGTTTTCAACAGCCGCTGAAACAATGGATAAAATGCAGCGTGTGGAGCTTGATTTATATTTTATTTATTGTGTGGGTGGGTAACTACTGGTGGCTTTTGGGTTTGCCGGTGGTGGTTGATGCTTATATAACTCACTATATACCCTGGACCTGGTGGAAGAAAACAAAGAACAAAGCTTTGCTGGGTGTGATGGGCTGGATAGATGCTATCGTATTTGCTTTGGTGGCCGTTTATTTTATCAATACTTATTTGTTTCAAAACTATCAGATTCCAAGTTCTTCGTTAGAAAAGAGTTTGTTGGTAGGCGATTTTCTTTTTGTGAGTAAGGCCAGTTACGGTCCACGCGTTCCAAATACGCCTCTTTCTTTTCCTTTGGTTCAGCACACGTTCCCCATGCTGAATTGTAAATCGTTTATCGAAAAACCTCAATGGGATTATCATCGTCTGAAAGGTTTTGATACGGTAAAACGAAATGATATTGTGGTGTTCAACTTCCCTACAGGCGATACGGTAGCTTTAAAAGTCACCAATCCTGATTATTATACCTTGTGTTATAGTTATGGTCGGGATATGGTGCACAACCGGAAAGATCTTTTCGGAGATATCGTTTATCGTCCTGTCGATCGCCGCGAGAACTTTGTAAAACGTTGTGTGGCTATTTCGGGCGACTGGCTTCAGATAAAGGAAAATCAGGTATATGTCAATGGCCAAAAACAGGAAAAGATTCCCGGCATTCAGTTTAATTATTTTGTGCAGACTGATGGTACGCATTTAAGTGCCGAGGTGTTGGATAAATTAGGAATTAGTGTTGATGATAGAATACTGATGAATGATGTGCAAAGTACACCAGGCAACGAGCAGGCCGCTGAATCAAATAACCAGGCTATACTGGAAGCCGGACTGGATCCTAAACTTCCGGTTTATCATTTTCCGCTGAATGAAGAAACATATAATAAGATGTTGAAAGTAACCGGTGTTACTAAAATTAAAATAGAGCAACTTAAGACCTTGGATGTATTCCCACTGGGTGGACATAAACGTTGGACCCGTGATAACTACGGACCACTTTGGGTTCCGAAGAAAGGGGCTACTTTGGCACTGAATGCATATAATTTACCTATTTACGAACGAATTATTCGGGTTTACGAACACAACACCCTTGAGGTAAGAGGCAACGAATACTTTATAAATGGTAAATCGACAAAGACCTACACATTCAAAATGGATTATTACTGGATGATGGGTGATAACCGTCACAATTCGGCCGATTCGCGTTATTGGGGGTTTGTTCCCGAAGATCATGTGGTAGGTCGTCCGGTATTGGTTTGGTTGTCATTGGATAAAGATAAAGGTTGGTTTGGCGGAAAGATCCGTTGGAACAGGTTCTTTAAAAATGCAGAAAGATAATATAGCGGTAAGTAGTAAGCGGTAAGCGGTAAGTAGTAAGCAGTAAGTGGTTGGTAGTTTGAAGGAAAGAATGTCCGGGATTTGTTTAACGAGCGCGTATTTAGCTCCGGTGGAGTATTATACTGTATTGGCAGAAGCCGACACGGTTTATTTGGAGCATTGCGATTATTACGTAAAGCAGACGTATCGGAATCGCTGCCATATTGCGGCGGCCAATGGAGTAATGGCTCTGAGTATTCCGGTTGAAAAGACAACAAAGGAAAAGATACTGACCCGCGACATTCGTATTTCGGATCACAGCGACTGGCAAACACAGCATTGGCGTTCTATTGAGTCGGCCTATAACTCAACACCTTTTTTTGAATATTACAAGGATGATTTATTGCCATTCTACGAAAAGAAGTGGACTTTTCTTTATCACTTTAATCTGGAGATTCAACATAAGATACTTGAATTATTGGATCTGAACCCGAGGGTTTGGTTGACTGAAAAATATTCTTGCGAGCCTGAACAGGGTGTGCTAGATCTGCGTGAAAGCATTCATCCCAAAAAGGAAAGTTTGTTTGAAGCTCCGAAACCTTATTATCAGGTTTTTGATCAGCGCTTTGGTTTTCAACCTAATTTGAGCATTATAGATTTGCTTTTTAATATGGGGAATGAAAGTCAATTAATAATCGGGAACCCCTTAATCCCCTAAAGGGGGACTTAAGATAAAAGCTCATTCTTAACTGCCCCCAACCCCCTAAAGGGGGCTACTGAAGTGCAATATGCGCGAAAAAATCAACAGTTGCACACTGCAAAAGTCCCCTTTAGGGGAATCGAAAATCAGCGAAGCTAATTAGGGGCGGATCAAAATAATATAAACTAATTTCGAGCACGTACTTAATTTAATTATAGATCATTATTAAAAATCTCCTTCGGGAGATTTAAATGGATAACAACAATATAACACACTATAATATGGAACAAATAGATTGGAGTAATTTAGGATTCGGTTATATGAAAACCGATTGTAATGTTCGTTGTAACTATAGTGATGGCAAATGGGGTGAACTGGAAGTTCATGAAAGTGAATATTTGAGCTTGCACATGGCTGCCACCAGCTTGCACTATGGACAAGAGTCGTTCGAAGGCTTGAAAGCTTTTCGGGGGAAAGATGGAAAAATCCGTATTTTTCGGATGAAGGATAATGCTTTGCGTATGCAGGATTCGAGTGCCGGTACCATGATGGCCGTCGTTCCTACGGAAGTTTTTGAAGAAGCTGTATTAAAAGCAGTAAAATTGAATGAGCGCTTTGTACCTCCTTACGAATCGGGAGCATCACTTTATATCCGTCCGGTACTTTTTGGGAGCAGTCCGGAAGTGGGTGTGAAACCGGCTACCGAATATATGTTTATCGTTTTTGTAATGCCGGTTGGTCCGTACTTCAAAGGCGGTTTTCAAACAACTCCGTTTGTAATTATGCGTGAGTATGATCGTTCGGCACCTCTTGGTATGGGTAAATTTAAAGTTGGCGGAAACTATGCTGCCAGCCTGGTTGCAGGCGAAAGAGCTCATAAGCTGGGTTATTCCAATATCTTTTACCTGGATGCTAAAGAAAAGAAATATATTGATGAATGTGGAGCTGCCAACTTTTTCGGAATAAAAGCTAATGCCTATATCACACCAAAATCAACCTCTATTCTACCGTCCATCACCAACAGAAGTCTGATGACTCTGGCTGAAGATCTTGGAATGACCGTTGAGCAACGTCATATCCCCGTAGAAGAACTGGCGACTTTTGAAGAAGCCGGAGCTTGCGGAACAGCAGCCGTTATCAGTCCGATAGAACGTATTGATGATTATGATGAAAAGAAATCCTACGTCTTCTCACACGACGGCAAACCGGGAGTTATTTGCGAAAAATTGTACAACAAACTCCGTGGCATTCAGTATGGCGACGAGCCGGATACACACGGGTGGGTAACAGTAATCTGATTAGTTGATGTGATGATGTGATGATGTGGTAATGTGATGATATGTTGATTAGTTGATGTGATAATGTGATAATGTGATGATGTGATAATGTGATGATGTGATAATCGATAAAATGAAGATGTATTAATATAATGATGTGATTATTTAGTACGTTTTATTGATGCTTTGGCTCATTATATCTTTTATTATACATACATATTATACACACAACTAATAGCTTATTATTAAATCAATCAATTATCGAATCATCATATATTTCCATTATAAAATCATCACATCAACATATTAGTACATTACCACATCACCAAATCATCACATCAACTAATCACCACATCATATTTATGATTACAAAATCAGAAGTTTTTCCTATCGGACAGATCATCAAGCCTCACGGTGTAAATGGTGAAATGTCATTTTCGTTTACCTCCGATATTTTCGATCGGGAAGATGTTCCGTATTTTGTTTTTGAGATACAGGGAATTTTGGTGCCGTTTTTTCTGGTAGAATACCGCTTCAAAGGCAGTACTACCGGCTTGCTGACACTGGATGGAGTGACATCTGATGAACAAGCCCGCAACTTTGCCGGTCTTACTGTTTATCTGCCCAAAAGTTTTTTGGAGAAAGTGGAAGATGATGAAATTGAACTCGACTATTTTGCCGGATTTACCTTGATAGATGCCGAAAAGGGTCAGTTGGGAGTTATTTCCGAAGTAGATCAGACGACCGATAACGTGCTTTTTGTGATACCCACAAAAAACGATGAGTTGCTCATTCCGGCTGGAGAAGAGTATATCGAAAAAATTGACCACGACAAAAAGATTATCTATGTCCGGTTGCCGGAAGGATTGCTGGATTTATAAAGGATAGTGCCGTAATATACCTAAAGGAGCTATTATATTGTTATCAATATAATAGCTCCTTTTTTGTGATGTTCTATTTAATCCGTGACTTCCCCCTTTTTCGGACAAATTTACGTTTACAGTTAAATGGAAATAAATAGTATATTATAGTCCAATAAACATTTCATATACAGAATATAGCTAACAACAAAAAAGCAGATTTGCATAGCTTATATGACAAACCTGCTTTTCGAAGAAGTAGTTACAAGTAAATAGTTATGAGTTACAAGTCTGTTGATCTGAATTTTGCTATCAGAAAACAGATCATTAGATATGATTTTTTACTCAATAAGTATTACAGGATGTGATTTATTTCAACGTTTTTTCCTCAGCCGTGCTATTGCCCGGAATATCAGAAACAGTAACAGTTATTTTATCGCCCAGAAGTGATTCGTTCAGCTTTGTAGCGGTATACAACCAAAATAATCCGTCCGACTGTGATAATGCACTGCCCACTTCCACCAGGGTACCATCGGCATTTGCAATTTTGACCTGCACACTTGCGACTTCAAAATCGTCGGTTGCTTTTATTCGGATAGTACTGCCTACTTCTCCGGTATAATTACTTAAGTCAACCTCCTTAATATTCGGAGCATTAAAGTAGTCGGCTACTGCTACGTTATACGCCGATTTTCCGGGAGCAGCTTTTTCGGTATAAATAGCTTTGGTTGCAGGATCAGCCAGGGCTGACTTTCCATAAATTACCGCTTCCTGAAATCTTGATCGCACTTTTAGTTGTGCTTCCGTAGGTTCTCCTTCATGCTCCGAAGGATGTACCGATACAAATACTTTACCATCTGCCTTCCGGCGACGAAATACAAAATTACCGACCTGACCACTCAAGCCTTCGGTAGCTAAATTGCTTTTAGACTCTGCCATTTTTTTAATTTTTAATTGTTTGTAAATTGAATTGTATAAAAAGAGAATAATTATAGTTTTCCAATCCTTCGCTCGTCCTTCGTCGATCGTTCGTTCATCGTTCGTTCATCCTATACTCGAAAATTGAGCCTGTTTTGTTGATAAATTGTATAAAAACTGTATATATACGTAATGTTTACTTGTTATTTCGGCATAATCTTATAGATTCCCAGTGTAAACAGTATAACATTTAAGTCTGTGACCTTGTTATCAAGATGCAACTTGATTTAAAAACGTTGCATTAAATTCCATATTCACTAGCAGAGTTTACAAAAAATAAGTTTACTTAACTAGTCCAACTAAAAACTCGCCATCTCGTCCACACCAAACACAGCTTATAATTTTCTTTCTAATGCTTCACTATCAATTTATTTTGATAGATATTCGTTCCATCTGAAACTATAACCGAATAAACTCCATTTCGGAGTGCCGTTGTAGGAATACTGAACTGTTTCCCAATCTTCGTGTCAGCGTAAATTATAGAACCATATACATCAACAACTTTTACAGAATATGAAGTAGCGGAGGAAGTAGATGAAGTAGTAATAGCGGATAAGCTTTCTAGAGTAGTCGAGTTCTTAACGCTTACAGTTACTTCACTGGAAGTTGGATTGGGATATAGACTTAAGAGTGACCCATCGCTAAAATTAAAATTCTGAGAAACAGGAGTACTCCACCCACAGGCCCCTTTATAACTCAAAGATACAGTATACAGTCCTGAAACATATGCCGTATATGGCAAACGAGCTCCATAATAGTACGTCGTAGGCGAAGCATCGGGAGGTGTCACACCCCACCAGTAGTCTGTATCATTGGTTGACAATCCCGGGCTATCTGGTGCAAAATAAGAACTTTCCCCTACTTTTACCTCTATTACAGCACAGCTACAACTTGTAAGATACAAATTAAAGAAAACTGGCGATGTCCCAACTTGAATGTCACTTTTAGTAACATTATAACTATTATTTATTGTTGCAGAAAGAGTTATTTGACCACTACCTACTTTAGTAAGCGTTACCGAATTGCCATTTTGTTGAAGCAAAACAACACCGGATGGTGTGGCACTCCACACTACTGTAGCACCTGTTGGTAAATTATCTATGGTATAAGTGCCTTGATCGCAGATTTGGGAAGGGCCAGAGATAGCAGGAATATCATTACCATCTAAAGTTTGAGGATTTAATCCATTAGGATCAAGCCAATCTTGCAAACGACGACGAGAATCCAAAGCACCATTTCCGGTCCATGAAATACTGAATTTACCATATGAAACCCTTTGCAAGCCAGGATCATTACCACATAAATGCTCAGGACATAATGTAGTATTTCCTGGTCCAAACAACTGTCCGATTAATTTCTTTTGCGAATTAATAAGTGGAGAGCCAGAGGAACCAGGTTCCATTACTGAATGACGATTCGGTGTCGTTTCAATAAATCCGGTCATCCAATAATTATTATTTACACAAGTAGAATTAGTTGGTGCCGTATTATATGTTGCAATTTTTTTTACATCTCCTCTTGGATGATGAATACCAACTCCTTCTGTTCCAGAACTTCCTGAACGATCCCAACCTAAATAATAAGGTGTAAAGCCTGCTAAATTTCTTGGATCTTGAGTTAATTCTAATAGTCCAAAGTCAGAAACGTCATTATTGGCTCTAACTGTAGCACCCGTCGTTGAGCGAATAACAGGTTCAGTGGTCAGATTATTGCAACCCGGAAATTCGTAATTCCAATAAAATATCCATTGAGAGAGATTAGGATTATTTATTGCATCAAAAACGTTATCAAAACAATGATTTGCAGTCAGAAACAATGGTTCAAAAGTATAACTTGTATTATTTACCAATGAACCAGAACACCAACCCGAACCATTTGGTAATTTTACTAGTATTCGAGCAACAGCTTGTTTTTCCTTTTGCCAGTTTTGACCTTCACTACAATTTATATTGACTTGACAATCGCCGGAATCGCCGAAATTCATTGTCTGTATATTTGAAAAGGATGGAATATCTCTATATCCATAATAAATTTTTGAAATACTAATAATGGGCTTATCCTTTAAAGATGAGGGCTGATAATACTCTAAAGTTAGTTCGTCGCCTATTATCATTCCTGTCGAAAAATCAGTCGGATTATCCTTATTGCCATTCAAAAACTCATTTGTAATTCCTCCGATGGTTTGGCCGGAAGTTTTGTTATACACAAATAACTTTCCACCGTCAGGTAACCAAAATTTATTAAATACCAAATCCAATGATTTTCCATTTGCAACTTTTATTGTTAAACTCCAACATAAACTGTCATTGTTATAATTGCTCCATATTCCATCTTTTCAGGCATTTAACTGTGCCGGAATAGCAACGGCTATACGCCGGAAAAAGCCTGGGGTTGAATCATTCTTTATATCTTCTGCTATTATTTCTTACATATTTGGAGAAGGAATGGAAACAACATTCAGATCTGATTTTGAACTTAATCTTGAACTGATTCCCTGGCCTCTTAAACTCGGAGGCAGTTCATTCGTAGTAATTTGTGCCCATAAAGAACTCGATAAAAGCAATAAAAATGCACATACATATAATCGAATAACTATCTTATTCATAATATTATAACTTAGGATAAAACAATAAATACTTAGTATCAGAATAGAATAATTTCAACTTGGATTTTTCAATGGAATATCGATGTACATTTCTTAATGCCTCTGTAAACCTTGTTCCATCACCGGTAATTTCATCAACCATAGTTTCAAGTACTCCATTAGGAAAAGATAAATTACTTCCAGATAAATAGTAATTTTTTGCCAATCTATTAATAATCGACTTGCCTGTAAATGTACTGTCAGCATGAAATGTTAGTATGAAGCATTCTTCACAATCTTTAGGTTCTACTTCTTTAAAAGAATTATCTGCTGTATTACCAAATTCTTCTAATTTCCAAGTACCTATTATTGTTTTTATATCACTGTTAGTCCTTTCTGTTTCACACCCTTCTCCTCCTATCAGTAAAAGCAAGGTTATTGTTGTAAATAAAACTTTTTTTGTCTTCATAATATTATACTTTTTTAGTGTGAATAATATAGTATTTAAGTCAATGAGACTTATCATCAAGATGTAATTTCATTTAAAATCGTTGCATTAAATTCTGTTTTGGGAAATATATTTTAATTTTGAAACAACTCTATTTATTTCAAAACCTCCGCTAGTTTTTCCAACAATTGCTCTCCCCGCAAATTTCGGGCAATGATCTTACCATTGGGATCAATAAGGAAATTAGCCGGAATAGACTGAACGGCGTACAGCTGTGCCACTTCATTATCCCAACCTTTAATGTCTGAAACCTGTGTCCAGTTCAGTTGGTCTTTCTCTATAGCTTTTAACCAGGCTTCCTTATCTTTGTCTAATGAAACTCCTAGAATCGTAAAGTTTTTTTCTTTAAATCGATTATAAGCCGCCACTACATTCGGATTCTCTCTACGGCACGGTCCACACCACGATGCCCAAAAATCGACCAACAGGTATTTGCCTCTGAAATCGGAAAGTTTCACCTGTCTATTATCCGGGGCCGCTTGCGTAAAATCAGGGGCAACTGCCCCAACAGCTACCAGCTTTAGCTTAGCAATCTTTTGAGCAAACTCTTTACCTGGAGTGGTGTTCCTGATCTGCTCCGACAATTCGTTAAACAGAGGCTCTATTTTGTCCACCTCCGGTGCTGCACCGGCAACGCTCTTTACGGCATCCAGCGAGACATAGCTGGTGGGATTGGCTTGAATAAATTGAATCTGAAGTTCATTCAATTCATTGTCAGCAACATCAAATCGTTTTTCAATTTCGTCCCTAGCGGCTTCATTTTTTGCTTTTATAGCAGCATTATATTCCACTGCCAATGCTTTTTGTTTTGTTACTATCGGAGCAATTAAATCAACTAGTTTTTTATTCTCGTCATTAATTAGCGAACCGCTAATCTTAGCCCGAAATACAGAATCCGAAGAGGAGACATCAATCTTCCCTTTTTCCAGATAAATTTCAAGAATGTCAGCCTTCTTTAAGTTTTTGATTCCAGTACCTGTATGATCAACAATGATACGAGCTTTGATGGGATCAACAAGCTGTCCTTTAAACTGAAAAGTTCCACGATTGCTAATTACAGAGTCTGTGGTTACAGTCTTTCCTGTACGATAGATTAGGTAGACTTTAGTAGGTTTACTTAGTTTTTCTATTTTCCCATCAACTTGATATTCGCCCGACTGGGCGAATGCGGACATTGGAAGCAGAGCCAAAGCTATAAATTTGAATAGTTTCATATGTTTTATATTTTTTGTTTCACATTAAACTTACATTTGAGTATGTTGGATAAGAAGCGATGAGAAAAATTCTCATCGCTTCAGCCTTAGATTAATAAACGTAATGCATCAACTTAGACATTCACATATAAAAAGTTGATGATATATGAGAAAACTCATATTTCTTAAGTACTGTAAATACAGCATAAAGCAATTAGTTAAACTCTGGATTCTGGGTTATATTCTTATTAGCATCAATTTCAGCCTGAGGAATAGGATAAACCAGCGGTGTAATTTTACTGAAGCTGGCATTAGAATTATTTGCAGCATTAATCGAAATGGATTTTAATGGATTTTGATTAATCACTTTTGTCCAGGTTCTTTTTAAGCGTACTAAATCCCAAAAACGCCCTCCCTCGAAAGCTAATTCTTTTCTCCTTTCCGTGAGTATATCTTCTAATATTTGCGTTCCGGTAGAAGCATAACCCGCAAATGATGGATCTCTCTTTTTTGCAACAAAATTCAGATACAGATTTGCATTATCAGGGTCAGAGGTGTTGTAATAAGCTTCAGCAGCAATCAGAATAACATCTGCCAATCTCAATATTTTTGTGTCATCTCTGTCAGCTGCACCAAAAGCATTCGGGTATTTATAAGCAAGATATGTATTACCTGCTTGTCCGCTTCTATATCCAACGCCTGCATCAACAACCAAACCTTTTCTTACATCAGTAGCCGAATACAAATTGTATAATCCTCCTAAAGCCAAAATATCTCCATACCCCCCACCTGCTTGTAGATATAATGAACCTATCGAAACAAAACCATTATTATTGGTCACATCACTGGCTATTTCAAACAAAGTTTCATTTTTGGTCGAAGTCTGAACTGCCGCATTATTCCAATACCCACCAGGCGAATAAGTCGACTTAGCATAAGAAGTTCCTAAGCTCCCACTAGGTGCCACATAAGCAGCCGGTGCTAACAAAGACCAACCACTATTATTGATAACATCTAATGCCGCAATTTTGGCATTAACCCAGTCTCCCTGATTTTGGTATACCCGAGCTTGTAAAGCTCGTGCAGCATATTTTGAAAAGTATCCAGATCCACGATAAAGAGTAAGCAAGTTGTATGCTTTATCAAGATCTGAAATAACTTGTGCATACACATCCTTAACACTGGCTCTCGAGGGCAATGTATCTTTATTAAACGATTTTATAATTGGAACTCCGGGATCATTAGGGGCTACTGTATATGGATGAGCGAAATCTCTTACTAACTCAAAATGACTTAATGCCCGTATGGCATATGCCTCACCTACATACTGGTCAATATTAGCCGTACCGGACAATCCAGAATTAATCACCAGATTCGCGTATTTTATTGCAGTATAATTATAATACCAGTCATAATAAGCATAAGTATCAGATGTAGTTAACGAAAAATTGTTCAATGTTGTATATCTGTTTGTATTAGAAGTCGTGATATAGGTATTATCCGCCTGTAAATCGCCTTTAATAGACCCAGAAGCGCCAAAGATATAATATGAACGTAATTGAGAATAAGTTCCGGTTAGCGCAACCAGTAAGTCGCTCTCTGTCTTTATAGCTGAATTCAATGATGTTCCAGTATATGGTTCATTTTCCAAAAAACTCTGAGAGCAAGAGGAAATTACAAATACTACCAATGCTAATATATATATTTTATTTTTCATTTGTTTCTAATTTAAATAATTTGATACTGTTACAAGCCAACGTTAATACCAAAAGTAACCGACTTATTGATAAAGAAATTAAAGTTTGATTGGCTGTTGATATTTTGTTCCGGATCAAAGGGTAACTTCTTATCGTAGATATGTGTGAACAAGTTAGTACCTCTTACATATAGATTCAACGAAGATAAGTTGAGTTTACTAAGTACTGATTTATTGAAGTTATAGCCAAAACTTACATTACGAAGTCTGATATAATCGCCTTTATATAAAAATCGGGTAGAAGCTGCATTTGACTTGTTTGTCGAATTATACACTAATTTCGGGACATCAGTTATATCTCCTGCTTTTTGCCAACGATTGAGGTTGTAGCTATATTTTCCGTAGGACGAATTCACTTCATCATATAGATAAGCAGCCCATTGATCCTGAACGTAATTGCCATAATTGTAGTAAAAATCGCCAGACACACTGAATCCTTTATAAGTAAACGTGTTAGAGAAACCACCGTAATACTTTGGAGAAGCCGATTTACCAGTTGCAACTTTAGCAGCTGAATTATAATTATTTGTTGTTGCTGTTTTAGTCTCATCAGTATACCAAAGCGGATCTCCGTTTGTAGGATCAACACCAGCCCATTCTTTGAGATAAAACTCATAGAAGTCGTGTCCTTTACCCAATATAAATGACCCATTAGCCTGATCAACATCCAACGGATTCTTTGTCAAACTATTTTTATTGTGGGTAATATTAAAGCTAACATCCCAACTAAAGTCACTTGTTTTAATTGGAGTGGCATTGATCGTGAGTTCAATTCCTTTATTCTGTAAGGCCCCCACATTAGTTATTTTTGTGCTAAATCCTGTTGAAAGAGAGGTTGGAAGCTTATATATCAAGTTATCAGTTATTTTATTGTACCAATCAAAAACGATGTTTATCCGATTTTTTAAAAATGTTGCGTCTAACCCAATATCAGTTTGCTTGCCACTCTCCCATTTAAGATCTTCGGCTCCTAGTGTATTGTAACTACCTCCAGGCTGGTTGTTATAACTCAAACCATAGCCAACTTGTGGTCTCCAATCGTAATTACCAAGTCCGTTTGCATTAGCCACAACCCCATAAGAACCTCTTAATTTAAAGTTATCTACAAATTTCACCGGTTTGAAGAACTCTTCTTTACTAATATCCCAGCCGGCACTTCCTGAAGGAAAATAGCCATAGCGTTTATCTTCTGAAAAACGGGAAGAACCATCTCGTCTTATACTCCCAGATAGAAAATACTTATTTTGGAAACTCAGGTTGGCCCTTGCAAAAAGATAGATAAATGAATAATCCGACCAGGTAGCACTAGCCTCAGTTGGTGTTGAAGCTATAGATGATGCGATTAATTTATCTGTAGGATAATTATTCGAAGCTGCATTAATACTATACTGTTTAGAACTCAACGCTTCATATCCTGCGGTAGCATCTAATGCCAAATCCTTATTAGATGTAAAATACGTATGATAATCAAACTGATTTACCCAATCGTACAAGAAGTAACGAGTATAATAAGCATAAGCTCGTCCTTTAACTGATTTGCCATCCCCATGATTTGGATTATTATATTTATATTCTTCCAGATTATTATATTGTAAACCAAGTTTTGAACTAAAAGAAAGATTGTCTATAATGTTGTACTTGGCTTCAGCTTTCCCATTAATACTGAAAAAATCAATATAAGTTTTATCATTATTTACAATATACAATGGATTGAATAACGAGCTAAAATCTTTGGCTGTATTATTGATATTTAATGACCCATCCGCATTATATGGATTCTGAGTTGGTCTTAAAAAATAATACTCCATCACTGGATTTGAAAAAGCACTACTATTACTTGATGGAGCATTTTCTCGCGAGTACGTAGGCTGAAGATTTAAGGCAAAACTTAGTTTCTTATTGACATTATGGTCTAATTTAACAACACTACTTACTCTCTTCAGATCAGAACCTATCACATTAGATTCCTGCTTAAAATACCCGGCTGAAACATAGAATTTAGTTTTATCACTTCCCCCGGATGCAGAAAAATTATACTGACGTTGTTGCCCCTTTCGAGTGACTAAACTTAACCAATCAGTATCTACCGTACCGTCGCTATAATTTGTAGCCTGTGCATCTGCTTGCGCCTGCGTATAACCTGCATTGATAATTGACTCTTTAAACAGTGTCACCCAATCACTGGTTCCTAAAGTTTTACCTGCATTTGGAATTGGTCCATGTGTGTTATACCCAACTTCAGCATTAAAACTAAACTTTGTTTTGCCTACTTTACCTGATTTCGTAGTAATGACGATAACACCATTTGAACCCAAGGCTCCATATATGGCCGTTGCAGCTGCATCTTTTAGTACCGATACAGATTCTATATCATCCGGATTCAATTGTGCCAACACGTTTGAGGTAGTCGTATTCCGCGATAAATCGCCGCTATTAATAATTATCCCATCAATAACAAAGGTTGGCTGTGAAGATGCATTTGAGTATATAGATCCAACCCCTCTTATTCGGATTTGTTGATTAGCCCCCGGCTGACCGGAGAAAGTTACAGACTGTAAACCAGCTACTTTTCCCTGAAGAATTTGATCGACTGAAGAAATAGGAATCTGTTCCAGTTTAGCTCCATCAACTTTCACAACTGACGAGGTAATATTCGATTTTTTTTGGGTTCCATAACCCACTACTACCACTTCATTCAGCTTGTTTACGTCTTCTTCCAGGTAAATAGTAACCGGTTCGTTTTCATACAGCTCAATGTTTTGACTTTTATAACCGGTACTTGATACCAACAGTGTGGCAGGGAATGATTTCAGCTTTAAATGAAAATCTCCATTTATGTCCGACACAGTTCCTCCTGCATGTCCTTTGGCACGAATGGTAGCACCTACAACTGAGGATTTAGAACTCTCTTCCAAAATTTTCCCTCGAATCTCAACCTGCTGCGAAAATGCAGACAGCGTAGTTAACACAGCAAACAAGAATGAAATTCTGGCTCTGCGTACAAAATACTCAGGAAACACTTTGTTGTTTCCACAAAATAATGTTAGTTTTGTCATACAATTTTTTAATTGTAGCGGGCACACCCTCAATCGGTTTGGCGACAGAGAAGGGGGTTTGCTCGCTTTTGTTTATAAATATAGTAATTCTTGTTTTTATAGTTAATTGTTTTAAAAATTCAACTTGTTTTTATTCAATTGATCCAAGTTCGGATTAACGAATACGGCTTTACAATTGATTATAATTATAGCATCACAACTATAAGATTTGTAAAGTCCGGTTAAATTGATAAATTGGTATTAGGATGGATAGCTAAACATACCCGTACATTAGATTGTATACAAGTCTGCTTTCTTAGCAACAGATGAAAAGATCTTATTTAGCGCTGCAACAGCAACACATTCGCTGAAAAGTCATTCGCATCTGTATAAGCATAAAATAAGACATGAGCTGAGCTTCGCAAACTGATTGATCAATCCTCATCTGAACATTGAGTGACTGATCAGCCAATTTTACTAAAAGATTTTGGTCTATAGAATAAATACTTTTACTCATACTACAATATGTCTTGTTCAACAATGAAACACGATTAAGGTATCAAAACCTTCTATAAATAAAATTACACTTTTACGTTGCAAAAATACGGGAACAAAACAACCCTCCAAATACCTTGCTAATGGTATTTTGCATACCTATCTTTAGGTATATCATCGTCAAACAACGATTATAACATACTCTGACAACTATCTCAATAAAGTATACCTGAAAGCATTGCCTATTAAATATGAGAAAAATAACTAGAGTACATTATTCTAATAATGCGTCTTTCAGCTTTTTCATATCTATTTCTCTAAACGGTAAAATGATAATTTATTTTTACAGTCTTCTGTACTGTTTCTGAAGACTAAATGGTACATTCAGAGTGCTACAGTATACAATATAACGATTAAACTTTTAAGTTGGGGCATTGAACCTTACAATTGCGACACCAAAAAGGAGAACTTAGACATTAAAAAGAGTTCTTTGGCCTCCGGTTTTCTTGAATCACACTATAGAAACATCACTTCTTTTCGTGATCAGTGTAAACTATTTAAAACGATTTAATTATATTTGCACGCGTTTGAATATTGCAACAAAATAATGAGAAGATTTTTGATTTTACTTTGCCTGATGGCGTGTAGGGGCGGATTTGTGTTTGCGTTAGGGCCAATGGATTTGGCTGAAAACACCTTAAAAGTGAGCGAACACAGCGAACAGGTGTTTTACTATGGCTTTGCAGCCGGCGACCAGTTGGTCTTTTCATTCAAAGCCGTAAAAGGCGGAGCTTTGACAGAGCTGGAGATCAGCGAACTTCCGGCATCGGCCAGCTTTATGGATTATAATGTAAAAAAGCTGGAGAATAAAACCCTGCGCATTCCGCGAACGGGCATTTATAAGTTTCGGTTTTCGAACACTACCAACTCTGATAAGGTTTGTAATGTCAGGATTCAACGCATCCCGGCCGGTCCGGCTACGGTGGACTTTAACTCATCGGTTTACTGGCATACGGTACAGGACACTGTTTATCTGCCGTCGCAGGAAAAGTACCTGATGAGGCGCGACACCATGGCTCAAACGCTGGTGGAACGAGTGATGAAAATAGGGTCGTCGAGTATTATCTCAGGCACGGGCAACAAAGAGCTGATTGATTTCACGCTGCCGCGGGGAACGGTGTCGTGGAGTTATTATATAGGTGTAGGCAGCGAGGGTCAGAAGGCATTTAGTCAGGCAAAGAGTGGGTTTCTGAATTCAGCGGCTGCCACCGCCTCACACATCCCCGGTTATGGTACCATGGCGGCACTGGCGCTGTACGGATTCAATGCTTTTAGCCTTATTCAGGGCGAAGACAATGTAAAGTTCTGGTTTATGGTCAACGCAACCAATGCCTCGATGTTTAAATACGGAAAGAAGTTCAGCTGCTTTAAGCAGGGCGATGTGCTGAACGATGCCGCGCAAATGAAAAAGCCGTTGGCAGGCAGAGTCTATCTGGGCTTGCTGAACGACAATCTTATTGAGTCGATAAACGTAACGGTATCGGTAACAGCCATTGTGGTAACCGAGCAAAACTCCGTACGCAACAATAAAGTCATGAGCATCACCAGCCGGAAAGAGCCTTATTTGAAGAATTGAGAGGAAAACCTGTTCCGACAGTATCATTCAAAAGCACGCAAATAACGCAAAATGCGCAAATTTCCGCAAATAAGCAATAGAAATTAGATAATGCCGTATTTATGGTTCTTTAATTTCACCAATAATGTCGCACCTACGGAGCTTATTGAATTTGAAACCATGTAATTCTACCATAATACCGGTATTACGTACCTATCTTAGCCACGTAGTGGCGATAGTATGGTAAATTCAATTGTTGTTTAAGATAACAGAGCTCCGTAGGTGCGACATTATTTCACAGTAAGTAATACGACATTATATTGTTTTACTTACGACTTTTAAATTGCGTTGATTTGCGCATTTTGCGTAATTTGCGTTCAAGAAAAAACAGTTAGGTTCTTTCGAAATCAGAACGAAAAGGCCGCTCCCACCATCATATTCATGCCCTGAACATCGTAGCCGTAAAAGTCCTGGTACTTGCTATTGATCAGGTTATTTATTTTAGCAAAAGCGGTAAACCAGTTCAGGTAAGTATAAGAAACGCCCAGATTAATATCCACTTTATCCTTCATTGCCACCGCGGTATTGCCAAGTCGGGCATAACGTCCACCCTGATAAAACATATTGGTCGACAGACTCACATCATGATTGAGTCGTAGGTTGGTATTCCATTCAGCCTCGTATTTAGGCTTATTCCAGGCATATTGCTCGGTATCTACCGACCAGTTGTTCACTGCATATTTCAGTTCTATATTCAGAAAACTTTGCAAATTATAATTGGCCCGAATGCCCAGTTTGGTAACCGATGCTCCGCTGTAAATCACATTAAAGCGGTTGCTGTAAAACGACGAATCGGCCACGGCCATAGGCGCTACTGCACTGGTTAGTTTATACTCGCGGTTCACATAAAAATACTGATTGTCGATCTGGCGGAAATCCACATAGGCATCCAGCAGCAGGTTGTAAACAGGTTTCAACTTAATACCCACATAGAGATTATAAGGTGTATAGGTGTCGTTTACACGCAGATCGGAAAACAGAAACGGATTCTCGCTGAATATTTTGTCCAACGAGTTCACCTCAAAGTTGCCGGTAAAACCTCCGTAGAGCGACAGCACCTTGGGGTCGATCCTCCATTCACCACGCACATCGGGCGAAGGATTCATCTTTTTGCCATGAACAAACGACATGCTGGTTTTGAACCCCAGTCGTACATTCCACTCGGTGCGGTCGATGCTATAATACGGATTCAGCATAAGTACCGAATAGTTTTTCCAAAAATTAAAAGTCGGGATGGCGGTGGAACTATACATCATATTATACAGTTCAAAATCCACCCCCATGCGGTTTTCTTCGTTGGGCGAATTGAATTTAACCTTGGCATGCACCATATCTTCGTGCAAGCCATTCACCGCACTGAAAACATTGTATTGCATCTCGGCCAGATAATGCAAATCGGTAGACAAGGGCAATGAGCGCACACCGGCATGCATATTAAAGCGCCAAAAAGTATCGGAGTTTGGATAACCCGCCAAATCATTTACACTAAAAATACGGGGAGAAGTAAATGCACCTGCCCGGTCTTTTTCAGTGTAAATAGACGAACCATACTTAGCAACCAGCGTGTCCAACCCCACTACACCGGCACGATTAAAGTTATCGCCGTAATACTTGAAATGTTCGTGTTCTCCACCTATTCCGGCATATAAATCAAGGTTGTTGAAAAGTTTATCGAATGCCAATGCTGCATTGGTAGTGCTGTGTAAACGCTTCGATTCAAAAGTGCCCAGATGATTGAACGAAAAGTCAAGTCGCATGTCGGGTTGACTGATCAGCGGGTAAGCAAAGTCGAGCAAAGTGTTGGAATAACTGCCCAGCCCTATGCGCGCATACCCTTCATTGTTGTTACGCACGGTTGGAGCCAGATCGGCCGCAGCCAGCGTGTGGATATTAAAACCGGCATCCAACGGCAGATTAAAATCGTTGTATTTGGCGGGAGCTTTTTGTACGTTAAGTTCCAGTACCCGGGGCATGGAATTAATTTTTCCTGCATCCTGAATAACCGGACGGTACTCACGCTCTACCGACACACTGCGATTTATAATGGTATCCTGAGCCTGTAACGAAGCCGTAGCACCCAGGCTAAATAAAAAAACGGCAACTATATATTTTGTAGTTTTCATAAAATTGATAAACTGATGATGTGTTGATTTGATGATGTGATGATGTGTTGATGTGTTGATATGTTGATGTGATAATATGTTGATGTGATGATATGATGATATGTTGATGTGATGATTTGATGATGTGTTGATTTGATGATGTGTTGATATGATGATGTGTTGATATGTTGATATGATAATGTGTTGATATGATGATGTGTTGATATGATGATGTGTTGATATGATGATGTGTTGATATGATGATGTGTTGATGTTTGATGTGTTGAACTAACTATTCACTACTTACTACCGACTACTGACTTCCGACTTCTTACTACCTACTACCGACTCCATACTACCCACTACTTACTGCTTACCGCTTACCGCTTGCTGCTAATTGATGATCGTATTTTTCTCCCGCTCACTAATAGCAGTCAACCGTTCGGTAATCAAAGTCTGAATTTCGTCGGCAGTTTTGTAGTTTTTCTGCAAGCTAAGCAGATATTGTTTAGCCTGAAAATCGTTATTCTGTTTAATATAAACATCGGCCAGTAATACAAAACTCCGCGCCAGCCAAAACTGGTGAGCTGTATTCTTTTTGGCAAAGTCCAACACTTCCGTCTCCGCTTCTGTCAGCTTTCCCTGTTCGTAATACAGGTTTGCCAACAGGTATTTCGATTCAGCTCCCGTTGCCGTGCGGGTTTCAGCAGCCAATACTTTTAAGTCGGCAGCAGCTTCGGTAGTTTGTTTCAAAGCCAGATAGGCCTTGGCGCGGTTGTATAAAGCTTCGGACTTTAAGTCATCACTCGAGTGCGCATCCGCCATAATATCATTGACAATTGTGATCGTAGTCTGATAATCGTTCAAAAAATAACTGCAACGCAACACACCCAACCGACTCACATTTTTATTCTCGGTGCTCTGAGCCACCGTTTGAAGTTGTTTGAAGTAGGTCAATGAAGTTGCGTAATCTTTTTGGTCGTAAGCTATTCCCGCACAACGAATGGTGGCTTCTTCCACGTACTGATTTCCTTCTATTTTCAACAAATTCTGATAGGCTTTCATCGCGTTCACCTTATCATCGGTACGATAATAACTATCTGCCAGATAATACTGAGCCACGGTGCAATACTTTCCTCCGGCGCAGAATTTGTTCAGATAATTCTGCATACCGCTTATTGCTTTCGCATAGCTGGCGTTCATATATTGCCGTTCGGCGGCTATGTACAAAAGAGAATCTTCCCGACTTATATTCGATGATTTCACAGCATGTCCCAGCGTTTTGGCATAAGCCATATAAGTAGGCACATCGTTTATGTCGATATAAACCGTTTCCAGACTTTCCAGCGCCGTATTGGCTTCGTCGGTGCCCGGGTATTTTGAAATCACATTTTTATAGGCCGCTATTGCTTTATCGTAATTCTTTTCATTGAAATAAATCATTCCAATTTCCAACGCTCCTTTTCGGGCCATATCGCTTGTCGGCTGACTTTCGAGCAACCGTTGATAGGTACCGATTGCTTTCGCATTATCTTCCATCATTAAATAAGAACGACCTATCTGATACAAGGCATCATCCGTATATTCCGATTTCGGATACCGCCCGATCATGTCTTCCAGTTTATTGATCTTGGCTGTATAGTTTTTCTGCAATCCGGAAACATAAGCTGCCTGAAACATGGCGTAGTCAGCTGTATTAGGACTTGCCGAAGCAGCTTTGCTGTAATAGTGTTGCGCCTGACTAAAGTTACGGGCATAGAAATAACAATCGCCAATGCGGTTCATTGCATCGGGGAGCGTGCTTGCTGCCGTATTTGTTTCTGCTTCCAGGTATTTCAAAAACCAGCTAAGCGATTCGTTGTAATCCTTCTTTGAAAAATAGGCGTATGCCAGTAAGTAATTTGCGCCAGCCCGGTTAATGCTCGACTTCGAATAGCGGTTACTGAAAAAGGCTTTTATATCACTAATCGTTTCATCTGACTGTTTGGTGCGATAGTAGCTTTCCGCACGCCAGTACAGGCATTCCGCCGAATACTTTCCGGTAGACGAACTCTGCAACGACAAAGAGAAACATTCAATAGCCTTGTCAAGTTTATTCTGTGCGAAAGCTTCAGTACCCAACTGATACAATAAGTATTGCTTCGTTTCAAGCAGTTTAGCATTCGACGATTTTATTTTCTGAATAGACTGGTAAGCTGCATCGTAATTCTTGGTGGTCATATACACCGACGACAGATAATCGTAGGCTTTGTCCGTATATTTAGAGTCGGGAAATTCTGTCAGAAACTGTTCGAAAGCCGAAATAGATTCACCAAAGGCCGAAGTGCTTTCGTACGATGCTAGTGCATAGTTAAACATTGCCTCTTCCCGTACGGTTTTATTAAAGCTGGTTCTCAGAGCCGCCTCATACGCCAGCTTGGCATTGGTTATGTCGTTGAGTTTTATATAGGAATTTCCCAAATGCAGATAGGCATTTTCGGTCATCTCATCTTTTTCGGTAGTGGCTTTCGACAGATATAAAACGGCATTGGTATAATCTTTTGTTTGGAAATAAGACAAGCCCAGCAGGTACATATCGTTGCGCAGCACTTGAGGGAAGAGTTTCTCGTAGTTTTTCAAATAAAATATTGCTTTATCATAATTCCGCTTACGGTAGGCCATTTCGCCCGCAATACGATAAATCTCTGCATTGTTTTTATTGTCAGGGTTGTTTTTGAGTATCTTTTCCGTACGTTCGGTCAGCTGGTCGTAATCTTTTTGGGCATAATAGATTTGCACAATATAATACGGCACTATACTTTGATAAGCCGGGTTGTTTTCCAGCTTCAAAAATTCAGGCAGAGCTGCCGGGTAATTACCCAGACAATATTGTGTATAGGCATAATAATAGGTTGCCGACAGGTTATAGCGGGTGTCCATGGCTTTCAGGTTCTGAAACGACGTCAAAGCAACCGTATAATTTTTGGTTTGAAGATTTGCATACCCATTTGAGAATAGAAATTCAACAGTTTCGGTTTCGCCCAAATGATCTGCGTCCACCTGACTGAAATAAACCAATGTTGCTTTGTAATCTTTTTTCTCAAATTCAAGCATTCCCAGCATATCGTTGATCTGATCGGAAAACGGAGTGTAAGGATACAGCTGCAAATGGTTTTTCAACAAAGCAGCAGCATCCTGCTGACGCAATTCATACGCATTAGCTGCCAGATAATATTCGGCTTCCTGTATCTGACCGACCTGATTTTGGTCCGGCGATTTCAGAAAATCTTCAAAACTCCTGTACGAAGCGGCAAATTTATGTTCGGAGAAAAGTTCTTTTCCATGGTTAAACCGGGCATCCGGATTGGTAAATATCTGCGTGTGCTGCGCCTTCAACGACACGGCAAACAAATTTATAAATAAGCAGAATACGATTATTTTCTTCATAAAAATAAATTAATTAAATGACCTTTATTTTCTCTACGCCAGCTTGTTTATTCTAACGATCCGAATTTTCTGTAGAATTTGTGAATCTTTGATCTAAAAAACGGGCAATGGCTTTTTTTATTGATTTCAAACCGAAAAGTTCCGGGTCGAGCTCATCCAGCGGAACAAAAAAACAATCGGCCACATCGTCTGAAGCCTTTAGATTGTTTGTGTCATCCAGTTTACAGGCAAAAAACAGATCCAATGTCGGAATCATAAGCCCGCTGTATTCATATTGGTTTGGCAACGAAAATAAATATTTCGATTCTATGACAGTTGCCTGCAATTCTTCCCCTATTTCGCGGGTCACCGCTTCTTCGGCAGTTTCATTGTCGTCAACAAATCCACCCGGCAGATCCAATGTTCCTTTTTCAGGATTTTTTCCCCGTCGGCAAACTAACAGTTGTCCGGATTCGTTTAGTATGAAACAGGCAACAGCTGCCGAAGGATTCACATAGAACACAAAACCGCAAGACTCGCATCGTTTTGACTTTATATTGTTTTGACTGAATTTTTCACTTCCGCAAGCCGGACAATGTGTAAATAATGCTGAAAAATGCATAAGAGATCTGTTTGATGTTGAAGTGATACAAAGATACAATTAATTAGACTGAAAGTAAAAAGATAAAAAGGATTATCAGTGAACGAACCCGAAATGGGTATCAAAACAGCTATTATACCTGATACTTTGCCGTATTTGACTAATCAAATATCATTCCTAAAACGTAAAAAAATGGTCGTTGGTATATTAAATTTAGATTCTATAAGCTTTCGCTGTTAATAACTTTTATTTAAATGAGTTAGTTAAGTGCATTTAATACACTATTTTTGCAGAAAATTGAAATAGATGAACCGTAAATTATCTTTTCAGTTGGATGATGAATCCAACGACACAGTTAAACGATATGAACAATTTTTGTCCGGAACCGCCACTGGATATTTTGATGTGGAAGAACTGGAAAATATTGTAGAGTATTATTTGCGCCGTGGCCGGACCAAAGATTGCACTAAAGCTCTTGATCTCGGACTACAACTGCATCCGAACAACAACGCGTTAAAAACTAAACGTGCCAAAATATATCTTGCAACCGGAGATGATCAAAAAGCATTCCGGGTGTTAGACTCATTGACTGAAACAACCGATTACGAAGTAATACTGCTCCGTATTGAGGTATTGGTAAAGCTTCAGCGTTTGCAGGAAGCACAGATTATAACCAATAAATTACTTGCTGATGAGTCGGACGATATGGATAATGTATGCCTGGATATAGCTTATATTTATTTAGGTCAGGCTGAATATGCCACCGCCTTGAAACTGCTTGAAAAGGGAGATAAATTCAACAACCAGAATGCAGAGCTTCTTTACGAACTGGCTTTTTGTAACGAACAATTTGCAAACTTCGATGAAGCTATTGCTATAAACACGCGTATAGTAGATCTTGATCCTTTTGCCAACGAAGCCTGGTTCAACCTGGGACAACTTTATTTTGCCCGACAAGACTTTTCAAAAGCTCTTGATTGCTATGACTATGCCTTAGCCATTGATGAAAACGACTCGCTTACCTGCATACAAAAAGCGCATGTGCAATTCCAACTGGATCAGTTCAACGAAGCCATTGAGACCTATCAGGAATACAAAAAAATGACATCCTACGGTGCATGGCAGACGGATATTTTCATTGCAGAATGTTATGAGAAGATGGAAAAGTATGAGGAATCAATACAATATTACAGACAATCGTTGAAGGATCACCCCGAAAATTATGATGCACTTACGGGTATTGCCATTTGTCTGCTGGAGCAGGAAAAATTTGTGGAAAGTATGCCATATATAAAGGGGGCGCTTGAACTGAATGACGAAGCGGCTGACGCATGGGTATATCTGGCTGAAGCCAACGTTGGCATTGATGACGTGGATACTGCAATGGCAGCTTATTTGAAATCCATCTCGCTGGATCCAAACCAACCGGATACCTTAATGGCGATTGCGAATATCTACCTGGAAAAAAATGAGTTCGAATCGGCCCTCAAGTTTTATTTGGCAGGGAAAGATCAGGACAGCACGCTTGAGCTTATAAATTTATTTATAGCTGTATCCTATTTCAAACTAGGTGATATTGAGAATGCCATTATCTTTTTACGAATAGCAGTACTTGACAGCGAAGGAGCTGCCGGGCTGTTTCTGGAGTTATGCCCCGAAGCTGTTGATTCCAAATTACTAGAAAATTAAACCGAAAATATTGTTATGTCTAAGAAAATTCTAATCGCTTTTCTATTTATTTTTTCAATAACCGCTTTGCATGCGGGAACTACTGAACCAGCTGTTTCTACGGCGACTTCACCATCTTTCATTCAACGTGTAGAAAGTTGGTATAAAGACAATACCAACTATTACAGTATAACAGTCTTGATGACCTGCGAAAGCTCCATCCTACCTGTTCCATCCGAAATGGTAATACCACCGGCTGTGTATGTAGCATTAGACCCTAACAGCGGATTAAATATCTTTCTCATTATACTTTTCGGTACCATCGGGGCTTTGATCGGAGCATCTTTCAACTATATAATGTCAAAATGGTTGGGACGGCTCGTGATTTATAAATTTGCCGACAGCAAGATTGGACGATCATTTTTATTAAGCAGCGAGAAAATCCAAAAGGCCGAGAACTATTTCAATGATCATGGAAAAACCTCCACCTTTGTAGGCCGTTTCATTCCGGTTATTCGTCACCTGATTTCGATTCCCGCCGGACTGGCAAAGATGAACTACCTGAGCTTTTTACTGTATACCGCTCTCGGCGCGGGACTATGGAACTGCGTGTTGGCTTTGCTTGGTTACTTAGCTCACGGACAACAAGACATGATAAACAAATACAGTCACGAATTATCATATGTATTTATTGTTATCGGACTTGTATTAGCAGGTTGGCTTATCATCAAAACTATTCGGAAGAAAAAATAAACGAGGATGAAACAGTTTGGTTTAATCGGATTTCCGTTGGGACATTCGTTTTCAAAGAAATATTTTACAGAGAAATTTGAGCGCGAAACTATTGCAGCACGATATGATCTGTATGAGTTGTCCGATATTGCTGAATTTGAAGCTCTGAAAAACAAACCTAAACTATGCGGATTGAATGTAACCATCCCGTACAAAGAAAAGGTTATTCAATATCTGGATGAACTGGATGATACTGCTGCTGAAATCGGAGCTGTAAATGTAATTAAATTCATTCGGGAGAGTGGAAATCTCAAATTAAAAGGATATAATTCGGATGCCATAGGGTTTGAAAACTCCATAAAGCCTTTCTTTAAAGATTACCACAAAAAGGCATTGATCCTTGGCACAGGTGGAGCTTCTAAAGCCATTGATTATATTCTTCGGAAAAATGGCATTGAGACGACCTTTGTTTCACGAAATTCAAAGCCGGGTTTATTTACCTACAACGAGCTAGACAAAACTATTTTGGCAGACAATCTGATTATTGTCAATGCCTCACCGGCCGGGACATTTCCTCATTCCGATGAATGTCCGGACATTCCGTATCAGTATCTATCAGACAAACATCTGCTTTACGATGTTGTTTACAATCCCGCTGAAACTCTGTTTATGAAGAATGGAAAAAAGCAAGGTGCCCAAGTGGTCAATGGAGAAGGAATGCTGATCGGACAGGCCGTTGCAGCCTGGAAAATCTGGAATTCATAAGAGGCCGAGGACAAACAAAGCGCATGAGCACTTCCGTTCAACCAACTACCAACTAATTACTACCGACTACTTACTTCTTCATACAGTCCCTCACACGCATCTTCGAGCAAATCAATTACATTCTCGAAACCCTGATCGCCGCCATAATAAGGATCAGGCACATGTGTCGCCTCCAGCATTTTGCAAAAGTCAGTCATTCGGAATATTTTTGCATCTTCTTCCAAGGTCATAGCCTGCTGCTTTAGTCCTGCAATATTCTGATCATCCATCCCAATAATCATGTCGAAACGGTCAAAGTCAGCACGGGTAAATGGTCTGGAACGGTGAGTGAGGTCATAACCTCGTTTGCCTGCAAAATAACGCATACGACTATCCGGCAACTCCCCCTGATGATATCCAAGTAATCCGGCAGAATCAACTATAAAGCGTTCTGTTCGCTGTTCACGCATCAAAATACGATTGAAAACACCTTCAGCCATTGGCGAGCGACAAATATTACCTAAGCAAACAAAAAGGATGGAAGTTGGAGTCATAAGAATAGCTACTAAAAAATACGAGTTATAAATATGACCGTAGTCAAACTTATAACTCGTATAATACGGGAAAATCAGTTATTATATAGATAAAATTGAAAGTACACCTAACAAAGTTTCATTTACAGGCTTATCATCTTTGATTGCCTTTGTAAAAGGAACGTTTACAATCTCGTCGTTCACAATTCCGATCATGATACTCCGTTGTTCATCCAGCAGTGCATCAATAGCTGCCACACCCATACGGCTGGCAATGATGCGGTCATAAGCAGTAGGAGAACCACCACGCTGAATGTGTCCCAGAATAGTCACACGTACATCATATTCCGGATGTTCTTTGTGCATTATTTCCGCCAAAGCATTGGCCCCACCGGTAATTTCGCTTTCGGCCACAATAACAATACTACTGTTTTTCGATTTACGGAAACCATTTTTAATCAGCTCTTCCAACTGATCTTCCTGTGTTTCACGTTCCGGAATAATTGCCGCTTCAGCACCTGATGCCAACGCACTGTTTAGAGCCAAGAACCCGGCATCACGTCCCATTACTTCGATAAAAAATAACCGTTCGTGTGAAGTGGCAGTATCGCGAATTTTATCTACCGCCTCAATGATAGTATTCAAAGCGGTGTCGTAACCAATGGTAGAGTCGGTTCCGTACAAGTCATTATCAATAGTCCCCGGTAAGCCGACAATAGGAACGTTATATTCTTGAGCAAAAATACGGGCACCGGTAAAAGTACCGTCACCACCAATTACCACCAATGCATCTATCTCGGCGGCTTTCATATTATCGTATGCCAGTTTTCGTCCTTCCGGAGTTCTGAACTCGGCACAACGGGCGCTTTTTAGAATAGTTCCACCCTGTTGAATAATATTACTTACGTTTTGAGTTTGAAATTCTACAATTTCATTTGTAATCAACCCTCTGTAGCCTCTGTAAATCGCTTTCACACGAATGCCATTGAAAATTGCAGCACGTGTCACCGAACGAATAGCGGCATTCATTCCAGGCGCATCACCTCCCGAGGTTAATACACCAATGCATTTAATTTCGTATTTCATTTCTTCAAAATTTTGCGTTACTAAAGTAACGACTTTCCTTAAAATATAATTAGTACCTATCTATTGTTTTATAGCAAGTTCTTCTAATTTTTTAGCTACTTCCTCCATCAACCAACGGGGAGTGGAAGTAGCTCCACAAATACCTATTTTTTTTGTCAGATCAAGATTCAAACCGATCACTTCTTCAGCTTCAGATACCAAATATGTATTGGGATTAATATTCTTACTATGCTCGTATAAAACTTTTCCATTCGAACTTTTCTTCCCACTGACAAAAATGATGATGTCATTTTGCTGTGCAAAGGTAGTAATATTTGGCATCCTGTTTGCAACCTGACGGCAAATTGTATCGTAGAATTCAAAACTTTCATTTTGCCCGATACTTTTCGATAAAGTTGTTACTAAATGATTAAAACCGTCCAACGATTTGGTTGTTTGCGAGAACAATTGTATTGGTTTTGCCAAATCTACTTTATACAAATCCGCTTCACTTTCAATCACAATGGCTTTTTCATTAGTCTGCCCAACCAAACCGTTTACTTCGGCATGTCCAATATGCCCGTATATCACAATCTGTGTATCATCCGTAGGTGCAGCTTCGTAGGCTTTTTTAATTCTAGCCTGCAATTTCAGAACTACAGGGCAAGAAGCATCTATCAATGTCAGATTATTCTTCTTGGCAGTTTCATAGGTACTGGGCGGTTCGCCGTGCGCGCGTAACAAAACACGTGCATCTCTCAGTTCTGCAAACTGTTCATGATCGATGGTTATTAGGCCCAACTTGGTGAGACGTTCTACTTCCTGACCGTTGTGCACAATATCTCCTAAACAATAAAGAGTAGTCCCTTTTGCCAACTCTTCTTCTGCTTTCGAGATTGCATTTACAACTCCGAAACAAAATCCTGATTTTTTATCAATTTCAATATTCAACATGATAATTATTTGCGTTTAAATTAGTTATTATCCGGATTTACTTTATTGTTTTCCGGAACCTACTATTGTCTGAGTTACTTACACACCTACTCTATAAAAAGATCGGTTCTCTTTTATTTAAATTACAGGCGGCAAAACTCAAAATCATAGGTTATCATAACGTTCTTTCGGCAAACAAAGTTCGTAAAATACCACGTTGTTCTTCGCGCGATAAAGAAGAATTATCAATCACTACAGCATCATCCGCTTTTCGAAGCGGACTTTCAGCACGGTTCTGATCCCTGTCATCGCGCTCAATAACATTGGCCAGCACGTCATCGTAATTTACAGCTTCACCTTTGGCGGTCATTTCATCCATTCGTCGCTTAGCTCTGATTTCGGGCGAAGCTGTCAGAAATATTTTCAACTCAGCGGTTGGAAAAACAACCGTTCCGATATCCCGTCCATCCATCACAATTCCTTTTTCAACACCCATAAGCTGCTGCTGACGAACCAGCTCCCTACGAACAAAGCCCAGGGTACTAACGCGGCTTGCTCCATTGGCGACTTCCAACGAACGGATTTCACGTTCCACATTCTTACCATTCAAATAAGTTTCGGAAATACCTTCCGCATTTGTTTTAAATTCTATACGGATGGAGTGAATATGTTTTTCTAATTCTTCGGCATTAATTTCCGAATCGGTCATCCATCCGTTTTGAATACAAAACAGCGAAACAGCCCGATACATAGCTCCGGTATCGACATAAACATAACCAGCCTCACGAGCCAGTTCTTTGGCCATGGTACTTTTTCCACACGAAGAGAAGCCATCAATGGCAACAATTATTTTTTTCATAATCTAAATTCATTTAACGAAGTACTAATTGAGAATTGATAGGCATAATTTCCTACCTGAAATTGGGTCATACCGAATCCCACCTGAAATTTATAAAGTTTTATGCCGCCGCCAAACGAAAAACCGGCCATGCTCTTAAAACCCGACATACTCATTTCTTGCTGACGGCGATCGTTGTAGGCTGCCGTCAGATAAAAACTGCGCGACGGTACAAACTCGACTGCAAAGATAGTGTGCCGGAGAGCCATATCGGCAAATCCTATTTCTTTGGTTGTATTTGTGGAGCTTGTTGTAGTGTTACTTGAATTAGTTGCATCCTGATTAGTCGACTGATAACTTAAATCCCATTTCTGAAGATTATTTAATGTCAACGAAAAGCGAAGTGGAGCATGACTTAATTTCTTAGAAATACCCATTTGAATATTAAACGGAAGTGGCTCCAGATGTTGTCCTTCAGTATTGGAATAATAACCTTTAAACTGTGTGCCTATATTTTTCAATACCAATCCTGCCGAAAAAAGATTGACAGAATCATTGTAACTTGCTCCCAAATCTACGGCTACGCCATAGCTTGTATAGCTTTCGTAAGCCGAATATACCGGTTTAAGTGTTGCTCCAACAGTGATTCGATTAGTAACAGGGCGAGCATAAGCAATATTTAAAGAGAAATCTTTAGCTGTAAAACTCTGCCCGGTAAAAACATCTAAATCTGTAGTTTCCTGAAATGTGCCGTAATCTACATACTGCACTCCAACGGCAAAATAGTTTTTAGGCCCAATGGTTTTGCCAAATATAGCTGTTCCAAACTTAATATCTGCCAAATAATTAGCCATGCTAAGTCCAATCATATTATTTGTTTCGGCCGTAAGCAGAGCCGGATTTTCAAAAGCAAAATTTATATCGTTGTCGTGCAGTGATACATTTGCGCTTCCCAGCGCAGCCAACCGGGAGGAAGCAGGCAGATCCAAAAATTGATAAACCCCATAGCCGGCCTGAGAAAAAACAGGCAAAGCAAGTACAAAAAGGATGTATGATATAAAAATTCTTTTCGTCATGAAGTCTAATTTGTTGAAATCCTGATCTGATGGATTCCAAACTTTAATTTTCAAAAAAGCATTCAAAGATACACTATTTTTACCAACCGAAAGTTAGAAAAACGAATTTCTGTAAGACGAAATAAAGGGAGAAAAAGGGAGAAAGAGATAGTTGAGCGAGAAATGAATTTAAACAATCAATCTGATTTCCAGATTAATATTTATTTTTTGAGAAGTATAAAATGTAGATTTGAGAAATAAATAGTACATTTGCTTCTTAAATCGACAATAAGTTAGAGTCTGAGAATCAAAATGATTTCTATAGATAAACCCGGAAGAAGCTTTCGAACAACCGATTTGTATAGCAACTAATAAAAAGAATGAAAACAGAAATATACGAAGAAAAAGCCGTTTTAGTAGGGCTGATCACGCAAACCCAAACTGAGGAAAAAGCACGGGAATACCTGGACGAGTTAGCCTTTCTGGCTGAAACAGCCGGAGCTTCACCCGAAAAACTATTCTTTCAGCGAGTGGATTACCCTAACCCGAAGACTTATGTAGGACCGGGAAAATTGATTGAAATAAAAAGCTTTGTTGACGAGCATGAAATCGGAGTGGTTATATTTGACGATGAATTGTCGCCAAAACAGTTACGCAACATTGAAGGGGAGCTGAAGGTGATGATTCTGGACAGAACCAGTCTGATTCTCGACATTTTTGCTAAACGCGCTCAAACCGCCAATGCTAAAACACAGGTGGAACTGGCACAGTTGCAATATACATTACCACGCTTGACCCGCTTGTGGACTCACCTGGAACGTCAGCAGGGTGGTATCGGGATGCGTGGACCGGGTGAAACACAGATCGAAACCGACCGCCGGATTATCCTGACCAAGATTTCGCTACTAAAGCAAAACCTGAAAGATATAGATAAGCAAATGACCACGCAACGGAAGAACCGTGGTAAAATGGTACGGGTGGCTCTGGTAGGGTATACCAATGTGGGCAAATCGACCCTGATGAATCTGATCAGTAAGTCCGATATTTTTGCAGAAAACAAGTTGTTTGCAACGCTGGATACCACTGTACGAAAAGTGATTATTGAAAATCTTCCGTTTCTGCTTTCGGACACGGTAGGGTTTATACGCAAACTGCCTCACCACCTGGTGCAGTCATTCAAATCGACGCTGGACGAAGTTCGCGAAGCAGATTTGCTGATTCACGTTGTAGACGTATCACACCCAAACTTTGAAGAACAGCTGGAAGTCGTAAATCAGACTCTGAAAGAAATTGATCCGAAAGAGAAACCGATGATTCTGATATTTAATAAAATTGATGCATTTACCTATACTCCAAAGGACGCTGACGATTTATCGCCGGTAAAACGCGAGAATATGAGTCTGGATGAACTGAAAAACACCTGGATGGCTAAGATGCACGACAACTGCATTTTTATCTCGGCCCGCGAGAAACAAAATATCGACGAGTTGAAAGAGTTGATGTACGAAAAAATGAAAGCCATTCATGTGGAACGTTATCCGTACAATGACTTTTTGTTTCAGCGATATTCCGACATAGAAACTGATAACGAGTAGTTAGTTACGAGTTACAAGTAAATAGTTACGAGTTACAAGTTTGCTTGTTTGTAGATGAGTTTCAGACAAGCAGCAGATCATTACATATTATTGCTTACTTACTATATGACAAATTATCGTCCTTTACTGGATAAAGAGATAGCTACGCTGACTGTATACGGCTGTTCGGCCCAAGACTGGAAACAGGTGCAGGTTGTAGAAGATTTTTCGCCTTCCTATTTTTACAATGTACACTTTTCGGGTCAGGTCTTTCTGGGTAGTTACAACAAAATATTCGAATTGCCCGGTGGCGTGAGAAAACATGCCGGGGTTTGTAATTGCTTACTCCACAATTGTACAGTAGGCAACGACGTATTTATCGACAAGATAAATAACTACATTGCCAACTACGAGATTGCCGAAGGGGCTTATATCGAAAACGTTAATCTGTTATTGACCGAAGGTGAATCTACTTTTGGAAACGGAACGGAAGCGGCGGTGTTGGTTGAATCGGGTGGACGTACCATCCCTGTTTTCGATTGGCTTTCGGCACCAATGGCCTACATGCTTACTTTTTATAAATACAACAGCAAGGCCATTGACGCTATCACACAGAAAATAAATACTTACGCCGCCTTTCAGAAATCGGACACGGGACGAATAGGTAAAAATGCGCGGATTGTAAACTGCGACACGCTGAAAAACGTACGGATTGGCGATTTTACTACAGTAGAAGGAGCTTTACGACTTGAAAACGGTACGATAAACTCCAACGAACAGGCTCCGGTTTATATCGGACAAGGCGTACAGTGTACTAATTTTATAATCAACTCGGGAACGACTATTTCCGAAGCGGCACTGGTTTCGAATTGCTTTGTCGGGCAGGGCTGCATCCTCGGGAAACAGTTCTCAGCTATGGATTCGCTCTTTTTTGCCAACTGTCAGGGTTTGCACGGCGAAGCGGCTTCGGTGTTTGCCGGACCTTACACGGTGACGCATCATAAATCGACCCTGATGCTTACCGCCCTCTACTCGTTTATGAATGCGGGAAGCGGTACTAACTTTAGCAACCACATGTATAAACTGGGACCTATACACCAGGGCATTACCGAACGTGGAGTGAAAACATCCAGCGACTCGTACATGATGTGGCCGGCCAAAATAGGAGCATTTACCGTGGTACTGGGTCGGCATAAAGGTAATCCGGACATCTCGAATCTGCCATTTTCCTACCTGATAGAAAACAACGGAGAAAGTAACCTGCTGCCGGGCGTAAACCTGCACAGTGCCGGAACAATACGCGATGTGCAGAAATGGCCGAAGCGAGACAATCGCACCGACGACCTGAAACTGGATCCGATAAACTTCGACTTCCTATCGCCCTATACCTTGGGAAAAGCTTTAAAGGGGATTGAGATACTGAAACAATTGCTGGAAACTGCCAACACGCCTTTCGTGTGGTACCAGAACTGCAAAATCAAACGCTCGTCGATAAAAAAAGGCATTGAGGTATACCAAATGGCCATCGACCAGTTTATCGGTGAACAAATAGCAGCCCATGTAAATTCAAAAGCTGATTTATCAAACTTAAAACTGGCTGATAACGCTGCCGGGGTCGGCGACTGGGTGGATATGGTTGGGCTGATTGCTCCAAAATCAGAAATCGACAAGCTGCTGGTTCAGGTGACCGACGAAGCTTATTCGCTTGAATCCATTCAGAAAAAACTAAATGCCTTGCAGTGCGGTTATGACGACTATACGTGGAACTGGACTAAAGCCTTATTGCCTCAGTTTACCGGCAAAGCTTTAGCTGAAACAAAAGCGCAAGATCTGATTACCCTCATTGAAAACTGGAAGAAAGCAGCGGCAACGTTCAGCGATTTGATTATACGCGACGCTAAAAAAGAATTCAATGCTGTGGCTCGAACCGGATTTGGACTGGATGGCAACGAAGAAGAAGTACAGCTGGACTTTGAAGCGGTGCGCGGAACGGTTGAGGAAAATGCCTTTATCCAGGACATGAATAAGGGATTGGATAAAAGCTCGGCGATGGCGGATCAGCTAATCGAAATATTAAAGTCCTGACAACTGACTGAAGTTGTTATCTATTCATTTATTACTTAAGCATGAACAATTTTAATTTTTACAGTCCAACACTCTTTGTATTTGGCAAAGAGCGCGAAAATGAAGCCGGAAAACTGGTAAAACGGTTTGGCGGAACAAAAGTATTAATCCATTTTGGTGGCGGATCGGTCGTTAAAAGCGGTCTGTTGGATAGAGTGAAACAGTCACTTACAGCCGAAGACATTTCGTTTGTCGAGCTGGGCGGTGTTATGCCCAACCCTCGCAGCGGATTGGTATACACAGGTATTGAAATCTGTAAACGTGAGAAAATCGATTTCGTTTTAGCTGTGGGTGGCGGAAGTGTTATTGATTCCTCCAAAGCCATTGCGCTGGGCGCGCTTTACGACGGTGATTTCTGGGATTTTTATCAGGGCAAAGCTATGACGAAAGCATTGCCGGTGGCTACCATCCTCACTATATCGGCGGCAGGCAGCGAAGGCTCCGGCAATTCGGTGATTACGCACGAAAACGGCATGCTCAAACGCGGTTGCGGAGGCGATGCGCTTCGTCCGGTATTCTCGGTTTTAAATCCTGAACTCACCTGCACTTTGCCGGCTTATCAAACGGCCTGTGGTTGCACCGATATGATGGCACACGTGATGGAACGTTATTTTACCAACACGCAGGAGGTGGAAATTACCGACCGGTTGTGTGAAAGTATTTTACTAACCATTATAAAAGAAGCTCCCAAAGCATTGACCAATCCGGCCGATTATGATGCCCGCGCCAACCTGATGTGGGCTGGCATGGTGGCTCACAACGATGTTTGCGGCGTGGGTCGCGAGCAGGACTGGTCTACCCATGCGCTGGAACATGAGCTCTCAGCTTTGTACGATGTGGCACACGGAGCCGGTCTGGCAGTGATGTTCCCGGCCTGGATGAAATATGTGATGAACCACGATGTGATGCGTTTTGCACAAATGGCCGTACGGGTGTGGGGCTGCGAAATGGATTTTCAACAACCCGAAAAAACAGCCTTGCAGGGAATCTATAAGCTAGAACAGTTCTTAATCTCAATAGGAATGCCGGTGCGTTTCTCGGGACTTGGGGCTAAAGCCGAAGATATTCCAACGCTGGTAAAAACATTGTTTTCGAGCGGTGCTGCAACCCTTGGTAACTTTGTAAAACTTACTGCCGACGATGCACGTAAGATTTACGAACTGGCCTTATAAGTAATTTTACACGAGTAGTTACAAGAAGATAGTTACGAATTACAAGATTGTTTGTCTGGTATTATTACTCGGCAAACAATCTTGTAATTTTTTAGCAAATAGTCCAATAGAAATACCAAAGTAAGGTTTCAGGGACACCTTTTTGTCATTACAAAACTGCGGCAAGCTTTCAGGCACACCGTTTTAGCATTACAAAACTGCGGCAAGCTTTCAGGCGCACCGTTTTATCATTACAAAACTGCAGCAGGGTTTCAGGTACGCCGTAAATTACCCTGTATATGTTCTGCCCGACTTCAGGCAAACTGCTTTTAGTATTACAAAACCGCGGCAAGACATTATTTTTACATAACATTGCCCCGCAACCATTCGGCGCAATCTTATGTGAAAAGTTTTAGTATTACAAAACTGCAGCAAGACATTATTTGTAAATAATATTGCCGCGCAACTCTTCGGCGCAATCTTATTTGAAAAGTTTTAGCGTTACAAAACTGCGGCAAGACATTATTTGCGAATAATATTGCCGCGCAACTCTTCGGCGCAATCTTATGTGAAAAGAATTTAGCGTTACAAAACTGCGGCAAGAAATTATTTGCAAATAATATGTTCCCGCAGTTTTGCGGCACAACCGGCATGCAAAAGGCTTTAATATCGCCAAACTTCGGAATGACCTTATACCTGTCGTAGATTGTTTTGCAAATATTCCGCACGACTTACATAAGCAATCAATCCGGTTATTTACACCTAGCACAAGATAACCAACTACATACTGCCGACTACCTACTACATACGACCCACTCGTACCTACTTTCCCCTGATCATGGCACCTGCCACTGCATCAGCCACCATTTTTCGCAATTTCACCACGCTTCCTTTGTCCACAGGATGAACTCGGTTGGTGAGCAGAATGATGGCTATGTCGTTGTCCGGGTCAATCACAATGGACGTTCCCGTGTATCCGGTATGGCAATAGGTGGCAGGACTAAGCAGACTACCCTTGCAGCTGGCATAAACCGACGACATATCCCAACCGGGAGTACGCCCGAAAGCCTTTAACGACTCCGGCAAGCTGCGCATCAGCTTCACCGTTTGAGGCTGTAAAATCCGCTTGCCGTTCCATTCCCCGCCATTTTGCAGAGCCGCTACGAGAATGGCAATGTCATTCGCATCCGAAAAGAGCCCCGCATTGCCCGAAACACCTCCGTTCAGCTCACGTGCCAGTGGGTCGTGAACCACCCCTTTCAGCACCTCGGTGCCTTTCAGTCTCGAAGTAGGAGCACAACGTTCCAACGTTTCGCCCGTGGGATTAAAGTCGGTATGAGTCATGCCCAGTACATCGTAAATATTTTCTTTGGCAAAATCACGAAAGCTTTTAGTACTTACATTTTCAATAATATGTTGCAGTGTAATATAATTCAGACAACTGTACTGCATTTTAGTGCCCGGTTCAAAATCGCGTTTGCACGAAGCAATATATTCCATAAATCCGGCGGGGTTGGGTGAGCCATATCGCTTTTTGAGTGTTTCTTCGGGAGCATAGGCCGGTAAACCGGAAGTGTGCGTCATCAAATTCAGCACCTCTATATCACGGGTCATAAATGTAAATCCGGGGATGTACATATTTACATTGTCCTGCAATCGGACCAGTCCTCTTTCGGTCAGAATAAGCATTGATATGGCAGTTGCCATCGGTTTGGTACACGAAGCCATATCGAAAACCGTGTTCACGTCCATCGGTTCTACGGTAGGATACACCTGCTTGTTGCCATAGGCTTTGAGGTAAGCCATTTTGCCCCTGCGTACAACCGCCAGCACAGCACCAGGTATTTCTTTTTTATCAATAGCCTGTTGGATAATATTGTCGGTCTGCTGCAATTTAGCAGCATCAAGTCCAACCTGCCCGGGAGCAACTTTCTTCAGCTGTTGTGCTGTTGCGGTATGCAGGCAAAGGCAGAAAAAAACAGCCAGCAAAAAACGTGTTTTGTTCATATCGTCATAAACATTTATTTTCAACACAAAGATATGGCTTTTTGACCGGCATCCGGCTGTAAAAATCCGCAGGGATATGCTCAACCGTAAAAAATAATGTACTTTTGTATTCCTTTTTGGAAGATTAAGTGTTGTCAAAAGTACTGAACGCATGCCCGAAATTTGTTTATCTTATTTTTCACCCGCCCCTAAATCCCCTAAAGGGGACTTTTGCTGCGTGAAAATGTTGATTTTTTTCGCACATATCGCACTTCGATAGCTTTCTTTAGGGGATTTGGGACAGCTAATATAGAGTTTTTTTTATAAACTGATTCATGGCACGTACCTATTTTATTTCCCAATAGCTTAGGGAGAATAATATTTGGAAACCCATAACTGATATCTCTTAACCTCAATCTTGTAACTCGTAACTCGTAACTATTTCCTATTTTAATATGACCAGCAAACATCTACACATTCAGCCACAAACAATTGACCTCCGAATAACCCTTCCGGCTTCAAAAAGTATCAGCAACCGGGCATTAATTCTGAATGCTTTGGCTTATAGTCCATACGACATTCAAAACCTGTCGGACTGTGACGATACCCGTGTAACCGTGAAAGCACTTGATTCCAACGACCGCACTTTCGACATCGGTGCAGCCGGCACAGCCATGCGCTTCCTCACTGCTTTTTTGTCGAAAACAGTGGGTGAATGGGTCATCACCGGCAGCGAACGCATGAAACAACGCCCGATAAAATTACTGGTTGATGCACTGACCACGCTTGGAGCACGCATTGAATATGTGGAAAAAGAAGGATTTCCGCCCCTGCGTATTTTTGGTAGTGCCCTTACAGGTGGCGAAATACGGTTGAACGGCGGCGTAAGTAGTCAGTATATTTCGGCTTTGATGATGATTGCCCCTTATATGCAAAACGGCTTAAAAATTATACTCGAAGGCAATGTCATTTCGGTGCCTTATATTAATATGACGCTGAACATGATGAAAGAATACGGTGTGGCTGTTGATTTCAACAATACTATAATCGACATCAAAGCGCAAACATACAAACCCATTCAGTACAAGGTGGAATCCGACTGGTCGGCAGCATCGTACTGGTACGAAGTGTTAGCCATAGCCGGCAAAGGGCAAGTTTTCCTCACCGGATTAAACCAAAACAGCTATCAGGGCGACAGCAAAGTAGCCGCTCTTTTCGAACAACTCGGCGTAAGCAGCACGTATCAGGCCGAAGGTGTGTTATTGCAAGCCTCCGGAAAGTACGTAGAGCGATTTGAATACGACTTTGTAAACCAACCCGACCTGGCTCAGACATTTGCCGTTACCTGCTGCATGAAAGGTATTCCTTTTCATTTCGGCGGATTACAAACCCTGAAAATTAAAGAGACCGATAGAATAGCGGCTTTGATAAACGAACTGGGCAAACTGGGTTTTGTGCTTACCGAACCGGCCGAAGGTCAACTGGCATGGATTGGTAACCGTTGCGACGCAGCTCAACCCGTGAGCATAGCCACCTACGAAGATCACCGCATGGCTATGGCTTTTGCTCCGGCTGCTCTGATTACTCCGCTTGTTATTGAAGAACCACAGGTGGTCAGTAAATCATACCCCAGCTTCTGGGAAGATATTGAAAAACTTCAGGCCTAGTCTCATGTTTAGACTAGAGCATCTGACCAAGCAGTTTTCCGACCAATTTGTACTGGAGGATTTTTCATTCGACATACAGGAAGGCGAGAAAATCATTGTTTCGGGTCGTTCGGGCATTGGTAAAACCACCCTGTTTCGCTTATTATTGGGTTTCGAACAACCCGATAGCGGGAAGATTTACTTCGAAAACGAGTTGCTCACCGAAGTCACCGTTTGGAACTTACGTCAACGTGTGGCTTACGTCAGTCAGGATCTGAACATCGGTCGCGGAAACCTGCAAGCATTTTTCAATGAGACCCTCTCGCTGAAAACCAATGTTGAATATAAAAGTAGTTCGTTGGGTGAATTGGAAGAATTGCTGAATGCATTTGAATTGCCGGACACCTTATTGCAGAAAAACATCGAAGAGCTTTCGGGTGGTGAGAAACAACGTGTGGCTATTATCAACGCTTTATTGCTCAAAAGAAATATCTTTTTTCTTGATGAGATCACGTCGGCTCTCGACAAATCGCTTAAGGCAAAGGTTCTTGATTATTTCTTGCTCAATCCCGCTTTTACTGTGCTTTCCATTTCGCACGATAATTATCTGCCCACAGAGGCCGTAACCCGAACATTAAAACTAGACTGATTATGAATGGAGCTCAGGATCTTTCCATTTTTTCCATGCTGATGTGCGGCATATTACTGCTCGTTCCGTTACTGGGCATTTGGTATTTAAAACTGGGATTGGCAAAGAAATTACTAATTTCCACTCTCCGCATGGTGGTGCAACTGGTGTTGGTTGGTTTCTTTCTGGAGTTTGTGTTTCGGTTTAATAACTGGCTGCTGAACTCCATCTGGTTTCTGACCATGATAACTGTAGCCGTTTTTTCCGTTATCAAAAACTCCGGTCTCAAACTCCGGCATTTTGTTCGCCCCGTGTTACTTTCCTTTGTGCTGGCCAATTTCTTTGTTGTGCTCTATTTTAATTTTTTTATTGCAAAGCTGAGTTTTATTCTCGATGCCAAATACATGATTGCTATTGGAGGCATGGTGTTGGGCAATTCCTTACGTGCAAACATCGTCGGGTTGGGCGACTTTTATAAATCCATCCGCAAAGACGAGCAACTTTACTTCTACAAGCTTTCGCTCGGTGCCACCCGTTTCGAGGCTTTGCGCGACTTTGCCAAAAGGAGCTTTGTCTCGGCCATGAATCCAACCATTGCCTCCATGGCCACGATGGGTATAGTGTCGCTCCCCGGCATGATGACCGGTCAGATACTGGGTGGTTCGGTACCGTTGGTGGCCATCAAATATCAAATTGCCATCATGATTGCCATTTTAGCATCAACCGTATTGAGTATTTCGCTCAGTATTTTCTTTACTGTCGGAAAATCGTTCGACAAATACGGAGTGATGCAAAAGTCTGTCTTTGCCGAGAAATAATTATTTAGTCAGATTATCAAGTACTTCATACACTATCGGACAAGTGTAAGCATTCTTAACAGACAAGTTAAAGATTTGATAAAATCGTTTACGGTCGGTATGTGGATATTCACGGCAGGCTTTAGGGCGCGACTCATAAATAGCACAATAATTATCGGCTCCCAAAAACGGGCATGGCATCGACTGAAAAACCATATCGCCATCTTCATCGATGTGCAGATATTTTGAAATCAGATCAGCTGCTTTCATCCTAAGAGCCTTAGCCATACGCTCTACGTCTTTATCAGTTATACGCGGACCTAACGATCTGCAACAATTAGCACAAGTCAGACAATCTGTTCGCTCTGTAACCTCATGATGCAAGGCATGAACGTGCAGATCAAGCCCCTCTAACTTCTTCTTATTTTTTATTAAAAAACGTTTCCATTCAGCTTCCTTACGAGCTACCAGGGCGGGCAATAATTTATAATCTATTTGTTTGCTCACGTGATAATTAATGTTTTATTACAGCCTGCAAAAGTATTCATTTATCTGCTAGGTAGCAAAGGAAGTGACAACTTTCATAATATTTTTCGTATCTTTGCAGCCGTTTTTATTTACAAACACATAAATTCTATGAGTCAACTAAGTGATGTGTTGGGACAGTATGATGCGCCCCAGCAAGCAAAAGCAATGGGCGTTTATCCGTATTTTCGTCCCATCGAGTCCGATCAGGATACTGTTGTAACCATTGACGGTAAACGAGTATTGATGTTTGGTTCAAACAGCTATCTAGGGTTAACAAATCATCCCCGCCTCAAAGAAGGAGCTATTAAAGCCGTTGAAAAATATGGAACAGGTTGTGCCGGTTCTCGCTTTTTAAATGGAACATTGGATATTCATATTGAACTGGAAGATCGTCTGGCAAAATTAGTACACAAAGAAGCTGCCTTGGTTTATGCAACCGGCTTCACCGTTAATTCGGGTGTTGTGCCTTGTATCACCGGTCGTGAAGACTACCTGATTTTCGACGAATTTGATCACGCTTCAATCATTGAAGGTAAACGTTTGTCTTTTTCTAAACAGTTGAAATATCGTCACAACGATATGGATTCTTTGGAAAAACTACTCAAAAAATGCGAACCTGACAAATTGAAATTAATCGTCATTGACGGTGTTTTCAGCATGGAAGGTGATGTTGCCAAATTACCAGAAATAGTAGCACTTTCGAAAAAATACAATGCATCAATTTATGTTGATGAAGCTCATTCACTAGGTGTATTCGGCAAAACAGGTGCAGGTATCTGCGAACATTTCGGAGTATCAAAAGATGTGGATCTGATCATGGGAACATTCAGCAAATCGTTGGGAACCATTGGTGGATTCGTTGCATCCGACAACAATATTATCAATTATCTGAAACACAATTCCCGTACATTAATCTTTAGCGCTTCTATAACTCCGGCTTCTACCGGTTGCGTATTAGCAGCATTGGATGTAATGGCCGAAGAAACATGGCGTAAAGATGCTTTGTGGGCAAACACCGCTCGTGCAAAAGCAGGATTCCAGAAAGCAGGATTCGAAATCGGACCTACCGAAACTCCTATCATTCCACTTTATGTTCGTGATAACACAAAGACATTTAAACTGACACGTATGTTGATGGACGACGGTGTATTTGTGAATCCAGTAGTTTCCCCTGCAGTACGCTCGGAAGACTCCCTGATTCGCTATTCACTAATGGCTACACATACATTCGATCAGATTGACGAGTCTATTGAGAAGATCTCAAGAGATGCCCGTAGTCTGGGAATTATAGAATAATTATTTCTGAAAAAGTCAGCTTTGAAATAAATTACAAGAATAGAACGAGTCTGGAAAACAGATTGGTTCTATTCTTTGTTTTAAAATAGTATCAAGTTAATGCAATCTTACTGATGAGAATCAGTTCAATTACTTCAATCAACAAAAATGATTACTGTATCTAATTTAGCCATTCAATTTGGCAAACGGGTTTTATTTTCTGACGTAAATTTAAAATTTACTGCCGGCAATTGTTATGGAATTATCGGAGCCAACGGTGCCGGGAAATCCACTTTTCTACGCATGCTCAGCGGTGATCTTGATCCTACACGCGGAAACATTCAGTTCGGCCCAGCCGAGCGACTCTCGGTATTAAAACAAGATCACTTTGAGTTTGATGAACTTACTGTTTTGGATACTGTCATGATGGGACACACAGTCCTTTGGCAGATTAAAGAAGAAAAAGACGCCATTTACCTGAAAGAAGATTTTTCGGATGCTGATGGCATTCGGGCTTCGGAGTTGGAAGATAAATTCTCCGAACTAAACGGATGGAATGCCGAAAGCGAAGCCGGATCACTACTAAGCGGACTGGGAATCAAAGAAGATTTACATTACCAGCTGATGAAAGAACTCAGCGGGATGGAAAAAGTACGTGTGCTGTTAGCTCGGGCGCTATTCGGAAAACCGGACAATTTGTTGCTCGATGAGCCTACCAATGATTTGGATGTGGACACTGTGATGTGGCTGGAAAATTATCTGGCTAATTACGAGAACACTGTATTGGTGGTTTCACACGACCGTCACTTTCTGGATGCAGTAAGCACCCACACAGTGGATATTGACTTCGGAAAAGTGCAACTGTTCTCGGGTAATTACTCTTTCTGGTACGAATCAAGCCAATTGGCGTTGCGCCAACAACAGAACCAAAACAAAAAAGCTGAGGAAAAGAAAAAGGAACTGGAAGAATTTATTCGGAGGTTTAGCGCTAATGTGGCTAAATCGAAACAAGCTACCAGTCGTAAGAAGATGCTTGAAAAACTCAACATCGACGAGATACAACCGTCAACACGTAAGTATCCGGGAATCATTTTCACCCCTGATCGCGATCCGGGAAATATGGTGCTGGAAATTGCCGGATTGGGTAAAACGGCCGAAGATGGAACCGTTCTTTTCAAAGATGTAAATTTCAATGTAGAGAAAAACGATAAAATCATTTTCCTTTCACGTGATCCACGTGCCATGACAGCTTTCTTTGAAATCATCAACGATCATGATAAAGATCATGAAGGCACTTACAATTGGGGGATAACAATCACCAACGCTTATTTGCCATTGGACAATTCGGAATTCTTTAATACCGATTTAAATCTGGTAGATTGGTTGGGACAGTTCTCCTCCGACACTACCGAGTCCTTTATTCGCGGTTATCTGGGCAAAATGTTATTTGCAGGTGAAGAGATTTATAAAAAAGCCAGTGTGCTATCAGGAGGTGAAAAAATGCGTTGTATGATTTCGCGTATGATGCTTCGGAACGCCAATGTGATGATACTTGACTCTCCGGCCAATCACCTGGACTTGGAATCTATTCAGGCTTTCAACAACACGTTGGTAAACTTCAAAGGTAATGTATTGATGGCTTCGCATGACCGCGAGTTTATTCAAACGGTTTGTAATCGTATTATCGAACTGACTCCAAGAGGAATTATCGATAAGCAAATGGATTATGATGATTACGTGACTTCGGAAGACATTAAAGCCATTCGTGAAAGAATGTATAAATAAATCCGATAAGATTGAATCTAAAAGCAAAAGAGACTGCCTGCATAAGACAGTCTCTTTTACTTTTAGCCAGTGAGCCTACCAAATGTAGGACGAAGAAAATCTGAAAACACGAAAAAAAATTCATACATTTGTACAATATTAATATCCGATGAATTGCATATAAAGATCAGGTTTCAAGCAAACACCCTGACACGTACAACCGAAACACTAATGCGAGTGTTTCAACAATAAAGTTTTTTATTTCCGTTTTGTCCAACAAAAATCAATATCAAAAATTAAATATTCAATTTCTATTTAAATGAAAAAACTATTCATTGTGTTGCTTGCGCTCAGTACCTTTATGGGAGTGAAAGCCGACGAAGGTATGTGGATGCTGCCTTTGATTCAGAAATTAAACATCCAAAAGATGAATGGCATGGGGCTGACACTGACAGCTGCCGACATTTACAGTGATAACAGTGTAAGCTTGAAAGATGCCGTTATCGTGTTCGGAAATGGCTGTACAGGTGTAATGGTTTCCAACCAGGGACTGGTCTTCACCAATCACCACTGCGGGTTTGAGTCTATCCAGCAACACAGCTCTGTGGAGCACAATTATTTGAAAGATGGCTTTTCGGCGCCTAATCTGAGTGATGAAATCCCCACACCCGGACTTACCGTGAAGTTTCTGGTAAAAATACAGGATGTTACCGAACGTGTTATATCGCAGCTACCGGACGATTTACTGGGCAAAGCCCGTATCGAAAAGCAAGATTCTATTATCGGAGTAATTCAGAAAGAAGCTGAGAAAGGCACCGATTACATCAGTCGTGTACGGTCATTTTACTCAGGTAATGAGTTCTACCTATTCGTATACGAAGAGTTTACCGACGTTCGGTTTGCGTATGCACCTCCTACATCTATCGGAAAATTTGGTGGCGACACTGACAACTGGATGTGGCCCCGCCACACAGGTGATTTTTCAGTATTTAGAGTGTATTGTTCACCTGATGGGAAACCTGCCAAGTATTCGAAAGATAATGTACCCTACTCACCCAAACGTTTCGCCAGCATTTCTAACCAGGGATATCAACCGGGCGACTATACCATGATTATGGGTAATCCGGGTACAACTAACCGCTATTTGTCGTCGTGGGGTGTAAATAACCGTATGAAAACGTCCAACCTGGCACGCATAGAGGTTCGTGGTGCCAAGCAGGATGTATGGCACTCGTTTATGCGTGTAGACGAAGCCATCAACATTGCCTACGCCAGCAAATTTGCCCGCAGCTCCAATTATTGGAAGAATAGTATAGGTATGAATAAAGCCATCGGTAAGCTAGGTATTATAGCAGAAAAACAAACTCAGGAAAAAGAGTTTGCCGAATGGGCTAATAGTACTCCCGAGCGCAAGGCAAAATATAATAACGTATTGAAAACACTGGCTAATGACTATGGCAAGATTTACCCCTACAGCAAAGCATTGAATTATCTGACAGAATCATTACTTAGTGGAGTAGAAATGCCCCGCATTGCGACTCAGGTGGAAAGAATGATCAAGAAAGATATTCCTCAAGATTCTTTATTAACTCAGGTTGCTGCAGCTTATAAAGATTATTACCCGGCCGTTGATCAGGCAGCGCTGGTAGCTATGTTGAATATTTATAAAAAATCGGTTGATCCTGATGCTCTGCCTGAAGTATACAGTGTGATTCAAAAGAAATTTAAAGGCGATTACAACCGGTACGCCAAGTATCTGTTTGAAAAATCAAATTTCACTTCGTTGGAAAAAATCACCAAGGCCATTAAGAGCAACAAAGTAGATTTTTCGCAAGATCCTGCAATAATCTTTTCGCAAGAAGTACGAAAAGCTCTGGAATCTATCCGTGGTGAAGAGTACAACAAACTGAGTGAAGAGATTAAAGATGCCGAACGGGTATATGAAAGCGGCATCAAAGCTATGGCCGCCGAAAAAGGAAAGCCAATGTACCCTGATGCAAACTCGACTATGCGTTTGACTTTTGGAAAAGTAGGAGGCTACAATCCGGCTGATGCAGTAAGCTATAAGTACTACACCACCACCAAAGGTATTTTGGAGAAAGAAATTGCAGGTGACGAAGAGTTTAATGTTTCGCCCAAACTAAAGAAGGCTATCAAGGAACAGGATTATGGTGCTTACCTGGATAAAAAAACAGGCGAAATGCACGTGGCATTCCTGAGTAATACAGATATTACCGGAGGTAATTCAGGCAGCCCTATTTTCAATGCCAAAGGTGAACTGCTCGGTTTAGCATTCGACGGAAACTGGGAAGCCATGAGCGGTGACATTGTCTTCGAACCCGACTTACAGCGCACCATTAGTGTGGATGTTCGCTACATTTTGTTTGTGATGGACAAGGTGGGTGGAGCTCAACGACTCATTAATGAATTAAGCATTAAATAAGCTACACAAAACAATATAAAAAAAGCACTTACATATTTTTGTAAGTGCTTTTTTTATATACAAACAGAGTCTCTAAAGAAACAGACATCCACTAAAATTAAAGTATGGCTTAATAATTGTATTATCTGAATAGTCATTGAACTAATTAGACATTACGCGTATTTTAGTTCTAAAAACAGGTAACACATCCCCAAAGGATGTTATCAATATGAATAAAACTAAAGCTTCGGCAAGAAAAACAAAGAAAGTATGAAAAAAATGATTTTGACATTGGCTCTTGTAGCAGGTATGATGAGTACATTGAGTGCACAATCTGAGAAAAATGCTATTGGCTTACGGTTTGGTAATGGTGGTGAAATTACATTTCAATCAGCACTAAGTAACACCAATAGAGTGGAGATAAATTTGGGATTAAACAGCTGGGATAACAATCGTGGCTATTCGGGCTTTGGCTTAACCGGCATTTACCAATGGGTTTGGAATTTAGATCAACTTGCTCCGGGTTTTAAATGGTATGCAGGTCTTGGTCCTCAGATCGGATCGTGGAGTGGCGATCACAATAGCGACTATAAAGGGTTTGCACTGGGAATTGCCGGTCAGATAGGTATTGAATACAATTTCGAGATACCTTTACAGTTATCACTAGACTACCGTCCTAGTTGGTATGTATTACCCAATAGCTATGGTGGCGCTTATGATGGGATAGCATTAGCTGTTCGTTACAAGTTCTGATATAAAAATCAAAATGCAAAAACGGGATTCTTCTGAAAAGAGGCTCCCGTTTCTTGTATACAAACAACAGGATTTGTTCTGGTATTGATTTTGCATTATGCCCTGCAAGAAACTTAGCTTATTCACTAGTTAATACACATAATCATGAGAACAAAATCTTTTGTAACAATTGTGATTGCTTTAATCACTATCGGTTTGGGCACCCCTGTTGAAAGAATAAAAGCTGACCCTCCACACTGGGTGCCAGTACATGGATACAGAGCCCACACGCGCCATATCTATTTTCCAGAACAAAATATTTATTACGACACCTACAGGCATGTATACATCTATCCAGACAGAGGCAGATGGACTACCAGGGTTCGTTTACCTGAAGTTTTTGCCATGGTGAGTCTGGCAACTGCTCCAAAAATAGAACTGGAACTAAACTCACCTTATCCATATCGTTATAACGAAAGACACATGGAAATGTACAGAATCAGGCATCGTAGAGATTTTGATCATAGATACGCAGATAGAAGAGATTTTCGTGAAGCGTACAGGCTCCGACACGACAACAAGTACTGGAACAGAGATGAAGACAGACACCACGATCGGGACAGAGAGTACAGACACAACAGAGATGATAATTAAAAGCAATAAAAATAGCCTCCGCGTTAATCCTCGGAGGCTATTTTTGTTATGATCCCATCTACATCAATTTGTCCGCATGCAGCCCCCACAGCTTGTTACATTTTTCCACACATTGTATCCCCCAGATTTAAAGTCAAAAAAAAAATATTGCACGATAAGCTCTACGGATGAAACTTTATGAGAAATTTCAAGGTATACAAATCTTATATAACAAGCCATCACTACATGATACTAGTTGCGTTTTGGTAATTTTTTAGCTCCGTTATTCAACAGGAAATCCACGTTCTTTGATACCGCTTTGCCTGTGAAGGTTGCACCGGTATATCCGTCAACCTCAACTTTCTTGGCATCTTTCACTGTTTTTCCAACCCACTGATCGAAAAATCCGCGTTTCTCTAATCTACGCACATAGCCCAACGATTCTTTGTTTGACAGCAATGCCACCTTTTTGATAATCCAGTTTTTGTCGGTTATAATCATCACAGGAGTCAGGTCATTGTATCCTTTTACATCTTTGCAAAACGGAAGACTGGACATCGCAAACCCGACAGTTTTATTGTCCGGACCCAAGATCCGAAACCAGTAATCATTTACTTTTTCTACCTTACCGGCATCGGGATAAACACTCTGAACAACTTCTTTATTCGACACTTCGTGCAATACAGGTGCATGTCCTTCTCTTCCCTCCCGGGATTTTTCTTGCGCAATGGCAATGTTGCTGATAAACATTGCCGCAATCAACAGTTTTTTAATCATCTGATTCTTCTTTCTTTTATTTAGACTCTCTTGTTTTTTAATAATCAATAATTAGTGGTTAATGATTTATTATTAATGCAAGTTAGGAGTTGTACTAATACACATTCTATTTATAATGAGTTATTCACCGTAGGGAATATATATCAATAGAAAATGAGAACATACACAACCAATTCCCCGTAGTTAATGTCATTTGGCATCATTAACTATTAATAATTAGTAAGCTCTGATTTAGAGTTGATCATTTATCATTAACCATTGACTATTATTTCTTTTCTTCCGGATAAAGTACCAGACGGGCGAAGTTTGATCCAAAATATTTCTTTGCCGTTTGTTGTAATTGAGCCGACGATAAGTTCTGAATTTGTTTCAGGCTTTCGTTTCCATCATCAGCTTTGCTGCTGTAAACTACCATATCGGCCAGTTCATTGAGCCAGTAATTATTGCTTTTCAAATTGACTTCCAACTCCCGTTTCTGAGTTTCCTTTACTTTATTCAGGTCGCTCAGCTGAACTCCGTTTTTCTTTATTTTATCAATTTCAACCAGAGCTGCCTGAATTAAACTGTCGACATTTTGAGGTGCACATTGAAAGCTGATTTGCTCCACATAGTTTTCGTAAGGATATTTGGCAATCCGTCCGCTTGAACGCACACCATATACCCCACTCTTTTCCTCACGTAACGACTCCATCAATTTTATAGTCAATACATCATTCAGCGATTGCAATAAATAAGCTTCCTGCTGACTAAATTTAGCCGTCCCCGTAAAGCTAAGGTTAACACTACTTTTCGGATCGGTACCTTTGTAAAATTCTTTCTTTACAATGCCTTTCGGAGGCCTTATACCCAGATCTTTACTGGTTTCGCGCACCTGAGTAGCTGGTAAACCTGCAAGATAAGTCTCCACCAGCGGTTTTATTTTTTCCAGATCGAATGAGCCGACAAAGATAAAATTAAAATCGCCTGCATTGGCAAAACGTTCATGGAAAATTTCGAGCGAGCGTTTTAAGTCTATTTTATCCAGATCAGCCGATGCAGGAAGACCTCCACCCCGCGGATGATTGTCCGACAGAATATGCGCTACTTCATTCTCGAAATATTTCTGAGGGTTTAATATCATCGTTGATAAGTTAGATTTTGTGCGCGTAACAAATGATTTAAACACGGTACTATCTATCCTTGCCTGCGTAAAATAGAGATTAGTCAACTGGAAGAATGTTTCCAAATCTTTCGGAGTGGTGCTTGCACTAATCCCTTCGCTCGTTGAATTCAAAAATGGAGTTACCCGTACATCTTTTCCGGCAAATGATTTTACCAGATCATTCTTTGACAGGTTGGCTATACCACTTTCGCTCACTAAGGCCGAAGCATAAAGTGCCGAAAAATAATCGGCATCGCGGTACAGGCTGTGTCCGCCCTTACTGTAAGCAACTGCATTGATCTCATTATTTTTAAAATCAGTAGGTTTCAACAATACTTTTGCACCATTAGATAGTGTCCAGGTGGTAAGATTAAGCACTTTATCTTTTTCTTCTTTGACAATAGTTCCTCCTACCGGTTTGTTGCCCGGCCACACAAAAGCCACAGTTTTATCCTCATAAGGTTTCAGGGAAGCCTGAGGAATAGCATTTACGATTGTTTGTAACGAAGCTTCGGACGGAAGTGTTGCTCCTTCTTTTTCGGGAGCCGTAACCACTATTACCCGGTTAGCATCCGACATAAAGGAATTATCAAAATCATTGATCTCTTGCAGTGTAATGGTTGGTAACTGCTGTTTTGCAAATGCATATTCAAAAGGAATGCCCGGAATAGCTTCGTTGGCCAGGAAGTGTCGGATCAGCTCAGAAGCATATCCTTCGGATGACGATTTTTCGCGCTCGCTATAGGCCCGACTATACTTCAAAGTAATGCTTTTTTTAGCACGTTCCAATTCACCCTCGGTAAAGCCAAAACGTTTTGCACGTTCCAACTCTTCGAGCACAGCTTTTAATCCTTTTTCCACCCCATTTTCGCGAACCCTAAATGAAACGGTAAAAGCATCTTTAGTCCGGGCAATAGGCTGAACGGAGGATTTAGCAAACACAAACGGAGGTTCGGCCGAACGCGACAACTCTCCGAAACGCTGATTGAGTATAAAGTAATACAACTGCTCTTTGATAAAATCGCGGTAATCATTTAATGTTACATCATCCTTATGAGCTGTTTTAGTGTAAATCTGTACCTGCGTTTGCGTTGCTTCTTTGTCGGTATTAATGCTGAATAAAGTAGAAGCATGATCGGGAACTTCGGAGATAACACGCACCCGCTCTTTTGCCGGATTGGTAATAGCACTGAAATGATCTTTTATCTTTTGTTCATATTGATCTACATCCACATCGCCAACCACAATCACCGCCATCAAATCCGGACGATACCAGTCTTTATAAAAACGAAGAATTGACTCCGGCTTGAAACCCCGGATTACATCTTCTTTTCCAATAGGTAACCGTTTTGCATATTGCGAATTATTAAACACAACAGGAAAATATTTATCCTGCAAGCGTTGATTAGCTCCACGCCCTATGCGCCATTCTTCGGTAATCACTCCCCGCTCACTTTCTATTGCCTTCGGATCAAAAGTAATGTTGTGTGCCCAATCTTCGAGCACCAACAAGGCCTTATCTACCACCTCACTTTTATCAGTTGGCACCAACAGGCGATAGACAGTTTCGTCGAAACTGGTGTAAGCATTCAGGTGTGTTCCAAACTTAATACCTACAGACTGTAAATAACTGATTAATTCGTTTTTATCAAAGTGCTTAGTACCATTAAATGCCATGTGTTCGGTAAAATGCGCCAAACCACGCTGATCTTCATCTTCCAGAATGGAACCGGCATTAACCACCAACCTCAACTCCACCCGATCTTTGGGTAAAGCATTTTTACGGATATAATAAGTCAGCCCATTGGGCAGTTTTCCTATTCTTATTTCTTTGTCAACAGGCAGTTTATCCGCCAGCTTATACTCTTGTGCTACGGCCGAAAGCGACAATCCGAAGCACAATACAAATATTGATTTGATTAGTTTCATGTAGTTGTTTATTTAGTCTTCACAATGCTGTATTCATTGGTATCATTGATAGTATAAAAAGACAAGTAACTGTTTTTACCTGCTGCAATTTGTTTGTTCAGTTTGTCTTTCAATGCCTGAACACGTTGCAGTGGAGTGGCAGCTGTATTCTCACCGTTAGCTTTAGCATCGGAAGTACAATGTCCGGCAGCCTTTTTTGCCTTCTCGGCTGCAATGGCAGCTGCTTCCTGTTTATTCAGATCTTCGAGTGTCAAACGTCGTTCAGCTACAACTCCGGTTGCAATTACTTCGTTTCCTAATGCATCCTCATTAAATTTATCAATTTTGCTTCCTGCATTAAACCGGAAAGTTTTTTTTCCATCGGCTGTTTCGAGAAACAACTTGCGTCCTGTTTGCTCACAAATATGCAGTGCCGTACCTTTTACCGCCACCGTTTGCCCTACCAGTGCAGGAGCATTCTCTATTATTTCGTCTACCGAATATACTTTAGAAGCAGCACTTTGAGCCTGCACCTTGTTCAACTGAAAAAAAGTTGTAGCTACCAACACTACTAGCAATACATGCAATTGTCTTTTCATCTTTCTGTCTTTTTTATGGGTTTATTTTATTGTAAGTTCATTCAGTATATAATTCGACTGTGCAAACTTGTCGATTATAAATAATACATAGCGGATATCCACATTTACGGCCCTGTTCTTTTCCGGTTCGTAAATAATGTTGCCTGCCAGCGATTCAAAATTTCCGTCGAAAGCCAGCCCGGTCAGTTCTCCTTTTCCATTAATCACCGGACTGCCCGAATTTCCACCGGTAATGTCGGTGCTGGTTAAGAAGCAGGTGAACAACTGTCCCTTTTCGCCATACCGTCCGAAGTCATTGGCATAGTACAACTGCTTAAGACGTAGCCATACTTTAAATTCAAAATTCGTGGAGTCTTCTTTTTCAATCACGCCGCGCAGCGTTGTCTGGCTTTTGTAAATCAAACCATCGCGCGCTGTAGCACCCGCCACTTTTCCATACGTCAGTCGCATAGAAAAATTTGCATCCGGATATTTCAGCTGTCCTGCCTCTTGCTCTCTCACACCTGCTTTGTAAAGCTGAGTTTCCTTGCGTATATCGGCACTAAAATCGGCAGTCAGCCTCTTCAGTTCAATAAGTTTATCGTAAATAGTTATACCATATCTATAAAGAGGATCTTCCTTGATAGATAAATCCGGTTTGCGTAAAAAATTATCAACGCCTTCACTTGTGGTAAATACCGACCTGGCATACAAATCGTCCACATACTTGTCAATATTTCCCGCATACTTTGAGTCAATATCTGCATAGAAGTCGGGCAGATACTCTTTTTTGACTTCTTTTTTCACCAACTTAATCATGGTAAGCACTATTTTTTTATCGGTAGCCACATCATAGTCTTTCGAAAACGAGCGATACCACTGTCGGTAGGTATCCACCGCTTTATTTAGTTGTTTGGAATCATTTTTAGTCAGCTGTTCCACAATATTCCGGGTGCGAATACCAAACAAGCTGGCATCATTGAACATAGCTCCGGTAATAAGGGCATGGGCATATTTCGGATTCCGTTGCAGAGCATAATTTTGCCGAAGAGTTTCCAGTACTTTGCCATATTTCTTTATCCGCGCCGAGTCACTGTTAACCCAAGCCTGAAAACCAGCTTCCTGTTTCTGCTTGTTTGCCAGTGCAGGACTTAGGTTTACCAGTTTCAATGTTCCCAATGCCAGTTTGTAACTATTACCGGCCGAAAAGTTTTTGTTGGAATATTTCAGTCTGACACTTTCATCGTTGTCCATCTCTCTTTTCAGCACTTCTATGTATTTACCTTTGGTAATCACCGTTGCACGGTTTTTCACCTCCTGCTCTTCCTGTAAGTCGTAAGAGTTTATATAACGTTGCGTCATAAAAGGAAACCCAATTGTCAGGGCAAAGTCGTTATCATGTACACCCGAGAGCGAAACGGGAAGAAATGTTTTGGGCACATAGGGTTTATTGTCGGCCGAATAGACTGCCGGTAAATTATCTTTTCCGGCATACACCCTGAAAACCGAAAAATCGGCCGACTGACGGGGCCATTCAAAGTTATCGGTTTCGCCACCAAAATTTCCGACGCTTTCGGGAGGTACTCCTACCAGACGAACATCATTGAAAATCTGATAAACCGCCACAAAGTACTGACCGGTGCTATATCCATCCAGACTTGCCGTATAACCTTTGAGCGTATCCGTATACTGTTTTTCCAGTTCGGCCTGCACTTTTCGGATTGATTTTGTTTTCAATAAATCTGTTGCCCGCTCGGTAACATCCACTGTGCTTATCAGAAACTTTACCGTCAGTCCTTTGATCGGAATCTCTGTTTTTCTTGAGTTTGCCCAAAAACCATCACGAATATAATTGTGGGTTTCGGTACTTACCTGTTGCACACGGTCTCTGCCACAATGGTGATTGGTAAATAGTAGTCCATTAGCCGAAACCAGCTCAGCCGTACATCCGTTGTCGAAAATCATTACAGCGTCTTTCAGACTTGGTTGGTTTTCGCTGTAAATCTGCTCGCCCGATAGTTGCAACCCTATATCTTTCATTTTTTGCACTAAGGTTGAATTCAGCTTGGAAATAGTCCACATTCCTTCATCAGCCTTTACCGCTGTGTAACAAACCAACACAAGAAGAGATAAGATGATTCTTTTTAAATAGCTCATTATATACTGTATTATTTAGTACTAAAAATTTAAATTAATATGAAAGTCCGTAGAAAAAGCCTGCTTGTCCTTGCTTGTTTGCAAACCGGCTTCAGCCGACACATTGGCCCAAACTGCTGCCGACACACGAAAACGAATCCGGGCGTTTAGCTGATAAAATGCCACATCCGACTTCAGAAACGTATAATCGGGCACAATCAGCTGAGAACTTATCAGATTATTCTCATTTTGCAAAAGCGACGACGACAAATTCTTTTTATATCCGGCTTTCAGGCTGCCCACCACCGTATATTTCTTCAACGGACAGTTAACTCCTAGTGTAGCACTCCCCACAGCATCTTGCACAAACTGATGGTAATCGGGCGAGTAATAATATTGCCGGGCATCCTGCCAACCGGCATCCACCTGCTCCCACACCGAGAACCGCGACAAATCTTTATCGGCAAGCAATGCCGAAAATTGAACATTATGGGTCAAATCTTTATAACGATCGCTTTGGGTAGCATACTTCCACACCACAGAAGTTGTATTCACAATCACCGGAGTGTATTGCGTTTCGTTGCCGACAGACTGATGAAACGAATAAATTGCTTTCATAAACAGATTTTGTCCAAGCAGTTGTCGCTCGTGCGTTAGCTGTGCCCGAACATCGCTATGAGTTAGCCGGTAAGGAGTACGTCTATCCGACTCATCAACCGTAACTATGGCTCTTTTCAATGCGACCAACGCTCCGGTCGACTGTTCACCTTCGCTTTTATCAATATGAAAACCGGTGCTATACAAATTGGCTTTGTAGATGCGCGAAAAATTATCATCGAGTTTCGAAAACTGTCGGTTATAAATACCGAATCCCTGCATAAGATAGAAATAAGCTTTCCGGTCGGCTTTTTCTATTTCTATATCCACATTCTGTCGATACCGGACATACTCCCCAAACCAACCGTAACGCCAGTTGCCGCGAAAGTAAGTCACCCCGGGGTTGATGCGAATAACCGAAACCGTATTACGCGGACGCGGATCAACTTGTCTGTACGAAACACTACCCTGATAAGTACCACGTATGCCCCACTCCGTAGAACGAAGGCGTACAGAAGCTCCGCCACTCAAAAAATAAGATTCCCGTTTATAGTTTCCACCAATAGAGTCGGCAACCACATAAGGCGACAACAAGCTATAATCTTCCACATCGCGCCATCCCACATTATTCTTTGTATCATTCAGAAAATAAGCTTTTCCGAAAAAACGGTAAGCCGAGTCTGCCTGAAAGCTTTCCGAATACAACCGTAGAGCCGAAGCACCATCGCCCTCCTGTACCAAGTGCATCCCTTTGTCGGCATGCGAAGCCAAATAGGAGGCGCCCACCTCGCTAAACTGTCTGACCGGAACAGCAAAAGTAGCGGCAGGATTATAATCAAAATAATTGGAAAAATTCCTCCACGGCGATTCCCACACCGCAGCCTGTGTAGCTACAGCATCTTCTTCGCCTGCATACAAAGCGATAGAAAAAAGCGATAATATGGATATGAAAATATACTTCACTCAATGATGATTTTAGACAAAAATATTTTTTAAACGATGATCCTCTATTTCACCCAATCAGAAGAAAATACCACAAAAGGCACAAAAGGATCACAAAAGTTTTTATGAAATAAAAACTTAGCTTTTGTTTCCTTGAAAATGCAGACGATAGATAGTTCAGAATTTTGATTTCCTGCTTTTGTGTACCTTTTGCGCTTTGGAACATCCCGATCTTCGGGATTGTGGTGAATTGTTTTTGAAGCACACAAAAGATAATATCTATCGATATTATTTTAGGTAACAAAGCGGATATTCCTGTTTTTTTATTATTCTACTTCCCAGGGCTTAGGGGTTGCGTTTGGTATAAAGTCCGAAGCCGAATTATTGGTATCCTGCAATACAGCTCTTCCATTTACGGTTTTCAGCACTTTCCGACGCACACTTTTACCAATATATGCCCCGTCGCAATAAGTATAACTTACGTCAATAGCCGATGAGAGCGATTTAGAACCTATAGTGCCGGCAGTGCCGAGTTCTACTCCGTCTATAATTAAAGAGTTGGCTACTTTTATACGAGTTACCGTAGTACCTGAAGCAGTAAGTATGCCCACACTGTTCTGTGCCAGAAAATCGGCATAATTACCCGGAGCTTTGAAAATGGCATACGCCCGATATCCTCTGGTATGCAAGGTCCAGATAGTATTGGAATAACAGAAATTGCGGATCATATTAGGTACTTCGGGTACATCCACATCTTTTCCTCCATCATACCACTCAAAATTGGCTTTTGACAGATCTACCGGTGAGTTGGCATTAGCTGTTTTATGGTTAATACCCAATGAGGCAATTACAACACTTTTCCCTGGCTGTATGGGATAGGTTTTTCCGTCACCCGGAATAGTGTATACGGCATCTACAATCAGGTCATTGGGATAATCAGCATATTCTGCCACAGCACTATTACTTAAATGATTTGCTTCCACCACCGAGAGGCCATCGGCATAAAGCACCGAATCGGAATTATTATAGATCTCAATATATTGATCCTGATAATAGCTGCCCTTGGCCGGTGTTGTACTGCCTGAGAAATACACTTCCTGAATGACAAAACCATTTCCTTTTTGTGCTATCTGCAATGGAACGGTCAGTTTCAGCTCTGCGCCCGTAACCAGCGATTTTTCGAGTAAACCCCGAATATCCACCGTTTGCGTATAGCTTTGCTGAGCAGTAGAGCCGCCAACAGTTGTTGTCAGTGTTTTCTGCCCGGTAACTTCCACATTATATACGCCTTCTTCTACCGAAGCAGTTACCGTACCGGCAGTGTCGGTTGTAAGTACTTGCGAATTGGCTGTAGCATTATTGGTTAACTTCACAGCATAGCCGGCTTTACCTGCCTGAACAGCTGCATCGGGCAATGAAATAGCGACAGTAACTTTAGTGTGTAGCACTTCGTTTGATTTGCAGCCGGCCAGCAGCACTACAAAAAACGATAGAATAATTACTTTAAAAGAATTGAGTTGCATAAATATGAATTTTAAAATTATTATAATGATATAAGTAATATGTAATGATCTATTTTTCCAAAAGTAGAATACAAACAATCAGCTTGTAACTCGTAACTTTCTACTTGTAACTATTTGGGTTCACAATTTAATCTGAAATTCGGCTCCCATAAACGGAGTTACCCATTTTTGCGTCGAAGCCCCGAAACGGGTGGTATAGCGGGGGTTATAGTCCAGAATACGGTTTATAAAAAATGAAAGTTTCAAATTATTTCCAATCTCTTTTGTCACCTTCAGATTTACTTCCAGCGACACAGGTGTACTCTCGGTATTAAAATAAACCGAAGAAAAAGTCTTTATCAATGACTTAAAAGCAGCACTTTGCTTTTCTACATCGGTAAAAGCATGTGTTACGCCATTTAAATCGATATACGAATCGGGAATACCACTATACGAATCCATTTTGTAGGAAGTGTACCAAATCGACTGAACAGAAGTAGAAAATAGCAAGCGCTGTTTCGGAAAATGCGTATTAAAAAACAGTGTCGTATTAAACTGCTCGCGCATCTGACTATCGTTTCCTGCATTGAATACTGCCACATAAGGATAATAATCGCCGTTGGTTACCAGGTTAGGATATTCGTAGCGAGGCTGGCTTATATCATAGTGAGTTTGAAACCACGCTCCGTTAACAACTATCTCGGTATTAATCGGTTTTAGTTTGCCGGTCGAAAACTGATATTCAATACCCTTTTTAACCACTATAGCTGCATTAGTCGTAGTGGAATAAGACAAAAACATCGATTTTGTACTATAGCTAAAATCGCTCACCGTAGGTTTAGCCGTTCCGGTATATGAATTGGTATCGTACAATTTATAGGCCTGCGGAAAATAAAGAGTCTGTTCTTCAAATCCATTCGTCTCTTTTTCCCTGAAAGCCGTCACCGTTAACGACATGCCTTTATAATTCAAATCAAACCCTGCTTCAAATTTCCGGTTACGTGCCGGAGTAAGCTGATAGTTTGTACGATCTTTAATAGTGGTCTGAAAATAAACCAGGCGGTTGCTCTCATTCGAAGTAGAATAATAATTCAGCTCCGAGATATCATAATAAGCCTTTTCGGGATAAAGCTGCGAAGCCGTAGGAAACTTCAGCTGATCACCCACGCCGGCTTTCAGTCCTATCTCAAGCGGATGTTCTAAAAACTGAAAAGCAGCCAGCTGATAATTCAGGTTCAACCGCGGCTCCACATACAGTTTATGATACATAGCATATTGTGTCGACAGGTTTTCCAGCGTAGTAGCACGTACTCCGGCCGTAATTCCAAGTTTTCCAGTACCGATATTGGCACTAAAATTATCTTCGGCAAAAACAGTCAGTTTCTGTAGCGACGGAATATCCTTGGGTGCCCGCGGACGACTCGACGAACTTTGGGTGGGATAAGGAGGTCGAGTCAGATCATAAATACTACCATCTCCAAAATTTTTATCCAGCCTGAATTCTCCGCCCAACAATACATTATTAAAGGTATTTCCCAGCCGTGGATGCAGGTAAGTAGTAAGTTGCGAATAAAAATTAAACGGTTTTCCATCCACTTTATAAGTCGACAAATATTCCGAAGGCAAATAAAAACCAACCGATTCGCCTTCAGTATTACTCAAAGTCATACCCATGGGCGAATTCAGCGTCACTGTTTTGGTACGTTTCAACACATCCTGCGCGTAATTAGCCGAAAGCGTGTATTCCAGTTTATAAACCATTCCCTTGTTGATGTTCCACACACCGGCATTGCTGAACCTGAAACTTTTATAATCCGATTTATAACTATCTTCTTTATTCATAATATCCGGATCGGTAGTCTGTTTATCTATTGTTCCTGTAAAGGCCAGTTGAGTAGTAGACATGAACACCCTATTAAACAACTTCTCATAATTAAGATTAGAAGTGATACGTTGATATTTATCAAACGGACTACGTTGATCGGACACATAATTGGTATAGTCAATGCCGAAGTTCAGCGTTCCACCATCGTTGGGTAACCTGTAACCTTTTCCTACATAAACCAACTTATTCAGCGGGTCTGCCTTCACCCGAATGGTAAGAGGAGTTTCGCCTTTTTTTGATTTCACAATGATGGCTCCACTTGTCAGATCACCATATTTAACCGAAGGAATACCCCGGATAACTTCCACTTCATCCACATGATCGGTAGATAACTGACGCAGATCTACTCCCCCGTTCACCGTACTCTTGCTACTTCCCGTTTCCGAAGAAGATGTTCCGTAAAAAGACTGCATATTGTAATCGTTCGACAGTGGAACTCCGTCTACCACAATGGCTGTTCCCAAAGCGGTATTGGCATCGGAACCCGCCTGACGCATAGAAACCTGATTAGCAACATTCAGTTTTGAGTCAGCCAACAATCCACCGGGCAAAAGTTGTAATACATCGGCCATACTTGACGGTTGCAAATGTTCGATAGCCGCCAACCTGATGGTCGACGTGGTAGACGATTGTTTCTTTTCGCGCGCCATCACATTCACTTCTTTCAGTTGCAAAGAGGTTTTGGTAATAAAGATCATTGTCTTTAACGAGCGATCTACCCGAATAAGAGTATCCACCGCTTCGTAGCCCAGATAAGTAACCCGCAAATGATAGCTACCCGAAGGAACATTTTTAATCTCAAACCCTCCCTGAGCATCGGTAAAAGTTCCCTGTGCCAATTCAGGAATATAAATGGTTGCCAACTCTGTGGGCATAAATGTATTCCGGTCTTTAACCACACCGCTCACTCTGTGATTCTGCGCAAACGTTAGAGCAGATGTCATCAGCAATACAAAAGCAATGATATAGGGTTGGAGATACTTCATGAATAAATAAAAAAAATTATCAGCTATTATTCCCGCTGCACTCACCGTTGAAATAGGATTAATTCCTCAGGACAGGCAACTTTTTATTGTAATATACGAAGGCAGATTTTATCAGTCGGATTCCGATCCGGTTAAAGTTCAGTTATGCAGTTACATACTCTAACAGCAAGGACTATAAGCTATAACATCTGACCACGTTGAGCACTAGAATCAGCATCTCGAACACTAAGCCAAACAGGACTTTGTGATGCAGCACTAAAGGCTGCGGTAGGACATAAAATGAGAAGAAGAAATATCAGAGTAAAAATTTCAATCATATACTAACAGTTTAATCATGTACAAAAGAAAGTTGCTTTTGCAAAATTACAGTTAACAGTATATCGACACAATACCTACAAATAGGTATAATGAGTAATAAGAATAAGGTATTTTAGGGCATGTTTTGTATACTTCAAACAATACACGCAATGATCTGTAATTTTTTTGTTCAGCCAGCCTGTTTTTCTCATCGGCCGCGCGGCTTTTCTCATCGGCCACGTGGCTTTTGCCGTCGGCCGCGTGGCTTTTCACGTCGGCCGCGTGGCTTTTGTCGTCGGCCACGTGGCTTTTCACTTCGGCCGCGTGGCTTTTCTCATCGGCCACGCGGCTTTTCTCATCGGCCACGCGGCTTTTGTCGTCGGCCGCGTGGCTTTTGTCGTCGGCCGCGCGGCTTTCGTTGTCGGCCGCGCGGCTTTCCGCAACAATAACCTGAAATCTGCTCAATAAAAGCCGTCGGAGAAGGTGGGCTATACGGCCCTGAACGAATGAGCTGGAAACATCGAAATACTTTTGGAATTCAATACAATAAGTATCGAATGAATCACAACTTTCGGTGCTGTATTTTCATTCAGTAAGCTATATTTTAGCTTACTGAGGCAGGCTTAGCACCCATAAAACAGGTTGATATTGGATTATTTTCAGGTTTCTTATTTTTTTATTATTCTGATCCATCGGTTTCACCGACCGGTACCAGGATTAAATAGCTTTGAAGATTTTGATTGGATAAAGCCGGATAAGTGTACGAAAAATAAACATTCAGATTCAATAAGCTTGCTTTCACATGAATCTAAATATAAGACATGACTTATTGGAAATCATTTAAATTGCTACTATTCACAGAACTCTAAATAAGCAAAGCACTATAATGTCGTATTTCTTGCTAAAAAATACGACATTATAATGCTTCTATTACCTAAGGAATATGAATTAAATAATGTACTATTCTTCAAAAATCATTAGACGATACGGTTGTAACTTCAAGTCCCCTTCAGGTGATTTAAAGGCGGTTTTCAACTATCTTTTCCGCCCTAAACCCCTCCCGATAAAATCGGGATAAATGGCAGGGATGTGAAATAGTATCGTCTTTGAAAAATTAAAATGCCGCATTATATTCGTTCTATTACCTAAACTTACTCCCATCAAAAATTCTATCGAACAAAAAGAATTTAAGTACAACACCAACTAACCGGACATTCAAATAAAATAATCAGGCTGAATAAACGGATTTAATCTCAGTTCCATAAAAATATTGCAGCGTTTATGAAGCGAGTTCTTTGTATCCAGATCAGCAAGGGGAATTTCCTCAAATCCCAATTTACGATATAACGAAATAGAGGCTGCCATCTTGGTATTTCCTTCCAGAACTATACGTGTAAAACCACGCTGGCGAGCTTTTTCGATCAGTGCAGAGCCAAGCAAAAAACCAATTCCGCGACCTCTGGCTTTGATATCGACAGCCATCTTTGCTAACTCGCAAGTCGAAATATTCTTCACCAGTAAAGCACAGGTACCCACCGGCTCACCATTTGAAAGAGCTATAAACACATTACCCCCTTTGTCTAAGATATAAGTCTGAGGATCATTCAAAACCTGTATATCCGAATCTTCTAACCAAAAGTTAGAAGAGATCCAGTCTTCATTAATACGTTTAAATTCCCGGGCATACGCCATGGAATTTGTTCTGACAATAATTTCTACACTCATACTGCTTAGTTAGATAACTTAATTTAACAACCATGGTTTGTGACAAGCCTTTAAGTTATAATTGACGATTAACCGTTTTTATGTTTACCACTTATCATTAATCACTTATCATTAATCACTTATCATTAATCACTTATCATTAACCGTTTATCATTTATAATTATTTAGATTCCCAACCCATCATAAAAAGAGCTAACAATAGCTTTTTGCTGAAGAATGCGTGACCCAGCCGGAACACTGTTGGTAAGCCAAACATTACCACCTATTATCGAATCTTTCCCGATAGTTATACGTCCCAGAATATTCGCATTAGCATACACTACCACATTATCTTCCAAAATAGGATGCCGGGGTACATTCAGCGGGTTACCATCTTCGCCCAGAGTAAAACGTTTAGCTCCGAGTGTCACTCCCTGATACAATCTTACATGATTACCTATAATGGTAGTCTCCCCTATTACCACTCCGGTACCATGATCGATACTGAAATAATTTCCGATCTTAGCACCCGGATGAATATCTATACCAGTTTCGGAATGGGCCAGTTCCGTAATCACTCTCGGAATAACGGGCACGCCCAACTTCAACAATTCATGGGCTATACGATAATTAAATACGGCACGAATGGTGGGATAACAAAAAATCACCTCTCCATAACTTTTCGCAGCCGGATCACTATCGTAAGTGGCCTTGATATCGGTAGAAACAACACGCTTCAGTTCGGGGAGTTTATTGATTAAGGATTTAGCAATTTCGGGAGCCAGCTTTTCCGATTCAATACATTGGTCTTCGGTAGCATTAAAACACAAACCATTCTGAACCTGATCTCTGAGCAGATTAAATAAGCGTTCGAGATTAACCCCCAGATAATAAGCCAGCGTATCATTGTCGGTAACCGTGTCGCCATAATATCCGGGGAAAATGATTGATCTGAACAAATCCACCACCTGCGATAGTTTTTCCAACGATGGCAGGGGTTTATTGTGCAGAGGTATAAATTTATATTCCATTGCACTGTCATTGATCAAAAGAGGAATATTTTCCCGGATAATAGCTGATATTGTTGGCTTCATCTGTTTATTTTTTTTATTTGTTACAAACTGAATCTTTGGTTTAAACTCCAGTTTAGATGTTTATTTCATATCTGATATCTCTGCAACCGACAAGCTTTGTTGTATGAAACAAGGAACTGTCCGAAAGAAATACAAAACTAGTTGAAATTACTCATACAAAGATCGACATCGGCACATCATTTTGAAATACCATTCGTTAGGCATTTTATATACCCTATTTGTGGTATATAAATCTGGAAGTTCATCAGGCATACATAAAGAGAAAGAATAATAAACCGGTTGATTTCAAAACAAAAAAAATGCTGAATTCAAGTTATAGGGTATAACCTGAATTCAGCAACTACAATAATACTATATGGATTTTATAATCTTCCTATACTTTTGGAATAAAGCGATTTTAAATATTCAATATTTGGATACTTGAATATTTTCAATTCTTCCTGCGAATCTACCGGGTTCGACAAATCACGATAAAGATAATTATCCTCGGACGCCATAGCTGTTTGAGGCTGTGGAGAGTTGTTGTCAAAAAGAAATGTAACGCTCTTATAATAGATTATTTTCAAACCAACAATGGTAGGAGCTTTAAAAATCTTCAACTCATTACCAAAGCGTTTAAGCGACTTTCGTGTATGCAACAAAATTTTAGGTTCTCCATAAGTTTCCTCGGATGTCGAAATCCAACTATTCTTATCGAAAATATAAGATACGCTTCTTCCATACATTTTCTTTAGATATTCAATACTCGTCTTCCTGAATATCCTGAGTTCGTTTTTTGCTTTCATAATCGTTACTGTTTTTTGACTTATATTTTTAAATATCTCTATTAAATCAACAAAAATAATGGAAGAATGTTTATCCTTTATCTAATATTTATCCATTCAACTACCAGCTATTTCTATAAGCGAAACATAACATTAATCATGCCAAAATAGGATTTGATTCAATAAAACAAGAATTTTTACATCAATCTGAAAACCCGGGCTAATTCAACAATAGTTAGAGAAATTTCCATTAAAGGATAAATGACTTATAAACAACAAAAAACGGTCGGAACTTTTAAATCCCGACCGTTTCGTCACTAAACAACGTGCTCATATACCTCTATAAATTCACGTTTTTTCTTTGATAGAAACCTACCTTACGGGTTTTATCAAAAATCCATACTTGTATTCTTTTGCTTTCAACAGATATTGTTCGTGCGGATAAGCCCCCCAACTGTTGTCGCCACCTACACCACGCTGAGCAAGATCTACTGATAAAATAACCTCGTCGCGATTAGGAGTAATATCGTTTGTATGACGGTATTTTTTTGAGAGTCCCGGATCAAAATCCTCCGGCCAGTTTTGCAATGCACTGGCACAAATTGGTTGTAATCCTTCAATCCGAATACCTTTACCATCATTGTTCGTCAGCGTTAACCAACGAAGATCGGTTTTGTATCCGTTTTCCTGCGGACGTGTATAAGGTACGTACTGATCGGAAACTTTACTACTATAAATACCAATTAAAGAAGCATTATTACGATCGGCATAATTTTCCCACGGACCACGTCCATAATACGAGAAGTTGTCATACGCTTTATCCAGCGACATAATCATACCAAAGCGAGGCATTTCGGGTAATTCGTTTGCTCCTGCTTTGTACGATACATTTACCGCCAACTCACCATCGCCACTCATAGTGTAAACGATCTGGTAGTTCGAAGCAACATCTTTCAAATACAGGTCGGCTGTAACAATTACCTTGCCATTTTCTTCTTTGGCTGCAATATTTTTAATCGAAGTATTGTTGCCGGCTACCCTCCATATGTTGCATTTACGTTCCATCCCGTTTCCGAAGTCATTATCGGTTGGAGCACGCCAAAAGTTAGGAGTTGGCTTTTGATTAAAATACCATTTACCTGCAAACTGATATCCATCCATAAGTCCCGACCATTTATTGATAGAAACACTCACTCCTCCGGCATTCATTGTAAAACGATCTTTTTCATCTGTCAGTTTTACTGTTCCTGCTGCAGATTGCTTTACAAAATAGTTACCTGCTCCCAGTTTAAACTGTTCACGAGCTACTTCATGACCTTGTGGAATAACTTCGGTACCTACACGTGTGGTTGCAAAGACATTCAACAAATACTCTACTCCATCAGCAGTTGGCATCTCTGGCAAAGCCAGTTTTACTTCTTTTTCCGATTCGGGAGCTACATCCAAATCAAACGAACCGGTTTTAATTACTTCGCCGTTTTTCAATACTTCGTAGTTGAATTCGTAGTTCTGAAGATTGGTATAATGAAACTCATTGGCAATAGTAATCAGCCCAGTTTCAGGATGCTCCGCCTTAAAGTAGATATCCTGATAAAATCTCTTCACTTCCATTAAGCCCGGATGCGGAATACGGTCAGGGAATACCAGGCCATTGTGATCAAAGTTTTCGTCATTCGTATAGTTTTGACTACCCATATCACCGCCATAAGCCCAATATTTGCGTCCGGCTTCATCGGTCACTTCAAATCCCTGATCTACCCAGTCCCAGATAAAACCTCCCTGCATATTTTTACTTCCACGGATAATGTCCCAGTACTCTTTAAAGTTTCCGGAACTATTTCCCATAGCATGAGCATACTCGCACATTATAAACGGACGTTTTACGTTTTCACGCGCCGCATATTCTTTCATATACCTGATGCTTGGATACATGGGGCACACCACATCGGTGTTTTCTTTTTCATGAGCCTGCTCAAACTGTACCAAACGTGATTTATCACGCTCCTTAATCCATTTATACGTTTTAAAGAACACATCACCATTACTACATTCATTGCCGAGTGACCAAAGAATAACAGCAGGTGAATTTTTATCGCGTTCTACCAAACTTACGGTTCTATCCATATGCGCTCCATCCCAGGCTGGGTCGAAGGCCATATTTTCTTTACCATAGCCCATACCATGACTTTCAATGTTCGCTTCATCGACCAGATAAATACCGTATTTATCGCAAAGCTTCACCCATTCTGTATTTTGAGGATAGTGACTGCAACGCACAGCATTGATATTGTGCTGTTTCATCATCCGGATATCCTTCATCATAGTGGCAAGATCCTGATAATGCCCGGTAATCGGGTTGTGCTCATGTATATTCACTCCATGAACCATAATACGTTTACCATTTACCAGCAACTGTCCATCCTTAAGTTCAACCTTGCGGAAACCGATCTTACTTGAAACTGTTTCGATAAATTTCCCATTTTCATCTTTCAACGTCAACACCAAAGTATACAGATAGGGTGTTTCACTGCTCCATAAGTTAGGAGAAGAAACCGCACTGGTCAGCGTAGCTTCTTTCTTGCCATCGGCAGGAGTTTTTATTTTCAGATTACGACTGAATATTTCTTTCCCCGTAGCATCAAGCAGAGAAGCTTCAACTTCAGCACTCTTAGCCGATTTATTATAATTGCTTAAGGTAACATCTACAGCCAACGTACCGTTTTTATAAGCAGCATCCAACTCCGGATGAGCGAAGAAATCAGCAATACGTACCTGTTGGGTACTATATAAATAAACGTTACGGTCTATACCCGAAATACGCCAAAAGTCCTGATCTTCGAGGTACGAGCCATCACTCCAACGATAGGCTTCCACTGCCACCAAATTTTTACCCGGCTTTACATACTTGGTTATATCAAACTCGCAAGGGCTCTTGGTATTTTCGGAATAACCCACCTTTTGTCCGTTTACCCAAATATACATGGCCGATGTACCACCTTCGAAATGAAGGTATACACGACGACCATTCCAACTTGCAGGCAAATCAATGTAACGACGATAAGATCCTACCGGGTTATCCGAGTGATCAATATAAGGTGGATTAACAGGGAACGGATAGGTACTATTCGTGTAAATAGGTATTCCGTAACCTTTCAACTCCCAGTTGGAGGGCACCTGAATTTCCTTCCAGTTTGTCACATTAAAATCTGTTTTATAAAAGTCCTTTGGACGTTGGTCGGGAGTAGGTGACCACTGAAACTTCCAGTTTCCATTTAGCGAACAGAACCAGGGAGAATTTTCATAAATATCAGCAACAGCTGATTGCTTATCAGCAAAAGGCAGAAAAGTGGCGCGTGCCGGTTCCCGGTTAATCTGAAATACAGCCGGATTTTCCCAGTCATTTGGAGCAAGTTTGTTCTCGGCCCTGACCGGTAGAAACATAGCTGCCAACAAACCGCCAATAATTAGTTTTTTGTTCATTTGTGTGTCAATTATGGATTATTATTTGTCTTTCATTTTATGATACCCGACTTCAAACCCGGGCTAATCTTATCTACCCAATTTAGCTCCATCGTTGTATCATTTTGGAACTTCAAAGGTAAGAAAATATAGCTAGAGTTAAAATAGTCTTTCGCATCCCAACGATCACCGATATAAAGAAAACTGTTTGCTTTAGATCCTTTGATAGGCAGAATAAATGTAGATTGAGAATCGAAAGTGGTAGAATTACCAATCAGCTTCAAATCAGACCATGGTCCTCTGATTGATTTTGCAAATGCATATTTACCCTGATTGGGAGCCCAACCGGTACAACCTGAAGTCATCAGAAAATAATACCCGCCCCGTTTAAATAAAGCAGGAGCTTCACGATGGCCTCCCGGCCAGAGTGTTGCAATTTGTTCTTTGGTATCCAAATAGTCGTCGGACAACCGATACAGCATCATATCGTAGTTTTCTCGTGCGGATGATAGAAAATAAGCAGTCCCATCGTCGTCTTTATAAAGCGTACAGTCGCGCGACATGTTATTAAACGGACGAAAGCTCTTTAGGTATTTAAAAGGTTTCTCAATATTATCCGAAATAGCTACTGCTGCACGGGCATAACTATAATCTTTACCATATTCGTAATGCATCCACATCACAAACTGCTTTGTTTTTGCATTGTATATAACTTTAGGACGTTCAATATTGGCTTTATCAAGTTCCGGATGTGACTTGCGTGTTAGTAGATCTCCGCGAAATTCCCAATTTATCAAATCGGATGAACGATAGCATGAAACAAGAACATCGTTTCTCCGATTCTCGCCTATCCAATAATAATATTTCCCAACCTGAAGCATTCCGCCTCCATGAGCGTTGATACTATTACCTTGCGTATCACTAAAGGATGCACCATTAATAATAGTAGTTTTCGTTGAAGCTTTTTGAGCAAACACATTAAGCGCAAAGCAAACAGCCATAATAAGCGTAACAGAGTGGATTCTTAAAAGAATTCTTCTTTTCTTCATTTTGTTGAACAGATAATTTATACAATGTAATTATTTAAAATTGAATATTGCAAAATTAAGTATTTAATAAACTCTGAAGGTGTAGAATTCAGTCAATATGGAGTGAAAACAGACCAGAAAGGAATTTGCATACTAAAGAATCAAATATCACCTGTTTTTCTATTGCGCACACACGAAACACCTGACACATAAAGTATTCTTACATAAGCTAACCGAATAAAGACACTCTGGTTGCAAATTGATTATGAATGATTAATCATTTACTGCTTCAATGGTGGTGACCTCATCCGTTAATCCGGGCGAACTTACGATAAGTTTGATTTGACCAACCTTATGTCCACTTTTGATTACCACCATCGCGCGGCCTTTCCATGCTTTGCGACTATTGCTCACATAGGTTTCGGGGTCGTTCAATCTCGCATTGTCAACACCGGCAATCACTGCTGCGCCTTCCACCTTGAAGTAAAGTTGATTTTCAGCATTCGGTTGTAGGTTACCACTAGCATCAGTCAGTTCAACTATCACGAAAGACAGATCCTGACCATTTGCTTTTAATCTGTGACGGTCGGCTTTTAAACTAATCTTAGCTGTGACTCCGGCTGTTTTGAGTAGTTTTGATTCTACCTCTTTGTTATCAACTACACCTACCGCTTTTAATGTACCTTCGGCATAAGGCACTGCAAATACAGCCTTAAATTCTTGTACTTTTGTAGTTGGCAGTTCTCCCACCAGCTTGTCGTTCAAGTACAGTCTTACGCTTGGGTATTTCGAATACACTTCCACGTCCAGCTTTTTACCTTCCTTGTCCGGCCATGTCCAGCTCTCCCAAGTTGGCCATACCGACCACATGGTTTCCTTTATCAAACCATTATCCGGGTTCGGTTCTTTTACTGCAAGGTAAAGTTTTTCAGTATCGTTCCAAAGCATACTCCGATAATGCGAAATTGGTTTTCGTTCGCCCAGCAAATCCACATCGCCGCAATATCCACCATGCCACGGGAAAAAATCGTGCTCCCAATGTTCTCCTTTCAAATCCTCAGGATAACACCAACGACCTATGCCTGATTCACCGAGATAATCGAGTGCAGTCCATACAAAATCACCAATTACATAGTCCTGCGATTGAACCGCATTCCAGTTTTTGAATGCTTCACGGGGATAAGACTCTGTTTGTAAAATAATACGTGAAGGCACTCTTTGGTGGTCTTTCTCTGATTCATGCAACTGATAATTGTAACCACATACATCGTGAGCTGCCATCAACGAATCAAAAACCGCCCAGCCTTCGCCCCAAGTGGTCATGGCCGAAGTGACGGGACGTGTTGGATCATTTTTGTGTGCACAAGCAACGAGCATCTCTGCTATTTCTACAGCTTCAGGTTTTGTACGTTCAATAACCTCATTTCCGATACTCCACATGATAACAGATGGGTGATTTCTATCACGAAGCAACATGGCTTCCATATCGCGCTGCCACCAGGCGTTGAATAAGGTTGAATAATCATGGGGATTTTTACTCGCTTTCCATCCGTCGAAAGCTTCATCAATGACCATCAAACCGAGTCGGTCACAGGCATCCAGAAAAGCTTCGGAAGGGGGATTATGAGAAGTACGTACGGCATTGAATCCGGCAGTTTTCAGCAACTGAACGCGGCGTTCTTCAGCACGGTCGTAGGCAGCAGCTCCAAGGCAACCGTTATCATGATGCACACAGCCTCCGTTCAGCTTCAGCGTTTTTCCATTTAGTTCGAGACCCCTTTCGGCACTAAATTTTATGGAGCGAATACCAAATTGTTGTTGAGTCTGATCCAATAATTTGCTGTGTTGACGAATGGTAGTTGTGGCATGATATAAAAACGGACTATCTGGCGTCCAAAGTTGGGGTTTATTCACAAGAATAGTCTGAATCACTTCCTTCTGAGAATTGGGTTGAAGCTCAATTACCTGTTCATTCGCTCCAGCTGATTTCGTTTTTTCCCCAGTCAGAACTGTACTCAACTCGATACGTTGCAATGATGAGGTTTCGTTTTTTACTATCGTTTTCACCTGAACGGTTGCTTTGTCTAGACTCAGCTCAGGAGTTGTGATATAAGTGCCCCAATGTGCTACATGAACAGGATTAGTTACGTTAAGCCATACATGACGATAAATGCCCGAGCCAGTATACCAACGACAATTGATCTGTTGCGAATTATCCACCCTAACTGCAATCACATTTTCTTTTCCAAAACGGAGAAAAGATGTCAAATCATAATCGAAAGAAGTATAACCATAGGGATGTACTCCTACCGATTTTCCATTCACAAACACCTCCGAGTTCATATACACACCTTCAAAATATACCGAAACGTGTTTACCTGTCCAATCTGCCGGCACGTGAAAGCTTTTTCGATACCAACCGACTCCAGCCGGGAAATAGCCACCGGCTCCTTTTGTTGGATTGCTAAGTTCTATTTTGCCTTCGATACTCCAATCGTGTGGCAGATCGAGTGTACGCCAAAAAGAGTCTTTATAATCAGATTTTGAAAAGATAGCATTGTCGTTTAGATTAAATTTCCAGTCATAGTCGAACAATTGATTTCGTTCAATAGATGCATTTTTTTGAGCATTTCCAGAAATGAAAATAACGAACAAAGATATTGCGAGTGTAATTAATCTTGAAATTATAGGCATTTTAGGCAAAGTTTAATATACGACATTGGATTTTATATTGTTAGAAAATTCTCGGGCTAAACAATAATTTATGATTTAGATTGAAGTCCTATTTTAAGAGGTTCAGCCATTCATAATACGTCATCAAATCATTTTAGTCGTACCAGATCAATTCCTTTGTGTGTAGGAATAACCTGTTTGATACTTCCGTCGGCACTGAACTCCATTTTGTCTATACAAACTTCGCGGTTATAACCGGCTGCATCGCCTTGCGTGATTCCTTTTGGGTAATTGAAGCGGTGGTAAACAAGGTACCATTCATCTTTTCCTGGAATCTGAAGTACCGAGTTATGTCCTGTTCCGTAAATGCCGGCTTTTGGGTCTTTGGCAATTACCAAATTATCCTTCGGAATAGTTAATGCACCCAGAGGCGACGTAGAAGTAGCATAACGTACGCGGTAATTCTCGCTGCGGGTATCGTCTTCCGACCACATAAAGTAATAAACTCCATTGCGGTAAAACACATACGTACCTTCGCGATAAGTATTATCCGGTTTCAATATGGTAACAGTTTCCTGCTTTATGGAAGTCATATCATCATTCAGTTCGGCACCAGCCATAAATCCATTTCCCCAGTAAAGATAACTTTTGCCGCTTTTAGGATCAGTGAATACATCCTGATCGATAACCTGACCACGGGTTATTCCTTCGGGACGATTCTCAATCAACGGTTTTCCCAAATCAACAAACGGTCCCGTAGGGTTATCTGAAACAGCCACACCAATCTTTTGCGCAGCAGTAAAGTAATAGAAGTATTTGTATTTACCATCAATCTTCTTTTCTACAATACAGGGTGCCCAGGCATTTCGGTTTGCCCAGCTAACATCTTTACCTAATTGAATAATTTTACCCTCGTCAGTCCAATCCACTAAATTGTCAGACGAGAAACATTTAAAATACGTTCCCGACCAGCCGGTAAATCCATCGCTGGTAGGATAAATATAGTACTTACCGGTTTTTTCCGAATAAAGAATTTCCGGATCGGCATAGTAACCGTTCAGCACCGGATTATGATTTTTGACTGCTTCAACCGTATATATTTCCGATTTCTTTCCTCCTATCTTCACCGTATATTTCACTGCTCCCTTACTAAAATCAACAACTCCGTTGGGCTTAACACTAACTCCCGGAAAGCTATTCAATTCAGGTTTGAACTGACTTAAATTAGTGGCTGGTTCAACCGGAAAACAAACCTTTTTGGCAACCGTATCCACCACGATATTGATTTTCTTCAGTCCTTTTGCTTTTGCCGATTCGAATACAGAAGAAACGCTTACCCATTTATTGGTTAATCGGACAGCTTCATCGGCAGTAATAGGTAACACAGTTCCATGGCGAGGATGAAAATCCATGGTTACATTCTGATCAATAACTTTGAAATGTTCCAGATCAGCACCTTTAGTAAACTGATATCTCCCACTGGTATACATGTCGTACATCAGTACCCAGTCATTGGAGTTGTTTAGCTTAAAAACTCCGGCTCCTTCCACCGGGCTGGTTGTTTGCTGCATCATACCACCTACAGGCTTCCATTCTCCCGTGAGTTTGTCGGCTACGGCTTTTCTGATACCCTTCTCTGTATCTTCGGTTTTGTAAAACAGATGATACTGACCAAAAGCTTTTACAATATCTCCATCAATACAGGATGTTTTATTCGGATTAAAAAACAACTGCTTTGGAGTAGATTCAAGAGCTGTAAAATCTTTATTGGCATAAGCATAATAGATCTTATCATAATCGCCTTTTTCGCTTTTCAACATCGAAAAATAGACCATGTACTTCCCTACCGATGCGTCATAAATAGTTTGTGGTGCCCATACACGTTGCACATCGCCAAACTCGGAAGGAAACACCGTGGGAATATTGATGGCTGTTGAAGTCCAGTTCACAAGATCGGTCGATTTCATAAGCACTAAGCCCCGATTCGAATTCCAACCCTTACTGCAAACCATATCGGTAACAACCATATAAAAAGTTTTGCCGTCTTCGCAGCGTAAAATGTGCGGATCTCTGACCCCACCGCTCAGACTGATCTTCTCCGAACTGATAATCGGGTTATCCTGATTCAGTGCTTTGAAGTTGTATCCATCGCTACTCAACGCAAACCGGATTTGCTCTTCCTCTTTCCGGTTTCCGGTAAAGTAAACAAAAAGGTAAGCACTGGTTTTATCCTTCGTGCTTAAAGTCGCAATTTTCTTCTTCGAATTTTTCGTTGTTGATAATTGTTCCGATTGAACAGTGCTTAAGCAGCCTAACGCAAGACTTAAACAGAGAATAAATTTGATTCTTTTTAAAAACATTCTTGATTGGATTTATAGATTGGTGTTGGTATTATTTATATTGTTAGTTTAGTATAAGAAACTAAATGATTGACTCCTTTTTCCTTTGCAAAAATACGATTTCTCGTTGCAACAGAGGTTCAGGAATCAACCAATAAAGTCGAAAATTGGTCATATCAGCCACAATAAAATGACTATTGAACCAGGATAAATCCTCCATTCGGTTGAATAGTTACATCAGCCTTTCCATTTTTGGAAATAACATAGTCAGTCATTCGTGGAGAAGCATCAGCAGCATCAATATACTTAACGACCTTTTGTCCTGCAAGAATAGATAAATCTAACTTGAGCTTCAGTGCTTCTTTACCAGCATTCACTCCCACCACATACCATTTTTGTCCGTGGCGTCGAGCTAATACACAATACTTACCCGGATAACCGTCAATAAAACGCGTTTCGTCCCAGGTTGTAGGCACGCCTTTCAGGAAGTTTATTTCAAAGGACGGAACATCTGTCAGGTTATTCGGTGTGATCGCAAAGTTTTGAATTGAATTCTGGAATAACACCGAAGTAGCTAGCTGAAAAATATCAGTTGTTCTACGGACATTACCTCCCTTGTTATCGCGGCTATATCTTTTATTTAGCAAAACCGGTCCAAAATCCATACTTCCTACAGTATTTCTTATAAATGGGTGCAAACAAGCATTGAAAGCCTCCACATCATCAAAATGTTGGTTGAAGTATAAGTTTTCGGACGCCAATACAGCTTCGCTTCCTACATAGTTTGGGTACATGCGTTCCCATCCCCGTGGCAATGTGCATCCATGAAAAATAATCATCAGACCGTATTCATTAGCATCAGAAAGAATATCTTCGTACAACTTCATGGTTTCCTGTTTATCGCCACCAAAAAAGTCTATTTTTAGTCCTTTTACTCCCATACTTTTCAGCCATTTCATCTCCTGCTTACGGGCAATGGACTCATTCATTTTATTCTTCGGTCCTTGTGGAGCATCATTGGCAGAGCCGTTTGAATTATACCAAAGAAAGACATCAACCCCTTTGTTGCGGGCATATTGAATGAGAGCCGGCATCCGATCGTATCCTATCTGTGTATCCCACAAAGCATCAATCAACACATATTCAAATCCCATCTTGGCAGCTAAATCAATATAAGTAACCTGATCGTCGTAACAAGCACTTGCATCTTGCCACATAATCCAGCTCCAGGTTGCACATCCGGGTTTATACTCTTGCGATGGAGCATAAAGTGGTTTTACCACATCAAACGGAATCGTAGTTTCCACAATAGGTTTCAGATCGCTACCCACAGTAATGGTACGCCATGGAGTATGTCCGGGCAAAGCCATAGCAGCTCCGGTAATGCCAACTCCATTATTTTCGCCCGTAGCAGGAAAAGCGATACTATACAATCCATCTTTAGTTCCGTCGCTCAAATGCGAAGCACAGTATTTACTACTTACGCCAGCTTCGGATACCAATGCCCAACCATCATTGCCTACATGAAACAAGCAAGGGAAAGTATAACCAAAACCGTATTTAGATGGTGTGCCTATAGGTTCATCGGCGCGATATTCTTCTTCATAACTGGGTTTGGAGCGCATCCAACCAGTCATCGGTCCGGCTTGCGGACAGATAAAAGTGGTTGTTTGCTGAGGAAAATGAAAACCCGTGGTTTCCTTTTCAATCACACACCCGGCTGTTTCGCCGTACTGAGGCAAAGAATACCGATAGGCAATATCGTTATTGCTTACTCGAAAAGTAATGGTTATCGTTTTCTTCTCCTTATTGGCAAAAGTGCAAACCAACTCATTAGCCCGATAGTGTATCTTATTGACTTTAGTACGGGATTGATCATAGGTTTCGTCAACGGCTGAGTCTTTATGAGCTACCAATGTAAGATCCTTACTTAAGTCGCCAACATTGGTTACCAGGCCCAAAGGAGAATCTTCTAAAATCGGCTTATCCTTGTAACTTACCGTATAATTAGGAATACCCTGTTTGAGAAACACCTTTACTTTTAATTGTTTGTCTGGTCCTGACACGAGCAAGCTCTGTGCAAATAAAGAACCTGACATTGTCAATACAATAACAGACAGAAATATTTTTTTCATCATCGGCTTATTTTATATAATCCACAAGCGTGAGCAGCCAGGGATGCGCCAAACGAACCCTTGGCCATTCCTAATTTTTTCCCACTCCACATTTCCGTAACAACACATTTCCCTTTAACTCCCAAGTCTGCCAATTCTACACTTAGTCTGGCTGGTGTGGCATCATCAGACAAGTTGAAAAGAGCCAGGTAAACTTCTCCCGTTTTTGCATTGCACGAAGTAATGGCTACATGTTTGTCTTTTTGATACAACTGACGAACCTTGGTGCCTTCATTATGCATTTTCAACACATCTTTATTGGTCAGCAGCGACAGAGTGAAGGCGTCGTTACTTGGAAGATCACCTCCAAAAATCAATGGAGATTTAAAGATCGTAAATAAGGTCATCAAGGTATATTGTTCATCCCGGGTCAGTCGGGTCATCCGATCGGCACCTCTTTCACCACGCAGTGAAATACGTCCTAACGGAATCATATCACAATCCGGCCAGGTACCCGAAGCAATATAAGGATACCATTTTTGAGCCACATCAAAAAGATGGGTAATATGCGGCCAGGTGTCCCATACGTCATCTACCATGCGCCACATATTCGCATGAGTTCTCACATGCCCTGCATTTTCTACCGGTGTTTCTCCGGGCGAAGTACTAAATACAATCGGACGTTTTGTTTTGTCAATGGCATTACGGATCAGCTCAATCTCTCCGGTATGATATGGGCGGGACAAGTCGTCAACTTTAATAAAATCAACTCCCCACGAAGCATATAGCTCCATAATTGAATTATAGTATTCCTGCGCACCAGCCCGGTTAGCCACAATTGTATAATTGTCGTGCAACCATTGGCATTGAAGGTCGGTAGAATAGATTTTATCGGCAGTAATACCGGCGGTTCCTTTAATAGGCAATTTTTTGTCCACAGCTAGTTTCGGAATACCACGCATGATATGAATACCGAATTTCAATCCTTTAGCATGTACATAATCTGCCAACGCCTTGAATCCTTTTCCCCCTTTGGCCGAAGGAAAACGATTGAGAGCAGGCATATACCTACCATATTCATCCATTACGTAAATGGGATTTTTTTCGTTATACCCACCGGCTTTGTCATTTTCTACAAACCAGCGAATATCCACCACAATGTATTCCCAACCGGAGCTTTTTAGTTTAGCAGCCATATAATCGGCATTGGCTTTTACTTCATCTTCGGTAACAGTGGAGCCATAGCAGTCCCAACTGTTCCAACCCATAGGTGGAGTGACGGCCCAGGAACGAAAATCTTTTTTTGTTTGTGCAGTGATGGCCGCAGTATATAAAATGCAGCTCACGATAAGTAAAGGAAGTGTGTGTTTTTTATTCATATTCTTCAATGATATTAATATTTTAAAACTAAGGAAACGATCTATGGGGCAAATTTACACATTTGCAATTATACTAAATGGCAATAAATAGCAATTTATTGCTTTAATGCTCAACGTATGATAACTATTATTGATCTGTTTTTTACCACAATAGTTCACACTAGTTTCAACTGGAAGATACAAGACTAAAAACGCATAGTAAGTAGTTACAAGTAAAAATTTACAAGTTACAAAACTGTTTATCTGAATTTTGCTTTCAAACGCACGAAGAGAAAAAACAGAATATTAAACATTTCTCTCTACTTATTATTCCGAATACGGGATAATTTCAGACTAAACAAAAGTATCGTCAGATACTTTTACTATGTGACCTAAGTCTTCACCTCATTATTTCTCCCAGCTTGTCCCGATTAATCGGAAATGTATCGGGATGTTCCATATGTGTGCTATGTGATAGAAACAGTTCATTAAATATCGGAAACTACTTATCAAACAGCACGCAAATTTTCGCAAATTATTCCGTATTCGGAATAATTTCAGACTAAACAAAAGTATCGTCAGATACTTTTACTATGTGACCTAAGTCTTCCCCCATTATTTCTATGTGTGCTATGTGATACAAACAGTTCATTAAATATCGGAAACTGCTTAAATCATTTCTTGTTGTCGTTTTTTGCATGCAGCAGTTTGAGCAGTTACAAAAATACAATTATTAAATTTAAAATAAGGGGAAGTAATCAACCAAAAAAGGTGGACAATAATGCAAAAGTGAAATTATATCCCCCAAAAAACAACGTGAGTTTCCATATTTGTTTACAACATAGAAACTCACATCTATTTTTAAGGGAGAATAATGACTTGCCAACAAAGGGGCTCCAGGTCTCCATTAATAGGGCAAAATTGCACAATCGACCGTACATCATCTAAAATGATAACCTTTACAAAACATCCATGTTTCCTTGCTCAAAGATTCGGATTCATACAATTCGTCTAAGGTCAAGTTTGAGATTTCCACTTCCAAAGTTCTTATTATTTAATTTTTTGTAAGCTATCTTTTTTTCAAATTGTCATATACAATGCCGTATAGTTAGGCACACGGAATACAAAGATTTTACAGAATATGCATTTAAAATGGAATTTTAATTCTACTTTTTTTCGTCTAATCCGTGTTTTCTGTGTGCGAATCCTTATCTAAACGACATTGAATTGTCATATACAATATTTATGTCGATACCCACTTCCACATGTCCTCGTCCTGCCATCAGAGAAACTTTGTTGTCTGAAATTCCAGTTAAAGGTTGATATTTGTCTTACCGGTCTTTTTCTCCTTCAATCCAAAATGCTAATAAACTCTCCTTTCCAATATGAGGAAAAAACTTGTTACACAAAAATTCCAAATCAGCCTCTCTCGCTCCCTCACATGTTCACCGTCCGAACCACGATTATATCATAAACGATTTCCCCGCATCGGCTCCTGCCGGCACCGATGATTCATCCCCCTTTAGCAAAGTATTTCTTTTGTCAAGATATTCAATAATGAACTGACTTGTCAGTAGTTCCGGTTGTTTGGATTTAAGATTACTCACAGCATCCGATATAGTCAGCAGCGAACCGCAACCAACCTGTCTGAAAAGGGCACTCAGCCGTTCATTTTTGGCAATATCGCTTCGCAAAAAGCAATTCAACGTATCAATTGCCAGGTATTTTTTATCCAGTTTTCCTAATCCCGTAAGTTCTGTCAGCTTTTGTCCTTCAGGGGTGCCGTTGTTGGTGATAAATAAGAAAGTATGAATAAATACGGCCCCGTCAAGGTATTCGGCTACCAGGTATCCTAATTTCGAATCAGCTATTTTATAGGCAATCAACATTTTATTTTTCCCATGGCGGATAAGTATCGGGGTACTCACCGAATCGAAAAGACAATACTGAATCTCGTACTTGCGCATACCATCCAACCGTTCCATTAATCGGTTCATTGCATGACGCTGAATATATACCGGCACCGGTCTGTCGTCGGGGTCAGAATATTCGCCAAACAGCGAAGGCAGCATTTCTGCATATACAATTCCCTCCTGAGATTTTGGCCAACACACCTTGAATGCCGATCGCTTTCCATCGGGAGTGCTGAAATTGCGCAAGTCTACTGATACTTCATTTATGTCCAACAGGTTTTGTTTATGTCTTGGGTATCTTGGCGACTCATCTAATTCGTGTTTAAGCCATAAATGAAAAGTTCCCATATCAAAGAATAAGCAATAGACCATATTCATTAGTTCTAATAGAATCTTATGTGATTCTTGCCAGATAAGTTCTACCTTTTCCTCTCCACCGGTTCTTGCAACCACCTCTTTGGCCCATTCATTTTCGGCTGCTATAGTAACACAATGGTTCAACAGCAAAATCACCGTATAACCTGCCGAAATAAACACATCAATCGGTATCAGTGTGCCCGAAAGTTCAATGCCGAGTTTGTTTACTCTGATTAATCTTTCCAACGTGCGATGCAAATTGTAAAGTGATTTTTCTTTTATCTCCGGATTATTTGTAGCCCTTATCTTCAGAGGCAATACCCGTAAGGAATAGCTACACTCGATGTTGATTTTCGGAAATAAAGCAAATGTTCCTTCACCTCCCCACAAGTCGAAGATCTGATGCATTTGATCTATAAATTCGCATTTCTCCTGTTCTTTTTTCAGCTTCCGTTTATGGATCTCCAGCTGTTTTCGGTTCATTTTACTCATAATAAATAAACTTCTAAAGCTAATTATCTAATATCAACTAATCTCAGTTCTAAATTCCTTCGCTGCCGCACGATTTCATCGTGTAGCAAACCATCAACTAACCTCCAAAACCTTCCTTCTTTGTATTCCCACGAGATAAAATCGCGCGGGAGCGGTAGAGAATGTGCCAGACATATATGATTTGATTATATCACCCCTTCGGGGTTTTTGGTTTTGTTCATTGATTCATTCTATAATAATATCATCCCTTCGGGATTTTTTGTTTTCTTAGTCTATTATAATATCACACCTTCGTTTTGTTTTGATTACACCTTAGGGGTTTTGTTTTGTAAGCCCGAAGGGCTGATATTATTATAGCTTAAATTGTTCGTCTAATCGTGAAACCCCGAAGGGGTGATATTATTCATCGATCCATTCAAATAGATATTTCTCATTATATTCAATTGCGAATTTTTGCAGAAAATCCATATATTCTTCTTTGAATGTTTTCTTTTTATGGTGTTCTTCTTGATTTGCAATGTATTGATAAACGTTCTCAATTTGTGAGTGAGCATAAGAAAATGCCCCATATCCTTCTTGCCACGCAAATTTACCTTTTATAAATTTCTTCTCGTTTATAAAATTGCTGGAATTATTCTTTATGTCACGGACTAAGTCTGCAATAGCCATTGAAGGTTTTAAACCAACAAATATATGAATGTGGTCAGATGTTCCGTTTACAATTATTGATTTTTGTCCTTTATTGGTAATAATACCTGAAATATATTTGTTCAATTCTTCCTTCCATTGTTTAGCTATAATGTTTTCACGTCCTTTTACGGCAAAAACAATTTGAATATATATTTGTGAGAATGTGCCTGGCATATATGATTTGATTATATCACCCCTTCGGGGTTTTTGTTTTGTTTATTTATTCGTTCTATAATAATATCATCCCTTCGGGATTTCTTGTTTTCTTGGTCTATAATAATATCATCCCTTCGGGTTTTGTTGTTTTCTTGTTCTATAATAATATCACCCCTTCGGGGTTTTGGTTTTGTTCATTGATTTGTTCTATAATAATATCATCCCTTCGGGATTTGTTGATCACACCTTAGAGGTTTTGGTTTGTAAGCCCGAAGGGCTGATATTATTATAGATTAAATTGTTCGTCCAATAGTGAAACCCCGAAGGGGTGATATTATTCATCAATCCATTCAAATAGTTATATAACAATATCATCCCTTCGGGATTTGTTGATCACACCTTAGGTTTTGGTTTGTAAGCCTGAAGGGCTGATATTATTATAGCTTAAATTGTTCGTCCAATAGTGAAACCCCGAAGGGGTGATATTATTCCTCCCGCCGCCGCACGAATTCATCGTGTGGCAAACCATCAACTAATCTCCAAAACCTTTCTTCTTTGTATTTCCACGCGGTATAATCGCGCGGGAACGGTAGGAGTTTTTTCTTTAGTTATCGTTTCGGGAAAACGGATTCAACATAAAGACTTTCATTCATAAATTCATTGTCTGTGTCAAATCCATGTTCTTTTAATATTTTCAATCCGAGTTCATAATTGTCTTCACTGACAGATAATTTAGCACATCCTGAGACATGGAAAGGGCAATCGGCTTCTGCCATTAATACAGCATTCTTTTCCGACTCAATTCCATTTAATTTCAATAAGATTTGTGCGTCACTACATTCCCAGTGCATCATGGTAATCATTAAATTCTTTCTATTGCTCATGTTTTTCTTTATTAAGTATCTATTAAGTATGTCTATCAGCTCCTTCGCAGCCGCACGATTTCATCGTGTGGCAAACCATCAACTAACCTCCAAAACCTTCCTTCTTTGTATTCCAACGCGATAAAATCGCGCGGGAGCGAAGGGTGTTATGCCCTCGTTCTTTTTCTTTTTTCAATTCGTATTAGGTTTAATTCGCTCCATAAAACCTAAATGCTCGTCTAAATCCTGCTTCAATAGCTTCTTTCACAGTATACGCATAAAATTCACCATCGTTTTCTATTTTAGTTCGGTCGTATTGTTGATCAAAGGGCAAATGATATATTCTTTCGTTATTGTTTACGTTACATTTTATTCGAGGGAAATTACCCATGTCAATTTTATGAACAGTTACTTTTAATGTTTCTGCAAATCGTTTTGCAGTTTCAGACAAATTAATGTTTGTCACAAATACTGGTTCAACAGTAGCATTATCGTTTAAAATTCCATTATTTAATGCGTATTCAATTGTCGAGCCATATAATTGGGCTATATGTTTCTCGTGGATAAGTTTAGTTTCTGACCAATATTTACACTGAACAATAAGAATTTTATCTTTTCCCATAACAATTAAATCTCTACCCATATCTTCTAATTTCTTTTCAATTCCATATTGAATAACATCCCAACCTTTCGAGCGATATAGATATGCAATATACATTTCATAATCACGCCCTATTTGCCATTTACTTTTATTCTTTCTGACAATATATGTATTTAAGGCTCTTTGATTTCTGTCGTCTATACTCAATCGAGCATATTCTTCACTTGCAACATAATCTCTCACTCTATCATAGTCATTTTTCAAATTGTCAAGATTCCTAAAGTCATTTAGTTGCTTAATAGATTCAAAATCCTCAATATAGGTTGATAGTTCTGGAAATAACCCAATTAGCATTTCGTATTTATAAAGCATTTGTTTATACTGCTCATGATACAATTTTGTTTCTTGTTTTAACACGTTAATCCTTTTTGCTTCATCATGAGCGGGATGTTTTTTCGTGCTAAGATATTTTGCAGAAATATCAAATTGCACAAGTTTGAAGTCTGAGTAAAGTTCGGTTAGGTTTTTAACTGATATATTGCTTAATGTCGAGATTGAATTATAAAGATTATCTTTAGATTTTATACAATCCGTTAAACTTGCCACATTTTTTTCTAATTTAGATATTTGCAAATCACGATTTTTAATTTCTAAATCTTTATTTCTAATGGTCTCACTCAATTTTAAATCTTTATTCTTTATAATTTCTCGATATTTATAAATCAATATTGAGGAAATTATTGCACAAACAATAATAACTGTTATCCAGCACCAAACATTTTGAAAGACATCAAGTATTTCTTCTATGTTTTCCTTAACTGTTTGATATGCAAAAGAAGTAATTAAAAATATAACAGAAATTCCAACTATCCACGCAGCACACCCATCGTTATTATTATATCTGCTCATAATATTAGCAATATTTTTTATTCCCTTCGCTGCCGCACGATTTCATCGTGTGGCAAACCATCAACTAACCTTCAAAACCTTCCTTCTTTGTATTCTCACGCGATAAAATCGCGCGGGAGCGGTGGAGAATGTGCCAGGCATATATGATTTGATTATATCACCCCTTCGGGTTTTTTGTTTTGTTTATTTATTTGTTCTATAATAATATCATCCCTTCGGGATTTGTTGTTTTCTTGTTCTATAATATCACCCCTTTGGGGTTTTTGTTTTGTTCATTTATTTGTTCTATAATAATATCATCCCTTCGGGATTTTTTGATCACACCTTAGAGGTTTTAGTTTGTAAGCCCGAAGGGCTGATATTATTATAGCTTAAATTGTTCGTCCAATAGTGAAACCCCGAAGGGGTGATATTATTCCTCCCACCGCCGCACGAATTCATCGTGTGGCAAACCATCAACTAATCTCCAAAACCTTTCTTCTTTGTATTTCCACGCAATATAATCGCGCGGGAGCGGTGAGTTCGTGAATCTAAATTTAATCAAAGTTTCAGTTGGTTTTTCATTAGTTGTCTTCTTCGTTTCTTGTCAAGAAATTATTAAGTGATTCATTTAATATTTCAAGTTGTTTTACTATCTTCTTTCCCTGGGCATGAAATTCTTGTTCCAAATCCTCGTAGTCATTTCTATATTTTTTATGACCTAATGAAACACAAAAGTCAAATTCTTGATAATTCTTATTATTTTTCTTTATTTTGTATTTTATAATTCCTGTGAAGTTGTCATTTTCATCTCCATATTCTTTGGCATTCTCCCATGTTTTTGGTATAGTTGAAACTATAGTTTTTAATTTTTGATTCTTATTTAATATTGGGATTTTTCCAAATGTTACCGGCTCTTTTCTAAAGCTTTTCAATACTTTTGTCCATTCAATACTTACATCATAAGCACTTCCACCTCCAATATTAGTAATTGTGAGATAATTCGTTACTGTACTAGATTTAAAGTCCCAGTCCATTAAGAATTCGGGTTCTTGTTCATCTTCATTTTTCCAAATCATTTTCATTGTAATATAAAGAGTTAGAATTGCCACGATAACGGCCAATGAAGCAGTTATTGTATTCCATTCTTTCAGGCAGTACGCTTTCCAAGCAACTAATACAGTTATAGCAAAGCCTACGCAAAGTATTAGAATGGAAAGTCCTCGTCTTATTCTTTTTTTTGTATTATGATTCATCTTTTTTGTCTTTCATATTTAATACAATAAAAATACCGCCAATTCCCATATTAAGCCAAAATTGCCATTGATTCTGAATTACAAATGCAAGAACTAAAAGAATCATAGTCAATATTCCGCATAAGTTTCTTTTACGTGAAAGTATATTCAGTAAATCAAGAAAACTATATCTTTTCTTTCTGGTGTTAATTATATGGGTTTTGTCTATATAATCGTCAAAAGTCGCTATATCTCCGTTTGGAGTGGTTGTTTTCCATTCGCTATAACTTTCAATTATTGCGACCCCAATTGAATTTGTCCCTAAATCAAGTCCTAATATTTTTTGCATATCACTTGTCTTATTTTTTTAAATGCCGCCTAACATCTATATATGTACAACACTGTCGCACTTATATCTTTTTATTTTTCTATTAATGCTTTACTATACAGTGAAATATATTTTTGTTTCAAATTATCATGGTCCTCCGCCGACGCGGATAAGTTCTGACTGCGACATAGCGAAACACTATGCCACAGCCAGAGTTCTTATTCCTCTTTAGGGCTTATAACTTATTTATTAGACGTTCTCACCGCATAGATATCCAAATTATATGGATTGTCGCCCATCACGGTAATAGTAAACGTTTGGGTTTCATAGCCAATTTTTGTCATTGTCACCGTATAATAGCCCGGAGTGATGGTTTTCAGTTGGAATCCACCTTTATCGGCCGAAAGTTTCACTATCGGGTCTTTGGTGTTATCATTGAGCGTCAAGGTCACAGTGGCATTGGGCACACCGGCTTTTGTTTCTGCGTCATATACATGCCCCAACAGTTTCGAAGGATTATAACTTGCGTCTATCTTTCGGATAACCTTGTAATCGGCATAAAACTGAGGATCAGAAGTTCGTACAATTTCTACCAGCAGATCAAAATTATCAACCACCTCGTCGGCCGTTTCAAAATTTTCGTCCAGCGATACAATTATATTGTGCTGCGCTTGTTTATCTACCTTTACTTGTGGTACAATAAGCTCATACTTATTAATTTCAGTCAGGTAAGCCGTTTGAGTCTGAGCATTCAAACCATAAGGTTCTATCTCATCCTTATGTTCATTTACCTTGTTATAAGTACTTTTACAAAATTCGGCAAAGTTCACATCAGCCATCGCATTTAAGTCTGTCTTCGTAAAGTTCAGAAACTTCAATAAGCTTTCATTTTTTTGAAATGCAGCATAAGGTCGCATTTTGCCTTGAATTTCCAAGGTCAATTCTACCAGATTATCATGCAGCTTGTTGCGTTGCTCAATCAGTGTGTCATCGCTTACTTGCTGCTGAGCATTGTTAGCCTGTATAGACAGAATAACAGCATCCAGTTCGGTAAAAAACTTTTCAGAATTAGGCATTTTAGCCATCACTTTGGGCGATGCTTTCAGCAGAATCCGCAATGCCATAAGCATTCTAAGCTTGTTCGTTTGTTTGGTTGTCATAAAAATAATTTTTTAGAGTAAATAATTAAGAAACTGCTTTAAAAACAAATCCTAAATTGTTTACAGTTCAAAAAAATCTTGAACTTCTATTTGGCTTTAAATAAGCCAAAATATCAGATGAACGTTTATTTTTAAACAGTTTCTAAGAAATAAGTATATGATAATTATTATTGATATGTTTTTCACCACATATGGAACATCCCGAATATCGGGAGTGCACAATAGTTTTGAATATAAGAGATAAGACTAAGAACACATAGGATTATCCCGAAAATCGGGATAATTTCAGTGATCTAAAAAATATCGTCAGATACTTTTGCTATGTGAACTAAGTCTTTTTCCCCATTATTTCTATGTGCTCTATTGTGTCAGAAATAGTTCATCAAATATTTCAAACTACTTATCTGAGATTATAAAGTTTAATATAGTATGATATAATAGAACGCCAATTTGTGCGAATATACATAGTGCATTGGCAATACGATTAAGGCTTCATGCTTTTAATCGTCTTCCATACATCAAAAATAAAATCCGCTTTTGTTTAATCTATGCTTGCTCGCTCCGTCTGTAAGAATCCGGTTTCTGTTTCTTTCGAATTTTTTAGCCAAATCTTGCATTTATCTGCAAGAATCCCAGATTATTTAACCCGAATCATCCGACTTTTCATCAGAATCTTCTGTTTCTTAACACGAATCTTCCGTCTTTTCGTCTGAATCTTCTGTTTCTTAACATGAATCTTCTGTTTTGTTTACTGAATCTTCCGTTTATTAACACGAATCTTTTGTTTTGTTGACTGAATCTTGAGATTTTGTGACCAAACATTGGTTTTTTTCGACCAATAAATGATTTTTTTGTCGTTCTATCAATTATTGTACGTTGTACAAATACATTAGGCACCCGTTTCATTCAACGGGCAACCCGCTCGATACTGATGACTGGTGCTAAGATGAAAATGTGCGACACAATGCGCGTGAAGGGAAGCAATGCGGGGTAGTTGCACTGCCAAAAGCCGGTTGAATATGGGCTTAGAAGCATGATTCATACAAATAAGCTTGATTTTGAGGTTATATATTCATTCTAAAATTGATAAAATCAAAATGAAATGAAATGCTCTGCTTTCAACTTATGCATTTCGCGCTGTAAAAATAAACATTATTTGCAAAACAACAAAAAAATTGAACTAAAATTTCGAAAAAAGCCATCGGTGCTATTGCAAGGGCAGTATTTTTTATTAAACAGCTCGAATAAACAAGAAACAAAAACAGTTGCTATCGGAACAATACTAATTAGAATTGAACCAATAGCAACTGTGGGGTTGCAAACAATTAAGAAAATCTATCTAGAATTTAAACGGTTTCTTTTCGAGGAAGAAGCGATAGTCCTTTACTATCCCTTTTGTACTTTTGTCGGTACGGGGAAGTATTCTGAATCCTTTTACATTAATTTCTTTCCCCATATCAATCACCACCTGGTGCGGATGATTGGCTTTGTCACCTATTTTTGTTTGCCAGATAACCGACTCCTGAATATCAAATAATTTATCGGCTCCATTTGCCATCTTTTCTGTTTCTTCGCTATCTACAAATACCACTTTCCAGTTAATGGACGAAACTGCCTTACCATCGTCGCCAAGTATTTCAAACTCGGCAACCGACGTACTGTTATCATTCGCGTCTTGTGCATTCAGGGCTTCAAAGCAAAAATAACGTCCGGCAAGCGTTTCATCCAGATTTACGGTTTTCCATCCGCTTTCAGCAGGAAATGTTCCCGACACCACTGCATTCAGACCATTCAGGTTAAGGTTTTTGGTCCCTTTCTGTTGTTGGTTATCATCTTTTCCGATGACATCCAGAATCGGGTGATCAAGTCCGGCAATACTTGGAGTAACTGGTTTATCAATGTCCAATACAATAATTTCATTCACTCCTTTTTTCAAATAGCAGCCCGGCACACAAAGTGTTTGAGTAGGTCCTATTTTCCAGAAACGTCCTAAATTATATCCGTTCACCCAAACCATTCCTTTGCCCCATGTACTCATGTTTAGGTAAGTGTACCCTGTTTTAGTCAGGTTGAAAGAAGCTTTGTACCATGCCGGACCGGTTGCCGGTTTTGCGCCAAATTTGGCTTTTGTTTGAAACTTATAATCTACGGGGAGATTATAAACAGTCCAGTTTTTCAACTCTGTCTCTGTTTTTCCATCCGACAAAAGCACTTTATCTGTAATCCCTTTGCGATCCAGAATTGCCTCACCATAGTTTACACGTCCCATACCTTCCACCAAAATATCCAAGCGGGCATTTGCCTTTAAAACGGGAAGTTCAACAGTGCTTTCAGCTCTGCGGCGATCCAGTTTTCCGATTACTTTACCATTGATAAATACGGTTGCCCAATCGTGCACATCTTTAATAATAAGTGTTTGCTTACGATTGCATGCCTGTAGCTGTTTTCGGTAAATGATAGAACCCCAACCTTGATCAAAAAATTCCATCGGCTGAATAGTTGCCGATTGTTTAGCAGCAGGCAAGTTATCAAACACATTAGCCGTTTGTGTAAATTTAATGGCTGGTATCGTAATCGTTTTTTCCGGATTTTGAGGAATCTCAGCCAAGGTTTCACCCTCCTGCAAATAATTCTTCAACAAATCGCGGATTGCATAAAACTTATCGGTTGGGTTGCCACCCTCATCGATGGGTGCATTGTAATCGTACGACGAAGTAGTGGGTGCATAAGCCGGAGCATTAGCACCAGCCCACTGACCTGTAGTTGTACCACCATGTGCCATGTATAAGCTGAACGAAATTCTGCGATCCATCATATCTTTTAGGCTCCCGATAAAGCTGTTTATATCGCGTGTTTCGTGCGGACGCCCCCATTGATCGAACCAACCGGTCCAATACTCACCACACATTAAAGGTGAAGTAGGGTTCATCTCTTTGAACTTACGGAACTGATCGTCAATATTAGAACCTGCACCAAAATTTAATGCATTTACAGCCCCATCAAGTTTATAACGGAAGAAGTTGGATGACCAATCGCAACGCAGCAGTTGTACTTTATCAAAACCAGCCTGACGAATATTGTCGCGCATGGTTTCCATATATTTACCATCGCTCCCCCAGGTGCCATATTCGTTCTCAACCTGCACCATAATAATGTTTCCACCATTTTGAATCTGAAGTGGAGCCAATTGTTTTCCAGCTGCATTCAAATAGTTTTTGGTTCGCTCCATAAAGTAGCTATCAGAAAGACGTCGTACCTGCAAGTCTTTCTTTTTCAGCAACCACCAGGGCAGTCCACCCATATCCCATTCGGCACATACGTATGGACCGGGACGAACAATACAATACATCCCGTTTTTTTGTATCAGGCGAACAAATTCAGCCACATCGTTTTGTCCTGTAAAGTCAAAGACTCCGGGAGTTTGCTCATGAATATTCCAGAACAAGTAAATACAAATCGTATTCATCCCCATCGCCTTACACATCTTTAGCCGATGATCCCAATAGGCCCTGGGGATGCGGGTATAATGCAACTCGCCGGCACGAATTATAAATGGTTTGCCATTAAGCATAAACTCCTTGTTGCCTGTACCAAAAGTAGCAGTAGGAGTTGCAATTGCCGGATGATTTGAGGTTTGTGCAATAATATTGCCAACAGGTAATAGCAGGAAGATTAAAACGAATAAGAGTATTTTTCTCATAAATATATTGTTAGTTACGATTTCATGTAGGCAGCTACAGGTAAATAGTCACAAGATCTGCCTGTTTCCATTCTATTTTCACAAAACAGATCATTAAACAGTATTGCTTGTTTCACTAATGAAGCTTCTTTCGGTTATTATTTTACAGATTGATAAATACGGACATAATCAACTTCGAACGTTATAGGAAAAAGGCTGCGATCCGGATCTCCTCCGTTGGCACCCAGCGCAAGATTGAGTAAAATATACTGTGGCTGCAAAAATGGATTAGTTCCATCGGCGTTAATTGTCTCGCTCAACAAAGTAGTATTTAGTAGCTCATCATCAACATACAGTTTGATAGCTTCCTTACTCCAGTCCATACGCCAGATATGAAACTTCTTCGGCCAGTTTTTATCTTTCGCCATTAGCGAGCTCAATGTTTTTTTCACCGAGTTCCATTTCCCTTTGTACCGAACATTAGTGCCCGATGCCACATTTGCCAAAATAGAAGGCACCCCGTTAGGACGATAAAATTCCAGCATATCTACTTCACCGCACGATGGCCATTCTTTGCTTACACCCAGTGTCCAGATGGCTGGCCAAGAACCCATAGTTGTATCAATTCGTGCCCGGACTTCGAATCGCCCAAAAAGCCAGGATTTCTTTTCGGCCGTATTTATGCTTGCTGAAGTATAATGCACATCCTTGCGATTTTTGTACCAGCTCTTACTATCGGCAACATAATTCGGATTGGGGAAACTCTCCCTTTTACCTTCAATAACCAAACAACCATTCTTGCAACTTGCATTTTCACTCTTGTACCACTGCAATTCCTCATTGCGTTTAAAACCCGTTTCGGAAGACCAAACAGTAGAATCAGGTCTACCACAGTAATTGAATTCTTCGTTAAATACAAGTTTCATTCCTGCAAGCTTTTTTGGCGCAGATGAATCCGGAGTATACGAATTTCGAGTTACCCCCATCGTTGAAGCAACTGATAAGAAAGAAATAGTAAATGCGAATAGAAATTTCATAGATATCTTTTTACTGAATACAAGTGAGTACTATAAATTAGATTTACAAAAGTACACAAGTACTCTTTTCAGTTAGTATATAATTCATTCAATAAAGTGGAAAATCAGATAATCTGTAAATTATTTGAGCCTCCTGTGCAGAGGTTATTTAAAAACTAAATATTGATTTAGTTGTATGCCAGGTATCCATGCTAATGCATACAAACGACTGATTTATTAATATACGAGAGAGAGAAGGTTTCTAAATAATCAGCTTTATAGACTCAATCGTGTCGTTTACCCCGACACACTCATGTCAACTATCCCGACTAACGTTAGTCGTCATGGTCGATCAACGTTAGTCGTGCACCCTTACTAACGTTAGTCGTGCACTGCTACTAACGTTAGTCGCCCACCCTGATCAACCAAATAACCAATACGGTTTACACGTGCAGTAACTAATGTCTAATTTGCAGTCAAACCTCTCACCGGACGAAAAGACAATCCTTACAAGTCATTTTTTATTTTGCGTATCTCAGCATTTCCGATGCTGTTAATAAAAATGCCCCGACTCCAAAATTAGCCGTTGAATTGGCATCAACTACTTGTCTGGGAATCGCCTTTTCACCAATTGGCTGAACATAACCAATTTTTCCATCCGGTTGCAACGCAACGGTTGATAAATATTTCCACCCTTTTAATGCGGCTGGTAAATAGTTTTTTTCTTTTAAATAGCCATTATTAATACCCCAGAGTAAACCGTAAGTAAAAAATGCAGTTCCACTGGTTTCCGGTCCAGGTGCATGTTGCGGGTCAAGCATACTTCGTGTCCAATATCCATCCGGCTGCTGACATTTAATAATCTCTCTTGCCATATCCTGATAATGGCGCAAAAACAGAGGTCTGTATTTACAGTCTTTAGGTATATCTTTCAAAACCTTTGCCAATCCGGCAAAAACCCATCCATCTCCCCGGGCCCAAAAGTCTTTTTTACCATTCAGGCTTTTATGCTTAGGATAAACATATTTAGCATCCCTGTAAAAAAGTTTAGTCTGATCATCGTACATTATACTTTTGGCATATAAAAAGTATTCATGCAGTTTTTCAAGATACAAAGGATTGCCCGTCACCTTGTACAACTTTGTCATTACCGGCATTACCATATAGAGCCCGTCGGACCACCACCAGTAATTATTATTCGAAGTACTCATTTCATATTCCATCACTTCGCGGGCACGCGCAATTTTGTTACTATCGGGTGCTAAATGATACAAATCGATATAGGTCTGAAAGCAAACTTGCCAGTCACCAAATAAAACATGATCGGGAGTTTCGCCGTACGAATATTTCCACTTTGTCTTGTCAATGCTTTTTGCACCCATCCATTCATTATGATTCGCCCAACGCTCCGAATATTCACGATATTTTTCATTTCCAGTCACAAAATACGCTTCCATATTCCCGGTATGGTAAGCTGCATTATCCCAAAAAGGATTGCCCGGCTCCGGATGGGTAGATTGCCAGTAGCCATTTACTTTCTCAATCGTTTTAATCAGTTTTTGTTTTGTGGGGCGATTCTGGGAGAATCCGACAGAACAGTTTGTAATCAGAAAAATAATTATCAGTTTTTTTATTTTCATGCCAATTGTGTTGACTTTGGGGTTTATAAATCACATTAATTAAATAGTACTACAAAGGTACAACGTTAAATTATATGATATGTATACAATTCATTCAATATAGTGGAGAATTTTTATTCATGAGTGGCTAATTGTAAGTCTGCTCAAAAAAAACGCAGCCTCTCTCCTCCATCCGGCATTCATTTATTACTTCATCTATCGCTTCTGAATCAGTGTACGGAGTCTCATTGTTTGTTTTATCTACTTATTTGACTCTTTTTTTACTTAGTTCCCCATTCTAATTGTATATTTTTGCCAAACAAGATGATGAATTAAAATTTGCATATTACAATGAAACAAACAATGAAACTCACTTTGCTTTTACTTATGGCAGGTACAAGTTTAATTTCTGCAGGAGCTCAGAATAGCAAGGCTGCAAATTATGGTGTAGATGAACAGCATGTATTTAGGATTAATCAACCGGATTACAAATTGAGTCCGCATACAGGCATGACTCGTCAGCACTGGAAAGATGCAGCTCTCTATCTTCTTCAGGGAGCCTTTGGATACATTCACAACCTGGATGATCCTATGAAGTTTCCGAAACAAGCGGGAATAAGCTACCCCAGAAACGACGGGCAGATACCAACAGAGAAACTTGAGGGATTGAGTCGCACACTGTTTGTAGCTGCTCCATTGCTGAAAGAGAATCCGGAGCTGACAGTCAATAATATCAAGGTTGCCGATTATTACCGGCATCAATTGTGCAATCTGATCAATCCCGCAAGCCCATCTTTTATTAAACATAGAGCCAAAGACGGTGGTCCTCATCAAAACCTGGTGGAGTTTGGTGCTATAGCCATCTCAATGACTGCTATTCCCGATGTACTTTGGAAGCCCCTTCCTCAGAACCAAAAAGACTCCTTAGCTGCGCTAATGCTAAGCTATGCCGACGGCCCAACTGTTGACTCCAACTGGAAATTTTTCAACATATTTGTATTAAGCTTCTTCAAAAATCAGGGCTACACTGTAAATGAAAAACTGCTGGTAGAATACCTCGACAGAACATTAAACCATTATAGCGGCGAAGGTTGGTACAACGACAGCCCCGCTTACGACTATTACAGCATGTGGGCTTTTCAGATGTATGGCGTGTTGTGGAGCGAATATTATGGAAACAAATACTATCCGGAGCTGGCTAAAAAGTTTATGAACAATTTTAGCGATTTAAAGCATAACTACCCTTACCTTTTCAGCCGCGACGGCAAAATGATTATGTGGGGGCGTAGTATCTCTTATCGCTATGCATCGGTTACTGCCTTTCCGCTCATGGGCTTTGAAAACTCCAACGAAACAAACTATGGTTGGATGCGACGCATTGCTTCCGGCACTTTGCTACAATTTTTTCAGCACCCCGATTTTCTGAAAGACGGAGTTCCAACGCTTGGATTTTACGGACCATTTGAACCTGCCGTTCAGATGTACAGCTGCCGGGGTAGCGTGTATTGGGGAGGAAAGGTTTTCCTTGGATTGTTGGTTCCTGAAGATAATCCTTTCTGGACATCAACAGAAAACGAAGGAGATTGGGAAAACAAACTGACTAAAGGAAAAGTATATAACAAATTTGAACCCGGATCAAAAATTTTAATTACAGATTACCCTAACATTGGCGCCTCGGAAGTGCGGGCATGGTGCCACGAAACTGTAGCCGCCGACTGGCAAAAGTTCCGCAGCACCGAAAACTACAACCGATTATCTTACAACAGTGCCTTCCCCTGGCAAGCCGATGGGAAAAATGGTGAGGTAGCTATGAATTACGTAGTCAACAATAAGGATAACAAATGGGAAGCACTCCGCCTCTTCACCTTCAAAAAATTTGAGAATGGAATCTACTATCGGGATGCAGAACTCGAAACAAACAAAAATGTCCAATTTAAGCTGGCAGACATTCCACTACCCAATGGAATATTGCGCGTTGACAAAGTTATGAGTACCGATTCGCTAAAACTACGTCTTGGGCACTACGCACTACCTCAATTGAAAGGATCAATAAAAGAAGAAATGCGCAACGTAAAAGGACATCAAGTTCATATAATTAATAATGGAATTTACCAGTTGGCTCTGATTTCGCTAGAAGGTTGGAACTCCATAGAGTTTGTGCGCTCGAATGGATTACACCCTGAGAGTGATCAAAGTGAAGTGATTAATGCTTCAGATCAGTTTTCGCCGGCTAAGCATAGCCAGAAAATGTACATAAGCTTGATGCTTTGGAAAAAGGCTAACGAAAAGTGGACCAACGATGAGTTAGTACCAGTAAAGGGAATACAACATTCCGCAGCTAAAGATCGCGTAACAATACTATTTAAGAATGGAGACAAAAAAGTACTAAACTTTGATTAAACCAATCTGAATTGCATATGCGAAGTAATGCGGAGGGTGTCCAAAATGATTGGTCACCCTCTCTTTTTTTTCAAATTAGCGATCGTCAATCCATACTGACAATATCGATTGTCTCGATAGCCTAATGTCGAGACAATCGACAGCCCAATGTCGAGACAGCCGACAGCCTAATGTCGAATGAATCGACATTAGGCTATCGAATAGTTCGAATAAGTAATGTGGGGAAAATCGATATCACTCAGCGCACGCTATTGCCTGATGGAAAAATACAATTTAGCCCAACCTGCAACCTGAGAGCTTAGCATTGAACTTCGATTAAATACATTGTTTTGCATTTCGCTGTTTAAATTAATCAATAAAAAATGAGATAAAATAAAATATCAAATTCATTCAAGACTATAAGCAAACCTCAGAATTAGCACATACAAAACATTGAACAACAATCAAATAAACACCATGAATGAATTTTGAACCTATTTGAATGAATAGTTATCCACCTTGACTGAGCGATATAATACATTTGCATTCGTTAAGCAATATTCTCCGAAAACATTGTAAAATTATTCTCTAACTAAAATAAATAATATGAAGAACGAAACCAGTTAATCCTAATGTGGCGAACTAATATGTTTAATCGCCGTATTTCAAACAACATTTGTATTATTCTAATATTAATTAAATCTAAAAATCATGGATGTAAAAAAAATTTTATGTATCCTGACTTTATTTGCTGGGTTAACACCAGTATTCTTAAGCAATGGAAATGAATTAGTCGCTCAAAATTCAGTGACACAGCAAAACAAAAGAACTGTTACAGGTAAAGTAACCGACAAGAATGGGGAAGCTCTAATTGGAGTCAGTGTCAAAATAAAAGGTAGCAATACGGGAACAATTACTGACGTTAATGGTGGATTTTCGCTTAGTAATATTGAGTCTTCTACAGTATTATCCTTCACATATATTGGGATGAATAACCAAGAGGTCAAAGTCGAAAACCGTAGTTCAATCAATATTAAACTCGATGATAATTCTGTAAATATGGATGAAGTCGTCGTTGTTGGTTTTGGGACTCAGAAGAAAGTGAATCTTACAGGAGCTGTAGGGACACTTGATGCCAAAGAATTAGAAGCTCGCCCAGTCCAAAATGTAGCGCAGTCACTTCAAGGATTAATTACGGGGTTAAACATCTCTCAAAATCAAGGGAGTCTTGAAAGCAAACCCAGTATAAATATCCGCGGAGTAGGCACTATTGGGAAAGGATCGAGCGGAGATCCATTAATTCTTATTGATGGTACAGAAGGAGATATCAACGCAATCAATCCACAAGACATTGAAAACATCTCCGTTCTTAAAGATGCAGCTGCTTCTTCAATTTATGGATCACGTGCACCTTTTGGTGTTATTTTAGTTACAACAAAAAAAGGAAAAGCCGGTAGGCTTTCTGTTAGTTATAGCAATAATTTCAAATCAAGCTCTCCTGTAAGAATGCCTCATATGATGGATTCGTATACTTTTGCTTTATACTTTAATGAAGCATCCAAGAATAGTGGCTCCGGCGCTTATTTCGATGATGCATGGTTGAAAAGGATTCAGGATTTTCAAGCAGGAAAACTGGTAAACGCAAATGGATTACCAATGACAACCATTGCTAATGGTAGTCATTGGGCTGATTATAACGGAGGCAACGATAACATTGATTGGTACAAAGCCCTATACAAAAGTTCAACTCCCTCACAAGAACATAATTTTAGCGTTTCGGGAGGAAACGAAACTACTAAGTATTATTTTTCTGGAAATTATCTGGATCAATCTGGGTTAATGAAATTTGGAGGAGACAATTTTAATCGTTACACTGCAACTGCTAAAATTGAAACGAAATTAGCTAGCTGGGCAACTATTGCTTATAATACAAGATGGGTACGCCAGGACTACGTAAGACCGTCTTCACTAACTAATGGACTTTATTCTGATTTAGCTCGTCAAGGTTGGCCCATATTGCCTTTATATGATCCTAACGGACACTTATTCTCATCTCCTTCACCAGCATTAGGATTAAGAGATGGTGGCCGCGATAAGACTCAAGAAGATTGGTTGTATCAACAAGCCAAATTAGTCATTGAACCAATTAAAGGATGGAAAACCACCGCTGAACTTAACTATAAGACAAATGATCAGTTCAGACACTGGGACTCTCAGATAACTAAAAATTACGACATTAACAATAATGCATATGTGTATAACTCTTATTCAAATGTCCACGAAGGTGCTTATCGGACTAATTTTCTAAACACTAATATATTCTCTGAATATACAAAAGAAGTAGAAGGGCACACATTTAAAGTAATGGGAGGATTTCAATCTGAGATGAACAAATATCGTGATTTGACTGCAGACAGACAAGGTATTATTGTCGCATCCTTGCCGACAATTAACACAACAAGTGGTTTTGATAATTCCGGCACAGTAGCATCTCCTGGTGTATCAGGACAATATTACAATTGGTCAACAGCTGGTTTTTTCGGTCGTATAAATTATGATTACAAAGGTCGATATTTGCTTGAAGCCAATTTACGTTATGATGGATCATCAAGATTCCAAACAGACAAAAGATGGAACTATTTTCCTTCAGTATCTGCCGGCTGGAATATAGCACGTGAATCTTTTTGGACACCTTACGAAAAATATATTAGCACTTTTAAATTAAGAGGTTCGTATGGTCAGTTAGGTAATCAAAACATTGTAGATAACAATGGAAATGTTTTACCATACCCAACTTATCTAAAAATGCCAAATGGTACAGCTGATGGCACATGGTTGATCAAAGGAGCTAAACCGAATACATCAGGCATGCCTGATATAATTAGCTCTACTTTGGGCTGGGAGAAAATTAAATCTTGGAATTTAGGGACTGATTTAGCGCTAGTTAACAACAAATTAAATATTTCTTTTGATTATTTCACCCGCTTTACCAATGACATGGTTGGACCTGCAACTGAACTACCTGCAACTTTTGGAATTGGGGTCCCAAAAACCAATAACACCGACCTCAAAACATACGGTTTTGAGTTGGAAGTAAGCTGGAAAGATCGGCTAGCTAATGGTTTAGGATACGGCATAAAAGTAATGTTATCAAACTCAACAACGAAAATTACAAGGTACCCAAATGCTACTGGTAAATTAGCAACAGACACCTACAGAGCAGGTCAAACACTTGGCGAAATTTGGGGCTATTCCACAATTGGAGTTGCAAAATCGGATGCAGAAATGAATGCACATTTAGCAACACTGACCCATGGAGGTCAGAATGCATTGGGATCAAATTGGAAAGCTGGAGATATAATGTACCAAGATTTAAATGGAGATGGAAAAATTGATAATGGCGCCAATACAGCTAGTGATCATGGAGATTTAAAAATAATTGGAAACAGTTCTCCAAAACTACCATTTGGCATTGAACTAACTACGGATTGGAAAGGATTTGATATTCGTGCATTTTTCCAAGGCGTAGCTAAGAGAGATTATTTTCAAGGGAGTTATTATTTCTGGGGAGCCTCTAGCGGCGGAATTTGGTGGTCAACTGGATTGAAAGAACAAGAAGATTATTTTCGTGCAGATGCTAGCAATCCCCTTGGACAAAATCTCAATGCATATTATCCTCGTCCAATTTTTGGCGATGGTAAAAATCAACAAACCCAAACCCGTTATTTACAAAATGCAGCATATGTGCGTTTAAAAAACCTCCAACTAGGTTATACACTTCCACCAAGTATTACTTCAAAGGTCGGGATTCAAAAATTAAGACTATATCTATCCGGAGAAAATCTATTGACATATACCAAGTTGTCAAAAATATTTGATCCAGAAACGATTGATGGAGGCAGTTCATCAAATGGTAATGCATATCCGCTCTCAAAAGTTATTTCAGGTGGTATCAGTGTTAACTTTTAAAAAAATAGAATTATGAGAAACAAAAATATTTTAGCACTATGTATAAGTGCACTTGGTTTATTATCTTCATGCAATAGTTTTCTTGATCAAACGCCATTATCAACTATCACACCAGAAAATTATCTGAACGATGAATCACAATTAGGAGCCTACAGCGTTGCTCGATATAGCATATTTCCAACCCATGGAAATTGGTCATTTGGTACCTTTGGTATAGATGTAGCTACAGACAATATGACCGCAATGAGTTATGATAACAAGTATGTTCCAGGACAATGGAAAGTTGGCCAAAATGGTGGTGACTGGGACTTTGGTGACATTCGCCAATGTAATTATTTTCTTAATACAGTTGAACCTAAAAGAAAAGCAGGAACAATCACAGGAAGTTCAACTAATATTAAACACTATATTGGTGAAGTATATATGATTCGAGCCTTTGCATATTTTGACAAGCTTCAAAAGCTTGGAGATTTTCCTATCATTACAAGCATTTTACCTGACAATTGGCAATCTCTGACAGATGCAAGTAAACGCAAGCCATGTAATGAAGTTGCACGTTTCATCATTCAGGATTTGGATTCTGCAATAAACCTAATGCAAACAACTGCTCCTGATGGAAAAAAGAACAGACTTTCTAAGTACTGTGCTCTTCAGTTCAAATCTAGAGTTGCACTATATGAAGCCACATGGTTGAAAAACTTTAAAGGAACTGCCTTTGTTCCTAACGGAAACAATTGGCCAGGAAAAGCTCAAAACCCGAGTTATCAATACCAATCAGGGAGCATTGACAATGAAATAAACTATTTTCTAGATCAGGCCATTGCATCTTCTCAACAAGTCGCAGATAATTTTTCATTAGTCAACAACACAATGACTGGCGAAAATGAAACCGGAAGAGCATTTAGCGTTGCCAGTGATGCTAACCCTTATTGCGCAATGTTTAGCGCCACAGACATGTCGGGATACAGTGAAGTCCTTTTGTGGCGACAATACAGCAAAGGATTAGGTATTACTCACAATGTGCCTGTTGCTGCGCAAATCGGGAACAATGGAGCAGGAACTACTAGAGGCCTGGTTGATGGATTTTTAATGAAAAATGGGCTTCCCATTTATGCTCAGAATTCAGGTTATATGGGCGATGACAGTGCTGCTGTAGCCAAAAAGAACAGAGATGGGCGTTTATGGTTATTTTTGAAAACACCCGGACAAGTGAATGTCCTTTATCCAAGCACTGCGGGCGATCATGCCACACCAATAGAACTTACTCCATTAATTCTTTCAACTACTGCAGAGCAAAAATACACTACAGGATATGCTATAAGGAAAGGATTAAATTACGATCAGGCGCAATGTGCAAATGGCGGTGGTTTTACTGGATCTATTGTATTCAGAGCGGTAGAATCGTATTTAAATTATATTGAAGCATTTTATGAAAGACATGGAAATCTGGACAGTAAGGCTACTACTTATTGGCAACAAATTAGAAATCGTGCCGGCGTTGACCCAGACTTCAACAAAACAATAGCAGCAACTGACATGTCCCAAGAAGCTAAAAATGATTGGGGTGCGTATTCTGCCGGGAATTTAATAGATCCGACATTGTACAATATCCGAAGAGAACGTCGGTGTGAACTTATGGCTGAAGGGTTGCGCTGGATGGATTTAAAAAGATGGAGAGCACTTGATCAAATGATCACTACTCCATACCATATAGAAGGATTCAAACTTTGGGGACCTATGCAATCTTGGTACAAAGCGACTGATCTTAAATATGGAATTGGAGATGCCAGTAACGTCTCAGACCCTGCACGTAGTCAATATTTACGCCCTTATGAGACAACTGCAACTTCTCTAGTCTATAATGGTTACAAATGGGCTATGGCACATTATTTAAGCCCGATTGCAACTCAACATTTTTTAATTACTTCAAAAGATGGATTGGATGCATCAACATCTCCAATTTATCAAAATCCGGGATGGTCAACAACGCCAAATACTGGAGCAATGAATTAAACATTTGTCAATCAGCTTTATAAAAACCACCTTGGAAAATTTAACCCAAGGCGGTTTTTTTATACAACTAACCGATATACTGAATTAAAACATCAACATTTTACCTTAAATTATAAAACAAACAGCTTTCCATTTGTTCAAAAACATAAAAATCCACTATATAGCCGCTGACATATTTTTAGAATTTCCAATAAAAGCAGACCTATTAAACAAAAAAAATCACGATTATAATAACACTGAATTCAACAAATTAACGACTAAAAGTATACGTCCCATAATATTCCACTCATAAACAACGACAAAAACAACAGACTATCGTTTGTTCTATTCATAAAATATATCTATCTTCACGGCAACAAAAGTCTGTATTATGAGCTATGCCTATACAGCATTGACGAGAATAAAAAATAAATGAACATTACAGAACCCACCATACAAGTAGGCATACTCTCTGCCAATGAAATTGAATTTGTGCTGAATGGAACTTTCGCATCAAATGGCAAAAACTTCTCTGGGAAACACAAAGTTGCGTATCACGATGGAGCTATTGCTTTCGATGGTGAATATCTGAAAGAGATAATCTTTGAACCTGCCTGTAACGAAGCATCATTCGATTTAATAGATGTAGTGATTGGCATTAATTTTCATTGGGAACGTAAGGAAAATCAACGATTCAAAGGTGCATTGAAAATTATTATTGAAACAACGCATGACGTAAAAACAACGCATGCTGTAGAGACAACGCATGCGTTGTCTTTACTAACCGCCATCAATTGCATTTCGGTCGAAGATTACCTCACCAGCGTAATTTCCAGCGAAATGAGTGCCACCGCATCGGAAGAATTATTAAAGGCACATGCGGTTATTTCGAGAAGTTGGTTGTTGAACCCCATTATAAATACCGTTACAACAAAAAAGGATGATTCAACGCATAACGCGCATGCAACGCATGCCGTAAAGACAACGCATGCGTTGTCTCTACAACAAAAAACCGATAAATTTATCAAATGGTACGAACGCGATGCGCACACCCATTTCGATGTATGCGCCGATGATCATTGCCAACGCTACCAGGGCATCACACGAGCATCGACCGCAGCAGTCGAAAAAGCGATTGAATCAACCCGCGGTGAAGTGTTGATGTACGATGGCAAGATTTGTGATGCACGCTTTAGTAAATCCTGCGGCGGAGCTTCCGAAACCTTTGAAAACTGTTGGGCACCGGAGCATCACCCCTACCTCACCAAGGTCGTTGATAACCCTACAGAACCTGCCGGCTTCGAATTGGATTTAACTGTAGAAGCCAATGCCGAAAAATGGATACGCCAATCGCCCGAAGCATTCTGTAACACTGCAGACAAAAAGGTGTTGGCACAAGTGCTCAACAATTACGATCAGGAAACCACCGATTTCTATCGCTGGAAAGTAGAATATACGCAAGCCGAACTATCCGAAATCGTCACCCGTCGCTCAGGCATTGACTTTGGACAAATCATTGATATGATTCCTGTAAAACGGGGTGAATCGGGACGCATTATTGAACTCAAAATTATCGGCACGAAACGATCTATTATTGTTGGCAAAGAGTTGGAGATACGCAAATGGCTATCGAACTCGCACCTGTACAGTTCTGCCTTTGTAGTGGATGCATCCGATATTATAGACGGTATTCCGCAACATTTCAGCCTTACCGGAGCAGGCTGGGGACATGGCGTGGGACTTTGCCAGATTGGTGCTGCCGTGATGGGCGAAAAAGGATATACGTATGACAAGATTTTGTTGCATTACTTCAGGGGAGCTGAGTTGAAGAAGATATACCTTTAGCTACTACCCCCAACCCCTAAAGGGGAGTCAAAAATATTTTTATTAATACATTATGAAGAAAAAAAACAGGATAGATACAACAAACCTCAACTCCCCTTTAGGGGCTGGGGGTAAATCTCCCTGGTCGTGGATACCGACCCTTTATTTTGCCGAAGGGATTCCCTATGTGGTAGCTATGACCGTTGCGGTAATAATGTACAAACGCCTCGGCATTTCCAATACGGATATTGCTCTCTATACCAGTTGGCTGTATCTGCCCTGGGTTATCAAACCTTTCTGGAGTCCGTTTGTAGATATTATCAAAACCAAGCGTTGGTGGATAGTTACGATGCAATTGCTTATCGGAGCCGGATTGGCAGGAGTAGCTTTTCTCATCCCCATGCCATTTTTCTTTCAAGCTACACTGGGGGTATTGTGGCTGATAGCCTTTAGTTCCGCCACACACGATATTGCTGCCGATGGCTTCTACATGTTGGCATTGGACAGTTCGGAACAATCCTTTTTCGTCGGGATCAGAAGCACGTTCTACAGGTTGGCCATGATTTCGGGACAAGGATTGCTGATTATTCTGGCCGGTGTGTTAGAACATTATACCGGTAATCTTCGCCTGGCGTGGAGTATCACCTTCTTTGTATTATCGGGACTTTTTGTATCATTTTTCGTTTATCACCGCTTTGCATTACCTTATCCCGATTCTGATTCGAAGAAAGCAGGCAGCACACCCAAGGAGATCTTCCGTGAATTCGGCCTTACCTTTGCCTCTTTTTTTCAGAAAAAAGGAATTCTGTTGGCCATCATATTCATGTTGCTTTACCGATTGGGCGAAGCTATGCTGGTAAAAATGGCTTCTCCTTTCCTACTCGATGCCCGAACTGTTGGCGGACTTGGCCTCAGCACCGAACAAGTGGGAGTAGTTTACGGAACGGTAGGCATTATCGCATTGACGCTTGGTGGAATCACAGGTGGAATTGCAGCTTCGCACAAAGGATTGAAATACTGGATTTGGCCCATGGCATTAAGCATTACACTACCACATTTGGCTTATGTATATCTGTCGTGGGCACTCCCTACGAGTTTTATCCTTATAAATATCGCTGTGGCTATTGAGCAATTCGGTTACGGATTCGGATTCACCGCCTACATGCTTTATATGATTTACTTTGCCGACGGAGAGCATAAAACGGCTCATTATGCCATCTGCACCGGATTTATGGCTTTGGGCATGATGCTTCCGGGTATGATAGCCGGTTGGTTGCAAAATATCTTTGGCTACCAACATTTTTTTATCTGGATTATGATTTGTGCCATCCCTACTCTGGCAATTATACCGTTTCTGAAAATTGATAAGGAATACGGAAAGAAAAAGGATGAGGTGATGTGATGATGTGGTGATGTGATGATGTGATGATATGGTGAGGTGGTGAGGTGGTGAGGTGATAATATGATGCTGCGGCGATGGAAAAGTTGTAGCTTTTTATTTACCTTTGCTGTCTGAAAAGCAAAATATTTACAAGCGATTATTTTGTAAGCATAAATAAACTTTCGTTCCCTGTCAACAACTTTACTTGTTGACTAGTCTACTCAAAAAGAAAATGAAAATATTAATTCTTGGTGCCGGAAAAATGGGCACATTCCTGACCGATGTTTTGTGCATTCAGCACGAAGTGGCTTTGTTTGACACCGACCCGAAACGGTTGCGCTTTGTGTTCAATACCTATCGCATGACCGACTATGAAGAAGTCCGGGCTTTCGAGCCGGAGTTGGTAATCAACTGTGTAACATTGAAATTTACCATTGAAGCTTTTCAAACCATATTGCCCTATCTGCCTAAGAACTGTATTATTTCAGACATTGCTTCGGTAAAAACCGGCTTACAGACATACTACGAAAGCACCGGCATGCGTTATGTTTCTACTCATCCCATGTTCGGTCCCACCTTTGCCACACTCGACAATCTAAGCACGCAAAGTTCTATTATTATTTCGGAATCGGACCACATGGGCAAAGCTTTTTTCAAAGATTTGTACGGATCGCTGCGGTTGAAAATATTTGAATACAGCTTCGACGAGCACGACGAAACGATAGCCTATTCATTATCCATCCCGTTTGCATCGACACTGGTTTTTGCTTCGGTAATGAAACCACAGGAAGCACCGGGAACAACGTTCAAACGACACATGGACATTGCCAAAGGCTTGTTGTCGGAAGATGATTATCTGCTAACGGAAATTTTATTCAACCCGAATACGCCCAAACAAGTTGAGAATATACGGGCAGAGTTGAAAGTGTTATTGGATATTATTGAAGAGAAAGACACTGAGCGGATGCAAGATTTTTTGAAAAAGGTAAGAAAGAATATAGAGTGAACCCCTAACCCCTGAAGGGGAATTAAATTACTTCATATTCAATAAGTATAAACTAATTTCAAGACGATACTATATTTTAAACAGATATTTATAAACAAAACTAACCTAATCCCCCTTCAGGGGTTAGGGGTAATTACAATTTATTATGGAAGCAAAAGAACAAGTATTAGACGCAATGAAAAAAGCCGGTGTACCTTTAAACGCAGGTAAAATAGTAGAGCTAACCGGTCTTGAACGTAAAGAAGTGGATAAAGCAATGAAGCTACTGAAAGCCGAAGAAGCTATAGTATCTCCAAAAAATTGCTTTTGGCAACCGAAATGATTTTTAATCGTACCGAAAGACAAGGTCGTTTTGCAGATTTGCAGAACGACCTTTCTTTTTATATTTAATTTACGTCCTGCACACCCCGAAAAAAAGCTATCCGTCGACAGAAACCACCCATTCGTCTAAATTAATTGCCTCCCATCATTATCTGTTCTACTTTTGCGATCGAAATTAATCCATTAGAAACAGATGAAAATTCAAATTTTTATAATCAGTCTGCTTACACTGTTCTCAATAAATCTTGCTGCCCAGGAAAAGCCAAAGCAATGGGATTTAACCAGCTGTATCAACTATGCGTTGCAAAACAACATACAGGTTCAGAAAAGTAAGATCACACTTGAAACAAGTACCGTTAGTACAAAACAAGCCAAGGCAGCGCTATTTCCCAATCTATCGGCTACAGTTAGTCAAAGTTTGACAAATAATCCTTTTGTTCCAACCAACACCTATGGCGGAACATACAGTATTAATAGTTCCATGACCCTGTTTGATGGTGGCAAGATAAAGAAGAATATAGAACAACAGAAACTTGCCGAACAAGCCAGCCAATACGACTTGCTGAACTCTCAGAAAAACATTCAGATGTCGATATTGCAGACTTATTTGCAGATTCTTTATGCCGATGAATCGGTAAAAATCAATCAGGCAACCGTGAAAGTTTCGGAATACCAACAAACCCGCGGTGAAGGTTTACTGAAAGCCGGAAGTATTTCGAAAGCGGATTTCGCCCAACTACAATCGCAATACAGCACCGACAAGTACCAACTGGTGGTAGCTGAAAATACGCTCAGCACAAATAAGCTGCAACTGAAACAATTGTTAGAATTGGCAGTGGCGGATGAATTAAATATCGTTATTCTTGAGTTGACCGATATGGACGTTCTGAAGCCACTACCAAGTTTACAAACCATCTATGCAAATGCATTGAATGCCATGCCGACTATTAAAAGCAGTAAGCTGAGTATTCAAATGGCTGGTTTGGAAACAGAGAAAGCAAAAACAGGTTATTTGCCGACCATTAGCCTCAGTGCAGGTATAGGAACTTCTCACGGTTCTTCAAACATTGGAGATCAGTTGAAAAACGGGCTATACGAAGCTATTGGCATATCAGTCAGTATTCCGATTTTCAACAACAGAGAAACTAAATCGACAGTAGAAAAAGCGATCTTGAGCGAAAAAACAAGCAAGCTGAATTTACAAGATACCGAAAAAACACTACTGAAAGATGTAGAATCGGCTTATCAGGATGCACGGTCGGCTCAAAGCCAATATGCAGCTGCCGAAGAAAAGGTGAAAGCACTGCAAACCAGTTACGACCTGATAGATCAGCAATACAAGCTGGGAATGAAAAATACGCTGGAACTATTGACTGAAAAAAACAATCTGTTGGCAGCGCAACAAAACATGATACAGGCTAAATACCTAAGTATTATGAATACGCAATTGCTCAACTTATATCAGGATCTACCCATTGAAATCAAATAAAAATATTCGTTACAAGTTACGGGTTACAAGATAAAATTTCTTTGTTGAAACCCCAATCTCGTAACTCGGAACTAAAAACTCGTAACTAAAAAGATATGAAAAAGAAGAAAATCATTATTATCTCAGTGATAGCTGTAGCCTTATTGGCCATCTGCGCACACTTTTTTCTAAAAGCTTCGCCGGCTGACAGCTTTCAGTTAAGCACTGCAAAACTATCCACCAGCAAAATAAGCACAACCGTAACCGCCACAGGAACTGTAAATCCAATTATCTCGGTAGAAGTTGGAACACAGGTTTCAGGTATTATTTCCAAACTTTATGTTGATTATAATTCGGTGGTAAAAAAGGGACAGATTCTGGCTGAGCTAGACAAAACAACCCTGCAAGCAGCACTCAGATCAAAAGAACTGGAACTAAAATCGGCTAAAACAGAATACGAATATCAAAAGAAAAACTTTGGACGGGCTAAGGATTTGCACGGGAAAAACCTGATTAGTGATACCGATTACGAAACAGCAAAATACACCTACGAAAAAGCTGAAGCGACTTATAAAAAGAACATGTCGGATTTAGTTACCGTGAGAACCAATTTGAGTTACGCCACCATTTACTCACCTATCGATGGTGTGGTACTATCGAGAGCTGTGGAAGAAGGCCAAACCGTAGCTGCCAGCTTTAGTACACCAACCTTATTCACCATTGCCAAAGATCTGACTAAAATGCGGGTTATTGCCAAGGTGGATGAAGCTGACATAGGCTCGGTAAAACAAGGACAACGCGTAACCTTCACGGTAGATGCCTTCCCTAATGATGTTTTTGACGGACAAGTAACACAAGTGCGATTGGAAGCAACTACAACGTCGAATGTAGTAACCTATCAGGTGGTTGTAAATGCTCCCAACCCGGATCTGAAACTGAAACCAGGATTGACAGCTAACATCACCATTTTCACGTTAGAGAAAAACGGTGTTTCGGTATTGCCTAATAAAGCTCTGAATTTTAAACCCGACACCGAGGCTATGATTCATAACGGGTTCACAGTTTCTGAGAACGCACAGATAAATAAAAATCTGGGGAAAGACGAAAAAGTCGTTTGGCAGCAAGATGGAAAAACGATCCGAAACAAACGCATCAAAACTGGCGAAACCGACGGAATAAACACAGAAATACTATCGGGCGTAACCAACAGTGATGAAATTATCACTGAAATGAAAACAATAAGTATGGGTGAAGCGCCGCAAACCAAGTCGGGTGAAACCAGTCCGTTTATGCCGAAACGTCCGGGATCTGACAATAGCAAAGGTCCGAAGAAGTAATTGAGGCTGGTTGATTAGATAATTGGGGATTAGTTAGACTGAGACCGAAGACAAAAAAGATAAAAAGATGAGTAAATCCATTATTCGATTAGACAATATAAAGCGAAACTTTCAGGTGGGAGACGAAACTGTGCACGCACTGCGTGGCGTTTCGTTCAACATCAACGAAGGTGAATTTGTGACCATCATGGGAACCAGCGGATCGGGAAAGTCGACCCTGCTCAATTTGCTCGGATGTCTGGACACTCCTACCGAGGGTGAATATTATCTGGATGACATTGCGGTAAGTACTATGAATAAAGATGAACGTTCTACGCTACGAAACAGAAAAATCGGTTTTGTATTTCAGTCGTACAACCTGCTGGCAAAAACGACTGCACTAGAAAACGTAGAATTACCATTGCTTTACAATCCGACAATAAGCACCAAAGAGCGTCAGGAAAAAGCACAAAAAGCCCTGGAAGCCGTAGGACTGAGTGATCGTTTATACCATAAATCGAATCAAATGTCAGGCGGACAAATGCAACGGGTTGCCATTGCACGGGCACTGGTTAACGATCCGGTATTGATTCTGGCCGACGAAGCCACAGGAAACCTCGACACCCGGACAGCTTACGAAATCATGGTGTTATTTCAGGAATTACACAAAAAAGGAAGAACAATTATTTTTGTTACACATAACCCCGAATTGGCAGACTTTACAAGCCGGAACATTGTGCTCCGCGACGGAAAAGTAATTAAAGATATAACTAACGAGCACATTCAATCGGCAAAAAAAATGCTGGATAGTTTACCGAAGCAAGATGATTAATTAGTAAACAAGTAGACAAGTTTACCAGTTCACATGTCTACTTGTTTACTTGTTTACTCGTCTACTTGTTAACTCGTTCACTTGTCTACCAGTTTACTTGTCTACTTGTTTACTTGTTCACTTGTTCACTTGTCTACCAGTTCACTTGTTTACTTGTCTACTTGTTTACTCGTTTACTTGTTCACTTGTCTACTTGTTTACTCGTTTACTTGTTTACTTGTTTACTTGTCTACTCGTTTACTAATTTCATCAATTCCGCAACATATAATACAAAGAAATAATGAATATAGCTAATCTGATAAAAATATCATTCCGGGCACTTAGCAACAACAAGCTGCGTGCCTTCCTCACCATGCTGGGAATCATCATTGGAGTGGCATCGGTTATCACCATGCTGGCTATCGGGCAAGGCTCTAAAGAAAGTATCCGCTCACAGATTTCGGAGATGGGTTCCAACATGATTATGATTCAACCGGGTGCCGATATGAAAGGTGGGGTGAGACAAAGCAGCGACAATATGCAGACTTTGAAATTACAAGATTTCAACGATATAGCATCCAAAACAACTTACATTTCCAAATGTTCGCCATCGGTGAACAGTAGTGGACAGTTTATTTTCGGACCGAATAATTACCCCAGTTCCATATCGGGAGTGAATTCCGACTATATGGACATCCGAAAGCTTACCATCGAGAAAGGCACTATTTTCAACGAACAGCAAATTGCCGGTGCGGCTAAAGTTTGTATTGTAGGCCCAACCGTTATCAAAAATCTGTTCCCGAACGGCGAAGAACCTATTGGGAAAATAATCCGGTTCAACAAGATTCCATTCACCATTATTGGAACATTAAAAGCAAAGGGATACAACAGCATGGGTATGGATCAGGACGACATTGTGCTGGCACCCTACACCACCGTGCAAAAAAGATTGTTGGCCATTACTTACATTCAGGGAATTTTCGCTTCGGCGATATCCGAAGATGCTACCACCAATGCCACTGCAGAAATCAAAGCGCTGTTGCGCACAAACCACAAACTAAAAGCAACTGCCGACGACGACTTTAATGTGCGCTCACAACAGGAGCTTAGCACCATGCTAACTTCTACCACCGACATGATGACTATTTTGCTGGCTTGTATAGCCGGAATATCGTTGCTGGTAGGTGGTATTGGTATCATGAACATCATGTATGTGTCGGTCAAAGAGCGTACCCGCGAAATAGGACTACGCATGTCTATCGGAGCCAAAGGACGCGACATTTTATCGCAGTTTCTGATCGAAGCCGTACTCATAAGTTTCACAGGTGGCATCATCGGAGTGGTACTGGGCATAGGTGCATCGTTCATCGTAAAACTTTTATTCTCATGGCCTATATCGATACAAACTTATTCTGTATTTTTGTCATTCTTAGTGTGTACAATCACCGGTGTATTTTTTGGTTGGTATCCGGCCAAGAATGCTTCGGAACTCGATCCGATTGAAGCATTGAGATATGAATAAACTCTAAAGAAACTTTGTATGGACAAAACAGCTAAAACCGGAAGTCGGAATTTCATTCAATTTCTTATCCATTTTATAGCATGGGGATTAATTTTCCTATTGCCGTTTATTATTTTCGACAAAGATCCGGATTTTGATATAATGGATAAGATGTCTCACCATGCTGTGTGGGTTTCGTCATTACTGATTGTGTTTTATTCTAATTATTTTCTGCTGATAGAGAAAATCCTCTTCAACCGAAAAATCGGAAAATTCATCCTGTACAATATCGTTCTGATCGTGTCGGTAGCTATAGCCATCCACTTCTGGCAACAAGCCAGCATGATGCATCATCCGATGCCAAACGGAGGAAAGTTTCCCCCTAAAACGGTGCTGCCATTTGGGATTTCTTTTGTGGTACGAGACATATTAACTTTATTAGTAATTGTCGGGCTGAGTGTAGCCGTGAAGATGACCGGGAAATGGTATAAAACAGAGGTAGAACGGCAAGAGGAAGAAAAGAAACACACCGAAGCCGAGCTGACTAATTTGCGCCAGCAACTAAACCCGCATTTTTTGTTTAATACGCTCAATAATATTTATGCACTGATAGCCATAAGCCCCGAAAAAGCGCAGAATTCGATGCTTGAACTAAGCAAATTGCTCCGCTACGTGTTATACGAAAACAACGACAACTTTGTGTCGGTGGAGCACGAACTGAACTTTATTCATAATTACGTAGAGTTGATGCGCATCCGGTTGAACAACGACGTAGATTTGAAAGTGGAGATTAATATAAACCAGACGGATAAAATGATAGCTCCTCTGCTTTTCATTGCTTTGATAGAAAATGCATTCAAACACGGAATCAGCCCGAGTTCGCCATCATTTATCCACATTGACATCCATGAACTGAATAGCAAACAGCTGACGTGCATGATACGCAATAGCTATTTTCCAAAAACAGAGACCGACAAAAGCGGATCGGGCATTGGGTTGGAAAATTTGCGTAGACGACTCGAAATTCTGTATCCGCACAAACATATAATACGCACCGAAAAGGACGGCGACACATTTATTTCCGAATTAATTATTCCACTAAATAATCAAGAACAATCATGACACTTAGCTGCTTTATTATCGACGACGAACCTCTGGCCCTCGGATTACTTGAAAGTTACGTTGAAAAAACACCGTTTTTGAAACTTATCGGTAAATTTTCGTCGGCCATAGCCGCCAGTTCGGCAGTAAACCAAACACCACCGGACGTAATTTTTCTGGATATTCAGATGGCCGAACTCAGCGGGATGCAGTTTGCCAAATTAGTGCCCGAAAAGTCGAAAGTTATTTTCACCACCGCTTTTCAGCAATATGCCATCGAAGGTTACAAAGTCAATGCACTCGATTATCTGCTAAAACCATTTAGTTACGCCGACTTTTTGACATCAGCCAACAAAGCCATGCAGTGGCATCAGCTGTACACCAAATCTTCGACCGAAATAACTGACGCATCGAAGGACTGTATTTTTGTAAAAGCTGATTACCGCCTTATACAGGTAGAATTACAAAAAGTGTTGTACATTGAGGGTTTGAAAGATTATCTGAAAATTTATATAGAGGGAGACGACAAACCGATTGTGTCGCATATAACGATGCGTGCCATGGAAGAAATGTTGCCCAACAGGCTGTTTATGCGTGTACACCGGTCGTTCATAGTGCAAACCGATAAGATAAAAGTGGTGGATCGCAACCGGATCATCTTTGGAAAAGCTCATGTTCCTATATCCGATTCGTACAAAGAAGCATTTCTTGAATTTTTAGAAAAAAGAATGCTGGTGTAAGGCAGTGATTAGTGATTAATGATCGGCGATTAGCGATCAACAAATAAGAATCAGCCCTGATTTAGGTTGCAGAAAATTTCTCTGGCATTTTTCCTGGTTAGAAAACGATGCAGAAAATTTCTGTAGCATTTTTCTTGGTTGGAAAATGGTGCAGAAAATTTCTGTACCATTTTCTGAGGTCGAAAAACGGTGCAGAAATTTTCTGTAACATAAATCCGACTCTATTCAACCCTCTGAAAATTTCTGAAGCATAAATTGGATGCCGCTCAACCTTCGGAAATTTTCTCAGAGACTTCTCTGCATCGAATTGACGAACATTTCAACCATTTACAATTAACCATTGAACATTAATCACTAATTTATATCAAGATGTTCCGCTTTTACTTCTTCTTTCAAAAATATAGAAGCCGAAGAGGAAAACTTCTCAACCGACTCGGTTGAAAAATAGCGGATAGAAGCATTCTTAGTACAAAGATCATCTATTTCAGGATGCCGTTGTAAATAATCCGCCAGACTTGCAGACACAATATCGCCTTGCGACAGCACACGCACCCCCGCGGGCAACAAATCCTTTATTTTTGCTTCCAACAAGGGGTAATGCGTACAACCCAACATGATGACATCAATCAACGGATCGGTAGCCAACAGATGCTCTACATTTTTGCGTACAAAATAGTCGGCACCTTCGGTTTGGTATTCATTGTTTTCGATAAGCGGCACCCACATGGGGCAAGCTTCGGAAGTAACCACTATGCCTTCGTGCAACTTTTGTATTTCCAGCGGATAAGAATTTGACTGCACTGTGCCCACCGTAGCCAGCAGCCCGATGTGCTTACTGGTAGTCATAGCCCCAACAGCTTCCACCGTAGGCCGGATTACCCCCAACACACGCCGTCGAGGATCGAGCAGTGGCAAGTCGCGCTGCTGAATGGAGCGCAGCGCCTTTGCCGAAGCGGTGTTGCAGGCCAGCACTACCAGCTGACAGCCCATTTCGAACAATTGCGTCACACACTCCAGCGTGTACTTATACACCACGTCGAACGAGCGCGTGCCATAAGGAGTCCGGGCATTATCGCCCAGGTATATATAGTCGTATTCAGGCAACTCAGTCCGGATTTTTTCCAGAATAGTCAACCCGCCATACCCCGAATCAAAAACGCCAATCGGACCGGGACCATCCGGTAATTTCATATTCTGTTTCATTTTAATTAATCAATGATAACTAACATTCTTTTTATTCTAAGGAGTTACAAGTAAACAGGTACGGGTTACAAGATAATTACTTACCTATATAAGCTGTACCTACTACCGACTACTTACTACCAACTACTTACTACCCACTACCTACTTATAACTAACCGCTTGTAACTCGTAACTATTTTTTGGCTTATTCAGATTTCCGGCTCTGAATTCCGGATTCTTATTTCGCAAAATCTTTATTCGAGGACTTATCGGTTCTATCCAACCATCGTTGTCAATGCGTATCACCTTATCCATTTCCGGAAAATCGGTTTTTGTAAGCTTTTGAATAACAGAAATAGCTCTCTTCTTCTCGTCGTAGCGCGGTGGATGAAACTTTTGCTGATAAGTAGGAATAATCTGTGCACGGATAAATTCGCCCTCACTGCTGGTAAAAATCTGAAACAAAGGAGCAATACCACACTGTCCGGCCACACTCACACAACTGTATGTACAAAAATTGCCCATGCTGTAGGTGATAAAACGCTTCTTATATAGCTCCACCGCTCGTGTAACGTGCGGCCCATGGCCCAGCAACACGTCGGCACCGGCATCTATCATTTTGTGAGCAAACTGGTATACGTTTCCGCGGTCTTCGCCAATATAAAACTCTTTTTGGCGACTCACATGCTGCCACCCCACTCCTTCTCCACCCGCATGAAACGACACAATCACCACATCGGAAATGGAATCCAGGTAATGAACAATTTTAGCGGCCCGCTTTATATTTTTAATGCTTGTTGTTCCCGCATTGGGTGCAAAAGCGCAGAAGCCGTACCGCACTCCGTCTTTGGTAAACGTATCCACCGGGCATTCGGTCAGTCCGGCAAAATGAATTTTCTGACTTCTCAGACTTCGTCGTGTCGACTTTCGCCCAACAGGTCCAAAATCATTAATATGATTATTGGCTAAGCTCAATATATTAAAGCCGGCATTCTTCAGACTCACTGCAGAAGCAGTAGGCATCGCAAAAAAGTAACACCGTCCATCGGTATAGCAATTTTTTACTTCCGACAAGTCGTCGGTCAGCGTCCCTTCCAGGTTTCCAAAAGTCACATCCGCATTTTTCAAGTACGGAATCAACGGTTTAAAGAGATAAAAGCTGTTGTATTTGGGTAATAAAGACCGATCGGGATAAGCCGTACCTAACATGATATCGCCTACAGCCGCTATCTTCAGCACACTCTTTTTCTGTGCCGACAGGTTTAAAAACGTCAGCCCCACAAACAGATAAATAAATTTAGTTTTCATATCTCTAGTCAAACATCTGACCGGCATTATTACTCATCTGAACCATCCGGTCGTAATCTGCCGGCGACAAATCGAGATAATAATAATTTTGCGGATTCATCACAGTGCCTTTATAATGCACTTCGTAATGCACGTGCGGTCCTGTCGATTTTCCGGTACTACCTACCAGCCCAATCACATCGCCGCGTTTAATTTTCTGTCCGGGTCGTACCTTGATGGCGCTCATGTGCCCGTATAAAGTGAGGTATCCGTAGCCATGGTTGATTTGCACACAATTTCCGTAGCCCTGCTGCCAACCGGCACTTTGTACTGTTCCGTTAGCTGTTGCGTAAATATCAGTTCCAATGGGAGCCGTAAAATCCATACCGGCATGGAACCGTCGGGAGTGATATACCGGATCGATACGCCATCCGTAACCGGATGCCATACGCGTTAAGTCTCTGTTTAAAACCGGTTGAATAGCCGGTAGACATTGAAGCATGACTTCTTTATTTTTAGCCAGCAGAATCAATTCGTCGTACGATTTCGACTGAATATAAAGCTCTTTTTTCAATTCGTTGAGCTTCTTGGTAGTCGACACCACCACTTCCGAGTTGGTCATATCCAGCAATTGCTCGTAATACTCGGTGTTTGCCGAGCTACCCCTTCGTACTGCCAACGGAATCGGGTCGGCCTGAAACACCACCCGGTAAAGATTATCGTCCCGCTGTTGTAAATCGGTCATCACGTATTGCATTTCTTCAAACTGGCGTTGCAACACTCTGTACTGAGCTTCCATGTGCGTTTTATCTTGCCCCAGTTTTCGCTCTTGCGGCGACTGAATAGTAGAAACAAAAACAAAGAAAAATATAAAGCCCAGAAACACTCCCGAAAGCGCATGTATGAGTACCTGTTTCAACCAGTGAGTGATAGAGTGTTCTATTTGCTCATAACTGAGAGTTTCAGGATTAAAGTGGAATTTCTTCTTAGCCATAAAGGAAAATCGTTTTTTTATTCTGCGCGTTAAACTGTAACTCACAAGTCTACAATTTGAGAAAAATGGAAGTCTATCAACAGTTTCTGAGAGGAAATCTTCAGATCATCACAATTTTTATATCATCAATTGCTGCAAAAATAATAAATTTGAGCTACTTTTGCAGTCTTTATTTGATATTATTAACCTAGAAGAGCTATTTGCTTCGCGTTATTTGCCATAGGCGTTATTTACTTTGTGTTTTTACCTTCGGCATTATTAATCTAAAAGGAATCAAACAACACACAGCGAATAACAATCAATATCGCAACCAAAAGGAGCTAATATCTATCAATATCGCGACCGTAGGGAGCAAATATCTATTAATATCGCGACCGTAGGGAGCAAATATCTATTTAATATCGCGACCGTAGGGAGCAAATATCTATTTAATATCGCGACCGTAGGGAGCAAATATCTATTTAATATCGCGACCGTAGGGAGCAAATATCTATTTAATATCGCGACCGTAGGGAGCTAATATCTATTTAATATCGTATAGCTAATAACATTTTAAAATATGACTTCACAAGAAATTCGTCAATCTTTCCTCGACTTTTTTGCTTCGAAAGGGCATAAAATTGTGCCTTCCGCTCCCATGGTTATCAAAGATGATCCGACTCTGATGTTTACCAACGCCGGAATGAACCAGTTCAAAAACATTATTCTGGGCAACGATCCGATTAAATATTCGCGCGTAGCCGACTCGCAGAAATGTTTGCGCGTGAGTGGAAAACACAACGATCTGGAAGAAGTAGGACACGACACCTATCATCACACCATGTTCGAAATGTTGGGTAACTGGTCGTTTGGCGATTATTTCAAAAAAGAAGCCATCGAATGGGCCTGGGAATACCTCACCGAAGTATTAAAGCTGGATAAAGATCGCCTGTACGTTACCGTCTTCGAAGGTTACGCACCCGAAGGTCTGGAACGCGACGACGAAGCAGCCGCTATCTGGGAACAGTTTCTACCCAAAAGCCGTATTATAAACGGAAACAAAAAAGACAATTTCTGGGAAATGGGCGATACAGGCCCCTGTGGTCCTTGCTCTGAAATACATATTGACATCCGCAACAACGACGAACGCGCCAAAATAGACGGTCTGACATTGGTAAACGGCAGTCACCCGCAAGTGATTGAGATTTGGAACAACGTGTTTATGCAATACAACCGCAAAGCCGACGGATCGCTCGAAGGACTTCCGGCTAAAGTAATTGACACTGGTATGGGCTTCGAACGCTTGTGTATGGCTATGCAAGGCGTACAATCAAACTACGATACCGACGTTTTCACTCCTATCATTGCCGAAATAGGCCGCGTATGCGATGCCAACTATGGCAAAAACGATAAAACCGACATTGCGATGCGCGTAATTGCCGACCATATTCGTACCATTGCCTTTTCCATCACCGACGGTCAGTTGCCATCGAATGCCAAAGCCGGCTATGTGATTCGCCGCATCCTGCGTCGTGCCGTACGTTACGGTTATACGTTCCTGAATCAACGTTCGGCCTTTATGTATAAACTTATCAATGCCTTGTGCGACAATATGGGCAAAGCCTACCCTGAATTACTGTCGCAGAAAACATTGATTGAAAAAGTAATTAAGGAAGAAGAAGAATCGTTCTTACGCACACTGGAAACAGGTATTAAATTACTTGATAAGGTAATGATCGATTCGAAAAAAGAAAAACAAACCGAGATCACCGGTAAAGTAGCATTTACGCTTTACGACACCTTTGGTTTTCCGTTGGACTTGACCGAACTGATTCTTCGCGAAAATAATTTCACGGTCAACATCGACGAATTTAATGCCGAGATGTTGAAACAAAAAGAGCGTGCCCGCCATGCTGCTGCCACCGAAACCGGCGACTGGGTAACCGTTCGCGAAGGCGACAGCACATTTGTAGGTTACGACTTCACCTCATTCGACACCGAAATTTTGCGTTATCGCAAAATCAAGCAGAAGAACCAGGAGTTTTACCAGCTGGTACTTTCCAACACGCCTTTTTATGCCGAAATGGGTGGACAGGTAGGCGATAGCGGCTTTCTGGTTTCGGAAGACGAAAAGGTAGAGATCATCGATACAAAAAAAGAGAACAACCTGGCTGTTCATATTGCCAAAAAACTTCCTAACGACGTTACGGCAACATTTACCGCTACCATAAATACCGAAAACCGTCAGGCTACTTCCTGCAATCACTCAGCTACACACTTGCTCCACGAAGCGTTGCGCGAAGTACTGGGTACACACGTAGAACAAAAAGGATCGTTTGTAAGCCCTGATGCATTGCGCTTCGATTTCTCCCATTTCCAGAAAATGACGAAAGAAGAAATTCGTGCAGTAGAAAACATTGCCAACCGCAAAATCCGCGAAAACTATGCGTTGAACGAAATGCGCGATACTCCCATTGCCGAAGCACAGGCTATGGGTGCTATGGCTTTGTTTGGCGAAAAATACGGCGAGTCGGTTCGTGTCATTCAGTTTGGTACATCTACCGAACTTTGCGGTGGAACGCACGTGCAGGCTACCGGCGAAATAGGCATGGTACGCATTACATCCGAATCGTCTACAGCCGCAGGCATCCGTCGTATTGAAGCTATCACAGCCAAAGAGGTAGAGAAGCTGCTTGACGAACAACAAGATTTTATTTCCGATGCCCGCGAATTCTTCAACAACACACCCGACCTGATGTCTGCTATTCAAAAATCAATTGAAGAAAACAGCGACCTGAAGAAACGGGTGGAAGATTTCATGCACGAAAAGATCATGAACTTACGCGACATTCTGATCAAAGAAGCTAAGGAAGTTAATGGTATAAAGGTAATTCGCGTTGACGCTGAATTGCCAACCGATGCCGTAAAAACACTGGCTTTCCAGATACGGAATGTAGTGAGCGAGAAGCTATTCTTTGTTGCCGGATGTGTATTCGACGGCAAACCATCTCTGACCGTATTACTTAGCGACGACCTTGTGGCAGGCGGACTAAATGCCGTGAACATTGCCCGCGATGCCGCTAAAGAAATTCAGGGCGGCGGTGGCGGTCAGCCTTTCTTTGCATCAGCCGGAGGTAAAAACCCCGACGGAATTAAAAAAGCTATCGCAAAAGCTTTGGAAGCTGTTTAATCTGAATAAAAAATCGAGAGTTTATTCAAACAATATACACTCTCCAACGACCATATACTGACGGGGTAACTTTAAATTACTTCGTCAGTTGTCATATTAATCTGTTACATTTACCGAACCATACTGTCATGCAAAACAAGTACGTTGTTATACTTCTTACAAGCTTCCTGCTGCTATCGTGCCATAGCGGAAGAAAGCTACAGAAAGTAAACACGAAAGAAACGCCCAAACAAAGCATTAAAGAGATTACCAAATTAGAACGCCTGTGGGGCATCGACATTTCTCATTACCAGCAAATAGAGAGCTGGGACAAAGTAAAGGAACAAGCGCCCGACTTCATTTTTCTGAAAACCACCGAAGGATCTACCCACCAGGATAACAAGTACGCAACCTACTATCAGGAGATACGGAAACAAAAGATTCCCGTAGGATCATATCACTTCTTCACGTATTTGAGCAGTGGAAAAGATCAGGCCACAAACTTTTTATCGGTAGTAAATTACAAAAAAGGCGATTTACCGTTGGTACTCGATGCCGAGTTTGCCCGGAAGATGCCCGACAAAGCAACAATCATCAGAGAAATACAGGCTTTTATCAACGCTGTGTACGAAAAAACACAATGCCACCCTATAATTTACTGCGATTACAAATATTATCTACAGTACCTCAAAAACAGCGTACCTGACAGATGTAAACTATGGATAGTTGACTATAGGGGCATGCCCAATTGCAGCTGGACATTTTGGCAAACCACCGATAAATACAGAGCTGCAGGCATAAAAGGATACGTAGATTTTAATCTGTTTAACGGCACAAGAAAAGATTTTATGAACCTGCTGAATTAAAACAAGAGCGTTAGCCTTGGCAACAACTAAATTTGGTATACAAAGGTGATTCAGCATTTTGGAGCCATTCAAATCGAAATAAATCCAAAATTTCACCAATAAAAGTGCAATAGACTTTCAAAATACCGGGACTATTCATATCTTGCACTCTATAATTTTCAGGATACACTCTTGTTACTAAATTCAGATTCATCGTAATTTGTTCAAAAAGTCATGAAAAAACACCTCGTTCCCCTGTTTTGTCTTATTATGCTGATGCCAGTTACTGCATCTGCACGTAACTCGCACAAATCACATAAAGGACACAAAACACATAAGACCAACAAAACGCACAAAGCAAGTCGAGTACGCAACCTGCAACCTTCAGTAAGTTTTAACGATGTAGTTAGCCCCGACAATGTTTGGGGTATTGACATTTCACATTACCAAGACATCAACTGGGTGGAATTAAGCAGTCAGAAACCTAATTTTGTGTTTATCAAAGCATCCGAAGGACTCACCTTTCAGGATGTAAAATACATGGAAAACTACAGCGAAGCTAAAAAACTCGGAATATTGGTAGGTTCGTATCATTTCTTCTCGTACTCAAGTAGCGGAAAAGAGCAAGCAACCAACTTTTTATCGGTAGCACAGCACAAAACCGGTGATCTGCTACCCGTACTGGATGCTGAGTTCAGAAAAAAAATGCCTGAGAAAAGTCTCGTAACCACCGAACTCACCAATTTTGTGAATACTATTTACGAAAAACTGGGACACTACCCCATCATTTATTGCAATTACGCTTATTACAAGCTGTATCTAGAAGAACATATGCCCCCTAAGTGCAAGTTATGGATAGTGGATTATAAGGAAAAGCCTAACTGCGAATGGGCATTTTGGCAAAAAACAGATCGGTTTAAACTGGCCGGCATACGCGGACATGTAGATCTGAATATATTTAACGGAACAATATTGAGCCTGCAAAACTACTTGTATAAGGATCTGACAAGCAAATCGGTGCTATAACTTTTCCAAAGCTCAGCACGTTGGAAAAGTTGTAGAATTTCAAAGGAACTAAAACGAAAGAACTAGCGAAAGCCAACAATAAGTAGCAGGGCATACAAAAGACACTACTCACTTCACACACAAAGAGGAGCTTCCCAAACAGAAGCTCCTCTTTGTATATAATAAAAATTTATTTCTCAGAATTTATACCGTGCACTCAGGCAAATGCCGTCATACAATCCATCAATCCGGGGAATAAGGTAAATACCTGGACGATAATCCAACGAAACCTGCAAGGGAATATTGAAATTATATTCAAGACCAATTTGTCCCAGCGCACCGATACCAAAATCATGCTTGGTATCGTTGAAATCATACGATCCCAAACCGGCACCAACACCGGCATACCAATTAAAACCCGGAGCCAGATCGGACAAATCCCAAACCCATTGATAAACTCCACCCAAGCCAAATCCATAATGATTAACACCCAGATCTACTTCCAAACGGTTGGCTTTACTAAGTGGATGCTGATAACTTACCTCTGCACCATAGCCATCAAAACCTCCGAAACGAAGCCCGATAGCTTTTCCATCTATCTGCGCATTCAATCCGACAAACACACTTACGATTAATGCGAACGTAAGAATAAATTTCCTCATACTTTTTATTTTATTGTTTTAATACTCTGACAATCGGTTTATAAAAGGCTGATTAAAGTGTTCAATCAAGCATTTATTCGTGCCAATCACCATTTTGCTTTATCAATCCAATCAATTTATCAACGGCTTCATCCTCGGGTATATTGCGTTCTAAGCATTCTTTTTTCTTATAAAGGCTCACCTTGCCGCGTCCTGCACCCACGTAACCGTAATCGGCATCAGCCATTTCGCCAGGCCCATTCACCACACAACCCATAATACCAATCTTCAGGCCTTTCAGGTGCGAAGTGCGCGCTTTTACCCGGGCAATCACAGTTTGAAGCTTAAACATGGTTCGCCCGCAACCCGGACAAGAAATAAATTCGGTTTTCGTCACACGCACGCGTGAAGCCTGCAGAATGCCAAAAGCTACCGAGTTGATAGCTTCAACCGAAATAGTTCCTTTATTTTCAAGCAAAATACCATCACCCATCCCGTCGATAAACAATACACCAAAGTCAGCAGCAGCTTTAATTTGCAGATGTTGAAGATCGTTTTCAGCATAATTACGTGTCAGGATAACCGGAACCGTAACCCCTTCATAAAGTAATGTATGAAAAAAGGCACGTTGTTCAGCCACTCCGTTCTGATGATCGGTCTGCAACAAAACAACCAGATCGATTCTTGTTTTAAGGGCATCAATCACAGTCGGATTCAAATCCGGATAATTCAATTTCAGAAATTTAATCGCCGACGCATCCCCTTCTATAGCATTCAAGTCTTTAACCGTATAAATCGGAAATAACTCACCGGATGCTCCCTGCACTTTGTTGTCCGACAAAATATAATCGGGCACCACTGCAAAACCACCGTCCGAAGGAGCAATAACCACCGGCACATTGTCACCTCCAATATTTTCCACAGCATGAGTTTTTCGTCGACGATATTCAAAGCGCGAAACTTCGGAACTTTCAACAGCCTGAATCGGTGCATGCCCTTTTCGGGTTGAAACATACGACACCAACAAACGCGCAACCGGAATTTCGGCTTCGGGCTCTTCGCTCAACGAAACACGAATAGTATCGCCAATGCCATCGGCCAGCAAAGCACCAATACCTACAGCCGATTTTATACGCCCATCTTCCCCGTCTCCGGCTTCGGTAACACCCAAATGCAAGGGAAAATGCAAATCTGCAGCCTCCATCTCGGCAACCAACAGCCGAACGGTTTCCACCATCATCACTGTATTGGACATTTTCATCGAGATCACCACATTCTTAAAGTCCTGCTCTTTGCAAATATTCAGGAATTCCAGACACGACTCCACCATGCCGCGAGAGGTATCACCATACCGGTTCATCATTCGTTCACTCAGCGAACCGTGATTTACACCAATACGGATAGCCGTGCCATGCTCTTTGCAAATATTCAAAAAAGGAATAAACCTGGCTCGTATCTTTTCATATTCACGAACAAATTCCTCATCTGTATAGTCAGACGTATCGCCGATCTTTATACTTCCCACATAGTTTCCCGGGTTGATCCGCACTTTTTCCACCTGCGTAGCTGCCACATCGGCGGCATTGGCATTAAAATGAATGTCGGCCACCAAAGGTACGTCGCAGCCTTGTTCACGCAACGCCGCATGAATTTTGCCGATGCTTTCGGCCTCACGGATGCCCTGCGTTGTAAAACGCACGATTTCGCCTCCGGCTTCAACGATTCTTAAACACTGAACCACCGAGCCAGCTATATCATTGGTATCGGTATTAGCCATCGACTGTACTCTCACCGGCTGATCGCCACCTAGCAGTACTTTTCCTATCTGAATCTCGTTCGAAGGACGACGCGTATAATTAAATTGATTGAGTTTCCACATATTTTAGTTAGAAGTTGCGAGCTTGAAAAGCAATTAAGTAATCAAGCACAAAATTACACATTTTAGACTATCTAACACAGAACAAAGAAAAAAGTTATTTACAAACGAACCTAGCAATACACAAATGAGGAGTTAATGCAAGCAAGCATATATGCAAATTGACTGATAACTAAGAATTAAATAATATATCGGTCGTTATAAAAGTTCCTTTTCTTTAGGCTCTTTTAAGCGAAAAAGAGTACCTTTGCAGCAGTTTACTAGACTAACCAAAATGAAAATTCAATTTCAACCAAAATTACTAAGTACACTTAAGAACTACAACAAAGAACAGTTCTACGCCGACCTAATGTCGGGAGTTATAGTAGGTATCGTAGCCTTACCACTAGCCATTGCATTCGGTATTGCATCAGGCGTAACACCAGAGAAAGGTTTATTCACAGCCATCATCGCCGGTTTTATCATTTCTTTTCTTGGAGGGAGTAAAGTTCAGATTGGAGGCCCCACCGGTGCTTTTATCGTTATTATTTATGGCATTGTACAGGAATTTGGCGTTGCCGGACTAGCTATTGCCACTATGATTGCCGGGGTAATGCTTATTGCCATGGGTATTTTCAAACTCGGCAGTGTTATAAAGTTCATCCCTTTTCCGGTTATTGTGGGATTTACAAGTGGGATAGCGCTCACCATCTTTGCCACCCAGGTAAAAGATCTGTTTGGCATGCACATTGCTAAAGTTCCAGCCGACTTTATTCACAAATGGATTACTTATGGCGAGTTTATCAGCACTATTAATCCATGGGCCGTAGGGGTTGGTTTACTTTCTATTGCCACTATAGCTATAACTCCAAAGTTCTCTAAAAAAATCCCCGGATCGCTCATAGCAATAGTTCTACTTACATTAATAGTATACGTATTGCGCAACAAATTTGGCATCCAGGGAATCGAAACCATTGGTGATCGGTTTACCATCGACCCATCTCTACCAACTCCGGCAGCACCTGAAATCAACTTTGCAGCCATCAAGACATTACTTCCAACAGCTTTCACCATTGCTATGCTGGGTGCTATTGAATCATTACTTTCAGCAACAGTTGCCGACGGGGTAATCGGGGACAAACATGATTCTAATACCGAACTGATCGCCCAGGGAATCGCCAATGTGGTAGTCCCTATCTTCGGAGGAATCCCGGCTACCGGAGCCATTGCTCGTACCATGACCAATATCAATAACGGCGGACGAACTCCCGTAGCTGGCATCATCCATGCCGTTGTGCTGGCACTCATCCTTCTGTTTCTTGGCGGACTAACGAAGCACATCCCTATGGCATGTCTGGCTGGTGTATTGGTCGTTGTATCTTACAACATGAGTGAATGGCGAACATTCAAAGCATTAATGAAAAATCCAAAATCGGATGTAGCCGTATTGCTCACAACCTTTGGACTTACTGTTATTTTCGATCTGACTATCGCCATTGAAGTCGGTCTGCTTTTAGCCGTTTTGTTATTCGTACGTCGAATTTCCGAATCATCCTCTATTTCTATCTTCAAAGAAGATATTGACAAGGCTGAATATTCAGACGAAAGCACTGACGATACCGAAAAGCTGCATTTACCTATAGGGGTAGAAGTGTATGAAATCGAAGGTCCATTCTTCTTTGGTGTTGCAAATAAGTTTGAAGAAACCATGAAAGTGATTGGCGACAGACCAAAGGTTCAAATTATTCGCATGCGAAAAGTTCCGTTCATAGACTCAACAGGTGCACACAACCTACAAAATCTGATTCGTTCAGCACAAAAAGAAAAAATTCAGATACTCCTTTCCGGAGTAAATGATAAAGTACATGCTGTACTCAATCAAAACGGCATTGAAAAATTATTGGGCTCTAAAAACGTATGCAGCAACATCAATGACGCATTAGCACGAGCCGAACAAATACTCGAAAACAAATGAAGATAAGACAGAGAAGACCTCTATTTTCACAAAAAAACAGAAAACATTTTATTAATTCAAAGCAAAAGAGTATTTTTGTGTAGATTTTTTTGAAAATGACAAACCGCTACGAAGAACTTATACACGCTTTTGAAACAAGACTGCGAAAACTAATGTCGGAGTACCAATCATTACAAGAACAAAACTCCATACTAAAGAATGAATTAGATCGTAAACAGACAGATCTCATGCATGCTCATCAGGAAGTTTTGGAACTTCGAAAAAATTACGACCATTTACAAACAGCTAGAAGTTTGGGAAGATCAGAGACTGAGAAAGATGAATCCAAACAACGAATAGCCAAAATGGTGCGGGAAATAGACAAATGTTTAGCTCTTTTAGATGAATAGAGCGTATGAAAGACGATATTTTTTTAATAAATGTGCAAATTGGAGGTCTTAGATTACCTCTACGTATTGCTCGTAAAGACGAGGAACTGTACCGTAAAGCTGAAAAACTACTGGTGAAATTTTTAGATGATTACCAGCAGAAATTCAGCCAACGCCCTACAGAGGAAATCCTTATTTTGGTAGCATATCAATTAGCAGTTATGGTGTCTAAGCAAGAATTTGCCGACAACATAGTTCCTTTAGCCGAAAAAATTCAAGCTCTTGATCAGGAATTGAAAGCATTGCTTTCGAAAGAGTAAAATCGTTTCTAACATTATTTTCCGCATTACATTGACCAGAAAAACCCTTAGAATAAAAGGTTCTATCTTTTCAGTGCAATGCGTTTTTTATTAGCAAAAATCAAAAACAACTGACTTAATTATATTCATTACTAACATTCATTAAATATATAAAATGGAAAACATAATAATAGGACTAATTGCATTGATTGTCGGAGCCAGTGGGACGTTTGTCTTACTCCGCTTTGTCAACAAAAGAGCAATACAGGAGGCAGAAGCTGAGGCTGAACTACTCAAAAAAAACAAACTCATAGAAGCCAAAGAGAAATTCATCGCCCTTAAATCCGAGCACGAACAACAGGTGCAGGAAAGAAATGCAAAGATTCAAGTTGTTGAAGTCAGACTTCAACAAAAAGAAATGCAGCTAAACCAAAAACAAGGTGATGTGCAACGAAAAATCAACGAAGTTGAGGCTCAAAAAGAACATTTAGAAACACAACTTGGGAGTTTAGACAACAAGAAAAAAGAGCTCGAACATTTACATCGTCAAGCACAGATAGAACTGGAAACCATTTCAGGTTTATCAGCCGATCAGGCAAAAGAGCGCCTCATTGAAGCATTGAAAGAAGAAGCCAAAACCGAAGCCATGTCGTACGTAAACGACATTATGGAAGAGGCTAAAATGACAGCAAACAAAGAGGCTAAAAAAATTGTCGTTCAGAGCATACAACGCGTCGCAACCGAAACAGCTATTGAAAATTCGGTAACTGTATTTCACATAGAATCAGATGAAATAAAAGGACGCATCATCGGACGTGAAGGACGAAATATCCGGGCTTTAGAAGCTGCAACCGGTGTTGAAATTATTGTTGACGACACCCCTGAAGCTATCGTACTTTCGGCTTTCGACCCCGTTCGCCGTGAAATTGCACGTTTATCTCTACATCAACTGGTTACCGATGGCCGTATCCATCCGGCTCGTATCGAAGAAGTTGTAAACAAAGTTCGCAAACAAGTAGAAGAAGAAATTGTAGAAATAGGAAAACGCACAACCATCGACTTAGGTATTCACGGATTACATCCTGAACTGATTCGCTTGGTTGGTAAAATGAAATACCGTTCGTCATACGGACAAAACTTATTGCAACACTCGCGTGAAACAGCCAACCTCTGTGCAACGATGGCTTCAGAACTTGGATTGAACCCTAAAAAAGCAAAACGAGCCGGACTTCTACATGATATTGGAAAGGTGCCGGATGACGAACCTGAATTACCACACGCAATTCTTGGCATGAGACTTGCAGAGAAGTACAAAGAAAAACCGGATATTTGCAACGCCATAGGTGCTCACCACGACGAAGTGGAAATGGAAACGCTTATTGCACCTATAGTTCAGGTGTGTGATGCTATCTCCGGAGCACGTCCAGGAGCACGTCGCGAAATTGTAGAAGCCTATATTAAGCGATTGAATGATTTGGAAAATTTGGCACTATCCTACCCTGGCGTACTTAAAACATATGCCATTCAGGCAGGTCGCGAATTACGCGTAATTGTAGGGGCTGACAAGATTGACGACAAGGAAACAGAATTGTTATCTTTCGACATTGCCAAAAAGATACAAGATGAGATGACTTATCCGGGACAAGTAAAAATCACCGTTATCAGAGAGACGAGAGCGGTAAGTTACGCAAAATAGTTCAAAGTTAATAGTTGATAGTTGATAGCGAAACAGCCAACTATTAACTAACAACTTTAAACTAAAAAAAGGGGCTGTTTGGTTTTGACAGCAGGTAGAACTGATATGTAAGCATGTCGAGCTATGAGAAAACAGCTCGTAAATCCAGGGTCTCAAAATTATAACTGGCGAAAATAACTACGCTCTTGCTGCTTAATCGAATCATAGTAGATAAGCTTTATTTCGATACTAGGTATTGAAACGAGACATTTCCCGGCGGCCGTCGCTTCGAGGCCAATGATCAGGAGATGCGGATAAATCGAAGATAGTCACGCTTAGCCTTGGGGGCGCGATGAAATAAAAAGGATAAGGTGTAGGTTGGTGGCTTTGGTCTTGCCTACGCACGAAAATCTAAGCGAAGATAAACATGTAGAAAGCTTATTATTTCCTTGTTTGGACGAGGGTTCGACTCCCTCCAGCTCCACAAAAAAACTCAAGACGTTTAGCAGTCATACTGGCTAAACGTCTTTTTTTCTAAAAATAGTACTAATTCGCGTCTTGCACGTTAAAAACAGATAATGTAATGACATCCCTGCTACAATTATAGCAGGGAAATGCCGAAAAAAATCTATCTTTGCCATCGAAAGAATTTTTACAATTTTACGTTCTACAAATATGAAATCTGCATCAAAAATATATTTAGCCATTATTCTATCAGTAGTTGTTTGTATCGCAAATGCTCAGACATATCGCTTAGAAATCGGCTACAACAACCCGAAACGTTATGGTTCTGGCGTAAGTTCTCCAACGTATTTTAATGGAATAAAATTCGGAGGGAGCGCTGAATTCAAACTAAAAAACAACTTTAGTTTGCTAACCGGGGCACTTTACAACTTCGTATACTCTGACAAAATCCAAGGTTATCCAGGCTCTTTAGAAGCTAAATATCATACCACCGGGCATTCGCTAGACATTCCGGTACGTTTAATGTATACTCTACCAATGTCCAAAACTATCAAAGTTTTCGGCTTTGCTGGTCCAAATTTAAATATTGGTTTGTTTCAAAACATGAAAATCAGCTCAACACTGGCATACCCTTCTACAAGTTCGTTGTATATCCCATCCCGATCAATCGATCTATATGGCGGATCGGATGCAGACTATCAACTGAACCGATTAAATCTTCAGATTGGAGTTGGCGGAGGAGTTCAGTGGAAGAAATATCAGGTTAAAGCCGGATATGATTGGGGAGTAAACAATCTGAACAAAACAAATTCGGGAAACATATACCAAAAGGGATTATATGTCTCGTTTGCATACGATTTTTAAAAGAAATAATATTACTGGAAATGACTAAAACCACTCTAGGATTTAGTCATTTTTTTTTCAAAAGACTGCAATAAATCACGTATAAAATCTTTATTTAAACCAAATTATAATTATTAATCGTTCATTATTAATTATTAATTGATTAGTATGACGTTAAATTATGGAAGAATGATTATTTTTGTAGCAGTTTAAGCTTAAACTCACCTTTAAAAATGCAACTTTACCAAACATTTCTTCAACATCCAACAATCTGTACAGACAGCCGTATATGTCCGACAGGCTCTCTTTTTTTTGCATTAAAAGGAGGAAATTTTAATGCAAACGCCTTTGCTCTTGCCGCACTCGAGAAAGGCTGCGCTTTAGCTGTCGTCGACGAAGCTGAATACGCTATAGATGAACGTTTCATATTAGTCAACAATGTATTGGATACTTTGCAGCAATTGGCTGCTTACCATCGGAAACAACTGGGAACAAAAGTTATCGGAATTACCGGTACGAATGGAAAGACGACAACCAAAGAACTAATAGCAGCAACACTTGAAGAAAAATACAACATTCTCTTCACTCAGGGAAATCTGAACAATCACATTGGCGTCCCCCTCACCTTATTGCAATTGAAACCTGAACATGAAATTGCGATAATAGAAATGGGAGCAAATCATCCTGGTGAGATCAAAACTTTGGCTGAAATAGCATCCCCAGATTATGGTATAATTACAAACGTAGGAAAAGCTCACCTCGAAGGTTTCGGATCATTTGAAGGAGTGAAAAATACTAAATCAGAGCTTTATCAAAACATATACAACCACGGAAAAGCAATATTTATAAATAAAGATAATGCCAACTTAATAGAGATGGCTGACAAGACCGGTTACGCAATAGGGCAAGCAAATGTTTGCGCCTACAGTTTTAATCAAAAAGATAAAGCTGCTTATGTTTTAGGACAAACCCTAGCATGTTCTCCTTTTTTGAAAATGCAATGTACTACCGATGATCAATTACAAACATTCGAAGTCAACACAAACTTAGTAGGAAGTTATAATGCCGAAAATGTATTGGCTGCAGTCACTATCGGAAAATATTTTGGACTCAGCAATGAACAAATAAAGGCAGGTCTTGAGGGATATACGCCTCAAAACAATCGTTCTCAATTGACCATCACAAAATTCAACAAGTTAGTAGTTGATGCATACAATGCAAATCCAACAAGTATGCAGGCAGCCATCTTGAATTTTGCTCAAATGGACATGCAAGCTAAGACTCTTATTTTGGGTGATATGCTGGAACTAGGCGAGCAAAGTGAAAGCGAACATCAAAGCATAATTGATTTGCTGCAACAAAATCATCTGATGAGCGTTTTGTTGGTTGGAAGTGAATTTGAGAAAACTAACAGTCACTTTACTCACTTTAAAAATGTGGATGATTTGATAAGTTACCTCAAAGAACACCCTATCAGAAATGAATATATACTAATCAAAGGTTCAAGGGGCATTAAGCTCGAAAAAACATTAACTATACTCTAATAATTGATAATTATGGATCCAATTAAAAGAAAAAATTTTATAATCATTACGATAGCAACAGTTATAATTATTGCTTTAGGAATTGCTGTCGTGTACTTTGTTCGGAAAGCGAATCAGAAGGACACCGAAATGGCAGAAGTTGTGGAACAAATGAACTTTGAAAAGCAACAAGTAGAGAAAGAATATTCCAACATCAATCAGGAGTTTGCCGGTTATACATCGAACATACGCAATGACTCACTCGTAAAATTACTGGATAATCAGAAAACAAAAGTTCAACAGTTATTGGACGAGTTGCGCGTCACAAAATCAACAAACGCAAGGCGTATAGCTCAATTGAAACAAGAATTAGCTACTGTACGAAAAGTAATGATTCAGTATGTGAATCAGATTGACTCATTAAACTCGGCCAACAAAGTGCTAAAGACAGAGAATGTTGAAGTTCATAAAAAATATCAGGCTGCAACAGCAACAGTACAACAACTTTCGAAAGATAAGGAGTCGCTTAACCAAGTAGTCAACCGGGCTGCAATTCTGGAAGTCATTAATTTCAGTATGACACCGCTCAATAGCAAAGGAAAAAAGACAGGTTGGTTCTCGCAAACAGCCAGCTTACAATTCAACTATACAGTTGCAAAGAACATTACAGCTCAGCCCGGTGAAAAGACAGTGTACCTAAGAATTACGCGTCCTGACGATGATGTGCTGACTAAAAGCCCGAGCAATGTATTTTCGTACGAAAACAAGAACATAGCCTACTCGGCCAGTAAACACTTTGAATTTACTGGCGATGCAAAAAGCGATGTGATTTATTGGAAAATTGGTGAAATTCTACCGAAAGGAATCTATCGGGCTGAATTCTTCATTGACGGAAACCGTGTTGGAAGTTTCTCATTCAAATTTGAGAAATAAATGTCTCACCAAAGTGAGTAATTAGCAACTAAAAGCAGAACTAAGCAACCTGCAGCTTGCAGATATATTATTTTCAAAAATATTTGAAAACAAACAAAAGATAATATCACATCAAAAATAACAACAAACATGAAACGAATTTCAATTGGCTTATTACTTACTTTTGTTCTTTTAATCATATTTTCAGCTTGCAAGGAAGATAAATGGTTGGACTGGAAAAACCTAAACGACGAATGGTATGCTAAACACAAAAATGATGATGGTTTCCACACAACGAGTTCAGGTCTTGCTTATCAGATTATTTATGCAGGTGCTCCAACCCTTCGAAAACCAGATGCTAATAGTGTTGTTGTTGTTAATTACAAAGGGTCGCTAATAGATGGGTCTGTGTTTGATACAGCTCTAAACGATAGCACTGCAACTCTGTATTTACCAAATACAGTTAGCGGCTGGCAGGAAGGACTAAAGATGGTGCATAATGGTGCTCATATAAAACTATATATCCCGAGTGAGTTGGGTTACGGTACATCAACCTCAAATTCGCTCATACCTCCGCACTCAGTTCTGATCTTTGATATTTATTTGAAAGACTCATATTATTACCCGAAATCAAATTAAGACTTATTTAATACTGCATTTATGAAGAAACTAATTCTCATATTTCTTTGCTCACTTTCAGCCGTTGCTTTTGCAACAGACTATACGGTGACAAGCATTCCAAATCCGAAAACAACAAATGTGCATTCTTTTGTTAGTAATCCGGATGGAATTTTGAAAGTTGAGACCGTTCAACAAATAAATGTATACCTGGACTCACTTCAGGCACAAACAGGAGCCGAGATCGCTCTGGTTGCGGTTAACTCCATAGGAGGAAACGAAATTAAGCCTTTTGCCACCGACCTGTTTAAAGCATGGGGAATAGGGAAAGCAAAACAAGACAACGGCTTGTTAGTATTGTTTGTACTTGGCGATAAAAAAGTAACCTTTGAAACCGGCTACGGGCTGGAAGGCGTACTACCCGATGCTATTTGCAAACGAATCCAGTATCAGTCCATGGTCCCTGAATTTAAAAAGGGCAATTACGATGCTGGTTTATTAGCCGGGATTCAACGTATCGGCTCAACCATACGCAAAGAACCTATTGCCGCGGCACCCAAAGAAACTGTTGCATGGAATCAGATTTTGCCATTGGCAGCAGGCGTTTATCTACTTATAGCTATTTTTGCCTTGATGTGGATGGCCAATATAGTTCAAAGTGTACGGAAAGACCCAAAGCTAAAGAGCAACATTGCACGATATAAAGTTTTGAAGAGTCAGAAATCCGGGATTATAAGTTTACTATCTATCCTATTGCCAATTGTAGGATTTGTATTAATACTTCTTTTCTCCAATCCGATCTTCATGCTACTGCTCATCCCTGTACCCCTGGCTACCATTCCTGCCAATGTATACGGCAGATTGATGATGATAAAAATCAGACGCCAGCCAATTCCCTGCAATATTTGCGATGGGGAAATGCATATTTTGTCCGAAAAACAAGAAGATGCACACCTAAAGCTGGCACAACAATTTGAGGAAAAACTACACGCTGTTGATTACGACGTTTTTGTTTGTAACAAATGTGCCAACGAAGCTATTTTCACATTAGACAAACCCAGTGCTTATTCAGAGTGTCCAAAGTGTGGCACAAAAGCTTTTATTCTATCAGACAAACGAACCCTTATAGCCCCTACTTACATTAGTTCCGGAACTGAACGAACCACTTATCGTTGCAAATTCTGTGGCTACGAAGAAAACGATAATCATAATATTCCACGTTTAACGCGTACTGAAGGTGCTATCGTTGGTGGAGCAGTTCTGGGTGGACTCTTTAGTGGAAGAGGAGGCTTTGGAGGTGGAGATTTTGGTGGTGGCGACGGAGGTGGAAGCTTCGGCGGAGGGATGTCGGGTGGCGGTGGAGCTACAAGCGGTTGGTAATCTTACAAAATGAACAACTACTACCGGCACTAAAGCTCGTCGAGGAGAAAAAACAGTATTTTCACAAGCGTGGAAGCTCTGTCAAGTAAAAAAACAGTACTTCCACAAGCGTGGAAGCTCTGTCAAGAAGAAAAACAATACTTCCACAAGCGTGGAAGCTCTGTCAAGTAAAAAAACAATACTTCCACAAGCGTGGAAGCTCCGTCAAGTAAAAAAACAGTACTTCCACAAGCGTGGAAGCTCCGTCAAGAAGAAAAACAGTACTTCCACAAGCATGGAAGCTCTGTCAAGAAGTAAAAACAATACTTCCACGAGCGTGGAAGCCTTAAGTTACTAAGAGAAGTATTAAAACAATAATCAAACAACATTAAAATTATTTCCCGACTTATACTTTAGTTTTTGTTTCTATTTAATTCAAACAAATAAACATTTATCACAATGAAAAAAAGTTCAATTATTTTAATTTCAGTTATAGCTGTAGTTGCTTTGCTATTTTTGTGGGGAACTTCCGGATATAACAGTTTAGTCACCTTACGAGAAGACGTAAACAGCCAATGGGCAAACGTTGAAAGCCAATACCAACGTCGTTCCGATTTAATTCCTAACTTAGTGCAAACAGTAAAAGGTTACGCCACGCACGAAAGTTCAACACTCGAAGGTGTTGTAGCCGCCCGTGCCAAAGCCACTCAGGTAACCATAGATCCGAAAAATCTGACACCCCAAAAACTTCAGGAGTATCAGGCTGCTCAGGGACAAGTAAGCTCTGCTTTAGGAAAGCTGATGATGATTACCGAAAACTATCCCGACCTAAAGGCTAATCAGAACTTTCTGGAACTACAAGCCCAGTTGGAAGGTACTGAAAACCGCATTTCGGTAGAACGCAACAGATTCAATGATGCAGCTAAAAGCTATGACATCACGATACAGCGCTTTCCAAAATCGATCATTGCCTCCCTGTTCGGATTCGAGAAAAAACCATATTTTGAAGCCGAAAAAGGTGCCGAAAAAGCCCCTGCTGTAAAATTCTAAAGAATCTTAAGTCTCAAAGACGATCGGTCGTTGAAACTTCCATGTGATATAAATTGAAGTCATAAAACTCTTTTGGATTCTTTTATCCGAAAGAGTTTTATAATAAAGAGAACAAAGGAAATTATGTCTAAAAGCACTTACAAACCCGCTGCTGACCGGTACACAAATACGGTTGGTTATGAGCATTGTGGAAAAAGCGGTCTACAGCTTCCCCGAATATCATTAGGATTGTGGCATAACTTCGGAGATGTTGACGATCAGGACGAGGCGTTGAGGATGATTCAGTTTGCATTCGATCATGGCATTACGCATTTCGATCTGGCAAACAACTACGGCACACCTTACGGTAGTGCCGAAAAGAACTTTGGAAAAATACTGAAAGATAACTTTTCATCGTATCGCGACGAAATGCTTATCAGCACTAAAGCGGGACACGATATGTGGCCGGGCCCTTATGGCGATTGGGGTTCGCGAAAATACCTCATAGCAAGCCTGAATCAGAGTTTGCAACGCATGCAACTGGATTATGTAGATATTTTTTATTCGCACCGCTACGACCCCAATACTCCCTTGGAAGAAACAATGGGCGCATTGTCGGACATGGTAAAACAAGGTAAAGCGCTTTACGTTGGGATATCCAAATATCCGGAAGATAAAGCACGTGAAGCCTATCGAATTCTCAGGGAAAATGGAACACCGTGCCTAATTAATCAGGACAGGTATAATATTTTCACTCGTCACATTGAACAAAGTGTTCTCCCACTGGCCGAAGAGCATGGTGTAGGTGTAGTAGCCTTCTCGCCATTGGCACAGGGCATGCTAAGCGACAAATATATAAATGGCATACCCGAGAATTCGCGAGCAGCACATAGCTACGGTTTCTTGAAAAAAAGTCAACTGACCCTTGAAGTTATCGACAAAATAACAAAACTGAATGACATTGCTGAGAAACGTGGACAATCGTTGGCGCAAATGGCTCTTGTATGGTGCTTACACCAAAAACAGGTAAATTCAGTTATAGTAGGAACCAGCTCAGTAAAACAATTGCAGGACAACATCGATGCCCTTAAAAATTCGGCATTCACGGATGATGAATTGTGGAGAATAGGCGAGTTAGGATAAGTGAGTTTGCACAAACAATCTACATGGAATGAAATTAGTGATTAAACATTGTCTGGCCGTTATATTTCTTGCACTTACATTTGCAAGTTGTAGAGATACTGTTACATCGTCAATTCCCGATTATCCTGTTTATCTGGAACTCAATCTGACAACGGCTCCATATACCACTTTTAGAAACTCATACCTTCATTGTTTTTATTTCATAACGCTCAACTCCCCTCACATCTTACCTATAACTAACCGGCTCGGTTATGGTGGAATCATAGTATGTACGGGATACGATGGAGAATATTACGCCTTCGACATGAGCTGTCCCTACGAAGCTAGTCGAACAGTGCGGGTTTATCCCAATGATTCAGGACAGGCTGTGTGCGAAAAATGCGGATCAGTATATACTCTGGGCTATGGTATCGGCGACCCACAGTCTGGTCCGGCTAAAGAAATGCTTAAAAGATACAAAGCTACACTCAACGGGTATACATTATATGTTACCCAGCGGTAAGACACAAAAAAAAGAACGCTTCAATTTCAATGTCGTTTAGTTAGGCACACAAAACACACAGATTTTACAGAACATGCAAAGTTGATTTGATTATTCTATTTTTGATAATGTGCATTTTAAATGGAATTTCTATTCTGTGTTTTTTCGTCTAATCCGTGTATTATGTGTGCGATTTCTTATCTAAACGACATTGGTTGCAATTTATAGAATCATAGTGCATCGGCACATAATCATTATAAGAATATACACAGCAACCAAACAACAAAGACAGGCACTCGTTACCACTGCTTAGGCTTGACAACAAAGGCAATCAGAGCAACAATAACGATATAAAAAGGATATACCAGAGATAGAGCCAAAGAGTTTGCACCAACCCTTCGTAATTGAAAAAAATCACTTATTAGATAGAGAAAATAGGTATCAATTAGATATTTAATTACAAACACCAAGAGAAGGGCTAAGCAATATTGAAGGTTATAAAAGGATAATCCGATTAAAATCACAAACCATAAACTGACGCCGAACACGATGCAGGCTGTTGTTATTATCTGCCAATCGGTATATGAAGGCGATTTTGCAGCCCAACGCCGACGCTGCTTAAAGAAGGCCTTCAACGATCCGGCCGGCTCCACAAAAGCAAGCGCATCCTTCGATTTCAGAAAACGAATAATACCACCCTGCTTCTTCACACTTTCTAAGAGAAAGATATCATCACCGGATTGTTCTTCATCATGCAAATGCATTTGGTTTTTCTGCCAGGCGTTCTTTGTAAATGCAAGATTTGCTCCATTACACAAAATAGGTTTGCCAACACCTGCAGCACCTGCTCCCGAAGCCACCAAACTTGCAAACTCAAATCTCTGAAGAGTTGAAAAGAGAGAATTTCTTTTTGAAAATAACACTGGGCAAATTATTAAATCACTTGGATAGCCACTCTGAAAAGCAACAATAGTCTGCAACCATCGTTTCGAATGCATACAATCAGCATCAGTCGTAACTATTAAATCACCCGATGATTGTTGAATACCTTCCCGGAGAGCATTTTTCTTTCCACGCCCAACCGCATTAATGACCCGAATATTTGAAAATTTCGCTTGAGCAGACAATATGTACTCCAGTGTTGCATCATCCGAATGATCGTTAACTAAAATAAGCTCATAATTACAGTAACTTTGCTCCGTAAGACTTAGAAGCAATGAAGAAATATTTCTGACCTCGTTTTTACACGGAACAATTACCGATATCAACACCGGAGATAACGCATCACCGCCGCCCACAAATGTATCGGTTTTTTCCCAACCAACTATAAAATGTAAAACAAGAATCAAATACAGGACTGTAACCAGGGCAGAGACTACCGTTATTATCAACATGATTTATAAAATGACATATAAAACTCCGATGTTATTTTTCCGTCCAGAAACACTTTTAATGTTAGAACAAAGGTATAAAAATAGGCACACTTAAAGAAAGTGTGCCTGTTTTTATAATTCCATTAGGATTACAACTAGTTATTCTGACAGTTACTACAAACTCCAAAATAAGAAATTTCAGCAGTATCTATCTTAAGTCCTTCTACAGAGGGAATCTGAAAATAGCTTGGACTTAAATTGAAAATATCGTGCACTGCTCCGCAGCTTTTACACATAAAATGAGCATGAGCTGAAATATCAACATCATATCGCGCATTTTTTTCATCGATAGCTAACGCCCGTACAGCCCCACGTTCAACGAACAAGTCAAGCGTATTATATACAGTTGTTTTCGACAAGGTGGGCATAGTAGGACTTAAAGCCGTATAGATTTGATCAATTGTTGGATGAATACGGTTCTTTAGTAAAAAGTCCATCACTGCTGAACGTTGCACCGAAGGTTTTATTGAAAACTGTCGTAAATATTGATGAGATTCTAACATAAAATTTATTGAACTATATATTTAATTGAAATTGATACAAAGATATATCATTATAGCCCACCAACCTAACCAATCTAGTTAATATTAATCAATTAGCAGAATATTGATAAGCAAAACCTGAGTCATTACGACTGAAACTTCTGGTTACAATTACTATTAAACACAGTAATAAGCAGAAAAAAGTCGTAATAGTAACTATTACGACTTTTCAATATATTTATAAACTAGAATTACAATGCCTTGATTTCAGTCAAAACATTGTTAGTTGTACGTACAGCAGCAGCACTTTTTTCGAACAATGCTTTTTCTTCTGCATTTAGTTTGTAATCTACAATGGCTTCAACACCAGTCTTACCAACTAATACAGGAACACCGATACAAATATCTTTTTGTCCGTATTCACCTTCAAGGTAAACACAGCAAGGAATAATTTTCTTTTGATCGTGAACTATTGATTCAACCAAATAGGCAGCAGCAGCTCCCGGAGCATACCAGGCAGAAGTTCCCAGCAAGCCAGTAAGAGTAGCACCACCAACCATAGTATCGGCTACAACTTTATCAAGAGTTGCTTTATCAAGAATATCAGCAACAGGACGACCTTTATAAGTCGCAAAACGAGTCAATGGAATCATGGTAGTATCACCGTGACCACCGATAACCAAACCTTCTACTTCGGTTGGATTAGCATTTAAAGCTTTACTCAAATAGCATTTGAAGCGTGAACTGTCCAAAGCTCCACCCATACCAATCACTCTGTTTTTAGGAAGACCAAGTGACTTAAATGCCAAATAAGTCATCGTATCCATAGGATTACTTACCACAACAATAATTGCATTTGGAGAATATTTCAGAATACTTCCGGCTACGGCTTTTACGATACCAGCATTAACGCCAATCAACTCTTCACGAGTCATACCCGGTTTACGTGGAATACCCGAAGTAATAACCACAACATCCGAATTGGCTGTTTGTGCATAATCATTGGTACAACCAACTATTTTAGAATCAAAGCCCAGTAAAGCGGCAGTTTGAAGCATATCTAATGCTTTACCTTCCGACACACCTTCTTTCACATCTAACATAACAACTTCGTCAGCGACTTCGTTGAATGCAAGTACATTTGCACATGTGGCACCAACATTTCCGGCACCTACTACGGTTACTTTTGACATAATAATTTTATTTTTTAAGTTCGAATATTTGTTTTTCAAGACCGTGACAAAGATACTAATATATATTCTTTAAAGAAAAATTTCTTTATTATTTTTAATACTAAAAATTCCTCGTTCAGGTATAAATAGATTAAAAGAATCGACTGTGAATCTGTAACTTTTTTTGTACCTTTGCCTCACAAAAGTAACATATCGAAGGCCCGGATTTATGACATCTGATTTTCAAAACAGCAGATCAGATATCAGAGGCTTTTCCGACAATGAGGTATACATATTATCAAACTATCAAATATATACGTTATGCAAACTATTGACAAATTTAATTTTGCCGGGAAGAAGGCAATCGTTCGTGTGGACTTCAACGTTCCGTTGAACAAAGAAACTGGTGCAGTTAGCGACGATACCCGTATTCGTGGTGCATTGTTGACCATCAAAAAGATCTTAGCCGATGGTGGTTCTGTAATTTTAATGTCACACATGGGTCGTCCGAAACAAAACCCGGATCCTAAGTTTTCTTTAAAACAAATTATTCCGGCAGTTGAAGGACTTGTTGGTCAGAAAATACAATTTGCCGAAGATTGTGCAAATGCTGACGCTCAAGCTGCCGCTTTGAAACCGGGTGAAATTTTATTGTTAGAAAATCTTCGTTTCTACGAAGAGGAAGAAGGCAAACCACGTGGAGAATTTGCTAACGACGAAGAAAAGAAAGAAGCTAAAAAAGCATTGAAAGCAAAACAAAAAGAATTTGCTAAGAAGCTAGCATCGTATGCCAACGTTTATGTAAACGATGCTTTCGGAACAGCTCACCGCGCTCACGCTTCGACTGCTGTTATTGCCGAATACTTCGCAACCGAAAACAAAATGTTCGGATTCCTTATCAACAGCGAATTAATTGCTATGGATAAAGTATTGAAAGATGCTCAGGCTCCATTTACAGCTATCATGGGAGGTGCTAAAGTTTCGGACAAAATTTTGATCATTGAAAACTTGCTTGACCGTGTTCAAAACCTGATTATCGGTGGAGGTATGACTTATACATTCATCAAAGCATTAGGTGGCGAAATAGGCAACTCACTTTGCGAAGCCGACAAACTGGATCTGGCGCTTGAGATTCTGAATAAAGCAAAAGCGAAAGGCGTAAATGTATACATCCCAACAGATGCTGTTAATGCTGATAAATTTGCAGCCGATGCAGCAACCTGCATCTCTAAAACAGATGCAACTCCTGAAGGCTGGATGGGACTGGATATTGCCGACGAAACAATCGAAACTTTCAGCGAAGTAATTGCCAATTCAAAAACTGTTCTTTGGAACGGGCCTATGGGCGTATTTGAAATGGAAAAATTCGCCAAAGGAACTACTGCCATTGCACACGCTGTAGCTACTGCAACTGCCAACGGAGCATTTTCGTTGATCGGTGGTGGCGACTCTGTAGCTGCTATCAACAAAAACAAACTAGCCGACAAAGTTAGCTACGTTTCTACTGGTGGTGGTGCAATGTTAGAATACATGGAAGGAAAATCTCTTCCCGGAATCGAAGCTATCCGCGGATTCTAAACAGTAAATTCCACAAAACACTTACTACAACGTGCCAATCGAAGTTCTTTTTGATTGGCACGTTTTTTTTAGAATTACAAGCACAGTCTCCTTTTTCAATTGATGTTTAAGTTGCATAAGCAAAGATTAGCATCTTTAAATTGTCTAATATCCATCCAGATTCAGTACATTTGCGTTTCAAGCAATAAATGACTAACAAAAAAAGACTGTAAGAATGAATAGCGGTTTTAACTCCGAAACACAGATTCCGACTTCTACACTAACCCTGCATCTGGACTCCATATTGCAACACCTACCTACTCCTACATTAATTATAGACACCAAAGGAAATACTCACTTTATCAACGACCGGGGCATCGAACTTTTTCGTTGTAAATCAGCACAAGTTTTTTTTGCAAAAGGTAGCATTAACCCACTTATTATAGATCAAAAATATTTTTCGGAAGCCATAAACAAGCTGCACAGTTCTACAAAATCAACAAGCATAAACATCCTTATTCGCAGGTTTGACAAGAGTATTGTATGTACCAACTTATTCATCTCCTTACTCGCAGAAGACTCGAATTACGTACTTCTCCAGTTTACCGAGATCTCAGCTAAAATGCACGCATTACTCATCGAAATGATTCAGTCGCTACGCCATGAAGCCATAATACTTAACCCTTACCTCAACAAGCCCGGGAAAACCTTGCTGGAAGATATGCTAACAAAGACAAATATAAGTAATATATACGACAAGCAATTCAACAAACAAATAAACAACGAGGTTATACGGGAAAGCATTATAGCGCAACTAACAGAAGAATTTCCAATGCTGACTGACAGCGAACTGGCTCTTTGCGGCTTTTTATCATTAAAAATGACCATTGAAGAAATAGCCAGCCTGACAGGAAAAACCGGCAATAGTCTGCGCGTGGCATTCCATCGAATGCTCGCAAAAACCCAATTTAGCACTGGAAAAGAATTTCTGCGTAAACTGAAATCTTTCAAATAAAAAAAAGTCAGGCATCTACACGGACACCCGACTTGTTTTACACACCCGACTTTAACATCACTTCTCCCACATATTTTCCAAGGTATAATCGCCACCCGGGAGTATGCAAAAAGCACCGGTAGTAATCCGAAGATTACGCTCCAAGGCACCGATCTGCGTCATATCTTCTGCATCCAACTTCACGTTGAGCGATCCAAAATTTTCGGCAATCCGGCTTTCGTTTACCGACTTCGGAATTACAACTACGCCCCGCTCCATATTCCAGGCCAGCAGTACCTGTGCGGGCGTACAAGCGTGTTTGGCAGCAATATCCACAATCACCGTTTCGCGCGTGAGTCCGGCTTCGCTCTGCATCAGATTACGACTACCCAGCGGCGCATATGCAGTCGGCAAAATGCCATTAGCCTTACAAAAGCTCAACAATTCAGTCTGTTGTAAATACGGATGCAGCTCCACCTGATTTACTTCTGGCTTCAGCTCACTGTCCTTCATCAGGCGGGTAAGCTTTGGAATATCAAAATTAGATACGCCAATATGCCTCGCCAATCCGGCTTTTTTCAGTTGTTCCATTGCTTTCCAGGTACCCGAAAGCGGCATTTCTGCACGGGTAAATAAATCGGCAGACGACTTAACCTGATCGTGTCCGGTTTTAAAAGCCACCGGCCAGTGAATAAGATACAGATCGAGATAATCGAGTTGCAAATCAGCCAGCGATTTCCGGATGGCAGGTTCTACCTGCTCCGGCGCATGGTAGCTGTTCCAGAGTTTGGAAGTTATAAATAAATCCTGACGCTTCACGAGCCCCAGTTTAAATGCTTCGTGCAAAGCCGCTCCTATTTCTTTTTCATTGCCATAGATGTAAGCGCAATCGATATGCCGATAGCCAGTCTTAATGGCAGCCAACACAGCTTCGTACACTTCATTTTTCTTCGACAGCCACGTACCGAGCCCTAAAGCCGGAAATATATCTCCATTAAGGAATAAAAGATTCTTCATTTAGTTTTTTATTTTATAAACGCAAAGATAGAAACGAATGTTTGGAAATAAGAGGATTTACGCTTGTTTTTTAGCGCAAAAGCATAAGCAAATAAGATATAGGAATTTCCTTTGCGATATGCCAGATATGCTTTACGAATGGGATTCTAAACTGCAAGAAGCAAATATATAAGAAGCTGGCAGAATGAACAAAATATAATTTTATTGGGAACAGTTATTGGAAATAAGATCAAAAGATTGTATATTTGCCATACGATTTAACTAATCAACAGACTATTAATCTGTCTTTTGCGGTACACGGGCGTGCATATATCATACAACATGGAGATTGAAGCAAATGCGCATACGCATTATTGTCCCGCAGCCGTCTTGAGACAAATGCGTGCACGCATTATCGTCCTGCTGTGGTCGGCAAGCAAATGCACACGCGCATTTTCGTCCCGCAGCCGTCGGCGCATAAATGCGCATGCGCATTATCGTCCCGCAAGCGTCGGCACGAAAATGCGCAAAAAAAATGACCTTACGACTTACTTTATCGCCTAAGATAAAGCAATTAAAATAATGTTTAACTGTAGATTTAGATTTTATGAAACAAATTCCTTATTTTTTCCCACGTTACCTACACAACAATGAGCACGACCAACTGCATTCCGACATTGAGAGCCTTATTGAAGCGGAAACATCGGAGAAATTAAACATCGTTGAATTATTTCTTAGTTACAAACAAGCTCGTATTGCCGAAAAAGAAGCCATTCAGGCCGACCAAGGTAGCGTGTACACAAAAACCATTACCGAATCGGATGCGTATCGAGATGATTTGGATCTCGGATTTGAGTTACTTGTGGAAAGCCAGTTGCACCATTTCGATCCCGAAGTACGCGAAAAGGCAGGCCGCGTATGGCGTATTATCCAACAATACGGCAACATCCGCAAACTGAATTACAGCGCGGAGAGCTCCAACATGACCAACCGCAACGCAGAAATCAGATCAAGATATGATGCAGATGTGGCAGCACTCGGGAACGGACAAGGAGCAGAATGGCTCAACAAGCTGGACGAAGCCAACAAACAGTTCATCTCACATTTTGGCGACCGCGCCACCGAGGCGGCTTCTCGGATTAGCGGGAATGTACTCAATACCCGCATAGCGGTAGATAATATTTTTGCAGATATAACCACTCGCATCAATGCTCTCGTGGTGGTAGACGGCGAAGCTATTTATGGCACATTTATCGACAAAGTAAATTACTACATCAATTACCATAAAAATACCATTGCTGCTCGAAAAGGGCGAAAAAAAGGCGGGGATGCGACAACTAAAGAGACAAAATAATTATTTAATAGCCTTGGGATTAATCCCAAGGCTATTAAATAAAACCCACGACCCCCTGCTCCCAAAGCAGGTGCGCCAACAAGCAAAACAGGGCATTAACCGATACCGATTAATGCCCTGATTATTTTATTGAGATTATGATTTACGCCAGTTTACCCAACGCTTCTTTAAGACGGGCAAAAGCTTTTACCAGATTCTCATCGGAAGTAGCATAAGACATACGAATACAGGTAGGAGCACCAAATGCACCACCACCCACGCAGGCCACATGCCCTTCTTCGAGCAGATACATGGCCAGATCGCCGGAATTATTGATTACCCTACCGTTGTATGATTTACCAAAGAAAGAGCTACAATCGGGGAAAATATAAAATGCTCCCTGAGGATCGTTGGTTTTCAAGCCGGGAATCTGACGGGCTAACCCTACTACCAGATTTTTGCGGCGCTCAAAAGCCACACGCATAGTTTCCACACAAGTCTGGTCGCCGGTATAAGCAGCTTCTGCAGCCTTTTGGGTTACCGAGCAGGGACCCGAAGTGTATTGTCCTTGCAGTGTATTGCAGGCCGAAGCTATCCATTTAGGAGCAGCTATCCAACCCAAACGCCATCCGGTCATGGCATAACCTTTAGACACGCCGTTGATAATCACTACGCGTTCGGACACATTGGAAAATTGCGCAATGCTTTCGTGCTTGCCCAGGTAGTTGATATGTTCGTAAATTTCGTCAGAAACAATAATGATATTAGGATACTTAGCCAACACATCGGCCAGTGCTTTGAGTTCTTCTTTGCTGTAAACGCTTCCGGTAGGATTGGAAGGCGAGCACAGAATAAGCGCTTTGGTTTTAGGCGTAATAGCAGCTTCGAGTTGATCGGCCGTAATTTTAAAATCCTGATCAATGCCTGCATACACTTCCACCGGGGTTCCGTCGGCAAGTTTTACCATTTCCGGATAACTGACCCAGAAAGGAGCAGGTATAATTACCTCATCACCTTTGCTGATGATAGCCAGTAGTACATTACATACCGATTGTTTTGCCCCGTTAGAACATACGATTTGTTCGGGCTTGTATTCCAATCCGTTTTCGGTTTTCAACTTGGCACAAATGGCATTACGCAAAGCAGGATAACCAGGAACAGGCGAATAAAACGAAAAGTTATTGTTTACAGCTTGTATGGCTGCTTGTTTAATGTGGTCGGGGGTATAAAAGTCGGGCTCACCAACACTAAGATTAATCACATCGATTCCCTGAGCTTTAAGTTCATTACTTTTTTGCGACATGGCAAGGGTTTCCGACGGAGACAAGGCTGCCAAACGATCTGATACTGGAAACATATTCTTTTTATTTTTTTGTTATTAATTTCGCCACAAAAGTAATAAAAAAAAGCCAAACACGAACTTTACACAGTCAAATAGAGCCTAATAAAATTAGCTTTACCGTCTATTTCTGCTGAAGCATTTCCTTAGTGGAGCGATAGCCTAATTCAAATATCTCGCGACCCTTGTCCACCCCGAATGTATCGTAATTTCCCATATCAAGAGGCTCGATCAGTAAATCGCACAGCTCTTTATCATGCAAAATATTAGCTTTAAACATAAAATGATACGAACGGGCAGCAACATTTAAAATACTGGGGCGGTATTTATCGGCTACCATGGGGCTGGCATTAATACCGATCACTTTGTCGCAATCATCACGAATGGTTGATACCGGAAAATTTTTCAGCACTCCCCCATCCACATAATGTACTCCGGCAATAAGTTTTGGGATAAACAATACAGGAACGCAACATGAAGCAATAACCGGATCAATAAGTCGCCCACTGGAGAAAGTAGCGCTCACCCCTTTATCCAGGTTCGTGGCCACTACGCGCAAAGGAATCTTTAGTTCTTCGAAAGTTTTCGCTCTCAAACTCCGCATAAGAAACTTCTGAAAAGCATCAATCTTAAAGAGACCTCCATTGGTAATCTTAATTTTAGTCATATGCCGAAAACTGATATCCTCAAACAGGCGTGCTATTTCGTCGGGTGAGTACCCATCGGCATACAAAGCACCCACAACAGCCCCAGCACTTACGCCAGAGATAATATCGGGTTTAATTCCATGTTCTTCGAGTGCTTTCAGTACACCTGCGTGACACAATCCTTTTATGCCTCCGCCACTTAATGCAATACCAATTCTATATGGCTTACTATTGAGAAGATTTGCTAAGTCCATATTTGTGCAGTTTTAGTTATCAAGTAGATTAGCCATGAGATGCAACCTCGACAAACCAAATTCGGTATACGCATTGATGCCCGAAGCTAGACTGAGTATTGCGAAAATTTAGTCATAACCCGCTCATAATACGTTTTCGAAACCGGAATATCTGGAGTATTAACCGCATCCAGTTCCAGATAAATACCATCCTTGGTTTTTCTCAACACCTTTACTTTATCCAGATTCACCACATAAGACCGATGGCAACGAACCAACGGACTATCTTTTGTCAGATTTTCCTCCATCCATTTCAACGAATTACGAATCAGGAAATGCGACAGCTTCGACTTATTCAAATAGTGAATCGTTGCATAATTATCGGCAGAATCAACATACAACAGATTTTCCAACATAATGGAAATCCGCAGTTCTCCTTTTTCATCGGGAAAAGCAATCAGGTTTTTTTTGGGGATCTCCACAACAGGCTCCTCTTGCGCCATCTTCTCCAAGATATTATTCTTATCACGCCACGAGAAATAAAGCCATAAGATGGAGTATGGGAGCAAAAGAACCAAACTGGTATTAACCGTGGATTTATGAAAGATATCCAGAAAATCACGACTAGCTCCTTCTTTGGGGATAAACTTCGAAAATAAGGAATAAAAAAGCGACATGGATACAATCTCCGCCAGCACCCAGATAGAATATTGCAAATAAGTGATAGCATGGTTCCGACCATAAGCAAGCATGATGAGCCTGCTGACTACTACTACCAACATACCTGTTAGAATAATAAGGCTAGAAAAGAAGAAGTACTTGAAATCCGAAATGTCAGGATACCACCCGCGTGAGCCAAAAGGCTGAAATATATTAATGAAAAGCAGGGCAAAAACTGCAGTGAGCAGTATCAACCGGGTGATATTGCTTTTGTCGTACAAATAAGCAGGAATCTCGTTATTCATGGTCTTGTGCGGTGTCAGAAAAATATGGGCAAAGGTATATTTTTCTATGCAAACAAACAAACCACATTTCCACTGCGGGGTGTTTTTTCGTCCCGTTATTGATTTTTTCGTCCCACAATCCACATTTTTATCCCAACAGAACCATAAACTCCCCAGATAGTTGGAAACGGATCAGTAATGTAGTTCTTTTGTTTCATCATTTATCCATTTAAGTATGAATTACTCTCAACGACAAACCGAACTCAATGCTCAATTTCATCTTGGAATTGACACACATTTGAACGAATCCAACATCGACATTCGTTTCTGCTCTTTTAAAAGTTCAGCGTTTACTTATCTTGATGAAAAAGTAACCATAAGCTCTGAAGACAAAAAGATAGAAGAAAACCTGGTGTTTACTTACCCTGTATTTATGCCAAAAGAAGCTAACAAGCCCAACAAGGCTATTCTATTGTTACACGGGCTGAACGAACGAAACTGGAGCAAGTACCTGACCTGGGCTGAATACCTGTGCAAAGAAACTGGCAAACCGGTTATTCTGTTTCCCATTGCTTTTCACATGAACCGCTCACCGGTTTCATGGTCGAATCCACGGGCTTTGCAAAACCTGATGGACTTACGAAGGAAAAATAACGGACTCGACCGTAGTCTTAGTTTCGCCAACGTAGCTTTAAGCGAACGAATAAGCCAAAATCCGGCCCGCTTTTATGACTCAGGAAGACAAAGCTTGTGCGACTTAGCTCAACTGTTTCGGGACATAAAAGAAGGAAGACACCAACTGTTTACAGAAAATACTCAAATAGATATTTTCTCATATTCCATCGGCTCGTTCCTGTCGCAAATAACCGTGATGACCAACCCCGATGGCTTATTTTCCGACTCAAAATTGTTTATGTTTTGCGGCGGAAGTATCTTCAGCTCTATGTTTGGCGAATCGCGCAGCATTATGGACAAGCCGGCCTTTGCTCGTTTACTTCATTATTATATGACAGACTTTGCCGAAGATGTAAAATCAAAATCATTGGTCGATAAAGGTTTTGAGTCTTTTTTCAGTATGATATCGCCAGATAAAAGCAAAACAGAACGCGAAGAGTTTTTCAAAAAAAATGGTAACAGGATTGAAGGTATCTCACTAAAAAAAGACACGGTAATACCTTACCACGGTGTGGTAGAAGCACTGGGAGAAGACAATGCCAAATCAAGAATCAGCTTACTCGATTTCTCGTTCCCCTATTCACACGAAAACCCTTTCCCCATCGGAATTCAGGCAGAAACCTCCGAAGTAGATGCCTCTTTCAACCATGTATTCCAGCAGGCAGCTCAATTTCTGGCTTAATTGTATTCTTTTTTTTTGCCAAGTAGATAGTTCCAGTATAATTTTTACCGGAACTATTTTTTTTTGAATCTAACCTCAAATAAATTTTTTAGGTTATATTTGCACCTGCTTAGAATTATCGGATTTCACACAAACTCTCTACTCCCTGAACACACATGGATTATTTCGTTATCACACTGGCAGGATGCTTCTTAATTGCAGGACTGATTGGTTCTGTAGTTTCAAAACTACCGGGAATACCACTCAGCTATCTTGGAATAATCCTACTACACTATAGCTCTATAGCCGAGTTTTCGGTTCATTTTTTTATCCGTTGGGGTGTAATTATTATCGCCGTTCAGGGTTTGAGTTATCTGATACCCCAATGGGGAGAACGAAAGTTTGGAGGCAGCAAAAAAGGCGTTTGGGGAAGTTTAGCAGGCATGGTTGCAGGCATGTATTTCGGAGCCTGGGGAATAGTTGCCGGCGCCATTGCCGGCGCTTTTATTGGCGAACTCTTTAGCGGGAAAGAGAGTTACAAAGCCATTCGTGAAGCATTCAGTTCATTTTCATTCTTTATGTTGGGAACAGTTTTCCAGTTTATCGCAGGAGGCATTCTTCTTTATCATTATCTGGATGATGTAATGATCTATATTTTATAAAAAAAATGTCCGAAAGTCAGCACTTTCGGACATTTTTGGTTTTACGACTCTATTCAAATAATTTTCTCAATGACTTCTTCTAACGAAACCAAGCCCTGTTCGCCGGTTTTCATATTTTTAAGCATCACCTTACCATCATTCATTTCGGTTTCACCTACAATGGCTACAAAAGGGATTTTCTTGTTGTCGGCATAACTCATTTGCTTTTTCATCTTGGCCGGCTCTGGATAAATCTCGGCATTAATTCCTTTAGCCCGTAAAGCTCCCAGCCAGGGTAAACTATACATTAATTCTTTCTCTCCAAAGCTTACAAATAAAATTTGTGTTTGTTCCACCGAAGTTTCAGGATATAAGTTCAGTTGGTTCAGCACATCGTAAATACGATCGGCACCAAACGAGATACCCACACCCGATACACCTTCCATGCCGAAAACACCGGTCAGGTTATCGTAGCGTCCGCCACCGGTAATGCTTCCCATTTCCACATCCAGGGCTTTCACTTCAAAAATGGCTCCCGTATAGTAATTAAGTCCACGTGCTAAAGTCAAATCAAGCTCTATCTGCGTCTGAACCTTCATCATTTCGCAGAATCCGAAAATAGTCTCAAGCTCCGAAACCCCTTTCAAGCCGACTTCCGAAGCCGACAAAACGGTTTTTAGCTGTTCCAGTTTTTCTGCATTGGTTCCACTGAGTTTTAAAATAGGTTGCAGTTTGGCAATGGCCTCATCCGAAATACCTTTTGAAGCAATCTCTTCATTCACCTTGTCCAACCCGATCTTATCCATTTTATCAATGGCAACCGTGATGTCTGTTATTTTCTCGGCTTCGCCAATGATCTCAGCAATACCCGAAAGAATTTTCCTATTATTTATCTTGATGCAAACATTTATTTTCAACCTGCGATACACTTCATCTACGATTTGAATCAACTCCAATTCGTTGAGTAGCGAATCACTCCCAACCACATCCACATCACACTGATAGAACTCACGATAACGTCCTTTTTGCGGACGATCGGCACGCCAAACAGGTTGAATCTGATACCGTTTGAATGGAAACGATATTTCATTCTGGTGTTGCACCACAAAGCGGGCAAAAGGTACAGTCAAATCGTATCGCAAACCTTTCTCCGAAATCTTATTGGTCAGTTTTACGCTGTTCCGTCCAAGCAATTCCTCGTCAGGCAAACCATTCAGATAATCACCAGAGTTGAGTATTTTAAACAACAGCTTATCACCCTCTTCACCATATTTTCCCATCAGGGTCGACAGGTTTTCCATAGCAGGGGTTTCAATCTGCTGAAATCCATAAAGACGAAAAACATCTTTAATGGTATTGAATATATAATTGCGATTAGCCATTTCGATAGGCGTAAAATCGCGGGTTCCTTTCGGAATAGAGGGTTTTTGCATAATGAATGATCTAGAATATACTTATATATATTAACGTGCTATTTTTTTTAATATTAACCGGGTGGCTCCGGTATTACCTTTTACATATTCACCGGCCATTTTTCCGGCAGAAGTATCTTTTAAAAGCTTATTCAGCTGTGTTTCGAGTAATGTATAATTAGAAATAGAAAATGCTCCTCCAACAGCAATCAATTTACGCGCTTCGCGAAACCGATGATAATTTGGTCCGAACACAACCGGCACACTCCACACGGCTGCCTCAAGCGTATTATGAATGCCAACACCAAAACCACCACCAATATAAGCCACATTGGCATAACGATAAATGGATGACAGTATACCAATAGTATCCACTACCAGACAACTAGCCTCAGCCAGATTGGCCTCTGCAGCTTCCGAATATCGAACAAACCGACCATCGAGTAGTTTGGATATTTCGAGTATATGCGCTTCATGGATTTCGTGCGGAACCAAAATCAGTTTTACATCTGGATGCAGGTTAAGATAGCGAACCAGCATCTCTTCATCTTTTGGCCAGGTACTTCCGGCCACAATTACCTGCTTACCTTGCACAAACGACTCAATCAAGGGTAGCTCTTTAGCTTGTTGACAAAGATCATAAACTCGATCGAAACGGGTATCGCCTGCTACTGATATTTTCGAAATACCATGCTGACCCAACAACTCCAACGAACTCTTATCTTGGACAAAAATATGCCGGAACGATTTCAGCAAATTGAGATACCAACCACCATACCATTTAAAGAATATTTGTGTTGGTCGAAAAATAGCTGAGATAGAATACACAGGTACTTTGGCCGATTGCAAAGCCATCAGATAATTAGGCCAAAATTCATATTTTATAAAAATGGCTTTAGTCGGCTTTACCAACTTCACAAAAGCACCGGCCGCATAAGGTGTATCTAAAGGAAGATACGACACAATATCAGCTCCGGCATAATCTTTCCGAACTTCATAACCCGAAGGAGAGAAAAAAGTCAACAGAATTTTGGTAGCCGGCTTTTCTTTTTTTAGTTGTTCAATGACCGGACGTCCTTGTTCAAACTCTCCCAACGAAGCAGCATGAAACCAAACGTAACGCGAACCCGGCACTATTTTTTCTTTCAAAAGAGCAAGAGCCTGATATTGTCCGTTGCGGAGCAAACGTGCTTTGCTGTTGAAAAGTGATGCAATAGAAATTGCAATTCCGTAAAAATAAATGCCTATTGAGTATATAAATTTCATCATTCCGAATCCCCTGAAAGGGATTTAATTACCAAATATATTATAGATTGCTGTTCTTATATTCTTGCCAACGCTGTTTTTATGAATTTGTAGCAAAAGAAAAGGCATTTCAAATGGTTTTGAAACGCCTTTTTAAGGTTTTAAGTTCAGAATTATTTTCTGATACCCAACTCTTTAATAATTGCACGGTAACGTGTAATATCAACATCTTTCAAATAATTGAGCAGACGACGACGTTTACCTACCAAAATTACAAGAGCGCGTTCTGTACTATAATCTTTTTTGTTTGACTTCAAATGTTCAGTCAAATGATTAATACGGTACGAAAACAATGCTATCTGACCTTCTGAAGAACCAGTATCAGTGTTAGACTTTCCGTATTGACCGAAGATTTCTTGCTTTTTCTCAGCTGTTAAATACATGATAATTTATTAAAAATAAATGTTTTAAAATACAAACTTAGCAATGCACACATCGCAAAACTACATATTTGATTTTGAGCTTGCAAAGATAGGTATTTAATTCATAATACCCAAACCCATCATTCTTTTTTCCTGAAAACAACATCTCGCAACGACCCATCTGCCCATTTCATTGGTTTCTTCTCCATCCAAAGAAAAAGAATAGCCGTCAGGCTTACTCCAACAACGGAGCCAACCAGTAAATCCAGTACAAAATGTTGCGACAAATAAACTCTGGAAAATCCAACCAGAACCGCTAAGATAAAGTAAACAAAATGCAACCACCGTTTCTGTGTAAAAAAAGCAAGAACCAGAAAAAAAGCAAAAGCAGCTGTAGTGTGACCCGACGGAAAGCTATTATGCGAGTATAAATGAGCACCAGCTATTTTATGTAATTCAATTTTCGGAAAGTTTTCAGCAAAATACTTAACTGGTCGGGGTTCATCCCAAATACGTTTCATAATCTGAACAACTAAGCCTGTTGAAAGCTGCGTCACCAACAAAACAAAAGCTATTCGATATTTATAAAAAAGAAGGATTGCAATTACAAAAAAAGGAATGTTACCACCAACCTCTGTATAATATTTAAAGAAAACATCTCCAGCTTCAGTATTGTGAGACGCCATCCAAAGATGTAAAGAAGCCTTATCGCAGAATATGACGAGCGATGTAACAATCAATACAAATAAAATATACGGAACGTAAAATGCAGAATATCGTTTGAAGTGCTTCACAATAATTAACTCTATGAATACAAGAAAAGAAATGGATAGATAACAGAATAAGGCAAAGAAGAATTTGAATACAAATCAGATTCTCCGGCTTCTTAATATTTCTCTTTTCCCCGGCGGCCCAGGTAAACGCTCTACCGAAAATCCGGCAGCTTGCATAGCACGGCGAACAATACCTTTGGAACAATAAGTAGTCAGAATGGCTCCCCGGTTACAATGATCGTATATTTTTTCAAATAATGCCTCACCCCACATCTCAGGTTGTTTCTCAGGCGAAAAAGCATCAAAATAAATCACGTCATACATTTCATCGAGATCAAAGATCGTAAAATCTGCTTGTAATTTTTGCAGCAAAAAAAACGATGCAATTTGGACTTGAGCGTTCCACAACGAAGTATGCAACAGATCAAAAGATTTTTTCAATTCAGAAGAATGATTATCTCCATAATTAAGTTTCAAAGCCTGCTCTACTTCCACCGGGTATTTTTCAAGCGAAGTATAATAAACCTTCTGCCCCGTCTCACGAGCCTCCATCAAAGTCAAAAAGGCATTCAGACCCGTACCAAACCCAATCTCCAATACTCTGATTTCAGATTTCTTACATTGTTTAAATCCTGAATTGATAAAAATGTGTTGCGATTCCTGCACAGCTCCATGAGTAGAATGATAGCACTCATCAATTGCCGGAACAAAGAGTGTATGAGAGCCATCTTCTGTAATAAATAATTCTGAGTGCATATTAGATGATTATCTGTCGGCAAAAGTAGTGAAAATTACTATTCAAACAAAGCAGCCACCATTCAGAAAAGAGTGGTGGCTGCTAAATTATAAATTTATAACTGTAAAACAAAAATTACATATTACAAATCATACACTTTAATAGTTCGTTTTTTCTACTTCGAAATAAGCCTGTGGATGTGCACAGGTAGGACAAGCTTTTGGAGCCTCTTTACCTCTGTGAATATGACCACACTCACGACATTGCCAAACAGTTTCTTCTTCGCGCGAGAAAACAGTTCCGGTTTCAACACGAGCCTGCAACGTCCGATAACGTTTTTCATGCTGAGCTTCAACAGCTGCAATTTTACGCCATGTTGCCGCAATATTGGCAAAGCCTTCAGCCTCTGCTACATCTGCAAAATGTGGATATAAATCCGTCCATTCTTCATTTTCACCATCGGCAGCTTCCTTTAGATTTTCGGCAGTAGTTGAAATGATTCCGGCAGGATAAGACGCCGTAATTTCTACAGCACCACCTTCCAAATAACTAAAAAACTTCTTAGCATGTTGTTTTTCCTGTTCTGCTGTTTCCAGAAAAATAGCCGAAATTTGTTCAAAACCTTCTTTTTTTGCCACTTTAGCAAAATAAGTGTAACGCATACGAGCCTGACTTTCGCCGGCAAATGATTTAAGCAAGTTCTTTTCGGTTTCTGTACCTTTAATACTTTTCATAATGTTGATATTTATTGATGATTAGTTATTTCATAAATTCAATTGAACCGAACAAAGATAAGAAAAATAGATTACAAAGTAAAAATGATTCCAATCTTTATTTTGAACCATTTTTCTACAAACAATTTTCACTGAATGGTGCAAAGCATCCATATTCTTTTCCAACAGCCGGGATGCTCAATAATTCAAATGATGATTTAAAATCCGTATCTTTGCATTCTCAAATGACAAACTACCGATTACAAACTTCTTACTAAAATATGATTAGTTACCTCCAAGTAGAAAATCTCACCAAGTCGTTTGGTGACAATCTGCTTTTCGAAAATATATCGTTCGGTATCTCCGACAACCAACGCGTAGCCTTAATTGCCAAAAACGGAACCGGTAAAACAACTTTACTCAACATCATTGCCGGAAATGAAGACTATCAGGGCGGAACCATTTCGTTTCGCCGCGATTTACGCGTAGGCTATCTGGATCAAAATCCAGATTTTCCGAAAGAGCTATCGGTAATTGATGCTTGTCTGCGTACCGACAATGAAGCCGTTCGGACTATCGCCGCCTACGAACATTGCATGATGTCCGAAGATCAGGAAGGACTCGACGAAATTCTGGCTAAGATGGATTTGCACAAAGCCTGGGATTACGAGACCCGCATCAAACAAATTTTGGGCAAACTGAAGATTACCAATTTTGAGCAATTAATCAGCGAACTCTCCGGCGGTCAGCTGAAGCGTGTTGCGCTAGCCAATGTATTGATTGCCGAACCGGATTTACTAATTTTGGATGAACCTACCAACCACCTCGATCTGGAAATGGTGGAATGGCTTGAAGATTTTCTAAAACGCTCTAGCATGTCCTTGCTTATGGTGACGCACGACCGTTATTTTTTGGATCGGGTATGCACCAGCATTATGGAAATAGACCATCAGGCTCTTTATCAATACAACGGAAATTACTCTTACTACCTGGAAAAAAGACAAGAACGAATTGAAAATTTCAGTGCCGAAACCGAGCGAACAGTAAATTTATATCGCAAAGAGCTGGACTGGATGCGTCGACAACCGCAAGCCCGTTCGCACAAATCGAAATCACGGATCGATCGGTTTAGTGATATTGAAGACCGCGCCAAACAACGCCGCAACAATGATTCGGTGCAACTGGATGTAAAGGCAAGCTATCTCGGATCTAAAATTTTTGAAGCAAAGTACATTTCGAAAGCCTACGGCGATTTGAAGATTTTAGACAATTATTATTACAACTTTGCCCGCTACGAAAAAATGGGCATTGTAGGTAAAAACGGAACCGGGAAGTCTACTTTTTTAAAAATGCTGCTGGGCGAAGTAAAACCCGACAGCGGATCGTTCGATGTAGGTGAAACGGTGGTATTTGGATATTATAGCCAGGACGGACTTGCTTTCGACGAACAAATGAAGGTGATTGATGTAGTACAAGACATTGCCGAAGAAGTAGATTTGGGCAATGGCAAAAAAATGTCGGCTTCACAGTTTCTCCAGCACTTTTTGTTTACTCCCGAAACTCAGTATAATTACGTATACAAACTCAGTGGTGGCGAGCGCCGCCGACTTTACCTTTGCACCGTGTTGATGCGCAATCCAAACTTTTTAGTGCTGGATGAACCAACCAACGACCTGGACATTATGACACTAAATGTATTGGAAGAATATCTCCAATCGTTCAAAGGTTGCGTCATTGTGGTAAGTCACGACCGGTACTTTATGGATAAGGTAGTGGACCATTTGTTGGTATTTAAAGGCAATGCCGAATTGAAAGATTTTCCGGGCAATTATACCGATTACCGCGAATGGAACGAATTGATGGAGGAGCAGGAACGCGAAGATAAAAAAAACGAACACAAAAAAGCTGCTCAAAATAAAAATGCTATTCCGGAAACAAAGGTTGAGGTTAAAGCACCTGAACGAAAAAAACTAAGCTTCAAAGAAAAACAAGAGTTTGAAGCATTGGAAAAAGAAATTCCAAAACTTGAAGCAGAAAAAGCAGACATTGAAAACCAGCTTGCCTCGGGAACACTCAACGGTGATCAGATCATAAAAGCTTCGCAACGTCATGCAGAACTTAGTGATTTGATTGACGAAAAAACTATGCGATGGTTAGAACTGAGTGAACTTTAATTAAAAAAAAACAGTCTGACCACTTTATGTGGTCAGAGACCTTTTTTACGTGGTTCGACACCCTTTTTTGGTCTCCGGACACCCTTTTTACGTGGTTAGAGACCCTTTTTACGTATCCGGACACCTTTTTTAGGTGGTCCAACTAGTATCTCGTTCCAACTCTCGTTTTAAAGTCATCGTTTTTGCCTCTTTTCTTTCAATATACCATATTTATGGTATGTAAAATGCCCTATCCGCGTTATTGTAAAACAATGAAATACCCTGTATCTTTGCATCAGTAAAACAAACAAACTCATTAAAATTTAAAATTATGGCAAAAATAGCAAAACAATTGACCGAATTAGTCGGCAACACGCCACTTTTACAACTAACAAACTACAGTACTCACAGAAACCTAGAGGCAACTGTAATCGCCAAATTGGAATCATTCAACCCGGCAGGTTGTGTAAAAGAACGCATCGCTTTGGCTATGATTGAAGATGCTGAAGAAAAAGGAATTTTAAAACCCGGCGTGGAAATTATTGAACCAACCAGCGGAAATACCGGTATTGGTCTGGCATTCGTAGCTGCCATTAAAGGATATAAACTTACGCTGACTATGCCCGAAACGATGAGTGTGGAACGCCGTAACTTACTGAAAGCATTTGGTGCCAATATCGTACTTACCCCGGGTGCAACCGGTATGAAAGGTGCTATTGCCCGTGCACTGGAACTACAAGCTGAAATTCCTGGTTCATTTATTCCTCAACAATTTGAAAATCCAGCCAATCCCGAAGTTCACCGCAAAACAACCGGTGAAGAAATATGGCGCGACACAGATGGTAAGGTAGACATTTTTGTAGCCGGTGTTGGAACAGGTGGAACTGTAAGCGGTGTAGGCCAAGCATTAAAAGCCCACAACCCCAATGTAAAAATAGTTGCTGTGGAACCATCCGACTCTCCAGTACTTTCCGGTGGTGCATCAGGTCCTCACAAAATACAGGGTATTGGAGCAGGCTTTATTCCTAAAACTTACAATGCTGCTATAGTAGATGAAATAATTCAGGTTAGCAACGACAATGCCATTCTCACCGCGCGCCAGTTAGCCAAAGAAGAAGGTTTGCTGGTTGGAATCTCGTCAGGCGCTGCTGCTTATGCTGCAACTCAATTGGCTCAACGTCCGGAAAACAAAGGCAAAGTAATTGTGACTTTACTTCCCGATACAGGCGAACGCTATCTATCAACATTACTTTACGCTTTCGAAGAATATCCACTTTAATATAAAGAGTAAGAGGCAAGAGGTAAGAAGCAAGTAATTTGCCTTACCTCACCTCATTTTCTCTTTAATTTAGCGATAAATAAGAGGTAAAAGGCAAGTAATTTGCTTTTTCACCCTTACTTTTTATAAAACTAAAACTCATATATTCATACTGTTTGAAATTAAGACAACTCATCGAATTTCGATGCTTGCCTCCTATTTTCTTACCTCTTACCCCTAAAAATATGTCTGAAAATAAATTGAAATTTGAAACCCTGCAGGTACATGCAGGTCAGGTAGTAGATGGAACAACTCATGCCCGCGCAGTTCCTATTTATCAAACTAGTTCGTATGTGTTCGAAGATGCTGCAGACGGTGCAGATCTTTTTGCACTTCGAAAATTTGGTAATATTTACACCCGACTAATGAACCCGACTACCGACGTGTTCGAAAAACGAATTGCAGCGCTCGAAGGCGGAGTAAATGCATTAGCCACTTCGTCTGGTCAATCGGCTCAATTTATTGCCCTGAACAATATTGTGCAGGCTGGTGATAATTTTGTTTCCACTTCGCACTTATACGGAGGAACTTATAATCAGTTCAAAAATCAATTTAAACGACTGGGTGTAGACGTACGGTTTACTCCAAGCGACGAACCCGACGAATTTGAAAAACTGATTGATGAAAGCACCAAAGCACTTTACCTGGAAACTATCGGAAATCCCGATTTGAATATTCCCGATTTTGAAGCGATAGCAGCTGTAGCCGACAAACACGGCATTCCGCTTATTGTCGATAATACTTTCGGAGCAGGCGGATACCTTTTCCGTCCGTTGGAGCATGGCGCAACCATCGTTGTGGAAAGTGCTACCAAATGGATTGGCGGACATGGAACTTCGCTGGGTGGAGTTATCGTAGACAGTGGTAAATTCAATTGGGGCAACGGTAAGTTTCCTGCATTTACAGAACCGACTGACAGTTATCATGGATTGATATTTTGGGATGTGTTTGGTTTCGACGGACCATTCGGTAATATCGCATTCAACACCCGTGCCCGTGTAGAAGGTTTGCGCGACTGGGGGAATACCATCAGCCCGTTCAATTCCTTCCTGCTGTTACAAGGATTGGAAACCCTTTCATTACGTGTTGAACGTCACGTCGAAAATGCACTGGAACTCGCCACTTGGTTAGAAAAACACCCGGCCGTGGAATATGTGAATTACCCCGGTTTGAAAAGTAGCCCGTACCATGCTTTAGCCAATAAATACTTGAAAAAAGGCTTTGGTGGTGTACTCTCTTTCAAGCTGAAAGGGAATCCTGAAAAAGCAGACAGCCTTATCAATAAATTAAAACTGATCAGTCACTTAGCCAATGTAGGTGATGCTAAAACATTGATAATTCATCCGGCCGCCACTACACATGAGCAGCTTTCACCCGAAGCTAAAATCTCGTCAGGTGCATTTCCCGGACTACTTCGCATCTCTGTTGGGATTGAAAATATTGCTGACATTAAAGCTGACATAGAACAAGCCTTCGCTGCTATTTAAATCTGGAAAATTATGAAATCAGAATTTATAAATATGTGTATGCGGTATACCTGTTACAACAATAACCGGTCGGCTCACGATATAGCTATTTGTTCCTGATTTTATCAATCAACAAAATAGAGAAACAGCTGACCGGATTTTTGATCAGCTGTTTTTTTTGCATAACCTAAACTTCGGAATTTCTCTTTTCTGATATTAAATCAAAGATTACTTATTTAGTTATTTTGTATAGATCAAGTTGTAGTTTGAATATTTGTTTGTA